>Ga0164243_10003266_pt1 | contig 26073 bp, 19 predicted proteins | sample OricompcompostOP_FD_108781 | JGI IMG/M metagenome (GOLD analysis project Ga0164243, IMG submission 108781) | Organic Plus compost microbial communities from Emeryville, California, USA - Original compost - Organic plus compost (OP) | ecosystem: Engineered > Solid waste > Mixed feedstock >...
ATCCGGTTTGCATCGCGGCGTTTTTGGCGATGCTTCCCTCGCTGGTAATAACATACAACTGGTGCTGCATGTACTCACTGTAAAAACAAAATGAATGAAGCTGATATACCCGAAGCGATATTATCTTTTTGCCTGTGCCCTCATCCTGCATTTACCGCCTGTATGCGCACAGAATATGACCAGTCCCTATTCCGTGTACGGTATAGGCACCACTGACTTCCGTTCGTATAATCGTAGCAGTGGTATGGGGCATGCCGGACTGACGCTGCAGGCGCCCGACTGGGCGATAGGAAACAATCCTGCTTCCCTGGCAGCATTGTATAAAAGCTGGTATATCGTGGACCTTGCTTTTGCCGGGAATTTTGTGCAGTATGCCGGCGACCCCATTGGCATCAATAACCGCTCCGGCCGGGATTTTGGAGCCAAACGCGGCGCACTCGGTGTAAAGATTACCAATCACTGGGCAAGCAGTATCGGGTTCAGGCAATTCAGCAACGTAAATTACAGGTACATGGGAAGTGTGTCGGCGGAAGGTTCGGCGGATAAGTATGCAGTGGATTATGAAGGGGATGGCGGACTGAATACTTTTTACTGGAACCATGCCTTCGCCATTGGCAGGCGGCTGAAAGCCGGCTTTACCCTAAACCTGATCAACGGATCGGTGAACCGGTGGGAACGGATGGCGGATGTCAATATCAGCCGCGTTATTGAAACAAAGGTGCAGGATTATTATTCCGGTCTGCAGATGGAATATGGTCTGCTCTACAGCATACCGGTGAATAAACAATGGTTGCTGACGGTTGGCGGACAATTGGGACAGAAGACTTCGCTGCATCCGGAAAGAACGCTTACCGTGCTGGAGAATGAGGTGCCTTTTATAGAAGAAGCACCTGTAACGTCCGCAGACTTTCATCTGCCGCTTTCTTATGGCGCAGGGATGGCATTGCGGCATACCAGTGGCCTCTCTATTACGTTTGATTACAATACGGAAAGATGGAAGCCGCTGCAAATACGCGGCAGTGGCTGGGATATGGTGAACAGTCAGCGGTTCAGCGGCGGCGTGGAAATTCTTAAGAGCAAAATACGATATGGCCGTCCGCAAACCAGCAGTTTTTTTCAGTTTGGCGGATTTGTGAACAATACAAACCTCAGCGTAAAAAGTAATCAGCTTGCAGAGGCTGGTATTACCATTGGTTATGGCGGTGTGTATGGCGGCGAAATCCGGCAATTGCTATACAATCTGGCCCTTGAGGTAGGACAAAGGGGCACTACACAAAATGGCCTGATCAAAGAAAATTATTTCATGATCACGCTCGGCATTGGCTTCCGGGATTTCCTGTTTTCAAAAGGAAGAAAATATGATTGACACGGAAATAATGGTTTCGTATAGGCTATGCCGTTTGCCGGAATTTAACTATAAATTTTTTCAATTGCATCCTTATACTTCTCCATCACTACTTTCCGCTTCAGGCTGAGCTTGGGCGTCATTTCACCGGTATCAATGCTCCATTCATTCGGCAATAATTCAAAGCGCTTGATCTGTTCAACGTGGTTGAAGAATTTGTTGAAGCTGTCTACCAGCTCCCGGTAAAGCTTCAGTGTTTGGGGATGCTGTATCAATGCTTCGTTCGACAACTCACCCAGCCCCTGCTTTTCAGCCCACTCACGCAGGTTGGGGAAGGAAGGCACAATCAATGCGCCTACAAATTTTCTTTCGGCGCCTACTACCATAATCTGTTCTACGTAGATGGATTCCTTCAGTTTATTTTCAATGGGCAGCGGGGCCACATACTTTCCGCCGCTCGTTTTGAACATCTCTTTTTTGCGGTCGGTGATTTTAAGGAAACGGTTCTCCACCATTTCGCCAATATCTCCGGTGTGGTACCATTCGCCAGACATTGTTTCTGCCGTGAGGTCAGGACGTTTGTAATAGCCCATCATCACATTGGGGCCTTTACAGAGAATCTCTCCGTCTTCAGCAATCTTTACTTCCACGCCATCCAGCAGCGGACCAACGGTGCCAAAGCAACGGTCATGTTTTTCAAAACGGTTCACGCTGATCACCGGCGATGTTTCCGTTAAACCATATCCTTCAAGGATGGGAATCTTTGCTGCGGTAAAAATGCGTATCAGTCGCACCTGGCAGGCAGCCCCGCCTGACACAATACAACGCAGCCTGTTACCCAATGCTTCCCGCCATTTTTTGAAAATAAGTTTATTGGCCAGCGCCAGTTGCAGGTTATAGCTGAACCCCATATCCTTGTTGATTTCATACCGGGTGGCAAGGTCATGCGCCCAGAAAAACAGTTTTCTCTTGATGCCGGTGAGTTCAGCGCCTTTGGCCATAATGCGGTCATATACTTTTTCCAGCAGCCGCGGTACTGTGGTGAAAATATCCGGCTTTACCTCACGCAGGTTGTCGCCAATGGTGTCCATGCTTTCTGCATAATAAATGGCAATGCCTTTATACAGGTAGAAATAGGTGATCATTCTTTCGAAAATATGGTTCAGCGGCAGAAAGCTCAGCGCGCGCATATTTTCAAAAGGAGGCAAACAGTTTCTGGCCGCCAGTACATTGCTCAGGATATTGTTGTGCGATAGCATAACGCCTTTGGGCGTTCCCGTGGTGCCGGAAGTATAAATGATGGTAACAAGGTCTTTGTTGCCAATTTTTTCTGCAATGGCAGGTATGCGGGCAATGGTGGCTTCATCTGCCAGTTCCAGCACTTCTTTCCAATTGCGGGCGTTGGGCACCTGTTCAAAAGTGAAGATGTGTTGCAGCGAAGGCACTTCGTCTTTTACGTGACACACCTTATGATACAGTTCCTCGTCGTTTACAAAAACCATTTTCACCTGCGCATCGCGCAACACAAATTCAAGATCATTAACACTGATGGTAGGATAAATGGGCGTAAGCACAGCCCCTATCTGTTGCACTGCCAGATCCAGCATTACCCACTCAGGCCGGTTCTTGCAAAGAATACCCACTTTATCGCGGCCTTCTTCCGTCATGTCGCCTGCGCTGATGCCCAGTTTCATCAAACCTGCACTGAGCCGGTCAACGATCTGTTTGATCTCCGTAGTGCTATAGGTTTTCCACTGGCCGTTTTCTTTCCCGGCCAGCATATCGGGCATGGGATTTTGCAGGTGCAGCGTGAGACAATCAAAAAGACGGGTGGGTTCGGTCATGACAATCGTATTTGGCAGTGGTTAATCATGTATTGTTTAAACAGCATGCCACAGGGCACACAAATTATCTTTTTGCAACATACACTGCGGTCTGCAGCATATGTAAGCAACTTGTTTCAAATTAGGAAATTGCGCTTAATAAACAAAGCGCCCGGGAGAATAGCGCCGGGCCATTGATTATTGTCCGCTGAATAGTCCGGAAGCTATGCAGGATGGGCCGTGTTTAATAGTCCTGGCAGTCGTAAACAGGCACTGGTTACTTGCCCGTTTTGTTATAATACTGCCCGGTGGGCATTTTAAATACCCGGTTGTGCTGGAAATAGTCAAATTTTGAAAATTCGTCAGCGTGTGTTTTTGTCCAGCTTTCATAAGCGGCCAGGTCGGCGGCTGTTGCAAACAACCATTGGTTGTATGCTTCAAACATGCCTTCTTTTAACAACTGCTGGTGGTATTCGTACAGGCGGAAAGGAAACTTGTCAGCATATTTTTCAAACCAGTCAATAATAAACTTTGTACGTACGGCCGATAACGTTTCAGGCGTAATGCCATTGGCCGCAATGAACGGCGATTGTGTTTTCATGATGTCCAGGAAGGCTTTCACAAATTCATTCTTTGTGTCCTGGTGTTTCAGCATGTTGGCGTCGGTAAACAATTTCTTATAGCCTTCCAGTACTATCTTTTTGATCTCGGGCGTGCGTCTGGAATAACTTTCAAGGTTCAGGAATATTTCACCATACACCAGTCCCCATACCTTATCCTGGCTGAAGAAGTAGTATTTGGCGGCATTGTAATAATTGCCGGAGTAATTGGGGTCTACCTCAATGCCTTTCTCCCACATTTTGGCGGCTTCGGTAAATTCGTTCTTGCTCCACAACATTTCTCCATATTCATTGTACAATACGCCGCTGTTGGGAAACTTTTTTAAGGCGGCCTTGTACATGCGCTCACATTCTTTTCTTGATTCGAGGGCTTTATACACCATGCCCAGAATCTGGTAACTCTGCACATCTGCATCCTTCCGCTCTTCAAAGGGTTTGGCCACCTGCAGCGCCTGGGCATAATTCCGGTGCAGGTAATAGGCAAAGGCCAGATCTTTCTGCAATTCCAGGTTGTCATTATCCTGTTGCAGCGCGCGGTTCAGCACCAGTATGGCATTGGAATAGTCGCCCTGCCGCATATAACTCTTGGCCGTTTCCTGAGCCTTTTTACTCAAACTGTCCTGGGTAAAAGCGCCGGTGGCACCCAACAGGAAACCGGCAAGCAGTAATAATCTGATCATAGCGCTAAGATATAAAGCAAATAGACGCAAATGGACATGAATGCGTGCGACCTGAACCAATAAATTGGCAAGATTTTCACTTTTTACCTGAAGTAAGGGCCGTAAAAGGCAATTTTTCAGGAATAGATCAGGTGGGTGAGCAATCCATCCCGCAGTTTGGGCTCAAACCAGGTGCTTTTGGGCGGCATTACATTCCCGCTGTCGGCAATATCAAACAGTTGCTGAATGGTTACCGGATGCAGGCTGAAGGCCACAGCCATTTCGCCGCTGTTCACGCGTTTTTCCAGTTCCTGCAAACCGCGGATGCCTCCCACAAAATCAATGCGTTTATCGGTGCGCTGGTCTGTTATGCCGAGAGTGGGGGCGAGCACTTTTTCGCTTAATATGGTTACGTCCAGCACGCCAATGGGGTCGTTGGTATAGCTGCCCGGTTTGGCCGTGAGCGCATACCACTGGCCTTTGAGATACATACCAAACTGGTGCAGTTGGGCGGGAGCAAATGCGCCGGTTTTTTTCTCTACCGTAAAATGATTTTCCAGCTGCTGCAGGAATGCCGCTGGTTCCAGCCCGTTCAGGTCTTTTACCACGCGGTTATAGTCCATGATCCGCAGTTCGTCTGCCGGAAATAAGGTGGTCAAAAAGTAATTGGAACCTTCAGTGGCCTGGCTGCCCAACGCCTTGCGCACTTTGGCGGCAGAAGCGGCGCGGTGATGACCATCGGCAATATAGGTGAACGGTACTTTGTCTGCAAAGAGTTGAGTAATGCTGTTCACGGTAGCTGCATCGTCTACCACCCATACCGTATGACTGATGCCATCATCGGCCATAAAATCATAAGCCGGCTGGCGCCGCGATTTCCATTGACTGACCAGCGTATCTATTTCCGCTACATTTTTATAGGCCAGGAATACATTGCCTGTTTGCGCTCCTGTGGTCTTTATATGATTGATGCGGTCCTGCTCTTTTTCGGGCCGGGTAAATTCATGTTTCTTGATAATATCCTTTTCATAATCGTCCACGGCGCTGCCGCATACCAGGCCAGTCTGGCTGCGACCGTTCATCACCAGCTGATAGATGTAATAGCAGGGCTTTTCTTCGCGGAAGAGAAAACCCTGTTGAATGAAGTTGTCCAGGTTCTTTTTGGCCTGTTCATATACCTGTGTGCTATGAATATCTATATTACCGGGCAGATCAATTTCCGATTTGGTGATATGCAGAAAGGAATATGGATTGCCGGCAGCTTCTTCCTTCGCCTCATGGGAATTCATTACGTCGTAGGGTCTTGATGCCAGTTGCTTTGCTATATCAGCTCGGGGACGAAGCGCCCGGAAAGGAGATATCTGCGCCATAAATTATTTGCTTGATGAGTTGAAAAAATTGCTTCGGTCAAATTAAAGGACAAATTACAAATGGTTGATTCACCACCGGCTTTTCTTTTAGCCGGTTCAAATGGTGCTTTGAAACGCACGCACAGGTGCAATCCGGCCGCCAACCATTGCAGTTGGTTATTTTCCGGGGCCTGACCCGCTTATCCCTTACGCTTTGCAAAATCCTTCATCACCTCCGCCAGTGCCTCCACGCTCGACAAGGGCAAGGCATTGTACATCGAAATTCGAAAACCGCCCACCGAACGATGTCCTTTTACCCCCACCATGCCTGCTTCCTTACAGGTGTCGAGGAATTCTTTTTCCAGCACCGGGTTGTCCATCACAAAACATACGTTCATCATACTGCGATCTTCCGGCACTACTGTTGGTTTGAATATCGGTAGGCTGTCAACAGTGCTGTACATCAGCGCTGCTTTTTGCCGGTTGATCTTTTCCACCGCAGCTACGCCTCCCTGTTGTTTCAGCCAGCGGAGGTTAAGCATACAAACGTACACAGCAAAAACCGGCGGTGTATTTACCATAGAAGCATTGGCAATATGCGTACGGTAATCTATCATGGTTGGCAATGCGCGCGAAACTTTACCCAGTATTTTCTCATTTACTACCACCAGGTTTACGCCTGCAGCACCCAGGTTCTTTTGGGCGCCTGCATAGATGAGATCAAATTTATTGAAGTCCAGCTCACGGCTCAGGATATCACTGCTCATATCGGCCACCAGCGGAACGCCTGATTCAAAGAACGGCGTAAAATCTTTCCACTGCGTACCGTATATGGTGTTGTTGGAGGTTAAATGCAGGTATTTGGCGGTTTTTGGAATGGAAAACTGTTTGGGCAGATAGGTGTAGTTTTTGTCTTTGGAGCTGCACACTACTTCCACATGTCCAAACAACTTGGCTTCCTTAACAGCCTTGGCGGCAAAAACACCCGTATCTGTATAGGCTGCCACTTCCTGTTCGTTGAGCAGGTTCATGGGCACCTGGAAAAACTGGGTAGAGGCGCCGCCGTGCAGGAACAATACCTTGTGGTCGTCGTCCAGTTGCATCAGTTCTCTTACCAGCGCAATGGCTTCATCCATTACCGGTTGAAACAACGGCGTACGATGTCCTATCTCAAGAATAGACAGACCGGTTTGCTGAAAGTTGAGGATTGCTTCACTTGCCTGTTGAAATACTTCCCGCGGTAAGACGCTCGGCCCTGCATTGAAATTATGTATCATGATCGCGTGTTGAGAAATGGAGTGCAAAAGTATTCAATTCAGGGATTATGGACCATGGTTTTTCTTACCAGGGTATGAAAAGACATTCTACTGTACTGGTAGACAATTGTTATTCGCAGGTTTTACCTGTGGCTCTTCCGCTCATCCACCATTGGTGTAATGCTTCAAAAGCCTGCAACTCTGCTTCACTGAAAGTAGCGTGCAACAATGTCTTCAAATCGGGCTGGCCGGCATTGACCCATGCTGTATACCAGAAAGAGGCAACCGCATAGATGGACTGTTGCATACGGCGTTCTGTCATATTGTTCAGGCGCTTATTGTACGCTACACAATAGGCAGTGGAATATTGCCGCACCAGCGTGCCGTTCCGTTCTTCAAAGGCATACTTTTTATCAGGAGGAAAACCGGCGCTCAGCTCTTTTTCAAATCGTAATACCGAATCGGCGGCAGCAGCACTTTCCAGCACGCGCTGCCACGTAAACTGCAGGGGATTGGTAATGTAAACTGCTTTTCCTATAAAGAAATCCCATTCCTTTTCTGCCAGCAATTCCGGTATGCGGCTTTCCCAGAATCCATGAATGCCGTGCTGGTTGGTGTATTGACCATTGTGGTTGCTGCAGGCATGCAGGGGAACATGCGCGTCGGCAATATAATGGCCTATTTCTGCAGACAGTTTTAAAATCTTCGCCAGATCTTTCCGGGTAAACGCTTTGGTAAGGCGCTGCAGCATGGTTTGTATCCACCACGGACCGATGCCATATTTTACCAGCGTGTCTTCTGTATAACGGGCAGCGGCTTCTTTCCAGGTGCGGGGCAATGAATCGTAAGGATATTGTCCGTAGTGATCAATATCAATATAGTGCCGCGGCCCTTCGGCTGCTACTGCATAGCGGCGTTGGTCCGGGTCTACAGCGTGTTCGGTTAAAAAACGGATATGCGGCTTATACAGCACCAGCATATCAGGTGGCAGCAAAAACACAGCATACTGATTGATGAGGCGGTGTGCGTAAAATCCCCATCCTCCTGTTTGCATACTGATTATAACCAATACCATTAAGCTAATCCATCGCTTCATAAGAACGGTGTTGTGTATGCGAAGTAATGGAAAAATCGGGAAATGAGCAAACTAATTCCCCTCTCCATCCACCTTCGTTACACCGCCGCTGATTGCAAACTTCATCACTTCCGATGAACTCAACGCCGGCAGCAACCGCACCCTGTCTTTCTTAACAAAATAAAGCCGCCCCGAAAAAGCATAGCTATGCGGAATATATACACTCACATACTCCTGTAAGTCAAAATCGTTCGCTTCCTGCTGCGTAATAAAACCGATCTGCCAGATTTCCGGCGACTCAATGGCCACCAGCACCGCCTTATCGAATTTGCGCCGTTCACCGGCAAAGGCTTCCAGGAAGTCCTTTACGGTGGAGTATACCAGCTTAATGCCCGGTGTGCGTTCCAGTATTTTATCAAATAATTCCACCAACCGGCTCACAATGAAAGAGGATGAAATGTAACCTACGCCAACCACAATCAGCACCACCAGCACAAACCCTAAACCCGGTATGGTTTGCGGTTTGCCCATTTCATCGGTTTTTATCAGTTGCGGAAAAATGCTTGCAACGAGATCGGGTAAGATGTTGTCAATGAAGTTGAACAATGCTGCCACCGCATATATCGTTATGGCAATGGGAGCCAGAATGATTAATCCCTGCAGGAAGTACCTGAAGAGCTTCCGTACGTTTTCTCTGGTTTTCATGAGAAATGTATTTCAGTCAAAATTATTTGCTTAAAGCCGGTAAATATAGGCTGCAAACTGAAATTTCTTCAAATGAATATGTACCTGCCTGTGTGTGAGTGGCGCAGCATACCCTGCGTTCTTTCCTTTCTCTTCTCCTAACGGTTGTTTGTGTTTCAACATTGGTACGAACGGCAAAAAAAACGGGATGGAAACTTGCGTTACGAAAAAAGTTTCCATAGTTTTGCCCCCGCTTATGGAAGTAAATGTAAAAGTGCGGATACGAGAAAAGGCCAGAGAGCTCTTCTTGCGCTATGGCATCCGGTCAGTGTCTATGGACGATATTGCCGCCCAGCTTGGCATGTCCAAAAAAACCATTTACCAGTATTTCGCTGACAAGAATGAACTGGTAATGGAAGTGATGGAAGAAGAGATAGTGGCCATGAAAACCGAATGCCTGCAAGACAGCCAGCAGGCCACCAACGCCGTGGATGAGATATTTATTATGGTTGATCGCATTACGGAACAGTTTCGCAACATGAACCCCGTGATCATCTACGACCTGGAAAAATTTCACGTGCGCGCTTATCAACGCTTTCTCGAGTACAGGAACAAGTTCCTGCTCGATATAATCCGGAAAAACCTGGAATGGGGGGTGAAGGACGGATTGTACAGACCGGAAATTGATGTGGAACTGCTGGCTAAATTCCGGCTCGAGTCAATGATGGTGGCCTTTAACATTGACCTCTTCCCTCCATCGAAATACAACCTGGCACAGGTAACCAAAGAAATAATTGAACATTTCGTATTTGGAGTTGCTTCCCCCAAGGGGTATAAACTCATTCTGAAGTGTCAACAGAAAAGGTCTAAAAATATAAATGAGTATGAAAACATATCAGGCAAGGTTAAGTAGTGTTATCCTGATGGTGGCTTTGGCAGGAATAGTTGAGATTCCCACACACGCTCAGACAGGGCGCAACAACCGGCAAAATGCAGGTGAACCGCTGCAGCCGGTGGCACTGTCTGCTCAGGAGGCGGTGGATTATGCTATGAAAAACAGTCAGACAGTGCGCAATGCGCTGATTGATGTGCAACTGCAACAGCAAAAAAACCGTGAAATCACCTCCCAGGCATTGCCGCAGATAACCGGATCAGTAAATGTGACGAAATATGTTGATCTGCCCACACAGCTGATCCCCGCTGAATTTTTTGGAGGCCCTCCCGGCACCTTTCAGCCCATCCAGTTTGGTACCGAATACAATGGCACCTACGGTGTCAACCTGGAACAGGTGATCTTCGACGGCCAGGTGTTTGTAGGGTTGCAGGCACGCGAGGCATCCATTGATTATGCCAATGCCAATGTAAACGTTACCAAAGAAATGATCAAGGCAAATGTGTACAAGATTTATTACCAGCTGGTAGTAGGGCAGCGGCAGATAACAACGCTGGACGCCAACATCACACGTACAGAAAAACTGTTGCACGACACCAAAGCGTTGTATGAAAACGGTTTTGCTGAAAAGCTGGACGTAGACAAAGTATCTGTCAATCTTTCGAACCTGCGCACCGAAAAAACCAGGCTCGAAAACCAGTTGCGTACCGGGTACATCGGCCTGAAATTTTTGATGGGCATGCCCGTGAGAACCCCCCTTACACTTACCGATACGCTTTCCGATGACATGGTGAAAGACAACCTGTTGTTTGACACCGTGCGGTATGAAGACCGTAAGGAATATCAGCTGTTGCAGTCGGTAGAAAAGCTAAATAAGTACGATATCAAGCGGCATCAGTTTACCTACATTCCACGGATCAGTATCACAGGTAACTATAGCCGCAATGCGCAGCGCGATAAATTCAACTTCTTTAAAAAAGGGGAGGACTGGTTTACGATTACCTATATAGGAGTACAGATCAACGTGCCCATATTTGACGGCTTTGCAAAAGCAAGCCGCGTGCGGTCGGCCAGATTAAACCTGCAGCAAACGCAAAACCGTTTGGAGAACCTGCGCAACCAGATTGATATGGAAGTGGATTCGGCGCTCATCTCCATCCGCAATGCCATCGCCACGCTCGACCTGCAACGGCAAAATATGGAACTGGCCATGGAGGTATATAACCAGACAAAGATCAAATACGAAAATGGTCTTGGTTCCACCCTGGAGATTACCAATGCGGAAGCTGATTTGCGTACAGCACAAAACAACTATTATGCTGCCCTGTACGACGCTGTTGTGGCGCGCATTGATTACCTGAAGGCAGCAGGCAAATTATAACCGGGAAAAACAAAAAACTTAATAGCAAAATAGATTCTATATGAGAGCATTTTATAACGTAAGCGCGGCTGTTGTTATACTGCTGTTTGCTGTGGCTTGCGGTTCTACAACCAAAGAAGAGAAAGGAAGTCTGGCAGATAAGAAAGTGCAGCTGGAGCAACTGCGGGCCGATGCAGAAAAACTGAATCAGCAGATCAGGCAATTGGAAGAACAGATCAATCTCGAAGACACTACCGCAGCTGCGGCCATGCGTATCAAGCTGGTTACCGCCACCACGCTTCAGCCGCAGAGCTTCAAACATTATATTGACCTGCAGGGCAGGGTAAACACAGAGAATATTTACACGGTTACGCCCAGGGGAATGGGTGGCCAGGTAAAAGCGATCTATGTGAAGGAAGGCGACTATGTGAAGAAAGGTCAGCTGCTCATGAAGCTGGACGATGGCACCTTGCAGCAACAACTTGAACAGGCCAAAATCCAGTTGAGTTACCTGCAGGACATCTACAATCGCAGGAAAAACCTGTGGGACCAGAAGATCGGTACGGAAGTGGAGCTCATCACGGCAAAGAACAACGTAGTGAATCAGCAAAAGCAGATAGACCTGCTCAATGAGCAACTGTCCTATACCAATGTAGTGGCCGAAACAGGCGGTGTGGTGGAAAAGGTGACTATTCGCGTGGGTGAAACCTTCTCGGCAGCTTCTGCTATCCAGGCAGGCATTACCATTGTGAATCCTTCTGATCTGAAGGTTACTGTAAACATTCCGGAAAATTACCTGCCCCGGGTGAAAAAAGGCACGCCGGTGGTGATCGAAATACCGGACCTCGGCAAAACCTTTACTTCTTCCATCAGCCATGTAAGCCAGCTGATTGACAACAATGCCCGTGCATTTACGGCAGAAGCCAAATTGCCGGCAGGCAGCGGTATCAAACCCAATATTGTGGCCATTGTAAAACTGCAGGACTATGCCGTACAGAATGCCATTGTGGTGCCCATGCGTACCGTGCAGACCGATGAAAATGGCAAATATGTATATGTGCTGGCCGATCAGCAGGGAAAGAAAGTAGCCGTGAAAAAACCGGTAGCAGTTGGTGAGATCTATGGAGAGGATATTGAGATTAAATCAGGCCTTGCAGCCGGCGATCAGCTGATCACCCAGGGTTACCAGAGTTTGTATGAAGGCCAGTTGGTGACCACGGCCGCGCAATAAGCCAGCTGTGCTATGCAAGGTGTAAGCGATTAGATAAGCATTAAAGAAGCCACCATGAGTATCAAAAATAAGATTGTAGAAAAGTTCAAGGAATTTAAACCTACCAGTTGGGTAATAGACCATATTACAGTGGCCTATGTGGCCACCATAGCCATTACCTTGTGGGGGCTGAATACATTCACTACCCTGCCAAAGGAATCTTTTCCCGATATCGTAGTGCCGCAGATCTATGTATCTACCATCTATGCAGGTACATCTCCCCGCGATATGGAGAACCTTGTTACCCGGCCTATTGAAAAGGAAATCAAGGCCATCACGGGAGCGCGCATACGAAAAATTCAAAGTACGTCAATCCAGGATTACAGCAGCATCCTGGTAGAGTTTGAAGCAGACGTGCAGGTGGATGTGGCCAAACAGAAGGTAAAAGACGCAGTAGACAAGGCGCGCAGTGAATTGCCTACCGATCTTACAGAAGACCCCAACATTACCGAAGTAAGCTTTTCCGATTTCCCCATTATGTTCGTGAACGTAAGTGGTAATTACGATGAGCTTACACTGAAGAAATATGCAGAAGACCTGCAGGACCGTTTTGAAGAACTCCGCGAAGTAAACAAGGCCGACCTGGCCGGTGCTCCTGAAAGAGAGATTCAGGTGAATGTTGACAAGTATAAAATGGAAGCTGCCGGCGTTACCTTCACCGATATTGACAATGCCATCAAAAGTGAGAACGTAGACATCAGTGCGGGCAATATCAAGTTCAATATCACACAGCCTACGTTGCAGGTACGCGGACAGTTCCGTTCTGCCTACGATATGAACAATATCGTAATCAAGAACATCTACGGGCAATCCATTTACCTGAAAGACATAGCGCAGATTGTAGACACGGTAAAAGAAAAGGAAAGCTATTCGCGCATTAACGGAAAGGATGTAATTACGCTGCAGATTGTAAAGCGTGCAGGCGAAAACCTGATCAATACTTCTGACAAGATCAAAGAGATCATTGCCGAAATGAAGGAAAGCGGCGAATTGCCTCCTTCACTTGATGTAACCATCACCGGCGACCAGAGTATCGCCACACGCACTTCTTTCCGCGAGCTGATCAACACCATTGTGATCGGTTTCATCCTGGTATTGCTGGTGTTGATGTTCTTCATGGGGGTAAGCAATGCATTCTTCGTGGCATTGAGCGTTCCGCTCAGTGTGTTTGTGGCCTTTATGTTCCTTCCCATGGCCGATACCATTGTGGGCACAAAGGTTACGCTGAACTTCATTGTGTTGTTTGCGCTCCTGTTTGGTCTGGGTATCATTGTGGACGATGCCATTGTGGTGATAGAAAATACCCACCGCATATTCAACAACGGGCGCGTGCCGGTAGTGAAAGCGGCCAAGATGGCTGCGGGTGAAGTGTTTGTGCCGGTGCTTTCCGGTACGGTCACTACACTGGCTCCGTTTTTCCCGCTGCTTTTCTGGCCGGGCATTATCGGTAAATTCATGATTTACCTGCCCACCATATTGATCCTTACCTTGTCGGCTTCGCTGATTGTGGCCTTCCTGATCAACCCGGTATTTGCCGTGTCGTTCATGAAGCCCGAACAGTATCCGGACCCCGAACCGAAGAAAGCTATATTCAGGAAAAAATATTTCTGGGCATTCCTGGCAGGCGGCGTCCTGTTCCATGTTGGTGGAGCAACAGGTGTAGGCAACTTCCTGCTCCTGATGGTGATCCTGATGGTACTGAATCGCTACGTAATCCGCGATGTGATCCATACCTTCCAGACAAAAGCGTTGCCCAAACTGATGAATGCCTACGAAAAATCACTCCGGTGGGCGCTGGGTGGCAACCGGCCCGGATGGCTGATCGCTTCTGTATTCGGATTGTTTGCGGTAGCTACCATAGGGTTGATGGTGTCCATGTTCTCCGGGCGTACCAAAACCGAATTCTTTCCCACCGGTGACCCCGCCATCGTATATGTATACCTGAAATTGCCGGTAGGTTCAAAAACGGAATACACGGATAGTCTCACCCGGCAACTGGAAGAAAAAGTGTTTCAAACACTCGGCAAAGACAATCCCATTGTGGAATCTGTTATTGCCAACGTGGCCGTGGGCGCTACAGACCCCTTCAGCGGCGAGCAGGGTACACAACCGCATCTCGGACGTATCCAGATATCATTTGTGGAATTTGAAAAACGGCATGGACAAAGCACACTCGCCTACGTGGAAAAGCTGCGGGAAAACATCAAACCAATTCCCGGGGCAGAGATCAGTATTGCCGGTGAACAGAACGGACCTGCGTCCGGAGCGCCGGTAAACATAGAAGTGGTAGGTGAGGAATTTGATGATATTGTGCGCACAGCAGTGGCGTTAAAGAATTACCTGGACAGTGTGAATGTGCCCGGCGTGGAAAACCTGAAAATGGATGTGGATGTAACCAAGCCCGAATTGACGCTCACCATAGACCGCGAGCGCGCCAACCGCGAAGGATTGACTACTGCACAAATAGGCATGGAACTGCGTACTGCCTTGTTTGGCCGCGAATCCAGCAAGCTGAAAGAAGGTGAAGATGAATATAAGATTCAGATCCGCTATGCCGACCAGCTGCGCAACAACATTACCGACCTGCGGAATATGCGCATTACCTTCCGCGATTTCAATACCGGACAGGTACGTCAGGTGCCCATCAGCAGTGTGGTGAATTTCGACTATAACAGTACGTTAGGTGGCGTAAAGCGTAAAAACCTGAAGCGCGTGATCACCGTATACTCCAACGTGCTCGACGGATATGACCCCAACCAGGTAAACCTGAAACTTAGCCAGGCAATTGCCTCCTTCCGCGAAAAACCGGATAACATCATCATCCGTCAAACCGGTCAGCAGGAAGAACAGGAAGAATCGCTCAGTTTCCTGTTTACGGCGCTCATTATTGCACTTGGGTTGATATTCGGTATCCTGGTATTGCAGTTCAACTCGCTCAGTAAGCCATTCATCGTGTTGACTGAAATATTCTTCAGTATCATAGGTGTGTTCTTTGGTTTTGCGATCACCGGTATGAAAATGCCGCTGATCATGGTGGCCGTAGGTATTGTGGGGCTGGCAGGTATTGTGGTGAAGAACGCTATCCTGCTGATAGAATTTACCGATGAATTGCGCCACCGTGGTATGCGTACAAAAGATGCGGTTATCCAGGGTGGTAAGATTCGTATCATCCCGGTATTGCTTACAGCAGTAGCGACCATTCTGGGTCTGCTGCCGCTGGCGGTAGGATTGAATATCAACTGGGCTACGCTGTTCAGCGATTATGACCCGCAGATATTCTTTGGCGGCGATAGCGTGGTGTTCTGGGGACCGCTCTCCTGGACACTGATATTCGGTCTCGTTTTCGCATTCTTTATGACCCTGCTGCTGGTGCCTTCCATGTACCTGGTAGCAGAAAGGCTGCGCCGGCCCATGAGCAAGTTTTATGGAACCAAATGGGTGGCAGTGCTTGGATTTACCGGCCCGCTCTATTTCCTGCTGGTGCTGGTAATGTGGTTATGGCGAAGCGCCCAGGGAAGGCCGCTCATTCCCCGGTACTTAGGATTCAAGAAGAAACATAAATACAGATAGGAGTTAGTCACAGAAAGGAAAGGGCGCCGGATGTTGCAAAAACACCGGCGCCTTTATTTTTAAATAAGAAACGTATAGCTGTAACATAATTGCTAATTGTGCTACGAATAATATCTTTATCAGTGAATATTGATTAAATTAAACGACTTAAAACCTCAATTAATATAATCAGCAGTATGAAGACAAATCATGAAATAGACTACCGCATTTACGGCGAAGAGATGCAATATGTGGAAATAGAGCTGGACCCCCAGGAAACAGCTATTGCAGAAAGCGGCGCCTTTATGATGATGGACGATGGGGTGGAAATGCAAACCATATTTGGCGATGGCTCCAAACCGCAGCAGGGCTTCTTTGGCAAACTGATGTCGGCCGGCAAGCGGTTGCTCACCGGTGAAAGTCTTTTTATGACGGCCTTCACCAACGTGGGCCAGGGTAAAAAGCGCGTGAGCTTCGCTTCCCCCTATCCCGGTAAAATCATTCCCCTCGATCTCTATGAATTGGGTGGTAAAATAGTAGCACAAAAAGACGCGTTCCTGTGCGCTGCCAAGGGTGTAAGTGTGGGGATAGAATTTCAACGCAGGTTAGGTACCGGTCTTTTTGGTGGAGAAGGATTCATTATGCAAAAACTCGAAGGTGATGGTATGGCCTTCGTGCATGCAGGTGGTCACGTGTTTGAAAGAACCCTGCAACCCGGTGAATTGCTGCGCGTGGACACCGGTTGTGTGGTAGCCTATACGCAGACGATTGATTACGATATTCAGTTTGTAGGAGGAATCAAGAACACACTGTTTGGCGGCGAAGGGCTGTTCTTTGCCACCTTACGCGGTCCCGGAAAAGTATGGCTGCAAACATTGCCCATCAGCCGGCTGGCAGGTCGCATTCTGCAATATGGTACTTATAAGCGCAAAGAAGAAGGCAGTGTACTGGGAGGATTGGGCAATGTGTTGGATGGAGACGGATGGTAAAACCAACGCATCAACATAGTACAATGAAAAAGGCCGGTTCGCAAACCGGCCTTCTCTTTTCAAAATCGTTATTTATCTTCTTTCTGCAAGTTTGGCAAGCAAACGCAAAATTTCCAGGTACAGCCATACAATGGTTACCAGTAAGCCAAACGCGCCATACCATTCCATAAATTTCGGCGCACCGCGATTGGCGCCCTGCTCAATCATGTCGAAATCAAGAATGAGGTTCAAGGCCGCCAATCCAACCACAACCATAGAAAATATAATTCCGATGGTAGTGCCTTCATGGATAAAACCGATATTGATACCGAACATACGGAGCACCAATGCAATCACATAAAAGATGGCTATCCCCATGGTAGCAGTGATGATAATTGATTTGAATCGTTCAGTAGCCCGTATCACACGGAACTTGTACAGCAAAAACATGGCGATCACTACGCCAAACGTTAAGGCAACAGCTTGTGTAATGATATTAGGCGCTAATTCAGCCAGTGCAAAATTGTAAACAGCCGAAATGGCTCCAATGGCAAATCCTTTGAGTAATGCATATACCGGCGCCAGGTAGGCAGCCCACTGCATTTTAAATGCAAGCACAACGGCAATGATCAAAGCGCCGATTACGCACACCCACATAGCAGTGAATACGTTCACACCACTGGCAAACATCTTCCACGACAGGCCGGCGCTTGCCATGGTAAGCAAAAACAAAATACCAAACTTGTTCAGGGTTCCCTGGATAGTCATCCTATCCGAATAAGGAATTCCGATGGTCTTATCAAAGGTTTTTTCGCCTAAGACTGGATTACCGGATTTAAATAGTGCCATAGTTTTCGAGTTTAGTGACTTTCAAGATAGTAATTCTACAGGAATCTTAAAATAAGAGGATTCCTCTTGTTCTGATGGGAACTGACCATACGGGATAGCCGTAAAATCAATACCATCTGATACGCCTTTGCAGGAAAATTTATTTCTTGGGAGGAAAATGCTTCCTTTCATTTTTGGCCGGTGGCTGATGCCCTTTGTCGCGCTGCTGTTTGTTGCCCCGGTTGTCTTTATGATGCCGCCGTTTCTTTTCGGCTCTTTCCAGGCTTCTCAGGCTGATCTGACCCACCACATCCACAAATTCAGGTTCCACTTCTTTGGGTTTCGTGCTGGTCACTTCCACTGCTTCCAGTTCTTCCGGTATAATGCCCTGGTCATTCAGCTGTTTTATTTTGCGTACCCTTTCAATGGTGAGCGGGTACTGACGGGTGCTGTCCGGCAGCACATACCACATCAGGTTTTTGAAAATATCTTTCTTGATCAGCGTAGCAACGCCCTTTGTTACCTGCAGTATATCGGCATTATCGGGAAAATGCTGCAATGCGTCCAGGTAAATATCCAGTTCGTAATTGAGGCAACACTTCAACCTTCCGCACTGACCACTGAGTTTGCTCTGGTTAATGGATAAATTCTGGTAACGGGCGGCGGTGGTGTTCACCGATTTGAAATCTGTAAGCCAGGTGCTGCAACACAATTCGCGTCCGCAGCTTCCTATGCCCCCCACCTTGGCAGCTTCCTGCCGCGCACCGATCTGCCGCATCTCCACTTTTACTTTAAACTCCCGCGCATACACTTTGATCAGTTCACGGAAGTCAACGCGATCATCGGCTATATAAAAAAATGTGGCTTTACGTCCATCTGCCTGAATTTCCACCTCGGATAATTTCATGTCCAGGCCCATCTGGCGGGCAATGGCGCGGGAACGGATAAGGGCTTCCTTTTCCCGGTCTTTATTCTGCCGCCATATTTCAAGGTCTTTGTCGGTAGCGCGCCGCAACACTTTCTTCAGGTCTGCATCGTACTCTGCAACGCCTCTTTTTTTCATTTGCAGCCGCACAATCTCCCCGGTGAGTGTCACTTCACCCACATCAAAACCGCTGATGCCTTCTACGGCTACCAGATCTCCTTTTTCAAACGTATGAACGGTGGTATTCCGGAAAAAATCTTTGCGGCTGCCGTTATTGAAGCTTACTTCAATGATCTTGCATGAGCCGGAGGGGTCATTAAAAGGCAGGTTGGCTAACCAATCGTGTACATTCATCCGGTTGCAGCTTCCACTGCTGCATCCTCCATTATTTTTACAGCCTAATACTTTGCCTGCTGCTGTACCACATGAACTACATCCCATTCTTTATTCCGCATTAACAAATTAAAAATAGTATTACAGCCATTCAGACTTCAGGATGGAATCCGGGTAATTGTACAATCATCTCTCTGCCCCTGTGCAGGCAGTAATTTATTATTCTCAAAAAAGAGCCCGGTCGTTCAGACGGAGCGTTTACAACGTCACAGCAGAATAATATTGCGAGAAAAAACGATGACTCAATTCGGTTCAACTACACATTCCAATCACTTCAGGTCCGGAAACGTATCCTTTCCATTTTTCGCTGGCCTCACGCAAATATAAGTTATTCACATCAAAAGGAGGGGTGCGGGGAAGAGGGCTGTTTTGTGCTTAAGATGGTAGGTGGTGGGGCCGTCAACTGGAATATCTCACCATTCGCGGTTAGTATTTTCGGGGTGGGTGCGTTCCGGGCGGCGAGGGGTAAACAATTGCCACTCCGGGGTGACGACATCGTTCAAAAAGGCAATAGTCACTGAATCAGCACAACTTCTTAAACAGCAATAACATGTTGCAACTTAATAATCAGCGCAGCAGGCTGCCTTCTGAACCAAAGCTCACTGATAATCATAATTCGCCGGCCATTTTGGGTGGCGGCATCAACTGCCCCTGAGGGCAATTGGTCACTGAATCACCACTATTTCCTTACCGGCAATAATATGGTACAATTTGATCGTCAGCGCATGGAACAACATTTTCGCATTGGCATTTCTTTCAATATAATAGGCTGCCTTGTCCAGTTCTTCAATGATGGCGCGCTGTTGTTCAATGTTCGCTATCTTATTGAGCCGCATAGCGATATCTTCTTCTTCAGCCGGTAATTTCAGACGTTTTTCCTGCAGAATACGCAGGCGGATGGCCTGCTCCAGCAGGTGATTGAAATAGCGGAGAAACTGCTTTTGCCTTTCCCGGCCCAACTTGCTGATTTCCTCCACCCATTTTACCTGCGCAATGGGACCTGTTTTCAGGATGGAGTTCAGCCAGTCTCTCAACAGAGTTTGCCAGTCTTCTTCTCCCTGGCGCACCATATGAAGGGCCTCGCGGTAATTACCTTCTGCCAGCGGCGCAATCTGGGCGGCCTGTTCGGCACTCAATCCTTCTTTTTGCGATAAGGCCGCGGCCAGGTCTTCGGTGGCAATGGGCGGAATCTTTACCAGTTGCGTTCTGGAAAGGATGGTGGGGAGGATGAGGGAATCGTTTTCAGCCACCAGGATGAACAGGGTATCGGCGGGTGGCTCTTCAATCAGTTTCAACAGCTTATTGCCTTCATTGCCAAGGTATTCGGGCATCCACTGGATAAGTACTTTAAAGCCGCTTTCAAAGCTTTTAAGTGACAGTTTGCGTACAATATCATTGCATTCGTGCGCCGTAATATTCCCCTGTTTGTTTTCAGCGCCAATGAATTGCAGCCAGTCATACACATTACCATAGGGCTGTTTGGCAAAGAATTCTCTCCATTCCGCAACATAATCGGTGCTGAGCGGCTTGTCGCCGGGCTTCCTGGGGATCACCGGATAGGAAAAATGAATGTCCGGGTGCACCAGTTGCTGCGCTTTTGAACAGGAGGCGCAGTGGCTGCAGGCGTCCCCGGCCGCGAATTTGTCCGGGTTTTCACACAGCACATACCGGGCAAAGGCCACGGCAAGCGGGAGGGCCCCGCTTCCTTCTTTTCCCAGGAACAGCAGGGCATGGCTGATGCGGTTCTGCTGCACCATTTCCAGTAAATGCTGCTTGATACGGGATTGCCCGATGACTTCCACAAACTGCATGGGGGCGAAGTTACTGGGAAAGAAACAATAACTGAAGGCCTGTGGATAATGGGATGGGGAAGAAGGGATGGGGAAGGTACTATGGCGGAAAGGGTATGAGTGGCGGACAAGAGTCCAGCATAAACAAAAGTCCCCCGGCATTACCAGGGGACAATTAGTTACTTCAGGACGGGACGACACAGATTCGGTTTTTCAGGACTGGTTTTTCAGATTCTTTCATGGATCTGGATCAGGGTTGGTTTTTGTTGGATATCGGGGTTTTCCGGGGCTATTGAATCCGTTTTTCTCGGTATTGGATAACGATATAAAAATAACAACTAACATTCGTAAGTCTAAATTTTCGGACAAGTTTTTTTAGGCTTTTCTTAACCATTCTTAATGTATAACCAGTTGATGGTTACACAAAAACAAAAAACCCGGACGTATACATCCGGGTATTCATGTGTAAATGGCTGGAAAATCAGTTCAGGTGTTTGGTAATTTCTTCACTCATGGGTTTTACCTTACTCGGGAAAACGGCAACCAGCTTGCCTTTTTCGTCCACCAGGAACTTGGTAAAATTCCATTTGATGGGGTCTTCCACCCCCATTTTCCTGGCTTCTTCGGTTAAATATTTAAACAGGGGATGGATGTCTTCCCCTTTTACAGATACTTTTTCGGCCATAGGAAAGCTTACCCCATAATTTTTCTTGCAAAACTCACCGATCTCTTCATTGCTGCCGGGCTCCTGCTGCCCGAAATTATTGGCGGGAAAACCAACCACCACCAGTTTGTCTTTATAGGTTTTGTACAATTGCTCCAGTTCAGCATACTGCGGCGTATAACCACATTTGGAGGCCGTATTTACAATCAATACTTTTTTGCCTTTGTATTGGGAAAAGTCTATTGTGCCATCTCCATCAAGCGCGGGCACCTTGAAATCGTAAATACTTACGGTTACGGAAAAGATCATAGTCAACACGAACAGGCGAATCATAACTGATGTATTTAGTGAAAGATCCAACCACAACAATACAAAGATGTGTGCAAAAAAGTTGCCACGAACTAAAAAATTAGCTGCGTTGCACAAGTTCTACCCTTGCAACTGCGGGTCCTGGTTGGTTAAAATCTGAGGCTATCCCTCGGGGTTAACAGCCAACACGGTGACAGTCTTTTTTGCCATGCACTTTGTAACAACCGGAAGCAGGTGGGTTAATATTTCGTGGCTGGACAGTTAAGGGGATACTGATTTTTTTAATCCTGCCTTTCATAACATCCAAGATCAGGTACATTGACATTGCGCGGCTGACCATCCAGGTCAACCATCAACGAAGTACCCGCCCCTTTGTCTACAGCGGGTGATCCTTCCTTTAACCGGAAGTTGTACACCAACCGCTGGTTGTCGGTGCTGTCAAACACCGGCGACTCATTGTGAATCATATTTGCAGCAGTAACATGTGCAGGATCATCTTTTATTTTCCAGAGGCAATGCTGAAAATCCGCCACAAAAGGCAGCGAGCCTTTGCGAACCGTTACTACTTCGTTATCTACTATTCCGTTTTCGCCCCAGAAAATACAATTGCGGAAATAAGCTGCCAGACTGTTGGTGTGCACGGTATTGTTCTCTTCAATATAATCGGTTGCTACCAGCACCGGCTCTTTGTGCTGAATATAACTGTTCCCATAGGCTACGATGGTGCAATGCGTAAAATCATAATTGCCGCCATAGGCAAGAATAATGCCTTTACCACAATTGCTTACCAGGCAATTGAAAGCTTCTATGTCAGACGCAAAACCAAACAAGCCAGCATCATAACAGTTGTCAATGATGCATTGCTGCAGCGAAAGTTTTGGATTGGCTGTCGGGGAGGGACCTGCTGCAACAATACCCTGGTAGGCGTTCCTGATAACGGCATAACGGAGAACATTATCCCGGCTTTCTTCACGGAAATAGATACCCGGCCAGGAGGCGGGAAAATCGCGGTAGGGTTCATCAAGCCGGTCGCCGCGAAATACTACCCGCGTGCTATCGTAAAAATCGCCTTCCACCAGCAGGGTGCCGTCTACCAGGAAAGGCGCGTCCGCATGCAGGTAGATGCGGCATCCTTCTTTAATAGTAAGCGTAATATTCGTGTCTACCCGGATGCCTCCCAGGATCACATAGGGCTTGTCATTTTCCCATACTTCATCTGATTCTATTACCCTGTTTCGCATAAAATGCGCATTCTGTCCCCATGCATCCAATTGTACCCATCTTTCATTGCCATTGTATACAATGCTGATACTGTCCTGCACAATGAAGGGCAGATTGTCCAGCGTGGGATCTATTTTTACCGATACAAATACATAGATGCTGTCGTTGGCTGCAATTTCAATGTCCCTTACTTCAGGACCGGGAGTGCCATCAACATTGATCTTAAACCAGGAGGAAGCGCCCCCGCCCAGTTTTACGCTGCCGAGGCGCAGTTTCTGATTGTTGGTATTGTAAATGCGAAAAAACTGCGTAATGGACCCGGTGGAAGTGAACACGGTATCGTAGTGCAAAGTGTCAGCAGAAATCGCAAGCGTGGCATCGCTGCCGGTAATGAATGAATCCTTTTTACACGATAAAAAGCAGAGGGGTGCGATCAGGACCAGTATTGATACGATGTTTAACTTCATGCCGATGCCAAAAATAAGCGTTATTGCAAGCCGGTTCTCCAACAGGTTGCAAATTTCAAAAACGGCGAAGGCTGCAATTAATTGTTTTCCTTATCGCGAACTGTAAGCCATGGTATAAATGCTCAGGCGGGCGGCGCCAGCATCCAGCAGCGCCTGCCCGCACGATTCCAGCGTAGCTCCTGTGGTAATGACATCGTCTGTTAGCAGCAAATGCTTCCCCCGCACCACATCTGGTTGCAATACCTCAAACCTGCCGGAGATATTCGCCCATCGTTCCGTGCGGCTTTTGCGGGTTTGCGTGTCTGTGGCAGATTTGCGGGTAATGGCGCGTTGCAATACCGGCAGACCGGTTATTGCAGCAATGCCCTGGCACAACAGGGCCGATTGATTGTATCCTCGCTTGCGCTCGCGTGACGGATGCAATGGTAAGGGCACCAGTGCATCTATATTGGCAAAACGCGGTGCATCCATCAGCATTTCTCCCATACGCCGCCCGATGTATTCACCAATTTCCTTTTTGCCGTTGTATTTGAGCTGGTGTACCAGGTGTTGCAGTACAGAATCCTTTGTAAAGTAATACAGGCTTGCCGCGGCTTCAACAGGTAAACGGCCCCGGAATATTTTCTCTACGGGGTTATTGGCATACAGATGAAAAGCAGTGAGCGGCAACCGGTGAATGCATGTAATACAAAGCAACTGCTCCCGGTCCAACACATCGTTGTTGCAACCTGCACAGGTATGCGGAAGAAACAAATGCAGCAGCGAATGCATCACGGTTTTCATACTGGTAGATTTTACTGTTAAAGGTCTAAGTACAGTGTATCCGGAAATCAGCCGGCTACATTCGTTCAGGATTCCCGGTTAAAACAAATACCGGTACACCTCTTCCACCCTGCCCATGGTCACCAGTTCAATGTTGAACTTTTGTTGATTGAGGCCTTTTTGATTATAACGCGAGACAACTATTTTTTCAAAGCCGAGTTTTTCGGCTTCGGCTATGCGCTGCTCAATGCGATGCACGGCGCGTATCTCTCCGCTGAGTCCTACTTCACCGGCAAAACATACGCGGGGTGGCAAAGGCACATCTTCATACGAACTCAGCAAAGCGCACAATACGGCGAGATCTATAGAAGGGTCTTCTACTTTCAGTCCGCCGGCGATATTGAGAAACACATCTTTTACGCCGAAATGAAAACCACCTTTCTTCTCCAGCACAGCCAGCAACAACTGAAGCCTGCGCAGATCAAAACCCGAAACCGTTCGTTGCGGTGTGCCATAAACAGATTGTGTAACCAGCGCCTGCACTTCTATGAGCAATGGTCGCATACCTTCTATAGTGGCTGCAATGGCAATACCACTCAGATGATCTTCCTTTTGCGTCATCAGTATTTCGCCGGGATTGATCACCGCACGCATGCCATCGCTGCTCATCTCATAGATGCCCAGCTCTGCAGTGCTGCCAAACCTGTTTTTGGTGGTGCGAAGAATACGATATGCATAATGACGGTCGCCTTCAAACTGCAGCACGGTATCTACCATATGCTCAAGGATCTTGGGACCTGCAATGCTGCCGTCTTTCGTAATATGACCGATCAGGAACACCGGCGTATTGGTTTCTTTGGCAAAGCGCTGAAACTCCGCCGCCGATTCGCGTATCTGCGATATGCTGCCCGGTGAAGAATCAATGTAGGGTGATTGAATGGTTTGAATGGAATCTACGATAACGAGGTCCGGCTTCAGTTTTTTTATTTCCTGGAAAAGTATTTGTGTAGATGTTTCCGTAAGCAGGTAAAAACCATCATTGCTCAGCTTCAACCGGTCTGCACGCATCTTGATCTGTTGTTCACTTTCTTCACCACTGATATACAAAATCGTTTTTCCTTTCAGCTGCAAACCATTCTGCAAAAACAAAGTGGATTTACCAATGCCCGGCTCGCCTGCCACCAGCACAATACTTCCGGGAACAATACCACCACCCAATACTCTGTTGAGTTCTGAATCGGACGTTACAATGCGTTTCTGTTCGCTGCTGGCGATTTCATGCAGCGGAACAGCCTTTACCGGCTTTCTTTCTTCGTTGTATCCTTTCCAGTCATTGTTCTTTGACGAAGTGTCTTTATGAATTAGTTCTTCAACAAACGTGTTCCAGTTGCCGCATGAGGGACACTTGCCAATCCATTTGGCGCTTTCATATCCGCAGTTGGAACAGAAGAATGCAGTCTTCACTTTGCTCATGCGTTAAAGGTAATGGTATAATCAACATGCGGCACACTGTTGGATTGCTGATCATTAATTGAATGGTTGCACGGTGGTGACCGCTATTCAACTGTTCATAAAAAATGTAACTGCTGAGCTTGCTGTTTTTTCAATCCGTCATGGATTAACGTTAAGTATGCATGGAGCTTTGTTCCCCAATCTTACATACAGCGCAGGAAGTGCGGTGAAATAGTGAAGCGAATGACAAACAGATGGTTGAAAAATGAAAAAAAGAACCTGTTTTTGACAAAAAGTAAAAGGGCCAACATCACTGTTGACCCCTTACTTACTAACCCATTAAATTCTTGCACTAAATTACAAATAAGCACCACATAACAAAATTATTTTTTGAGGTTGTGAATAAATTATG
>Ga0164243_10003268_pt1 | contig 26068 bp, 24 predicted proteins | sample OricompcompostOP_FD_108781 | JGI IMG/M metagenome (GOLD analysis project Ga0164243, IMG submission 108781) | Organic Plus compost microbial communities from Emeryville, California, USA - Original compost - Organic plus compost (OP) | ecosystem: Engineered > Solid waste > Mixed feedstock >...
ATTTTCCCCTGTGCAATGGCGCTGCCCCGGACTTGTTCCCGCCGCTCCCGCCTGCATTCGACCGGGGAACCCCCGATGCCCCGACGGCATTGGATTCGGTCTCTATAGAAACAGGAGAATATCATGAACAAGCATCTCTTGATGACGGCTCTGCCCGTCCTTCTCGCCGGACTGGCGGTGCCGCCCGCCCTGGCCGCCGGCGATTCCGACACTGGCCAGACACTCGACCAGCGTGCGCCGGCCGCCAGTGGAGCGGGCGCCGATACGGGAGACCTCAACGAGGCCCGCATGGACGCCCAGGAGCTGGTGGATGACGCGGCCGCCGTGGCCCAGCAGATGAAGCAGGACGAGGATGTGGGCCAGCTGCTCCAGCAGGCCAAGGGCGTGGTCATCATGCCGAAGTTCGGCAAGGCCGCCGTCATCGTTGGCGGCGAGGGCGGCGAAGGGCTGCTCGTGGCCCGTGAAGGCACGGAATGGAGCGAGCCGGTGTTCTATAATCTCGGCGGCGTCTCGATCGGCGCACAGGCCGGCGTGGAAGCCGGTGCCGTGGGCATGCTGCTGATGAGCCAGGACGCGGTGGACGCATTCAAGCAGGACAACAATTTCGAACTGAATGCCAATGCCGAACTGAGCATCGTCAATTATTCCGCCAAGGCCCAGGGCAATATCGCGGATTACGACGTGGTGATGTGGTCCGACACGGAAGGCCTGCTTGCCGGACTGTCCGTCGGCGGGTCCGACGTGACGGTCGACAAGGACCAGAACCAGGCCTATTACGGCAAGCCCGCAACGCCCACGGACATCCTGAACGGCACCGTGACGAATCCCAACGCCAAGTCGCTCCAGAATTCCCTGCCGAAGGGTTGATCCATGAAACGGGCGCGCCTGGGCGCGCGCCCGTGCCCCCAGTGGGAGGCCCTGGACTCGCCGGTCAAGCCGGCGGGTAACGATCGGAGACAGCCCAAACAATCACCCGTTCACCCCGAGTTTGCCGAAGGGCGGCTGCTGCTCAGAACCGCAGATACAAATGACCCTGTGCGCTGTGGGAATGGCGCACAGGGTCCAGTTGGACGCGGAGGTCGATCCACATATCGGCCGTCCCGGCGGATGAGAACGGCCAAAGCGTCCTGCTTGCTTTCGGGGCAGATTGGATCGCTTCACCCGCGTCCTCGGGGTTCAAGGCATGGCCGGTGCGCAACGCGCTGCCGGGTCATCCCGCTGAACAATGGTGAAATGCCGATTGAGTTCCGAAATCGGTGAGCGGTGGAGCGATTTTCCGGGAATGTTTGCTGAGCGCCCGAATCGCAGCCCTCCAGAAAGACTGTCTGGAGGGCTGCTCGGCTCGGGTCCTATGCGGAATGCATGGGGTGGGTCTTGGTGACGGGATAGCGGCGGGTGCTATTGAGGTCGGCCCGCAATGAGCTCCGGGCGCGGGACAGGCGGGAGCGGACCGTCCCGATGGGGACGTTGAGCGTATTGGCGGCGTCTTCATAGCTGACGCCGTCCAGCGCCACCATCTCAAGCACCTGGCGGAAGTCGTCGTCCAGCCGTTCTATGGCCCTGCTGGTCTCGATGAGTTCCATGCAGAGCGGCTGTCTGGCTTCTTCCGGCAAAGCGCTGCTCGACTCTTCCGAAAAGCTGCCCACGCTGATCGGCTGAGTCTTGCGGTGGTATTCGAAGAACCGGTTTCTCATGATGGTTCTCAGCCACGCGGCGAGGTTGGTTCCCCGCTCCCATTGATAGTGTTTTTCGAGGGCACGCAGGAGCGTGTCCTGCACCAGATCCTCGGCAGCATGCTGGTTCCGCGCCAGCCGTCGCGAGTAGGGTCGTATGGCTGGCATATTGTCGAGAAGTTCCTGTTTGAAGGCTGCGTCTGGTTTTGGATGAACTTCACCATTTACGGACATTGCATCCCCTCTTTGGGTTCGAGTTACGCCGCCGACGCCCCACCGTCGGTGACCTCTCACCCCCACTTGTCGAAAGCCTAGCGCCGCTCCCCGATCAGCGTCCCTAACATGGGATAGGAGAACGTGAGAAAGAGCGGTGGATCGAATTTTCCGTGCATCCTCCTTCGGGAGGCTGATAAAAGGTAGGCTCTGGGAGAGTCGGGCCTGCATACGCCGAAAGCGGCCGCGTCCGCGTGATCGGTTCGTCCCTGGCTGTCGCAAGGTTTTAAAGGAGGCGTGTCTTGATCAGGCTCCGGAACGCCCAGAAGTGGAGTGCAGAATGTCTGACCGTGCCCTGGAGCTGGCTTGCGCCGGCCTCACATTGCTGGAATCCCTGATACTCGAACTCAAGGAAAAGGGGCTCATCTCATCCGACGAGCTGGCCGGCCTTTTCGAGGATGCGCGCGACGCCCACCGCCACGCCAGCACGCCCGGCTCGGAAGATTTCCACGCCAATGTCGCCAGCATCATCGACCTGCTGCTTGAAGGCGGCGACGCCACCAACATCTGCGACCGCATGGCCCGCCGCGAAATCTCGGGCGGTTAGAAGGGTATAAATTCAGATTTGCTCAATCACGTCATTGCGAGATTGCGAGCGACCACCGGGAGCGCGGCAATCCAGGTTCTGTCCGATGGATAGATAGTTGCTGGATTGCCGCGTCGCTTCGCTCCTCGCAATGACGGTCAAACCTGGAATCGCCTTGCGCCAGGTATCTGTTCTGTTTGGATTGAATCGTGCTCTTCGCCCACTCGTCACCCTCGCCCTCCGGTCCAGCCAAAGGCTGGCCGGAGGACAAGCTCCGGCGAGGGTCCATGCGTTGTCTCAACCAACTCTGCTGGTGGAAAGGATCTGGCAGATGGATGCTCGCCTTCGCGAGCAGGACGAGCCAGGGGGTAAGGCCGGAATTCCATGCATCGGTCAAGACACAGCAGGTTCTAAGGGCCGATGCTGGGCTGCGGCATGACGGCGGTCCTGGTGAGGCATTCGGCCGATATCAGGTAGATGGTCTGCCCTTCATAGAGCATGCAGCGGGACGCCAGCCGCTCCAGGGCAGAGGGGCCGGTGCGCAGCTCCTGCTCGGCCTTCCGGAAGGCTTCCGGCACGATGTCTCCATAGCGCTCGGGAAGCTCGTTTTGCTTGAAGAACGGGCGCTCCATCATGATCACGTCCACATCGTATTTCCGGATAAAGGCGGTCAGCATTCCGGCATCCGGCGAACTGGTGGCCTCCAGCGTGTCCTTGAGCCGCTGCTCGAAGGGGCGATAGTAGCCCATGTGATAGGGAATGGCGTGCTCGGCGGTGGCCAGGATGGGGCGTCCGGCCACGGCGGAGAGGCTGTTGAGTTCCCGCGACAGGCCGGCGATGCGGGTGTCCTTGGGCAGGCTGGCGATATAGTCGAACGCCTTCTGGTCCTCCGGCTGCCGCAGGCCGGGAGTGGGGGTGAGGAAGGAGACGAAGAGAATGGTCCCCAGCGCATAGGCGCCGCGCCGGGCGCCGGTGCCGAGCGATCCGCTCCTCAGCGCGCCCTGCAGCCACAGGCCGAGCATCTGGCCGATGGCCATGAACTCCATGAGGCCCAGCACCCGCTGGCTGTAGCGGCTGGGATGGTGCAGCTTGAAGGCGAAGACGAGGGCGATGGTGTAGCCGACGATCGCGGCAATGAGCGCCCAGAGGTAAATCTCGTTACCGCCGGTCTGCAGGCCCCGCGCACCGCGGAAGGCGGCGATTGCGGCGAAGATCAGCAGGGGAGAGAGCAGCAGGAAGTCCGCCAGGCCGGCGGCCGGTATCCCCTCGTCGCAGGGCACGATCTCGGGCAGGAAGCCCATGCGGTAGGAGCAGACCCAGCCGATATTGCCCTCGGCATCGACGATCTTGGTGCGGCCGTTGGGCTCGCTCATGATGGGCATGGTCATGGCTTCGTCGAGCGTCACCACCGGGTCCCATACGTCGCTGTTGGACTTGAGGGGCACCGCCGCCAGCACCACCACCGCCGCCGCGCTGGCCATCAGCGCGATGGACCGCCCGGTGAGGATGATCTTCGGGCGCGGTATCAGCCGCACGTAGGAGAGACCCAGCATGCCGAAGCCCACCAGCGCCGTCGTCGGATACATGGAGGAGAGGAGGAAGAGGGTTACCACCATGAGCAGGCCGCGCCGGCGCAAGAGGGCGTCGAGGAAGACCAGGAAAAGCGGCGAGGAGAAGGCCCGCGGCGTGGCGCTGAAGACGGAGTCCTCGTGAAAGAGGAAGCCCATGGTCATGGCCGCCATGACGAAGGCGGCCACAGGGCTTCCGGTCAGTCGCATGGCGATGCGCCAGGCCATCCAGGCACAGAGCGCCATGAGCGGCAGCGGCAGCAGGCGGGCGAAGACCAGCGGCGTTACTCCCAGTGCCGCCATGCCCTCGAAGAGCGCCCGATAGGCCAGCGGCGAGACGGATTGCCAGTAATCCGCGATCAGGTCGCCGGGCATGGCCGAGGGATCGCCGATGCGCGCCATCCAGGCCAGGAACAGCCGCTGGTCGTCCTGGATGGTGAAGGGCGAATAGGTGAGGGTGCCCGGATAGAAAAAGGCGATGTAGAGATAGACGACGAAGGTCAGGCCCGTCAGCGCGAAGAGGAGATGGCGCCAACCGGCTTCGTCGTCCATGGGGGGGAGGTATTTCATAATGTTCGATCCGTGATCCGGGGAAAGCGGGTAATCACTCCATCTCTTCGCGCATGCGGGCGGCGGCCCAGAAGTCACGCACGAAAAGCAGGCCGACAATGGCCGGAATGACATATCTGAGGCTCGCCAGCACGCCGAGGACGGCGCCCTGGCCGGGGGTCAGCCAGGCATGATAGAAGAAGACGATGGCCGCGTCGCGGGTGCCGATGCCGGCGATGGTGAAGGGCAGAAGACCCGCCAGGATGGCCAAGGTGGCAAAGGCCATGCTGTCGGCCAGCGGCACATATCCCACGGCCCGGGCCAGCAGCCAGAACTGCACCAGATGTCCGCCCCAGAGCGCCAGGGAGAAGAGGAGCGTGCCCACCGCTCGTCTGGGCGCGCTCCAGAACCATTGCAGCACCTCGTGCCAGCTCGCGGCGAAGGAGAGCACGGCGGAGCCCAACTTGCCGGGCAACCGGCCGCCAAGAAAAGTCAGCAACCTGGCGGAGAAGGCAAGCGGCAGGATGAGCAGCACCAGGAGCGCCAGCAGCCCGGCAAGCGCCAGGGTCAGCAGGAGCAGGGCCGGCGTGTCCGCGCCGATCCAGAGAAGCGCCGCCAGGCCCCAGGCGATGAGTGCTGCAAGATCCAGCAGCCGCTCCAGCACCACAATGGCCAGCGCCAGCTCCGGCCTGAAGCCATGGCGCCGGACCAGCAGCCAGCCCTTGGCCAGATCACCCAGCTTGGACGGCAAAAAGAGGTTGAGCGTGGCGGCCGACAGGGTGAGGCGCACGGCCACTGCGTAGCTGATGCGCGTGCGGCTGAGCAGCCGGAAGCGCAGGGCGGCCGCCAGCACCAGCGGCGCCAGGCCCAGGATGCCGGCCGCCAGCCAGCGCGTGTCCGTCGCCTGGGCCGCGCGCCAGAGCGCCTGCATATCCACCTGCCACCAGAGGACGGCGAGGATGAGAAGGCTGACCAGCGGTGCGATCAGCTGTCGCATGGGGCGTTGTCTCCGAGCCTGCGTTCAATGACCAGCGGCGCGCCTGCTTTGAGCGCCCGGACCCGGCCGGTCAGGTCGATCCAGGGCTGCAGCTGCGCCGGCTCCCACACCTGGGACATCACGGTGACGGTCGCGCACTGGAAGCCCCCGATGCCGGCCATCGCCACCTTGTCCCAGCCATCCTCGGCGGTCACCTCGTCGCGCACCGTCCAGCCGCCATCCGCCCAGGCGAGACGGCGGGCCAGGCGGAAGGGCGCAGCGCGCCGGCCGGTCACCAGCAGCTTTTGCAGCGCGCGCCGCATGAGGTTGGGAAAGAAACGCCCCACGGTCAGCATGGCGAGCCGAAGGATGACGGATTTGGCCGGCGTGAGCAGGGCCGAGCCCGCCCAGCACAAGCGGCCCGTGATGACGATATCACCGTTCTCCGTCTCCAGCGCGGGGTCCAGGAAGAGCTGGCTGACGGCGATGCGCCCGTCCGCCATGCGGAAGGTGGGGCCGGTATCGGCCGCGATGAGCCTGGTCTTTCTAAAGAGACGGAAGGCGCCGCCCCGGTCCCAGCCCAGATAGAGCGCTTGGCCGTCCCTCACATCCACCAGCATGCGGGCCAGGGGGAAGAGTGTGCGGCCCTCCATCGGGGCCGAGACGCCGGGCCGCACGGGCTGCCATTCGCGCCAGGCCAGCAGCCAGCTCGCCAGATGGTGGCCGAACAGCCGGTCGTCGTTGAGGGCGGGATTGTCGCCGAGGGCCAGGAGCTTGAGGGCACGGTCGTTGAGGGACGTGGCCTCGGGACACCAGGCGCCTGCGATCTCCAGCCCGTGGGGGAAGTAGTTGAGCGTGCCCCGGCTGGCATATTCGCCGCCCAGACTGCCGTCCGGATGCTGCAGGGCAGCGACGAAGGAAATGGCGGAGCGGCAGGCGGGCCGCAGCTCCAGGTCGGGCCGCCGGCGGTCGATATCCGCCAGCTGGGCAATGGTCAGCGTGAGGTACCCCGGGTCCGCACCCTCATATTCCTGGAACCAGCCCTCCGCCGTCTGCCAGGAAAGGAGAGTGGCCAGGCGGCTGCGGAACAGCGGTTCCCATTCCTCGCCGAAATGGCGGACCATGCGCACCAGGCAGGCCGCCACCAGGGCTTCATGATTGGCGAGCTGTCCGCTCTCGCGGTGCCGCGCCAGCCATGAGGCACGCCGTTTCAGAAAGGCGGATATCTCCGGGTCGTCCAGAACGCCGATGATCTCGGCGGCGTCCAGGCAGGCGAGCAGGGAAAAGGCGGCGGCGCCGGAGGCCCGCTCGAAGGGGTAATAGTCGTCGCAGGAGCCGTCGGCATGAGCGGACCGGGCGGCGTAGCGGATGCCGGCCTCCGTCCAGGCGCGGATGCGCTCCTGCCGGAAATAGGGATTGCCCGGCATGTCCAGCGACCAGACGAGGGCCAGCGTAAGCACGTGCTTCTGGGCCATGCCGCTCGGGAAATCGGCGATGCGGTAGAGCCAGTGGTTACGGTCGAACGATCCATAGGTGGCGCTGACCGGCGTGCGGTCCTGCAGGGTGAGGAGGCGGGGGATATCCGAAAGGGCGCGGGCCGCCAGGACATCGCGCATGCTGCCGTGATGCCCTTGCCCGTCCCGCGGCATGTCAATCGCCGTCATGCGTGGGACGCCCTCCGGACGGGGCGGCCTTCCGGTCGCCGGGCGCGGCATCCGCGTCCAGCTCCTCGGTGGCGGCCCTGGCCTCCTTCGTCATCTCCTTGCGCATCATGTACTGGATGTCCTGGAGGAGCCGGCGGTTGATGGCGAAGAGCTCGCCCAGAAGCCCGGCGAGCCAGACCAGCGCCGCGAAGATGATGAGGACGGCGGCGGCCACCAGGCTCGGCACATGCGCACGCTCGGTGCCCTGCGCGAACAGCACCAGCCAGCGCACGATGAGCGCGGAGCCGAGGAGGAAAGGCGGCAGTCCCAGCAGGAACAGCGACTTCAGCGGCTTGTAGACCATGAAGGTGCGCAGGATGGACAGCATCGAGCGCTTCACATAATCCAGGTTGGAGCGCAGGAGCCGCGACGGCCGTGTTTCGCCATTGACGCGGATGGGCACGGACGTGATGCGCACATCCGACAGTCCGGCCTCGATGAGGGTTTCCAGCGTATAGGTGTAGCGGTCGAAGACATTCATGCGCAGCGCCGCCTCGCGGGAGAAGGCGCGGAAACCGCTGGGCGCGTCGCGCACCTGGGTGCCGGAGACCAGCCGCACGACGCCGCTGCCCACCCGCTGCAACAGACGCTTCCAGCGCGAAAAATGCTCGAGTTCGGGAATCGGACGGTCGCCGATGACGAATTGCGCCCGCCTGCTCAGGATGGGGGCGATGAGCTTCGGGATATCGTCGGCATTGTACTGATTGTCGGCATCGGTATTGACGATGATATCCGCCCCTTCGGCCAGGGCGCGCTGCACGCCGGCCATGAAACCGCGGGCCAGACCCACATGCACCGGCAGGTCGACGATATGATCCACGCCGCAGGCGCGGGCCACCTCCACCGTCCGGTCGCTGCTGCCGTCGTTGATGATCAGCCACTCGATGGTATCAATACCCTCGATCTGCCGGGGCAGATGGGCTAGAGCCTCGGGCAGGTGTTGCTCCTCATTGTAGCAGGGAATCTGTATGATCAGTTTCATGGTACCGCGCATTGTAATGGAGCGACTGCCCCGATGGAACAAGGAGTTAGGGAATGGTTGAGAACGTGAGCGACGGGCCGGAGAATATCGGCGGCAATTATTATGACAAGTATGGCAGCCGCAATCCGGTGGCGCGACTCCTCATGCAGGGCTTCCTAAACGCCTTTGACGAACTCGTCCAGAGGGCAGCGCCGCGCACCGTCTACGAGATCGGCTGCGGTGAGGGACATCTGTCGCGTTCCCTGCTGGACAGGGGGATAGAGGTGCGGGGCTGCGATGTCGAGGCGCCGGTGGTGGCCGAGGCCAATGCGCTGAACGGCGGGCCGCAGGGCGGCCGATTCGAGGTGAAGAGCGTTTACGACTTCAAGGACGGCGAATTGCAGGTGGATGCCATCGTCTGCTGCGAGGTCCTGGAGCACCTGACGGACCCCGAGGCGGCGCTGGACCTCATCGCCCGGCAGTCCGCCACGCATTTCATATTCAGCGTCCCCCGCGAGCCGATCTGGCGGGTGCTCAACATGGCGCGCTGCAAATACCTGTCCGATCTCGGCAACACGCCGGGGCATCTGCAACACTGGAGTTCCACCGCCTTCAAGGACATGATATCGAAGCGCTTCGATATTCTGGAGGTCCGTCGCCCGCTTCCCTGGACCATGGTCTTGTGTCGCCATCGTCCATGAGGTGGTAGAAGAGACCTCCCTGGACTAACCCCGCGCCCCTTCGCGATTAATCGAGGATTAATATTCTTGGCAAACTGCCTTATTAAAGACATAGCAGCTTGTCTTACTACAGGTCTTGCGATTCAATGAGCCGTTGCGTGGGGGCGCGCTAAAAAGAAAAGATTGGAGAAGCTGATGCAGACACATCTGTCAGCGGATCAACACGCCACCACGCTCGGGGAATCGATTATCGAAGTCGATCGTTCAGGCGTGGCCGCTTCGCTCAGTCGCCGTGTGTCGAATCCGCTGCCCGCCGAGGGCCTGCGGCTGGCACTCTTCTCCGGCAACTACAATTGCGTCAAGGACGGCGCCAACAACGCCCTCAACCGCCTGGTCCGTTACATGCTGGACCGCGGGGCGGCGGTGCGCGTCTATTCGCCGACGGTCGCCAGGCCGGCGTTCGAGCCCGAAGGGGATCTGGTTTCCGTTCCCTCCATTCCCATTCCCCTGCGGCCGGAATACCGGCTCACCACGGGTCTCTCCAAAAGGGTGGAGGAGGATATCCGGCGTTTCCAGCCGACGCTTCTGCATCTCGCGGCGCCGGATGCGCTTGCCTGCCGGGCCATGAAGCTGGGCCGCACGCTCGGCATCCCCGTGGTATCCAGCCTTCACACGCGCTTCGAGACCTATTTCGAATTCTATGGCCTGGGCTTCGTGCGGGGGCTCATCGAATGGCATCTGAAGAGATTCTATTCCGGCTGTGACGCGGTGCTGGTCCCCAACGAGGCGCTTGGCGACGAATTGCGCAAGAATTGTCCCGGCGTCCCGGTCAGCCTGTGGGGCCGGGGCGTCGACCGGGAGCAGTTCTCGCCCCTGCGGCGGGACATGGCCTGGCGCCGAAGCCTGGGATTTGCGGACAGCGATATCGTGGTCCTGTTCTTCGGCCGGCTGGTGCGGGAGAAGGGGGTCGGCGTCTACGAGCAGGTCATGAAGCGCGTGCTGGCGGCCAATCCCTCCGTGCGCGCCCTGGTGGTGGGCGACGGGCCCGCCGGGCAGGAGATGCGCCGGAATCTCGGGAACGCCGTCTTCACCGGGCATTTGCAGGGCGACGAGCTGGGGCGCGCCGTGGCCAGCGCCGATATCCTGCTCAACCCCAGCGTCACCGAAGCCTTCGGCAATGTGAACCTGGAGGCCATGGCGGCGGGGCTGGCAGTGGTGTCCGCTGACTCGGCGAGTGCCCGCGCCCTCATCGAGACGGGGGAGAACGGCATGCTGCTTCCGGCCACCGACATCGACCGCTATGTCGAGGCGCTGGAATGGCTGGCCGCCAATCCGGGCCAGCGGCTCGCCCTGGGCAAGGCCGCCCAGCATGCCGCCTGGCGGTTCGACTGGGACGGCGTCCTGTTAACAGTGTTCGACACATACCAGATGCTGGGCGGTGTGAGGGGACAGGCGGCGCTGAGACCTCTGTAAATGGTGCGGCGTCGTTCCGGCGTCACATGAGGGGCGGTGAAGCGGCCGGCGGGCGCCCCCGGCGGCGGCGGCGTCCTTCGAGATCGCTCCGCAAGGCGTGCCTGGCCCGGAACAGCCGGGACCTCACCGTGCCGACGGGAACCTTCAGCGTGGCGGCCATGTCCTCATAGCTGGCGCCATCCAGGGCCGCCATCTCGATGACTTCCCGGAAGCGGGCGGCCAGCTTGTCGACGGCCTTGCCGGTTTCCTGTAATTCCAGGTAGAGCGGCTGGTCTGCCTCCTGTTGTGGGGAAGGGATGAAAGCGTCATCCGACAAGTCACCGGCGCAAAGGGGTGCCGGCTTGCGACGGCCTTCGAGATAGCGGTTCCGCATGATGGTGCGCAGCCAGGCGGCCAGGTTGGTGCCCCGCTGCCACTGGCTGTGCCGTTCCAGGGCCCTGAGGAGCGTGTCCTGCACCAAGTCTTCCGCCGCGTGCCGGTCACGGGTCAGTTTTCGGGAATAGGGTCTTATTCCAGGTATGGAGTGAAGCAACTCCCGTTCAAAGGCCGCATCCGGGCCGGAACGGTCATCTTCTGTCGTCGACATGGCAACCTCTCGTCCAATGGATTTGAGTTTGCCCCCCTCCACCTGGATATCCAGGTATGCCAATGCGGCATGTTACTGCTTTTTGGTGTATTTCGCTACTGAACTTTTGAAATGTCGACGTGGTGAGCCGCTCACTTGCGCCGCAGGAAGATGCTGCCGGCCAGCGACACCATGAGCAGCAGGAAGCAGAGGACGAAGAGGATGTGAACCGGTGCGACCGGAACGCTTTCCCATCTCTTCAGCCCGACAACGGCGAACAGGACGGACATCAGAATGGACGCGGACGTCAGATAGCGCATTTCGGCTATCTCCTTGATTGTTGGCCTCTTGTATTCAAATGCGATCCTGTCCGGATAGTTCCCCGGTTCTTCTGCATTTTTCTTTATCTCGTCCAAGAGCCGGCATCTCCTGCGCCTTCCCGGAGCCGTTTCTTTCGGGGAACCTCCGGGGCCTCCCGGACATTGATGGAGCCAACGAGAGCAGATACCCATGAGATGGAGCCGACGATGACGAATATCACAGATGCGAAGATCGCCATTCTCGCAACCGACGGTTACGAACGTTCGGAACTGCAGGAGCCCCTGCAGAGCCTCAGGCAGCAGGGCGCGGACGTGCAGGTGCTTTCCGTCAAGGACGGCTCCATCAAGAGCTGGGACAAGACGGATTGGGGTGACAGCGTGGATGTGGACCGCCTTGTCTCCGACGCGTCCGTCGAGGATTATGACGCGCTGGTGCTGCCCGGCGGACAGATCAACCCGGACCTGCTGCGCCTGCAGCCCGAAGCGGTGGCCTTCGTCAAGGCGTTCGCCCAGTCCGGGAAGCCGCTGGCCGCCATCTGCCATGGCCCCTGGCTGCTTGTGGAAGCGGACGCGGTGCGGGAGCGGGAGATGACGTCCTATCCCTCCATCCGGACGGACCTCATCAATGCCGGCGCCAGATGGCACGACCAGGAAGTCGTGGTGGACGAGGGCATCATCACATCGCGCAGCCCGGACGACCTGCCGGCGTTCATTTCCAAGATCATGGAAGAAGTGGAGGAGGGGCGGCACAACCGCTCTGTTGCCTGACCGGGGCCTGACCGGGGCAGCCTGACCGCACAAAGTTATTCAATCGGCGCTCCCGGCGCGGAACCTTTTGGCGTGGCCGGTATTGATGGGGACAGTTGCCCCTTCTTTTGGAAAGACGACCTGCCATGAAAACCGACGATATCGAAGCCATCGCTGAACAGCTCTTCAAGGTCTATGGGGCGACCGCCGATCTGGAAGCACTCAAATATTCCGACAAGCTGCGCGTTGAAGGGGACCGCAACAGCGCCCAGAAATGGCTGCTGGTCACCGACCGGGTGAGGGAGCTGCAGAATCTGCGGCAGGTCGCGCGCGGCGTCTGAGCCTCGCCGAAATGGCCTCCGGTCATGCTATGGGCCAGTGCGGGCCTTATTCTTGTCACCATTGCCGTGAATGATCGTCCTCAGCGGCGCAAGGGCAGGGCCTGGTCCTGCCCTGAAAACGCGCCCGTTCAATCCGCCATGGCTGCGGGTTCCTCGCACTGCTGACGATGAGAAAAGGTCACGGCATTTATGAGGACAACGCAAACGGAGACGCAGTATCAGGCCGTTCGGGAGACCGAAGCACCTGAGAATGCCGCCAATCACCTGCGCCATATCGTGCGGCGCGACCTGGCCCGCCATTTCGGCTACGAGCGCCAGCCCAATCCGTGGCGCGCCGCTCTCGCCAAGAAGACGTTCGGCCCTGTGTTCGCGCTGCGCCATTACCAGTATTGGGCGGCGCGGCGGGGGCCTGGCGCGGCGCTTGCCAGGGCCTTCTTCCGCCTCATGCACCGCTGGGCCTGCGGCCGGCTGGGCATCGACCTGCCCATCACGACGCGCATCGGCGGCGGTTTCCGTATCATCCACGGCTATGGCCTGGTGGTGAACGCCAGGGCCGAAATCGGCGAGGATGTCACCGTTTTCCAGGGTGTGACCATCGGGCAGCGGGATGTCATCCGCCCCGAGGGGCGCACCACCGTCCATGCGCGGATCGGCAACCGCGTGACCCTGTCGCCCTATGCGCAGATCGTCGGCGCGATGGTCGGGGACGGCGCCACGGTGGCGCCGCTGACCGTCGTGCACCGGGATGTTGCGGCGGCAACGGTGGTGGGCGGCAACCCCATGAAAATTCTGAAGGAGGACGCCATGGCCGACGTCCGCTACGGGCAGGCCTCATGAGGGGCCATTTCCCAGTCATCCACCGGGGACCAACCCGCCGTGCGGTTGTGGGAGGCTTGAGCGCCCTGCCGTTCCTGCCGGCCACTCTCCATGCGCAGACCGAGGGGCGCCTGCGGCGTGCGGCGGAACCGCTCGGCATCCGCATCGGCAGCGCCGTCAATTTTCTCAACCCGCCGGACGCCGACTATCTGGACCTGATCCGGCGGGAGTGCAACGCCGTCAGCCCCGAGAACGCGGGCAAATGGAAGTGGGTGCAGCCCACCCCCGGCGACTATGAGTGGCAGGCCATGGACGATACGGTCGATTTCGCCCGACAGGCCGGCTTGAAGGTCAATTGGCACACGCTGATGTGGCAGAACGGGGGGATGCCGGATTACATGAAGCTGCCGGACGTGGACCGGCCCTCCAGCCATCAGGCCTACGATCCCTATTACTCACCGGACGGCACGCTTTCGATCAGCAATTACTGGCCGCGCTTTCGCGATTTCATCTCGACCATCGCCCGGCATTACGGCGACATCTTCTACCGCATAGATGTGGCCAACGAGCCGTTCCTGCCCCATGGCTCCTGGCTGCCGGACGATCTGATCGACCCCCATGGCTTCCGCAAGGGCAACTGGTGGCAAGTGGCCGGCGGTGCGGGCGGCCCCGCCTGGATGGATTGCTTCTTCGAGGAGGCTCGGCGCCAGTTCCCCAGCGCCAGGCTGGTGGTCAATGAATTCGGTGTGGAGGCCGTCCATTCCCAGAAACGGGAGAAGAGGGGATTCCTGCTCGACTGGATCGAAGGGGCGGTGGCCCGCGGCTGTCCCATCGACGGCGTGGGCCTGCAAAGCCATCTCTTCGCCCGCGAGAATTATGACACCGCCGCCATGTCGGATTTCGCGGCGCGCATGAAGGAGCTGGGCCTCTCCATCTTCATCACCGAGATGGACGTGGATACGCGCGACCTGCCGGGCAACGTCAGCCCGTCGGAGCGCCACCAGATGGCTGCCGACATGGCAGCGCTTCATGTGCGCACCATGCTGGAGCATGGAGACCTGAAAGAGATCACCTGGTGGGGGATCAGCAGCCGGACATCGTTCCTGGCCAAGCGGGGCGGGGTCGAGGCGGCGCTGGAGCCGACGCTCTTCAACGCCGCGTTGCAGCCCATGCCCATGTACGACGCGGTGGCCACGGTATTGGAGGAAGCGGCATGAGCCTGGTTTTCGTCTCTCCCGGAGGCATGGATGGCGGCGGCGGGATGGGGACTGTTACGCGCTCCATCGTCACGGAACTGCGGCGCCGCAGCCGGGGGACGCCGGTCACGGTCCTCGACCCCAGGGGGGACGGGTCCGTCTACCTCTCACCCCTTTATACGCTGGCCGCCTTCGCCGGGCTGGTGGGCACGCATGTGCGCCACGGCATATCCGTCATGCATCTCAACGTGTCGGAACGCCTGAGCATCCCGCGCAAGGCGCTCTTCCTGCTCTACGGCCGGGCCTTCGGAATCCCCGTCGTCATGCATCATCACGGGGCGGAGTTCATCCCGGAGTTCGACAAGCGGTCCGATTTCTATCGCCGGCTCGTCACCTGGGCGGCCCGAGCGGCGGATTGCAACATCGTGCTGGGCAGGGACTGGTACAATTTCCTCGTGGAGCGGCTGGGCGTGCCGGAGAGCCGGGTGGCGCTGATGTACAACGCCGTCGCCGGGCCGGTTAAGCCGAAACGGCCGGAGGCCCGCTCCGAGGGGCCGCTCAGGATGCTGATTCTGGCCAATCTCTCCCCGCGCAAGGGGGTGGGGGAATTGCTGCGCGCCGTGAAGACGCTCGTCGGCCGCGGCCGCGACGTGCAACTGACGCTGGCCGGCGGGGGCGATGTCGCCGGTTATACCGCCATGGCCGAGGAGCTGGGCATCGGGCAATATTGCCGCTTCACGGGCTGGCTCCGGTCCGAGGCGGCGACGGCCCTTCTGGAGGAGGCGGATATCTTCGTCCTGCCGTCGCACCATGAGGGGCTGCCCATGGCCATTCTGGAGGCGCTGAGCCGGCAGGTGGCGGTGGTGGCAACGCCCGTGGGCGCCATTCCCGAAGTGCTGGGCAACGGCAAGGACTGCCTGCTGGTCCCGCCGGGAGACACCGAGCTGCTGACCACGGCGCTCGACCGGCTGATCACCAATCCTAAGGAACGCGCCTGCATCGCCGTCGCCGGCCGCTGGCTGTTCGAACGGCGGTTCGAGCTGGGGCAGTATGTGGATGACCTGCTCAGCCTTTATGAGCGCCTGCAGCCGCCCCGCCGCCAGGAGGAGCGGGCATGAGATCAGGCGTAGCCCGCCCGCTTCATGGTCTCCGCCGAAATGCGTTCGAAGGTCTGGTTCCAGCCGTCCGGCCATTCGATCTTGCGGGCGGCGGGGTTGAAGTCGGCCCCGGCCTTCACCGGCTCCCAGGTCACCTTGCCGCCTTTCTTCGACAGTTCCGAGGACCCGAGGACCGGCAGCTTCGCCATCTCGTCGAACGGATAGCGATCCGCATCGAGCCCCAGGAATTCGAGGATGTAGCTGACATGCTCCGCCGGTTCCGCCATCACGTCCTCGTAGCGGTCAATGAGGGTCTTCGACTTGTCGGATTCCGCCCAGTAGTCCAGGGCCGCGCCGGTGGCATAGGTCCATTCCAGGCAGATGTCGGCGAAGGACTTGCCGAAGGGCTTCAGGGGCCAGGTGGAGATCGTCGACTGCACGGTGCGGCGGCCGTCGCGCAGCAGGATCAGGCATTTGTCGTCAGGAAAGAGCGCCGGGAAATAGGAGAGAAAGCGCGTGTGCGGCACCTTGAACAGGATGAGTTTTGCGTCGGCATGTTCCCGGGCCGCGTGGGCCAGCATGCCGCTCACCGCGTAGGCCAGCCCGTCGAGACTGCCCATGACGTCGCGGTTGCCGCCGTAGAATTCGAAAAAGGCCTCCTGCCATTGAAGCGCCGCGGGAACCGAGGCGAGGAGCGGCAGCTCCTTCACGCCCAGCGGATCGGTGGCCACGTCGGGGTGCAGCCCCAGAAGGGAGTTCAGGTAGTTGGTGCCGCTGCGCGGCATGACGCCATGGATCACCGCCACCCTGGGTCCGCGGGTGCCCCGCACGGCCCGGCTGATGTCCGCCAGCCGCGCCGTTTCCTCGCGGCTGAGGGCGGGGCCGGTGTACCAGGCTTCATTCGTCGAATGGAGACGCAGCAGCCGCCGCATCCAGAAATCGAATCCTTCGGACCGTATGCGCCGGCCCACGTTGTTGAAAGACATGGTCTGGATCATCCACACATCCTCTTGAAATCGGTTACGCAGAACGGTGGTCCGAAGCGTATTCGCACCCCTGTCAAGGAGTTCTAGCGATGAAATGTGGTCCTCTTGTGATCGTCGGGCAGGCGCGGAGCGGCTCCACCCTCATCACCCGTCTGATGGCCGACACCCGGCATTTCTTTCTGGTGAACGATGCCTATTTCCTGCAGATGGCGGACGATCTCTGCGCCTCCCCGACGCCGGAGAACAGGCTGCGTCTCGCCGAGGCCTGCCTGGGGCGGATGCGCCAGCGGGCGCTGACCGACGAGGTGCGGACGGTCAACCGTTCCGTCCGGCTGAGTTCCGCCGATTTTGACGATCTGCAGGCGGCGCTGCCCGGAATCGCCTCCGAGGCCGATACGGCATGGGAGGTGATCTTCCGTCTCGTGGCGCTGGCGGCGGAAAGGGCGGGGGCCAAGGTCTGGGGCTGGAACAGCCCGCAGGATTACGTGCATGCCCAACGGCTTCTGACGATCAGGCCGGAGAGCCGCGTCGTCTTCCTGATCCGCAATCCCTATAGCGTTCTCAAGTCATACAAGAACCTGCCCCGCTACTGGGGGGCGGAACGGAACCGCTACCACCCGCTGGCGCAGTCGCTGGTCTGGAAAGCGGTGGTGCGGGAATATGAGCGCCTGGCAGCCCTGTTCCCCGGTCGTCTGGCGCTTGTCCGATACGAGGACCTCATCGTCCCGCAATCGGATGTGTGGGAAAGGCTGGCCGATATCCTGGGCCCTTTTCCGGCGCCGCAGCCGGCGAACGCCTATGACCGCAATTCCTCCCATGCCTCCTCCCAGGGCCTCTCGACCACAAAACCGCTCAGCCGGGTGGAGATCGGCATATGCCGCGCCGTCACCTCGCCGCTGGCGGGGCGGCTGGGATATGAGGCGGAGGGGAAGGTGACGCAACTGGGACTGGCCGACCTGTGCCGCTCCACCGCCCGGTTCCTCGGTTATTATTCATCAAAGGCGGCGACATCGCGGGACATGCGCCAGCGGCTCATGCATTTCGGGTCGCGGCTCCGGCATAGGATACAGTAGCGTGACACTTCTCTCTTCTCCGGCCATCCGGTCCTTCGCCGCGCGCGCCTTCTATTCCAGGGACCTGCGCAAGTCAGCCTTCGGCTTCATCGTGCAGATCACTGGCAAGGCGCTGGCGCTGGTGGCCGTCTTCATCATGACCCATGTCCTCTCGCAGGAGGATTACGGCGTCTTCGCCTATGCCCGCTCCTGGGTGCTGGTGCTGGGGCCGCTCACCACCTTTGGCCTGGGCTATGCGACCTACCGTTTCCTGCCGCAATACATGGCGGCCGGCAATCTGGCGGAAGCCAATGGGTTCCTCTGGGCGTCCGTTCTGGTCAGCGGCGCGGTGTCGCTGGGGCTGGCGGCTGTCCAGTCCCTGCTCTATGGCGCGGGATTTGATCTTTTCCCGCCCGGTTACGGCGCCACCATGACCGCGATGATCTGGGCCGTGCCGGCGGCCGCGCTCATGCAGGTGCTGCGCTTCACGGCGCAGGCGGCGGGGCAGGTGGGGGCGGCATTCGTGCCGTATTTCGTGGTGGTGCCTGCCCTGCAGTGCATCGGCCTCTTGGGGCTGGCGGCGGCCGGCGAGCTGTCGCTGGTGACGGCGGTTGCCACCTTCCTGGTGGCCAACCTGGTGGCGCTGGCGCTGGCCGGCGGCTTCACGATCGGCGCCTGGAACCGGGCCATGGGCTTTCGCCGTCCGCGCTTTCTCATGCGGGAATGGGTGGGCGTGTCGCTGCCCATCACCGTCTCGTCCATCGCCACGGTGATCAACCAGCAGGCCGACCTCATCATGGTGGGCAGCATGCTGACCGCCAAGGATGCCGCCCTCTACAGCATCGGCATGTCGCTCTCCTGGCTGGTATCGATGATCTGTCTCTCGGTATCGGCCGTCTTCGTGCCGCGCATCTCGGCCAACATCTCGCAAGGGAACAGGGCCAATACCATCCGGCTCCTGCGGCGCTCGTCCCTCATCTTCTTCTTTCCGGCTCTTGGCGTGGTGGCGCTCTTCTTCTTGGGAGGACCTCTGTTCCTCTCCATCTTCGGCGCGGCCTATGTCGGCGCCTATGCCGTGATGTGCCTGCTCAGCCTCTCCGAGCTGACGGTGGCCGCCTCCGAGCCCTCGGGCCACCTGATGAATGTCGCGGGGCATCATAACGCCAACACGCTGGTCGTGGTGGTGGGGGCGGTGGTCAATATCGGCCTCAATCTCATTCTCACGCCGCGTTTCGGCATCGAGGGGGCGGCGCTGGCGACGCTCCTCTCCACCATCGGGTGGACCACCGCGCGGGTGATCCTCTCCTATCGTTATCTCGGGCTGGTGAGCGGCGTTTACGGCTGGGTGATCCCGCCGCGCCGCCACTGAGAATATTCCTTCTGCACCGTCAGGAAGGCGATGACGAAGAACATCCAGTGCGGGCTGTGCGCCCGGGGAACGATGGTCTCGGAGAAGGACAGGAGGATGATCATCAGGAAGGTGATCATGCCGAAGATGCCCACCGGCCAACTGCCGTAGCAGACCAGGATGAAGGCCTTGCGGAGCTGGTTGAGGATGAGGATGAGGAAGAAGCCTGTGCCGATGATGCCGACATCCACCATCATGTCCATATAGGAATTGTGCCCCGAGCCGATCTTCCAGTCCGCGAGAAAGCGATAGAGGGGACCGTAGGTCACATCCCAGATGGCGCTGTAGCCGTGGCCGAGATAGGGCCGGGCGGCGATGAGGTGCTCCAGTTCGGACCAGATGTAGGTGCGGCCGGTGAAGGTGGCGTCCCGCCCCAGGACCGACACCGCCACGTCCGGCGCGAAGACCAGCACGAAGGCGATGAGCCCCGCGCCGCTGACCAGCAGCAGGAGGATGACGGCCGTCGCCCGGATGTCCTGCCGCAGGGTGCGTCCCAACGCATAGAGCGCCACCATGGCCATGGCGACCACCAGCGACGTCTTGGAGTGGGTCATGACAATGAAGCCGAGGGTGAGGACAATGGCGCCGATGCCCAGCCATCTCGGGATCTTCTTCGCCGCCAGCAGGTAGAAGACGGCCGGCAGCGTCCAGATGGTCGTCTCCCCGGCCACGTTCTTGTGGGTGAAATAGCCGCGCCAGGCGCCGGCATGGGAGTCATGGTGCAGGCCAATGCCCGGCGCGACGACCACCAGGACGGCGGAGAGCACAATGAGCCCGAGCAGGAAGCCGGTATAGACCCGCGCCGCGCCAATGGAACCATAATGAGTGACCAGGTAAATGGCGAACACGGTGGTCATGGCCAGGGCCACGCCGGCGCGGAAGCTGGCGCCCGGGTTGACCGACCAGAGGCTGGAGAGGGTGAGGAAGCCGATGAAGGCAATGATACCGGTGCAGCGCAGGACGGCCTCCGGTGCGTCCCGGTATTCGGTCGCGGCCAGCAGGCAGATGATGCCGTAGCTGCCCATCATCAGCAGGCGGGCGCGCCCGGAGGGCAGCTCATCCCCCAGCGGGACGCCGAGGACCTGGTACTGCAGGATGGTGCCGCTGAACAGCATGAGAACGGCAAAGGCGCCGAGCAGCATGCCGACCTTGAGCAGGGCCTCCGCCAGGCCGGGCGAGGTTTCCGCCTTGTGCTCCCCCGATGTCTGGATGAACGCCATCGGCAGCCCTACAATCTGCTGTGTTCAGGTTGAAGGAAGGCGTTCTCCATACCGTCATGCCCGCCTTGAGCGGGCATCCGGTGCGGCCAGGGGCCGCACGCGCGCCTCGGCGCGCCGGACCCCCGCTCAAGGCGAGACCTCTGCGAAAGTCCCTTTAGGTGGAAAGCGGCGGAATGTTCCCAACAACTTCCCCTCCCTTGATGGGAGGGGATTGAGGGGAGGGTGATCTGGCCGTCTGCCCACGGCTTTCCAGGCGGAGACATCACCCCCTCCTCGATCCTCCCCCATCAAGGGGGAAGAAGACCATGGCCGGAACAAGAGCTTTCCAGACTCGTCCATCCGTTTCGCAGAGGTCTAGCTCAAGGCGGGGGTGACGATGGAAGAAGGCCAAGGGATGATTCCTCCTAAACACAGCAGCCTTAAATTTCGGCGGTGGGACCAACATAGGACTGATAATAGCTCTGGATGGGCCTCAGTCCGAACTTGATGGCGGCGCCGCGGTGCATGTTGGTCATCACCAGGCCGACGCTGGTATCATACTCCCGGAATTGCCGGACACCCTCGATGACCTCCTTGACGCCGGCTCTGCGCCAGCGCGCCACATAGGCCACCAGGTCGCTCTTGATGCCGAGCGGCAGCACATAGGAGAGCGACATGACGGGCGGCGCGTCGATGATGATGATGTCGTACATGGTGCGCAGCTTGGCCAGCAGATTGTCCATGCCCGGTCCGCCCAGCAGGTCCTGGTTGCTCTCGTTCAGATTGCCGCTGGGCAGGAATTCCAGGTTCTCGAAACCGGCCACGATGGTGGTGGTCAGATCGACCGGGCATTTGCCCTTCAGCACCTCCACCACACCGTTCTGCTCGCCGATCGTGGGTTCATAGCGCCCCTTGGGCTTCTTGGGGTCGCAGCCCATGAGCAGGACCTGCTGTCCGCTCCGCGCCGCCTTTTCCGCCAGGGCCTGCGCCGTGGTGGTCTTGCCTTCGCCCGGCTGGCTGGAGGTGAACATCACCACCTTGCCGGGCTGGGGGCCGTGCATCTTGAGCTCCAGGAGCAGGCTGCTCTGCAGCCGCCGGGCGGCCTCGTCGTATAGCGCGGCCTGTTTCTTCTGGCCGCCGAGGGCGAGGCTGCGGGCCCAGCTCGTCGTATTGGGGGGCAGATAGCCCAGGATGCGCGCTTCCGAGACGATCTTCTTGAGCTGGCCGCGCCGGCGCAGACGGTTGGACATGAGGTCCAGTACGAGCGCGAAGATCATGCCCAGCGTCAGGCCGATGGCGGCGGCCACCGCCATGAGAAGCGGGCGCTTGGGGCTGGACGGGAGCTGCGGCTCCTGCGCCTTGGAGACGAGGGTGAGGGGTGAGCGCACGATGCTTTCATCCCGCACCATGGCCAGTTGGGCCCGGCGTTCGAGGAAGGAATTGAGGAGATCGCGCTTGGCGTCGATCTGGCGTTCCAGCCCGCGCAGGTCTGCCCGCTGCCGGCCCATGCCGCCCATTTCCTGCCGCAGCGAGGCGAGACGCGCTTCCGTGGCATCCGCCTCGTCGGCCTTGGCCATGGCGTCCTCGCTCACCTGGGCCACATAGCCGCGCGCTTCATCCCGCACGCGCTCCTGGATGGTCTCCACCTCGGCTTCTGCGGCCATGAGGTCGGGATGGCGGTCGCCAAGGCGCGAGCGCAGCCGGCTGGCCTCCGCCAACTTCTCGGTGAGCGCCGCCTTCAGCTCGCCCATCTGGGGCGTGTCCACCAGTTCCACCAGCGACCGGTATTCGTCGGCCGCCAGGCTCTGGCGGATGCGGTCATGCTGGGCCTTCAGCTGCGCTTCCTCGCCGCGCAGGGTGGTCAGGCGCTCGTTGAGCTGTTCGATCTGCTGGGTGAGGATGGACGCCCGGCCTTCCTCCAGAATGCCGGATTTCTCCTGCTGGGTGGCCAGTTCCGTCTCCAGCGACTTGACCTCGGTCTGCAGGTCGGCGACCCGGCCGTCCAGCCATTCCATGGTGTCCCCGGCCTCGGTGACCGTGCTCTGCTTGCGCTGGTCCAGATAGGTGGAGGCGAACGCATTGGAGACATCGCGCGCCAGCTTGGGGTCGCTCGATTCAAAGGCGATCTCGACAATGCGCGAGCCACCCCGGATGCGGGTGGTCAGGGCGTTGTACACCGACTGGTAGACCGCCGCGGGGAAAAGGCCCGGACCTTGCGGCGTCCCGAAGGAAATCTCGCCGTCCACGGGGAGAACGCGGCCGGCGGCCACGCGGCTCTCGTCAAAGGTCGAGGGCTCCACCGACTGGCCCAGCGCGCTCATCGGATTGACCCCCAGCTTGTCGGCCACCCAGGCGGAGAGCCGCTCCAGCCGGGAAGGGGCGGGGAGATCGGGGTTGAATTCCGGCCGCTTGTCCAGCGAGAACCGGTTGATCACGGCGTCGGCCACCTCCCGCGAGCGGATGATCTCGATCTCGGTGAGCAGGATCTTTTCCTCGTCGGTCATTTCCAGCTCGGGCAGGGGCACGGTTTCCGTCTGGTGATCCCTCGTGTCCAGCATCAGCATGGCGACCGCCCGGTACTTGTCCGGCGTCGTCACCAGCAGCATGAAAGCGGCGGCGCAGACCACCGCCGTGATCACCACGATGGCTGTGACATGGTCGCGCAGGGCGCGTCCCAGGTCCTTCACATCGTCGAGAATGGCGTCCTGAGGATTGCTCATGGCTTTACAACTCCGCTACGTGCCCCGGTCGAGGTGGCGAGGGCCCGCAAATTGCGTCTCATCCTGACGGGGAAGAGCCACTGGCTCGTGAACATGAAAAGATCCATGGCTCTTGGCCGGCCATGGCGCATGGCGACAGAGAGGAGGCGCAAGCCGCCCCGCCAGTCCCCTTTTTCCGTCAGGGCGCCGTTGAGTGTCTGCAATAGCAGGCCGGCGAAAGCCTGGCGGCTGATGATCCGCCGCATGCCCAGGCACCAGGCCAGGGATTTGCGGAACTCATGCCGGTTGCTCAGGCTGTCGCGCTTGAATTCGGTATAATGGCGCAGGAGCGGGCGGGGCACGATGACGAGGCGGTTGCCCCCCACCTCGCACGCCTTCAGCACCCAGTCCCAGTCCTCATGGGCCACAGGCTCCATGGGATGAACGGCCAGGACCTCCCGCGGGCAGAGAATGCTCGATGCCTGCAGGAAGCTTTCGCCCTTGAAGAGGCTGTGGCGGCAGAAAAGATAGTCCCCCACCCGCTCGGACGGGCCGGGCATGCGGCGCGGCCAGCAATAGGTGCCGGTGGGCGTCTCCACATGGGACTGGCAGGAAACGATGGTGCGCCGGGCTTCCCCCTTGGGCACGGCTGAAAGCTGGCGGCGCAGCTTGTCGGGATACCAGTAATCGTCGTCGTCCAGGAAGGCGACCCAGTCGCTCCTCGCCGCCCTGGCGCCCGCCATGCGGCACCTGGCCGGGCCCTGGTTGTGGTTGAAGGTGAGGCTGCTGACGCGGTCATCCTCGTACTGATGCACCACGGCCTCGCTTGCCGCGTCGGGCGGGCCGTCAATCACCACGATGACTTGATTATCGACATCCAGTTGCGCCAGGGCGGAATCAATCGCCCTTTTTAGGAGTTCGGGTCGGCCGCGCGTGGGGATCACGGTTGTAACCGAAGGCATAAACGCTTCCTCCTGCTGCATGCGTTTGGGGCGGCATCACCGTTCGGACCTCCGTCACCACGTCTTTGAATTCATCTGTTTGCTCCGGTTGGCCGCCATGTCGAACATCACTGGGAGACGGCCGGCTTCCAGTCGCATTGCACCGCACAAGCACGGCGGCGCAGGAGCGTCTGGCCCCTCACATGCCGGACATCACTCACTCAAAATATCGACACATTCTCAAGCTACTAAACAGTTCACGGACCATTATCTCAATGGACGCGGCGAAAATGTGGCACCGCATTAAAAAAGCTTTGCGAGGGAGATTTTGCGTATGAAATTAAGGCTCTTCGCCATGATCCTGTTTTGCCTCGGCACGGCCGTTTCGCTGGCTGGTTGCGCGTCCGGCGGCGGTGGATCGGTCAATTCAGAGTCGGAGTGGTATTACACGCTGGATGCCGGCGATGAGGTCCGCGTCATCGTCTTTGGCGAAGAGGGGCTTTCCGATACCTACCGGGTCAGCGACGCCGGCACCATCACCATGCCGCTGATCGGGTCCATCGACACGCGGGGGCACACCACGGATTCCCTTGAGAAGGTCATCACCCGCAAGCTGGCCAGCGGCTATCTGCGCGACCCCAATGTGCGGGTCGAGATGGTCACCTACAGGCCGGTCTACATCCTCGGCGAGGTGCAGGCCCCCGGCAAATATCCGTACGAGCCCGGGATGACGGCCCTTTCCGCCGCGGCAGTGGCCGGCGGTTTCACCTACAGGGCCGACACCGACACGTTCAAGGTCACCCGCAAGTTTCCGAACGGGGATACCAGAAAAGGCAAGATCGGTCCGGAGGACCCGGTTCTCCCCGGCGACATCATAGAAGTGCCGGAGCGCTTTTTCTGACCTGTATTTTTCAATGGAAGGAGCGATTCCATGAATGCCCGTCCCGTCCTGCCCATGCTGCTGGTTCTTCTCGGCGGCATCACGCTCTCCACGCCCGTCCTGGCGCAAGGCCAGGGAGCGGCCCCGCCGCGCGGCAATACCGTCCTCAACAGACAGCGGCCGGAGACCGATGCCATAGGGCTGCCTGTTTCGGAATCCTTCAGGATCTTCCCCTCCCTGGATGTGGCCGAGGAATATGACAGCAATATCTACGCCCAACAGACGGACAAGGTGGATGACTATATCACCCTGGTGAGGCCCGAACTGCTGTTGACCACCGGCGGACCGGCCCCGGCCCTGCAACTGAGGGGATATGGCGACATGCAGTTCCACGCCAACGAGACCTCGGAAGACGCCAAGGATTTCGGGGTTGAGGGGCGGGGGCAGACGGCCCGCGACCGGCCGCTGCAGCTGGAAGTGACGACCGGCTTCGCCCGGCAGACGCGCGACCGCTCCGACCCGGAAGAGCTCTCGTCCAATCCGCGTTCCAAGCTGAACCGCTATTTCGGGCGGGGCCAGGTGAACCTGCAGTTCCAGCAGGTGCGCCTGAGCGCCAGCGGCGAACTTCGCCGCCTGGACTTCCTGCAGGACTTCAATGACGACCGGGACCGCAAGGAACTCATCCTCCGGGGTGAGGTGTCGCTGCTGCGGGCCTCGGACCGGGAAATCTACCTGGCGCCGGAATGGCGGGACATCAATTACGACGAGGAGGTGGACCGCGCCGGCTTCGACCGGGACCGGCAGGACCTTTCGGGCTATGCCGGCGTCCGGCTCGGCGTGGGCGGGCTGATCACCGGTACCGTCGAAGTGGGCGCCACCCATCTGACCTATGATGATCCGGCCTTCGACGACCATCTCATCGCCGCTGCGCTGGTGGATGTGGACTGGAGCGTCACGCCGCTGACCACCCTCAGCCTCACGGGCGAACGCGCTCCCCAGGCCACCACGCAGCCCGGCTCGTCCGTGCGCATCGATTCCTCGGTCGAACTGACGGTGACGCACGAGCTGCGCCGCACCATCCTCCTGGAAGCGGATGCGGGCTATGCCAACTGGGATTTCGACGGGATCGACCGCAGCGACGACGTGCTGTCACTGGGCGCCGGTGTGAGCTATCTGATGAACCGGTACATCCATCTGGTGGCGGAATACCACTATTTCGATCGCTCCTCGGATTTCGACCTGGCCGATTTCTCCCGCCACCGCGCCAGCATCGGCCTCAGGCTGCAGCTTTAGATTGTGTGGACAGTTGGCTGTTTTAGCACTCCCTTTGTTCCAGCGTCATGCTGAACTTGATTCAGCATCCACTCCTGAGACTGGTCGTCCGGACCAATGGTGCCGGCACCGCTCAGGAATGGACCCTGAATCGGGCCTGTGCCCGC
>Ga0164243_10003269_pt1 | contig 26064 bp, 23 predicted proteins | sample OricompcompostOP_FD_108781 | JGI IMG/M metagenome (GOLD analysis project Ga0164243, IMG submission 108781) | Organic Plus compost microbial communities from Emeryville, California, USA - Original compost - Organic plus compost (OP) | ecosystem: Engineered > Solid waste > Mixed feedstock >...
CTCCCCCGCCTCGCCCTCGCGGGCGCCGAGGCGGACGCGGCCCGTGCCCTCCAGCACGACGTACAGCTCCTGCTCCTCGCTGTGGCGGTGCCAGGTCGACGCCTGCCCCGGTCTGAGGCGCCACAGGCGCGCCCCGAGCGAGGTCGCGCCGAGCTGCTTGGCGAGGTCGGTGTTGAGGACGCCGAGCTGGTTCGACGGGCGCCAGAAGGCGTCGCCGGCGGGAAGGACGGTGTAGCTCATGGACGGCAGCCTACGGGCGCGCCGACCGGCCCGAGCGGCGGCCGTCGTCCACGCGGCCAGACGACTTTGACCAAATGGCGCAGTCGACTACTTGACTAGTCGACTTGTCATGTGAATACTCTCCGCCCACGAACCGTGCAACGGGGTCGCCGGCCAAACCAGTGAATTCGGCGGCCCCTCACCGTGAGGGAGATCGAGAGACCCATGCTGTTCACGCCCCTGCGGCGGCGCCTTCCCGTGGTCGCCGCCGTCGCCGCCGTCGCGCTGACCGCCGTTGGATGCGGCAGCTCGTCCTCCTCCGGCGGTGGCGCCGCGACCACCAGAGCCGACCCGAACGGCAGATTCACGATCGGCTACGACGTCTACTGGCTCGGCAACAGCTGGTCGACCCAGCTCGCCGAGGAGTTCAGAGCGGCCGTCGAGCGCAACAGAGACAGCATCGAGAACGTCGTCTACACGCAGTCGGACAACCAGGTCCAGAAGCAGATCTCGAACATCCAGTCGATGATCTCGCGCAGAGTCGACGCGATCATCATGACCCCGATCTCGCCGTCGGCGAGCGTGCCGGTGATCCAGCAGGCCAACCGCGCCGGCATCCCCGTCGTGCTCGTCGCCGCCCAGGCCGACACGAGAGACACCGCCGCCGAGGTCCGCGCCGACGACGTCGTCTTCGGCAGAACCGGCGCCGAGTGGCTCGTCAGAAAGCTCGGCGGCAGAGGCAACATCTACGTCCTCAACGGCCTCCCCGGCTTCTCGACCGACACGCTCCGCTGGAAGGGCGCCAAGGACGTCTTCGACAGATACCCCGGCATCAAGGTCGTCGCCGACGCCCACGCCGCCTGGGACACCGCGAGAGCGAAGACGGCCGTCTCCAACATGCTCGCCGCCCACCCCGACGTCGACGGCGTCTGGTCGCAGGGCGGGGCGATGACGCTCGGCGCGATCCAGGCCTTCAGAGCGGCCGGCCACCCGCTCGTCCCGATGACCGGCGAGAACAGCAACGGCCTGATGAAGGTCTGGGACCAGCTGAAGAGAAGCGGCGACAGAAGCTTCGACTCGATCGGCGTCGTCAACCCGACGTGGGTCGGCTCCGAGGCGCTGACGCAGACGCTCAACCTGCTCAGAGGCGACGAGGTCAGAAAGGTCAACCTCGTCAACCCGGAGCCGATCACCAGCTCCACGCTCGACAGATACGTCCGCCCGGACCTGCCGGACAGCTTCTGGGTCGACACGAGACTCGACGATGCCCAGATCAGAGCGCTCTTCGATCGCTGAGCCGATCGACGTGAGCGGCGTGTACGGCGGCCCCGCGGGGCCGCCGTACACGCTCGTCTGCGACGAGCTCGACAAGCGCTTCGGCGCCACGCACGCGGTCAGAGGCGTCTCGCTGACGCTCAGCCGCGGGCGGACGCTCGCGCTGATGGGCGAGAACGGCGCCGGCAAGTCGACGCTGATGGCGATGATCGCCGGCGAGCTGAAGCCCGGCTCCGGCAGCGTCGCCGTCGACGGCCGCGTCGCCGTCGTCCACCAGGAGCTGAGCCTCTTCCCGCAGCTGACGGTCGCCGAGAACCTCGGCCTCGGCCGCGAGCCGCGCCTGGCGGGCCTCGTCAACAACCGCAGGCTGCGCGCCGACGGGCGCGCCGCGCTCGACCGCATCGGCGTCGCGCTCGACGTCGACACGCCGGTCGAGCGGCTCAGCCCCGCCGAGCAGCAGCTCGTCGAGATCGCGCGCGCGGTCGCGCTGAACCCGTCGCTGCTGATCCTCGACGAGCCGACCTCGTCGCTGGAGCCGAGCCAGGTCGACCTCCTCTACGCCGCGACCGAGCGGCTCAAGCAGGACGGCACCTCCGTCATCTTCGTCTCGCACCGGCTCGAGGAGGTCTTCCGCTTCGCCGACGAGATCGCCGTGATGCGCTCCGGCGCGCTCGTCGGCGCCGGCCCGGCCTCCGACTACACGCGCGAGTCGCTCGTCGCCGCGATGGTCGGCCGCGAGCTGGAGCAGCTCTACCCGGAGCGCTCCGCCGACCGCCCGCAGGCCGAGCCGGTGCTGCGCTTCGAGGGCGTCGGCGGCCACGGCGTGCGCGACGTGTCGTTCGCGATCCGCCCCGGCCAGATCGTCGGCATCGCCGGCCTCGAGGGCCACGGCCAGCACGTCGTCGCCGAGCTGGCGGCCGGCGTCCGCAAGCCGCGCGCCGGCCGCCTCGTGCTCGACGGCTCCACGCGCGGCGACGGCGGCTTCAAGAGCCCGCGCGAGGCGATCGCCGCCGGCGTCGCCTTCGTCCCGCCCGACCGCCGCACCTCCGGCCTGATGCTGCCGCTGTCGATCGCCGAGAACCTGACGGTCGCCGCCGCCCACCGCCTCCACCCCACCCGCCTGCTCAACGGCGGCGCCGAGCGGCGCGCGATCCAGCCGGTCGTCGAGCGCCTGAGACTGCGCTTCGCCGAGCTCGAGCAGCGCGTCGGCGAGCTGTCGGGCGGCAACCAGCAGAAGGTCCTGTTCGGCCGCTGGCTGCTCGTCAGGGACCTGCGCCTGCTCGTGCTCGACGACCCGACGCGCGGCGTCGACGTCGGCGCCCGCGCCGAGATCTACGGCGTCCTGCGCGAGCTGGCCGACAGAGGCGTCGGCGTGCTGCTCGTCTCGACCGACATGCTCGAGCTGATCGGCCTCGCCGACGAGATCCACGTGATGTACGAGGGCGCCGTGCGCGGCAGCGTGCCCGGGCACTCCGCCACCGAGGAAGAGATCATGACCCTTGCAGCTGGAGAAGCGTGATGAGCGCGCTGACCCACGCGACCGCGCGGCGTGCGACGCCGCTCGGCACCACCACGCTCGCCGGGCTCAAGCCGGCGCTCTTCATCACGCTGATCTCGGCGCTCGCCGTCGCGATCGCCGCGGTCGTCAGCGAGCCGTTCCGCTCGCCGACCAACGTCGAGTCGCTGCTGTTCCAGATGGCGCCGCTGCTGCTCGTCGCCGCCGGTCAGGCGGTCGTCATCACGACCGCCGGCATCGACCTCTCGGTCGGCTCGATGATGTCGCTCGCGACCGTGCTCGCGGCCGCCTCCTCCAGCTCGGCCGGCGCCGTCGTCGCGCTGGTGCTGGTCGTCGGCCTCGCCGGCGGGCTGCTGAACGGGCTCGGCGTCGTCTCCGGCGTCAACCCGCTCGTGATGACGCTCGGCACGATGGCGATCTTCAGAGGCATCGCGCTGCTCGTGCTCGGCCAGCCCGGCGGCATCGTCCCCGCCGACCTGCTGACGCCGCTGACGACCGTCTTCGGCCACGTGCCGCTGACCTTCCTGCTGGCGCTCGCCGGCGTCGCGCTGCTGTGGCTGGCGAGCGCCGAGACGCGCTGGGGGCGGACGCTGTTCGCCGTCGGCGGCGACGAGGGCCATGCCCGCCGCGCGCGGCTGCCGGTCCGCCGCACGCTGCTGATCGCCTACTCCGTCTCCGGCCTCTTCGCCGCGCTCGGCGGCCTCGCGCTGGTCGCGCGGATCTACTCCGGCGACCCGAACGTCGGCGACCCGTTCGCGCTCGACGCGATCACCGCCGCGCTGATCGGCGGGGTCGCCGTCACCGGCGGCCGCGGCTCGGTCCTGGCCGTGATCCCGGCCGTGCTGCTGCTGGCGCTGACCGACAACCTGCTCAACCTCGCCGGCGTCTTCTCCTACTGGCAGTACATCGCCAAGGGCGTGATCCTGATCGCGACGCTCGCCGCCTACCACGCCGCCGGCCGGCCCTCCGGCCTGCTGACGATGGCGCGCGGCGGCTGGCGCAAGGGCGCGGGCGACGCGAGCACGGGCGGTGCGAGATGAGCGCCGTCACCGCCTCGCCGGAGCCCAAGCAGGAGCGCCGCGGCGCGCTGCGCCGCAGACTGCTGCGCAGCCGCGAGCTGCTCGTCTCCTACGCGCTCGCGCTGGCGCTGCTGATCGCCTTCGCGATCGCGACGCCGGGCGGCTGGGAGCCGCAGCGGATCCTCACGATCCTCGGCCAGAACGCGCAGCTCGGGATCGCCGCGATCGGGCAGACGGTCGTGCTGCTCTCGGGCGGCCTCGACCTCTCGATCGGCCCGGTCATGAACCTCGCCAGCGTCGTCTCCAGCGCGCAGATGAGAGGCCAGGACGGCAACATCGCGCAGGGGATCGCGGTCGCGCTCGCCGGCGGCGGCCTCGTCGGCCTCGTCAACGGGCTGCTGGTCGCGCGCGCGAAGATCCCGCCGCTGCTGGCGACGCTCGCCGTCGGCACGATCGTCCAGGGCGGCTACTACGTCTACACCGAGGGCCAGCCGAAGGGCGGCGTCGCGCCGGGGCTGCAGAGCGCCGCCGACGCGAAGGTCCTCGGCTCGATCGTGCCGTGGTGGCTGGTGCTGTGGCTGGCCGTCTGGGCGGTCGTCGCCTTCCTGCTCTACCGCACCACCTGGGGCCGGCGCTTCTACGCCGCCGGCGCCTCGCCGCGCGCGTCGTGGCTGTCGGGCGTCGCCGTCTCGCGCTACGTCGTCGGCGCCTACGTGCTGAGCGGGATCTGCGCCGCGATCGCCGGCGTCGCGCTGACCGCCTACACCGGCTCGCCGTCGGTCTCGGGCGCGGACAGCTACACGCTGCAGACGGTCGCCGCGGCGGTGATCGGCGGCGTCGCCTTCAGCGGCGGCATCGGCCGCCTCGCCGGCGCCTTCGCCGGCGTCGCCGTGCTCGTCTTCCTGACGACGATCCTCGAGACGCTCAACGTCGACTCCGCGGTCCAGTACGTCGTCCAAGGCGCCGTGCTGATCGGGATGATGCTGGTGAATCGCCGGCTGTCCGGACGGGGGTCCGGCAGTGCTGGGCGCTGAGAACCGCCGGCGGGCGCTCGCCCGCCGCATCGACATGGAGGGATCGATGGAGCATCCGACGGCATCGCTGCAGGCAGAGGCGCTGGCCCCGGTCGACACGACGAGCGGGGTGCCGATCTACCGTCAGATCGCCGAGCAGCTCGCCGCGCACCTGGAGTCGCTGCCGGTCGGGACGCGGCTGCCGTCGGAGACCGCCATCGCCAGACGCGCGGGCGTCTCGCGCGGCACCGCCGTGCAGGCGCTGCGCGAGCTGGAGCATCGCGACCTCGTCGTGCGCGTGCAGGGCTCGGGCACCTTCAAGGCGAGCCCCTCCCCCGGCTCCTTCACGCGCTCGCTCGACGCCGGCAAGCTGCCGTCGTTCAGCGAGGACCTCGAGCGCGCCGGCCACCGCACGCGCGAGCGGATCGAGCGCTGCGAGAGCGGCGCCGCCGACCACGAGACGGCGGCCGCGCTGGGGCTCGAGCCGGGCGCCGCGATCTGGTCGATCGAGCGGACCGTGCTGGCCGACGAGCGGCCGGTCGTCCACATCGTCTCCTCGCTGCGCGCCGACCGCTATCCCGAGATCGACGCCGAGGCGATCGCCGGCGGCTCGCTGTACGCCTTCCTGGAGGCGCGCTACGGCGCCGAGGGCCGCCCGACCTGGGCCGACGAGGAGTACAGCGCGCTGAACGCGAGCGCCGAGCTGGCGACGAGGCTGCACGTGCCGGTCGACCGCGCGCTGCTGCGCTCGCGACGGGTCGCCTACCTCGCCGACGGCCAGGCGGTCGAGCTGGTGCGCTCCTACATGCGCGCCGACGCCTACCGCGTGCGCGTGACGCTGCTGCCCGGCGACGGCGACGCCGCCCCGGCGCGCGACGTCGAGCTGCGCGCCGACCTCCCTGGAGGGACATGACCAACGAGCAGGCAGCCCGCGGCGCGAAGGAGCCGCAGGCGAGTTCGCGCGGCCGATCCGAGCCCTCCGGGCGAGTGATCGGCATCGACGTCGGCAGCTCGAGCGTCAAGGCGCTCGTGCTGGCCGGCGACGGGAGCGTCGTCGAGTGCGTCAGCGCCGCCCATGCGCTCCTCCCCACGCCGGGCGCCGTCGAGGCCGACGCGAACGGCTGGTGGGAGGCGACGCTGGAGGCCCTGGGGCGGCTGCGCACGCCGCTGAGCGAGATCGCCGCCGTCGGCCTCTCGGGCAACATGAGCAGCGTCGTGCTGCTCGACGGCGACGGCGAGCCGCTGCGGCCGGCGCCGCTGCTGGCCGACCCGCGCGGCGCCGCCGAGCTGGCCGCGCTCGACCCGGCGCTGCGGGCAGACCTCGCCGCGCTCTCGCGCCACCCGGTCACGACCGTCTCCTCGCTCGCCTCGCTGCTGTGGCTGCGCGACCACGACGCCGAGCGCTTCGCCCGGGCGCGCACATGGGTCCACGCGAAGGACCTGATCGGCCTGCGCCTCACCGGCGAGCTGACGAGCGACGCCAGCGACGCCCACAACGCGCTCGTCCACGACCCGCTCAGCGGCGACTGGGACCGCGAGCTGATCGCGCGCGTCGGACTCGACCCCGCGCTCTTCCCGCCGCTGGCCGACGGCGGCGCGGTGCGCGGCACGGTCACCGCCGCGGCCGCGCGCGCCACCGGCCTGCCGGCCGGCATCCCCGTCGCCGTCGGCGGCGGCGACATGGCGACCGCCGCGCTCGGCGCCGGCGCCGTCGCGCCCGGGACGCTCGCGCTCTCGCTCGGCACCTCCGTCACCGCGATCGCGCCGCTCGCCACGCCGGCCGCCTTCCGCGACGACTGGATCGGCAAGCTGACGCTCCACCCGCTGCCCGGCGGCCGCGGCGCCTTCGCGCTCGCCTCGCTGCTGACAGGCGGCCTGGCGCTCAACTGGCTGCGGACGCTCGTCGGCGGCGCGCTCGAGCTGCCGCCCGGCGACGCCGTCGTCCCCGACCCCGCCGACGAGCTGGTCTTCGTGCCGCAGCTCTCCGGCGCCGGCTCGCCCGACTTCGCGCCCGCGCTGCGCGGCGCGCTGCTCGGCATCACGCCGCACGTGCGCGGCGAGCGGATCGCGCTCGCGCTGTTCGAGGCGATCGCCTTCGAGCTGAGGACGATCGCCGAGCTGGTCGGGGACGACGCCGCCGCGCGCGTCGTCGCGACCGGCGGCGGCGCCAACATCGGCGCCTGGGTCCAGACGCTCGCCGACGTGCTCGGTGCGCCGGTCGAGATCCTCGCCAGCCACGACGTCTCCGCCGTCGGCGCCGCGCTGCTCGCGCGCGAGGCGCTCGGCGCTCCTCTCCCCGCCGAGGCGGTCGGCCGCGTCGCCGGCGCGGTCGCCCCGCGGCCGGCGCACGCCGCCGCCTGGGCCGCGCGCCGCGAGCGCTACGCCGCCGCCCGCGCGCTCGCGCTCGCCTACTCCTCCTCTTCGCAAGCACCCTGAAGGAACCGTCTGATGATCCGCACCGTCACCGGGGACATCGCCCCCGAGCAGCTCGGCGTCACCTACGCCCACGAGCACCTGATCGCGACCCCGCCGCAGTGGATGGCCGAGAAGGACCCCGACCTCGTGATCCTCGACCGCGACAAGGCGATCGCCGAGGCGGAGCTGTTCCGCGCCGCCGGCGGCGTCTCGCTGTACGAGGCGAGCGCCTGGGACTACGGCCGCGACGCCGCCGCGCTGAGGCAGATCGCCGAGACGACCGGCGTGCAGATCATCGCGACGGCCGGCTTCAACAAGGGCCTCTGGTTCCAGGACCGCGCCGGCGACTGGACGATCGAGCAGTACGAGCAGCTGATGGTGCGCGAGGTGACCGAGGGGATCGGCGACACCGGCGTGCGCGGCGGCGTGATCAAGTTCGGCACCGGCTACAACGCGATCTCCGAGGCCGAGGAGCGGGTCGCGCGCGCCGCCGCCCGCGCCCACCGCCGCACCGGCGCGCCGCTGCACTCGCACACCGAGGCCGGCACGATGGCGCTGGAGCAGGTCGAGATCATGCGCGAGGAGGGCGTCGACGTGCGGCGCCTCGCGATCGCCCACCTGACCCGCAACGTCGACCCCTGGTACCACCGCCAGGTCGCGGCGACCGGCGTCTTCCTCTCCTTCGACCAGCTGTCGAAGGTCAAGTACGGCCCCGAGTCCGACCGCATCGACGCGACGATCGCGCTGATCGAGGCCGGCCACCTCGGCCAGCTGCTGATCGGCGGCGACCTCGCGCGCAAGTCCGACCTCTACGCCTACGAGCGCGGACCGGGACTGAGATTCGTGCTGGAGACGTGGGTGCCGCGGCTGCGCTCCGAGCTGGCCGAGCGCGGGTATCAGCAGGCCAGGATCGAGGAGATCGTGGACGCGCTGCTGATCGACAACCCGCGCCGCTACTTCAGCTTCTGCGAGCCGTACTGATGGGGCTGACCGCCGCCGTCGCGGGGATCCGCCACCCGCACGTCTTCGTGCGCGTCGCGCAGCTGCGGGCGCGCGAGGACGTCGAGCTGCTCGGCTTCCACGAGCCCGATGCCGCGCTCGCGGAGCGCTTCGCCGCCGAGACCGGGCTGCGCCGCTTCGCGACGCTCGACGAGCTGCTGGCGGGCAGGCCCGACCTGCTCGTCAGCGAGGCGCTCGACACCGAGATGCCCGACCTCGCGCTCGCCGCCGCGCCGCACGTGCGCGCGCTGCTGCTGGAGAAGCCGGGCGCCCCGTCGCTGGCCGAGATCGAGCGGATGGTCGCCGGCCTCGCCGCACACCCGGTCGAGGTCGAGATCGCCTACCAGCTCCACCACTCGCCGTCGATCGCGCGGATGCGGGAGATCCTCGCGTCGGATGCGCTCGGGCAGGTCACGCTCGCGCGCTTCAACTGCGGCTGCCCGATCGGCTGCGGCGACGAGCTGTGGCAGTCGGTCCCCGGCGACCTCGGCGGCGTCGTCTTCACCGAGGGCTGCCACATGCTGCAGCTGATCGTCGACGCGCTCGGCGTCCCCGCGGAGGTGATGGGGATGGTCGAGCGGCTGCCGGCCGGCACCGTCGTCCGCTCCGACGTCGTCAAGCGCGACCTCTTCGACGACCCGCGCGCCGACGACGCGGCCGAGGTCGGCAGGCTGATGTACGAGGACGTCGGCGGCGCGCTGCTGCGCTACCCGACATTGCTGGCGACGCTCGACGTGACCGCCTGGGAGGCGAGCGACTGGGTCCACAACTGGTGGCTCGAGTTCCAGGGCACCAACGGGACGCTCAAGGTCCGGCCCGTGCCGCCGTCGCTGACGCTCGAGCTGCGCACCGCCGCCGCCGGCATCGCCGCCGGCCGTCACGAGCAGGAGTGGCCGAGCCCCGCCGGCCACGAGCTGACGCTCGTCCCCGACCCCGCCTACGAGCGCCAGCTCGACGCCGTGCTCGACCGCCTGCGCGACGGCGCGCCGCCGTCGCAGGCGTCGCTGCGCCAGGCGCGCGACGTGATCCGCGTGCTCGACGCGATCTACCGCTCTTCCGCGCGCCGCGCCGCCGTCGCGCTCCCCGCCACCACCGCCGCTGAGGAGACCGTCTCCGCATGACCGCTCTTGCTCCCAACCGTTCCGAGACCCTCGACGCGCTGCGCGCCGCCGGCGTCCTCGCCGTCGTCCGCGCCCCCTCGGCGCAGGCCGCGATCGCCGCCGCCGACGCGCTCGTCGCCGGCGGCGTGCGCGGGATCGAGATCACCTACTCGACGCCCGACGTGCCGGCCGCGCTCGCCGGCATCCGCGCGCGGCACGGCGACGCCGTCGTGCTCGGCGCCGGCACGCTGCTCGACCCGCCGCAGGCGGCCGAGGCGGCCGACGCCGGCGCCTCCTACCTCGTCTCGCCCGGCCTCGACGACGAGCTGGTCGCGGCGATGAAGGCGACCGGCCGCGTCGTGATGGCCGGCGCGGTGACGCCGACCGAGGTGATGCGCGCCCGCCGCCTCGGCGTCGACGTCGTCAAGCTCTTCCCCGGCTCGCTCGGCGGGCCGGCGCTGCTGAAGGGGCTGCGCGCCCCCTTCCCGCAGCTGTCGTTCCTGCCGACCGGCGGCGTCAGCGCCGCCAACGTCGGCGAGTGGCTGGCGGCCGGCGCGCTGGCGGTCGCCGCCGGCGGCGAGCTGGCGCCGGCGGCCGCCCTGCGCGACGGCGACTGGGATGCCGTGACCGCGCGGGCGCGCGAGTTCGTCGCGGCGCTCGACGCGGCGCGCGCGGGAGCGGCGGCATGAGCGCGATCTCCTACGAGCTGCTCAACAGCGGCGAGGTGAGCGAGCTGCTGGCGCGCAGACCGGTCGCGCTGCTGCCGCTCGGCGCGGTCGAGAACCACGGCGAGCACCTCCCGCTGGCGACCGACAACCTGCTCGCCGACGGCGTCGCGCGGCAGGTCGCCGCGCGCGTGCCCGACAGCGTCGTGCTGCCGCCGCTGCCCTACGGCCAGGTCTGGTCGACGAGCGCCTACGCCGGCACGATCTCGCTGACGCTGGAGACGTTCGTCGGCGTGCTGTACGAGATCGGCGCCTCGCTGTTCGCCCAGGGCGTGCCGCTGCTCGCCTTCGTCAACGGCCACATGGGCAACCTCGACGCGATGAAGCTGGCCGCCCGCCGCCTCCACGACGAGCACGGCATGAAGGTGCTGTCGCTCACCTATCCGGGGATCGGCGAGATCTCGCGCGCGGTGCTGGAGGAGGAGCGGATCCATCCCTCCTACTTCCACGCGTGCGAGCTGGAGACGTCGTACATGCTCCACCTCGCGCCCGAGCACGTGAGAATCGAGCTGGCGAGAGCGAACCGGCCGACGCTGCCGCCCGACATCGACGTCTCGCCGACGCCGTGGCACACCTTCTCGCCCGACTCGCCGGTGCTCGGCGACCCGACGCTCGCGACCGCCGAGAAGGGCCGCGCGATCATCGACGTCGCCGTCGCGAGGATCGTCGAGCTGATCGAGGGCGCGCGGGCCGCTCAGCAGTCCGAGCGCACGTAGCGGCAGGCGACGATCCGCGGCTGCTCGACCGGCGCGCCGGCCTGCAGCGACCACGCCAGCCGCACCAGCTGCGCGTGCGACCACGACAGCGGCGTCGCCGAGCGCGTGCCGGCGCCGAGCGGGCCGCCGAGGCGGGCGTCGCCGGTCGGCGGGCGGCCGTCCCACACCTGCTCGGCGATCATGCCGCCGTCGTTGGCGGAGCCGGCGATCGTTCTGAGCAGCGCGGCGGCCTGCTGAGCGCGGCCGGCGGCCAGCTCGTACTCGCCGCGCTCGCCGGCGAAGATCGGCCAGGCGCGGCCGAGCGTTCTGCCGCTGCCGGGCTCGCTCAGGTCCCAGTCGGAGCCGTCGCGCGTCTCGCCGTAGCCGTCGAAGCTGAAGCGGTGCCAGAGCGGGCCCTGCGGCGTCTGCACGCGCAGCTGCTGGTCGACGACCGCGACCGTGTTGACGATCGTCGGGTCGTTCGCCGGCTTGATCCCCAGCCGCACCAGCTCGAGGAAGCTCGGGTCGACGACGGCGCGCTGGTCGGCTCTCGCGGGGCCGCCGTCGCCGATCGAGTAGGTCGTCGGCGCGTCCGGTCTTCTGTCCTTGGTGAGGCGCAGGTAGTACGGCTTCGGCGCGTACGGGCCGCTGCTCGTCGCCGTCCAGCCCTGCACGCCGGTGGCCCACGCGTCGGCGGTCTGCTCGTAGCGGGCGGCGGAGGCGCCGTCGCCGTTGCGGCGGGCGAGGTCGGCGGCGCAGACCAGGCCGGCGATCTCCGCGGCGATCGTCGCCGGCGAGTAGCCCTCCTGGTTCTCCCACCGCTCCTGCGGGGGTGCTCGGGCCGTGCGCGACGACGTAGTCGGCGGCGCGCTTCAGGTGCGCCCACCGTCTCGCGTCGGCGGCGCCGAGCTGCCAGGCGAGCACGAGCGGGAGGGCGACCTCGTCGAGCTGCGTGTTTCTCCACCGCGGTCTGCCCGCGACGGTCGTGTTCTGCGGGAAGGAGCCGTCGGCGCGCTGCGTTCTGAAGAGGACGAAGTCGAGCTCGCGCAGCGCGGCGGCGCGGTCGCCGGCGGCGAGCTGGGCGGTCGCCGCCTGATAGAGGTCGCGCGACCAGACGAGGTGGTACGGCCCCGACGGCTGGTCTCTCTCGATCGTCCCCGTCCCCCACGCCCACGGCATCGACGGCGAGGCGACGTGGGCGCCGGGGTGGCGCTTGTCCTCGGCCGCGGCGAGCACGAGCAGCGAGGTCTCGTAGGCGCGCGCGACCGGCGCGGCCGCGGCGGGGGCCGGCTTCAGCCGCGCGAGGTGGGCGCGCCAGCCGGCGGCCTGGCGGCGGTCGGCGCGCGCGAAGCCGTCGCGCAGCGCGCGGCGGGCGACGCGGTCGGCGCCGGCGCGACTCGGCGCGAAGCCGAGCGCGAGCGTCAGCGCGCGGCCGCCGCGGCGGCCGTCGAGCCCGGTCGCGGCGAGCTGGACGACGTTGCCGGCGCGGCGGGTCGCGTCGGTCGCCATGCCGGGGCTGCCGAGCCGCTGCAGCCTCGCCCACGGCTCGCGCCGGCCGGCGTAGCCGCTGCTGCCGTCGATCAGCGCGGGGCGCGCGCGCAGCGACAGCGCGGCGCGGCGGTCCCAGCTCAGCAGCGCGCCGTCGCGGGTGACGCCGCGGTCGTCGTCGCCGTCGTTGGAGAGCGCCGGGTCGGCGAGCAGGTAGAGGCGGTGCGGGCGGCCGTCGAGCGATCTGATCCGCACCTGCACGAGCACGGCGCTGCGGCGGGGGTCGGCGACGTAGCGCTTGCGCAGCGTCCAGCGGCCGCGCGGGTCGCGCGTCGTCTGCGTGTAGGCGAGGCCGGCGCCGCGGCGGACGGCGCCGGTCGCGACGTCGGTCTCGCGCTGCACGCGCCCGCCGGAGGCGACCGCGAACTGCAGCTCGCGCAGCGCCGGGGTGCCGAGGTCGGGGTAGTAGACCTCGGTCAGCTCGCGCTGGCGCAGCGTGAACCAGACCTCGCTCGCGCGCGTGTGCGCGGTGCCGAAGCCGTGCTTGTCGGCGGCCGTCCAGACCGTTCTGAGACCGGGCGCTCCAGCCGCCTGCGGCTGCTGCTGGGCGGCGTCGGCGGATGCCGCGGCGGCGAGCGAGGCGGCGATCGCCGCGGCTGCGATGAGGGGACCGGCGCGCATCTCCGCTCGCTACCCGCGCGCGCGAGCGGCAAACGAAGCGAGGGCGCCCTAATTCCGACCCGGCCGCTGTGTTTAACGCCTGGCTATCTTTAGCGCCTTGCGTTATGATCCGAGGCCATGACGGAGCAGACGACGTCCCCTAGCCGCGCCGAGGCGCGCTACCTCGAGACGATCGCCCAGCTTGGAGGCGATCGCCACACCGTCGCGGCGGCCGCCGTCGCCCGTGCGCTCGACCTCTCGGCGCCGACCGTCCACGAGATGCTCCGTCGCCTCGCGCGGGACGGCTACATCGAGAGAGCCGCCCAGCGCGGCTGGCAGCTGACCGCCTCCGGTCGTCACGAGGCGGCCGCGATGCGCCGCCGCCGCTCCGTCGTCGAGCGCTTCCTGCGCACGCAGACGACGATCCCCGCCGAGGAGATCGCCGAGGAGGCCGACCACCTGCTGGCGGCGATCTCGCCGAAGCTCGAGCAGCACCTGCGGCTCGCGAGCTGGACCGGCGAGCGCCCCTGCGACTCCTCCCCGGTCGGCGACCGCATCAGGACGCAGAGCCCGCGCGGCAGCGCCGGCCGCCGGCCCAGCGCCGCGCGGTAGCGCCGAGAGCACCGCTCGCCCGCCCATCAGTTCGATCATGATCGAACTGTAGACTGGGCCGCATGAGCGAACCCAGCATCGTCCCCACCGCCCGCGACCGTCTCGGCGCCACCGGCGCCTGGCTCGGCTCGCTCGCCTTCGCCTCCGCAGCAGAGGGCGCGGCCGCCGCGCGCGAGGTCGAGCGGCTCGGCTACGGCGCGCTCTGGTTCGGCGAGCCGCCGATGGGCAAGGAGGCGTACGTCCACGCGGCGCTGCTGCTGGGCGCGACCGAGCGGATCGTCGTCGCGACCGGGATCGCGAACATCTGGGCGCGCGACGCGCGCGCGACCGTCAACGCGACCGAGGCGCTCGGCGAGGCCCACCCGGAGCGGTTCCTGCTCGGGCTCGGCGTCAGCCACGCGCCGCTGGTGAACATGCGCGGCCACGCCTACGCCAGACCGCTGGCGGCGATGAGCGCCTACCTCGAGGGCATGGCCGAGGCGCAGCAGGGCTACCGCGGCCCGAGCGCAGCCCCGCCGGTGCCGGTCGTGCTCGCCGCGCTGCGGCCGAAGATGGTCGAGCTGGCGCGCGACCGCACCGCCGGCGCCCACCCCTACCTCGTCACGCCCGAGCACACCGCCCGCACGCGCGCGCTGCTCGGCGCCGATCCGCTGCTCGCGCCCGAGCAGGCTGTCGTCGTCGAGAGCGATCCCGCGCTCGCGCGCGAGGTCGCGCGCGACCACCTGAAGCTCTACCTGGAGCTGCCGAACTACACCCGCAACCTCGAGACGCTCGGCTTCGACTCCAGCGACTTCGCCGACGGCGGCAGCGACCGCCTCGTCGACGCGCTCGTCGCCTGGGGCGACGCCGAGACCGTCGCCGCCAAGGTCGCCGCCCACCGCGACGCCGGCGCCGACCACGTCGCGCTGCAGCCGCTGGCGCCGACCGTGCAGGGCCAGCTCGAGCAGCTGCGGGAGCTGGCGCCGCTGCTCGCCTGACGCGTTCTTAGCCGGCTCTCAGTCGCGGCTGGTGCGATGGACGCCAAGCAAGCAACCGGAGGAGCAACCCCCGTGAACCGCAGACTGACCGGTCGTGCGCTCGCCGGCGCGGCAGCAGCGCTGGTGCTCACCGGCGGCGTCGCCGTCGCGGCCAGCAACGGAGCCACGACCCCCACGCCCAGCGGCCCCGACGACGCCGCCGGCGCTCCGCAGGCGCCGAGAGCGCCCGGCGTCGGCGGCCTCCACCTGCGCGGACGCGCCGGCCACGGGCCCGGCTTCGGCTTCGGCGGGCCGGGCTTCGGCGGGCCGGGCGAGGTCGCCAGAACGGCCGCCGACTACCTCGGGCTCAGCGAGGACGAGCTGCGCGACGAGCTGGCCGACGGCAGATCGCTCGCCGACGTCGCCAGAGCGCAGGGCAAGGAGGTCGACGGCCTGATCGCCGCGCTCGTCACGGCCGCGACCGACCGGCTCGACAGAGCCGTCGACGACGGCTGGCTCGGCGCCAGAGCGCGCGACGCGATCGTCAGAGACCTGAGAGCGCGCATCACCGAGCTCGTCAACGCCGACCTGCCGAGACGGCCCGACCTCCCCGGCGCTGACGGCAGAGCGCGCAGAGCGTGGCGCGGCGCTCCCGGCTGCGCGCCGGGCGCGCCCGTGCCGAGAGCCGGCGGCGACGACGACTCCGACTCCGGCAGCGGCGACCAGGGCTCGACGCAGCCGGGCAGCTGGTCGGGCGGCGGCGACGGGGTCGTCGCGGCCTGACCCGCCCGGCGGCGCGCGGGACGGAGCCGGCGCCCCGCCCGGCGCGCCGACCGCCCGGCGCGCTACCCTTCCGCGCCGATGTCACCAGCTCCCCGCCGCCGCCCCAGACGCAGCAAGCCGGTCGAGACCCCCGTCGAGCAGCTGCTCGGCGAGGCGCTCGTGTGGACCGACGGAGCCTGCAAGGGCAATCCCGGCCCCGGCGGCTGGGCGGCGATCGTCGTCCCCGCCGACGGCGGCGAGCCGCTCGAGCTCTCCGGCAACGACCCGGCGACGACCAACAACCGGATGGAGTACACGGCCGCGCTGGAGGGCCTGCGCGCGCTGCCGGCCGGCAGCCGCGCCTGCATCGTCACCGACTCGCAGCTGATGCTCAACTCGATGACGAGATGGATCGCCGGCTGGAAGCGCAAGGGCTGGAAGACGGCGAGCGGCGAGCCGGTCAAGAACCAGGACCTCGTGCAGGCGCTCGAGGCCGAGATCGGCCGCCACGAGAGCGTCCGCTGGCATTGGGTCCGCGGTCACGAGACCGGCGCCGACCACGCCCACAAGGCGCTCAACGACCGCGCCGACAGGCTCGCCGTCGCCGCGGCCGCCGCCGTCGCCTGAGCGCGCGCCGCTAGCGCCGCCGTCTCCCCTTCCCTCCCCGTATCACGGGGATCTCGGCGCGTCTCAGCGTGACGCTCCATCTGACGGTGCCGCTCGTCAGCAGCAGCCCTCTGAAGTTCCCGACCCAGTCCTTGTCGCTCGCCTCCTGCGTCGCCGACAGCGTCACCGACGGGGTCTCGGGGTCGAACAGCGCCTTGCGCGGGATTCTCGCGACGACGTCGGTGCTGCTCCAGCGCAGCTCCTGCAGCTTGTGGGGCGTGTGGAACTCGCAGGTTCTGTAGATCCCCATCAGCGGGTCCTGGTCCTCGCCGGCCGAGCTGATCGTCAGCTCGGCGCCTCTGGAGCCGAGGTAGAGGCTGCCGTAGACGGCCGGCGCTCTGGCGCCGCAGTCCTGCGGCTTGGGCGGGGGCATCGTGTAGGTCTTTCTGCCCTCGTCGTCGATTATCGCGTCGCGCACGCCGCAGGTGCCGGCCTCCCAGTCGGTCGTGCGGCTCGCCGAGCGGTCGATTCTGCCGGTGCCCGGCATCTGGCGGGTCGAGCCCTCGTCGTACTCGTCCCAGGTGCGCCACTTGATGAAGGTCGACGTGGCGCCGAGACCGGAGGTGTAGATCAGCGCCTTGACCGGCTTGGTCGATCTGTAGACCTCGGTCTGTCTGCCTCTGCCCTCGGTCCACCATCTGTGGTAGCAGTCGGTGTGGCCGTACCACTTCGGCTCGACCCATCCGACGCTCTTCGTCACTCTGAAGGTCGCCCAGAATCTCTGCGGCTTGGCGGCGTGGGCGTCGCCTGCGCCGGTCACCGCGAGCAGCATCGCGGCGAGGAGGGCGGCGACCATGCAGCCGATGCCGAAGCGGCGCGCGAAGCGCTCGTGCGGGGTGGGTTCCATCGTCAGCTTCCGATCGTGTGGTTGGCGTGCAGGACGTTGCGGCCGTCGCGGGCGGCGCGCAGTGCGCGCAGGCGCGCGAGCGTGTGCTCGGGGAAGGCGCGCTCGGGCTCGATCGCGCGCTCGGCGAAGTTCACGTACTGGCCGACCTCGTACATCGCCAGCGTCCGCCGCACGCGTTCGTGCTCGAGCTCGACCGCGGGTGCAAGCGCCGGGTCGGGCACGACGCCGGCGGTGAAGGAGAGGTAGGAGCCGAGCAGGCCGTCGCAGGCGCCGTGGTCGTCGTGGCTGCGCGCGAGCGCGCCGCCGAGCTGGCGCAGCTCCGCGGCGCCGAGCGTCGAGCCCGAGCCGGGCCCGGCGGCGGCGAGGAAGGCGTCGATCCCCTCGCGCGGCAGCTCGCCGAGCAGCTGGCTGCCGGAGGAGAACGGCATCGGGTCCTCCGGGTCCATCGCCAGGTAGCTGAGCGCCGCCGGCTCGACCATCGCGAAGGTGTCGATTCTGGGACCGAGCGCCCGCAGCGGCTCCATCAGCGCCGCGCCGTCGGCCTTGCTGCCGAGGAAGGCGGCGGTGACGACCGCGAAGGAACCGCCGCGCAGCGGCTCGGGGATCTCCTCCAGCGGCGGCAGCTGCAGCAGCTTGGCGGTGCTGGTGACCTCGTCGGGGGTCGTCGCGCACCACTCGCGCCAGGCGTGCAGCACCTCGCTCGCGCGCTCGAAGCCGAACAGCAGCGCGCCGGCGTAGATCTGCGGCGCCGGGAAGACCTCGAACTCGAGCGCGGTGACGATGCCGAAGTTCGCGCCGCCGCCGCGCAGCGCCCAGAACAGCTCGGGCTCGTTGTCGCGGTCGGCGCGCGCCAGCTCGCCGTCGGCGGTCACCAGCTCGATCGCGGTGACGGCGTTGCAGGCGAGGCCGTGCTTGCGGCCGAGCCAGCCGAGGCCGCCGCCGAGCGTGTAGCCGACGACGCCGACGTCGCGCGAGGAGCCCGACAGCGGCGCCAGCCCATGGGCCGAGACGGCGTCGCAGACCGGGCCCCACTTGACGCCGGCCTCGACGCGGGCGCGGCGCGCCCGCGCGTCGACGCTGAACTGCGTCATCGCGCTCGTCTTCAGCAGCACGCTGCGGGAGAGGTCGCCGAGCGGCGCCGGGTTGTGGCCGGTCGCCTGCGGGGCGACGCGCAGCCCGCGCTCGGCGGCGAAGCGCACGACGGCGGCGACGTCGCGGGCGTCCTGGGCGACGGCGACGAGCGCGGGGCGCTGGTCGACGGCGAGGTTGAAGGCCTGGCGGGACTCGTCCCAGCCGGGCTCCCCGGGCGCGATCACCGAGCCGGCGAAGCGGCTCCGGAGCGGTCGCGTGTCGAGCGGGGCGTCGATGCTCATGGTCGGTCTCTCCTGGAAGGGGAACGCGGGATCTGCGGTGTGACCACGGTCGCCGAGGCGGCCGGCCGCGACCATCGGGGACACCCCGCACCCGCCCCTCAGGCATCCTTGAGGGGTGGCCCCGCGCTACCGATCGAGTTCGCGCTCGCGCCGCGGGGGCGGCCGCGACGAGCGCCGCTGGTCGGGCGAGCCGGTCGAGCGCCAGACGCCGTTCGCGCTCGCGCAGGTGATCCCCGAGCCGGGCCGGCCGTGGCGGCGGCTGCTGCGGCTCGACGGCGAGGACTGCTCGCACGTCGACCTGCGCGACCCGACGGCGATCGACTTCGCCTACGTGCGCCGCTTCGCCGACCTCTGCGACCTGCTCGCGCCGCCGCGCGCGCCGCTCGACGTCCTCCACCTCGGCGGCGGCGGCTTCACGCTGCCGCGCTACGTGCTCGCGACGCGGCCCGGCGCCCGCAACGAGGTGGCGGAGATCGACCCCGGCCTCGTCGAGCTGGCGCGGGGCGAGCTGGGGCTGCGGGCCGAGCGCGGCCTGCGCGTGCGGGTGCTCGACGCGCGCGAGCTGCTCGAGCGGCGCGAGCCCGCGAGCGCCGACCTCGTCGTGCTCGACGCCTTCCACGGCACCGAGGTCCCCGCCCACCTGACGACCGCCGAGTTCCTCGCCACCGCGCGGCGGGCGCTGCGGCCCGGCGGCGCCTTCGCCGCGAACGTGATCGACGTGCCGCCGCTGGAGGTCGCGCGGGCCGTCGCCGCCGGCGCCCGCGAGGCGTTCGAGCAGGTCGCGGTGATGGCGACGCGCAAGACGATCAGAGGCCGCCAGGGCGGCAACGTCGTCGTGCTCGCCGCCGCCGAGGGGGTGCTGCCGCTGGCCGAGCTGGGCCGGCGCGCGCTGCGCGGCGGCGTGCCGGAGCTGGTCGTCGCCGGCGAGCAGCTGACGGGCTGGCTCGGCGGCACGAAGCCGTACCGCGATCCCCCGCCGCCCGCAGCGGAGAGAATGGCGGCGTGCGACGGATCACCTGGCTCGGCCACGCCACCGTCCTGATCGAGCTCGACGGCGCGCGGCTGCTGACCGATCCGCTGCTGCGCGGACGGGTCGCGCACCTGCGCCGCCACGTGCCGCCGCCGGCCGCCGGCGCGCTCGGGCCGATCGACGCCGTGCTCGTCTCGCACGTCCACCACGACCACCTCGACCGCCCGTCGCTGCGGACGGTGGCGGGGCCGCAGACGGAGGTCGTGCTGCCGCGCGGCGGCCGGCGGCTCGTCGGCGGGCTCGGCTTCGGCGCCGTGCGCGAGGTCTCCAGCGGCGCGCGCCTGCGGGTCGGCGGCGCGGAGGTCGAGGTCGTCCCCGCCTGGCATCCGGCGAGACGGTGGCCGCGCTCGCCTCAGCTCGACGCGCTCGGCTACCTCGTCGCCGGCGTCTGGTTCGCGGGCGACACCGACCTGCACGCGCGGATGGCGGAGCTGCGCGGCCGCGTCGAGGTCGCGCTCGTGCCGATCTGGGGCTGGGGGCCGTCGCTCGGCCCCGGCCACCTCGACCCGGCGGCCGCCGCCCAGGCCGTCGCGCTGGTGCGGCCGCGGATCGCCCTCCCGATCCACTGGGGCACCTATCTCCCCTACGGCCTCGCGCGCCGCCACGGCCGGCTGCTGACCGCGCCGGCGGAGGAGTTCGCGGCCGCCGTCGCGCACGCGGCGCCAGGCGTCCGGGTCGAGACGCTGGCGCCCGGCGCGGCGCTGGAGCTGTCTTAGTCGAGCACGACCTCGAGCCGGCCGCGCTGCGCTCAGCCGGCGTGGGCGTCGTAGCCGTCGTGGCCGAGCGCGTGCAGCCAGCCGCAGAAGACGCGGTGGATCGTCTCGGCGCCGACGACCTCGCCGCCGTCGGGCCACGGCAGGTCGGCGGGATGGAGCACGAACGGCAGCGCCTGCGTGCCCCCGAGGCCGCCGTGCGAGCCGACCAGCTCCTCGAAGGCGGCGACCTCGTCGGTGTCGGTCCAGTAGGTCGAGTTGACGACGATGTCGGGACAGGTGGCGAAGCGGTCGCTGCGGCGGACGTGGTCGGCGGCGCGCGGGCCGAACGGCGCCAGCGGATCCTCGCCCTCGACGGTGCCAGCGTCGAGCAGGTGGCGGCCGCGCGCGCCCAGCGCGACCGCGCCGTCGGACTCCGATCTGACGAGCACGAAGCCGATCCCCGGGTGGTGGCGGAGCGCGTCGAGCAGGCCGGGACGGCGCGCCTCGATCTGCTCGAGCGTGACGCGGCCGGGCTCGCGCGGGAAGGAGATCAGCCCGAGGTTGCCGGAGGCCATCACGACGGTCTCGGGCGGCTGCTCGCCCTGCTGGAGCCGCGCCTTCTCGGTCTGTCTGTCCGCGAGCCTTCTGGCCGCGCGGCCGGTCACGCCCGGGCGCGTCCCCAGCTCGGCGATGCCGGCGCGCAGCTGGCCGCGGCTCTCGTCCGACTCGGCGCTCGTCGCCGCCGCGACGGCGCCGTCGCCGGCGACCCGTCTGACGAGCTGCTCGAGCGACTCCCCGTAGCGCTGCAGGAAGGTCGCCCCCTGGCTCTGGCCGTGGTCGGCGAGCACGACGACTCTGTAGGGGCGCGGCGCGTGCTCGACGGCGGCGGCGATCCGCTCGATCGCGCGGTCGACGCGGCGCAGGACGGCGAGCGTCTCGGGCCGCTCGACGCCGGAGTGGTGCGCGACCTCGTCGTAGGCGAGGAAGGTCGTGTAGACGACCGGCCGCCCGGCGAGCACGTCGGCGGTCACGGCCGCGACCTGCAGGTCGAGCTGGATGACGGTGCCGAAGGCGCGCATCAGCGGGTAGCTGCCGCCGCGGTCGATCCGCGGGCGCACGTCGCGCCGCGACTGCTGGATCGCCGACCAGCGCTCGGAGACGATCTCGCCGAGGCAGCGCACGACGGTCAGCGCGACGCCGTAGGGGCTGGCGAAGTAGGCGAAGTAGTCCTGCCCGAGGCGCCCCTGCCGTCTGCGGTCGAGCACCGTGCTCATCGTCAGCAGCGAGTGGGGCGCGTCGCCGGAGAGGATGTTCGCGCGGCTGGCGCCGTCGGCGTGCAGCAGGCCGCGGCCGTCGGAGGCGCGCCGCTCCAGCTCGGCGGCGTCGCGCGGGTGGTTGGTGACGATCGCCCGCCCGCGCTCCTTCTCCCACCAGCGGAAGGCCGGCATCTCGCGGTTGTTGCCGTGCAGGATCCCCGCCTGGCAGGCGCCGGTCTGCGACGACCAGTCGGTCTCCCAGCGGCGCAGCACGTGGCTCCCGTCGCGCACCCAGCGGGCGAGCGCCGGCGCGTCGCCGTCGCGCAGCGCGCGCTGGACGATCTCGTGCGCGAGCCCGTCGATCTCGAGGAAGAGGATGCCCGGCACGTCGCTCTCGACCGCCAGCCGCGTCCGCTTCAGCTGGCGGCGGACGACGTGGCGGTACCAGAGGTCGCCGGAGTCGAGCGCGAGGATCGCGTTCGAGATCGACGACAGCACCGTCAGCGCGAGCGTGACGACGACGGCGCTGCCGAGGTCGCGCACGTGGACGCCCTCGTCGACCGTCGCGATCGCCAGCAGCACGAGGCCGTTGAGCAGCAGCGCCCCGAGCCCGAGCGTCAGCACCGTGAACGGCAGCGCGACGCGGATCAGCAGCGGCCACAGCAGCGCGTTGGCGAGGCCGAGCAGGACCGCGAGCGCGAGCGCGGCGCCGAAGCCGTCGGCGTTGAAGCCGGGCAGCAGCTCGGCCAGCAGGAGCAGCAGCAGCGCGTCGAGGACCGTGACCGAGGCAAGGCGGCTCAGGCGGCGGACCGATCCGTTGCGCATGATCGCGAAGCATCGCGCATCGGGCGCCCCGCACGGGTCATCTGCCGGTTTGGCGCCCGTCGCTCAAGGATCCGGGGCGGCCTGCCGATTGGGCGACTATGCCAACCGACCGCGAGATGCCGGAGGCCTGGAGCCGGAACGCCGGGCGTTCGGCCGAGATCACCGCGGCGATCGCCCGCGCCCGCAAGGTGCGCGCGGCCGCCGCCCCCGCAGCCCCGCAGGCGACCGACGAGCTGGCGCAGCGCCGCCTCGCCCGCCGCGCCGCCGAGGACGCGCGCCGCAAGCTGCTGCGCCCGACCGACCCGCCCGGCCCGCGCACCGCGTAGGCCGCATCGGTGAGCGCCGACGCGCCACTTTATCCGAGCTTCAGTCTCTCCACCGCCGCCGAGCGGGTAGGCCCACCCGGTGAGCGCCGCGGCTGCGGCGGCGAGTGGGAGAACGGAGTCGGAGCATGGGCAGTGACGGCGGCAGTGGGATGTTCTGGGGGATCGTGGTCGCGACCGCGGTCGCGATCGGGTTCGGCGTCTCGGTCCTCGCCGGCTACCTCATAGGTCACTTCACCGGTCACGACAAGACGACGACCGTCACCGTGACGGCGCCGGTGAGGCCGAACGACACGAACCCCGAGACGGCCGCCACGTCGGCCAACTCGACGATCAACGCCGCGCCGGCCTTCTCCAGAGGCGAGCTGGTCGCGCTGCCGCGCGAGAACTGGCTCACCAACGGCGGCTCGACCTACAACCAGCGCTACTCGCCGCTCACCCAGATCAACGACAGAAACGTCGGTCAGCTGAGAGGCGTCTGGGAGGCTCGCTTCGACAGATCGGGCACGGCGGCGAAGTACAGCGGCGAGGCGACGCCCGTCGTCTACGACGGCGTCATCTACACCGTCACGGGCAACGACGACGTCTTCGCCAACCGCGTCTCCGACGGCAGACGGCTGTGGAAGCACGAGTCGGGGATCCCGCAGGACATCGACACGATCTGCTGCGGCTGGACCAGCCGCGGCGTCGCCGTCGGCGACGGGCAGATCTACGTCGGCCAGCTCGACGGCAACCTCGTCGCGCTCGACCAGAAGACCGGCGAGGTCAACTGGACCTCCGAGATCGGCAGCTGGAGAAGAGGCGAGACGCTCACCAACGCGCCGCTCTACTACGACGGCCGCGTCTACACCGGCGTCTCCGGCGGCGAGTACGGCATCCGCGGCCGCCTGACCGCGGTCGACGCCAGAACCGGCAGAATCGACTGGCGCTTCTGGACGATCCCCGAGCCGGGCGAGCAGGGCAGCGACACCTGGCCCGACAACGACTCGTGGAGAACCGGCGGCGTGCCGATCTGGCAGACGCCGGCCGTCGACCCGGAGCTCAACACGCTCTACTTCTCGACCGGCAACGTCGCGCCGGACCTCAACGGCAAGAACCGCAGAGGCGACAACCTCTACGGCGCCTCGATCGTCGCGCTCGACGCCTCGACCGGCAGATACAAGTGGCACTTCCAGGCCGTCCGCCACGACATCTGGGACTACGACATGCCCTCCCCGGTCGTGCTGTGGGACGCCGAGATCGACGGCAGAATGGTCAAGGGCCTCTCCGAGCCGGCGAAGACCGGCTGGCTCTACATGCTCGACCGCGAGACCGGCAGACCGCTGCACGGGATCAGAGACGTCGCGGTGCCGCAGGACGACACGATCCAGGAGACGGCCGACACGCAGCCGTTCCCCGACTACGACCCGTACGTCCCGCACACGATCACGCCCGAGGAGGTCGCGACGATCCAGGGCATCCTCAACGCGCAGTCGAGAGGCAGAAGAAAGGTCCGCGTCGAGGTCGCGAGAGGGATGTACGAGCCGTACGGCAACATCCCGAAGGTGATCAAGCCCGGCCCGTCGGGCGGCACGAACTGGCCCCCGTCGTCGTACAACCGCACGACGAACATGGTCTACATCTGCGGCGCCGACACCTTCGCCGGCTACATGACGGAGGGCCCGTCGAGACCCGAGCCCGGCAGACAGTACCTCTCCTCCGTCTTCACGCTGCAGGGCTTCGGCACCTATCCCGGCGTGCTCGTCGCGCAGGACGTGACGACGGGCGAGATCGCCTGGACGAGAAGATTCACCGGCAGAAACGACGCCTGCTACTCCGGCACGACGACGACCGCCGGCAACCTCGTCTTCGTCGGCCGCAACAACGGCGAGCTGCAGGCCTTCAACGCCTCCACCGGCCAGCAGCTGTGGAGATTCCAGACCGGCGCCGGCGCCAACTCGACCCCCGCGATCTTCGAGTACAGAGGCAGACAGATGATCGCGTTCTACGCCGCCGGCAACTCGCTCGCGGGCACCTCGCACGGCGACTCGCTGTGGCTCTTCTCGCTCGACGGCAGACTCGGGCCGGTCGCGCCCGGCGCCGCCTCCAGAGCGATCGAGCACGCCGGCGAGGCGGGCACGGTCGAGACCGAGAGAACGACGGTCCAGCCCGAGAACGACACGAACAGAACGACCGAGTCGTCCGAGAACAGCCAAGGCGGCCAGGCGGCCGACGGCGCGCAGGTCTTCGCCGACAACTGCTCGGTCTGCCACGGCGCCGACGCCAGAGGCGGCAACGGCGGCCCCGACCTGACGACGATCCCCTCCGCCAGAGACATGGCGGCGGTCCAGAGACAGGTCGAGAACGGCGGCGGCGGCATGCCGGCGTTCAGAGACCAGCTCAGCCCGGCCGAGATCAGAGCCGTCTCGACCTTCGTGACGGCGCTCGTCAGATAGGCCTCGCGCGCGCGTGACGCGCCGCGGGCGGGCCGGGCGATTCCGTCCGGCCCGCCCTTCATCGTGGAGGGGCGATGGGCCGCTTCCTCCACACCGCCGACTGGCATCTCGGCCGCGCCTTCCACGGCGAGGATCTGCTGGCGGCGCAGGCATCGTTCGTCGACTTCGCCGTCGACGTCGCGCGCGCGGAGGAGGTCGACGGCATCCTGCTCGCCGGCGACCTCTACGACCGCGCGCTGCCGCCGGTCGACGCGGTGCGGCTGGCGTCGGAGGCGCTGGCGCGGCTGGCGGAGGTCGCCCCCGTCGTCGTCATCTCCGGCAACCACGACTCGGCGGCGCGGCTCGGCTTCGGCGCCGAGCTGTTCGCGCGGGCGCGCGTGCACATCGCGACCGACCCCGTGCGGATCGGCGCGCCGGTCGAGGTCGGCGGCGCGCTCGTCTATCCCCTCCCCTACCTGGAGCCCGACCTCGTGCGCGAGCCGCTCGGGGTGCAGGAGCGCTCGCACGCGGCCGTCACGACCGCGGCGATGGAGCGCGTGCGGGCCGACGTCGCCGCGCGCGGCGCCGGCGCGGCCGCCGGCGGCGCGCCGGTGATCGTGATGGCGCACGCCTTCGTCGCCGGCGCGGCCGGCTCGGAGAGCGAGCGCGACCTCGCCGTCGGCGGCGCGGCGCACGTGCCGCCGGGCGTCTTCGCCGGCGCCGACTACGTCGCGCTCGGCCACCTCCACGGCCCGCAGGTCGTCGGCGGCGGCGCCGGCCGGTACGCCGGCTCGCCGCTCGCCTTCTCGTTCAGCGAGGCGACGCAGAGAAAGTCGCTGGCGATCGTCGACACCGCCTCGCCCGCCGAGGTCACGCTCGTCCCGGCCCCGGTCCCGCGGCCGCTGGCGACGCTGCGCGGCACGCTCGACGAGCTGCTCGCCGATCCCCGCCTGCGTGACCGCGAGGGGGCGTGGGTGCAGGCGACGCTGACCGACCCCGTCCGTCCGAGCGACGCGATGGAGCGGCTGCGGGCGCGCTTCCCGCACGCGGTCGTGCTTGCCTTCGACCCGCAGGGCGACGCCGGCTCGCCGGCCGACTCCTACCAGCGGCTGCGCGGGCTCGACGACGACGAGCTGCTGCGCCGCTTCGTCGCCGACGTGCGCGGCAGCGACGCCGACGAC
>Ga0164243_10003270_pt1 | contig 26061 bp, 18 predicted proteins | sample OricompcompostOP_FD_108781 | JGI IMG/M metagenome (GOLD analysis project Ga0164243, IMG submission 108781) | Organic Plus compost microbial communities from Emeryville, California, USA - Original compost - Organic plus compost (OP) | ecosystem: Engineered > Solid waste > Mixed feedstock >...
CCGTGCAGTCGGCCAGCGGCACGGTGGAGAGCGCGCCGCGGGGACGGTTCTCGGCCGCGCTCAGCGCACTGCGAGGGGGGAAATGACGATGGAGACCACCACGACACAGCGCACGATGGACCGACTGCTGTTCGGGGACAACCAGTTCTTCGGCGTCAACCACATGTCGGAGGAGAAGGCGCGCGCGCAGCAGATGCGCTTCCAGGACGTGGACGCCATCATGCACGTCCTCGACGACGCGTACGACGCGGGCGTGCACACCTTCATGTGCACCACCCACGACCGGATCGCGGAGATCGCGGACCGCGTGCGCGCGAACCCGGACCGGTACGCGGACATGAAGTTCTTCCCCTGCATGCCGTACGCGCACAAGTACGCGAACGCCGTGACCGAGGACGGCTTCCTGGGCGCCATCCGCAGGTTCCTGCCCGAGGAGGGCCTGCTCGACAGCATCGCCCGCGGCACGTCGTCGCTGGCCCGCAAGGACATCGAGGGCGTCACGACGCTCCTCATCGACGCCGAGCTGAAGATGTTCCAGGGACTGAGCACACCGGTCATCTGGCTCCAGAACGTCGTCGTCGATCTCCTCTCCGGTCTCGGCTTCACGGATGCGTTCCGCATCTTCGCCGACCACGTCCGCAGGCGCTACGACGCCGAGCCCGGCTTCATCACGATGAACCTGCCGCGCCTGCTCGACGATCTGGACCGCGCCGGCGTCGAGAACCCCATCGTGTGCTCCAACATCAACAAGATCGGATTCCGCATGTCCGGCGGCGTCGACGGATACCGCGAGGCCATGGAGAAGCGCCCGTTCCGCGCCGTCGCGATGTCGGTGTTCGCCAGCGGCGCGATCGCTCCGCGCAAGGCCATCGAGTGGGTGTGCAGCCTCCCCAACCTCGAGTCCATCGTGTTCGGCGCGTCGAGCAAGGCCAACATCCAGTCGACAGTCAGCCTCGTCGACGAGTACTGGCCCGAGCGCTGACATGGCGAGGGGCAACCCCGACACCGTCCTGTTCGCCAATCCCGGTGCCGACCTCTACGGCTCCGACCGGATGGCGGTCGAGACCGTCCGGGCGCTCGTCGCCGCCGGGCGTCGCGTCGTCGTCACCGTCCCGAACCCGGGGCCGCTCGTCGAGATGCTCCAGGATGCCGGCGCCGAGGTCGTCGAATGCGCGACGCCGATCGTGCGCAAGGGGCTGCTGAGCCCGCGCGGACTGTGGGAGCTGTTCACCACGACGCTGCGCGCGATCGGACCGAACGCGCGACTGCTCCGTCGCGTGGACCCGGCGGTCGTGATCGTCAACACGATCACTCCTCCGCTGTGGCTCCCCCTCAGCCGCCTCGGACGCCGGTACACCGTGTGCCACGTGCACGAGGGCGAGGCCTCCGTGTCGTCGATACTGCGCCGCGCACTGTACGTCCCCGCGCTGTTCGCGAACCGCATCCTCATCAACAGTCGCTTCAGCCTGGATGTGCTCGCCACATCGGCGCCGTGGCTGACCAAGCGCACCGTCGTCGTCTACAACGCGGTGGCCGGCCCGCCGGAGGTCGTGCCGCCCCGCGAGCATCTCGACGGACCCGTCCGCCTCATCTTCGTGGGCCGGCTGTCGCAGCGGAAGGGGCCGCAGGTGGCGATCGAGGCGCTCAAGCGACTCGTCGACGACGGCCGCGACGCGACGCTCGAGCTCCTCGGCGCCGTCTTCCCCGGCAACGAGGCGTTCGCGGAGGGGCTCGAGGAACTCGTCCGCACGCACGGCCTCGAGGATCGCGTGACGTTCCTCGGGTTCAAGCCCTCGGTGTGGGACGACATCGCGCGCAACGACATCGTCCTCATCCCCTCGACCGTCGACGAGCCCTTCGGCAACACGGCGGTGGAGGCGGCGCTCGCGGCGCGCCCCGCCGTCGTCAGCGCCGTGGGCGGACTGCCCGAGGCGAGCGCGCACTCCACGAGCAGCGTGCTCGTGGAGCCCGACGACGCGCGCGCGCTCGCGGCCGGCATCGGCCGGATCGTGGACGGCTGGACGGAGTACGCGAACCGCGCGCTGGGCGATTCGGTCGATGTCGCGACCGCGTTCTCTTCGCAGCGCTATGCGCACGAAATCGTCCCCGCGGTCACCCCGCCGCGACGCTGAGCGGCCTACCCGAGCACTTCGGCGACACCGGCGACCATGAGCCCGACCGCGCCCCGATCGACGGCCTGATCGCGCTCCGCGACGGTGTCGATCACGTGCGCGACGACGGGCCGCCCGTCGGCGACGAACTGCTCCCAGTAGCGGGCGTCGGCGTTCCAGTCGAGTCCGAGCATCGTCCAGGCGCTCTGCGTGGCCTCGAACAGGTCGGGATCCTCATCGAACTGACGTCCGTAGTAGAAGCCCCACGACTGCATGCCGTTCCGGCGGGCGAGCTCGCCCCACTCCGTGATCGCGGCGTCGCACTTGGCCACGAAGACCTCGGACGGTGTGGCGACCCGCGCGGTCATGAGCGCCATGAGCTCCTCGTAGTGCCGTCGATGCACGGCCTTGGGGTCGATCCACAGAGCGTGCGAGCCCGAGTAGGCGTCGATGAAGTCCTCGACGCGGAGGAAAGGCTGCGACTCCTGATCGGGTTGCGCGTCGGGAGGACGGATGCGCAGCGACTGCACCTCCTCCCACGTGCGCTCTTTGACGACGAAGCCGCTCACCCCGGCGACGCGGTCCAGGACCCCGTCGTGCGCACCGAACCACACGCCGTCCGCCGTGCGCACGACCGACATCTCCAGGGCGTCGACGCCGTGGCGCACGGACTGGTCGTACGCGAACTTCGACATCTCCGGCCAGTCCGCCGAACCGCCGCGGTGGGCCACCGTGAAGGATGTCGTTCCGAGCATCGCCTGCACGGGGTCCGCGCGCCGCGTGGGAGACGCAGGGGCGCAGCCCGACAGGCCCAGTGCCCCCGCCAGGAGGACCCCGCCTCCGAGCACGAAGAGGTCCCGCCGCGAGAGTCCTGCGCCCGCGATGCGATCCCGCGTCGTCGATGCCTGCTCCCCCATGACGACCAGTGTGCCACCGGCGCGTTCCGCGGACCTGACAGCGGGCTAGGTGTACTGACCCGGATCGTTGTTGACGTAAGAGAGACCTCCGGGGTCGAGTTGGAGCTGTCTAGGTTCCCTCGAGTCCACGGAGGTCTCTCGTGTCTCACGCTAATGCCCGGCTGACTCCGGCTGGCAGGTTGATCCTCGTTCAACGCATCCAGTCGGGGCGTGCGGTCGCGCATGTCGCGGCAGAGATGGGCATCTCGCGGACGGCCGCGTGGCGGTGGTGGCGCCGGTTCCGTGAGCAGGGTGCGGCTGGCCTGATCGATCGATCCAGCGTGGCCAGGTCTCATCCGCATCGGACCGCTCCGTGCGTGGAGACGCGAGTGCGGATCGTGCGGCATCTCACCCGCCGTGGACCGGTGTTCATCGCGGGCCGGCTGGGCCTGCACGCTTCGACGGTGGGTCGGGTGCTGCACCGCCACCGGGTTCCCTTGCTGCGTAAGCTGGACCCTGTAACGGGCAAGATCATCCGCGCGACGCGAGCCACGGCGGTGCGCTACGAGCACGATCACCCCGGCTCGTTACTCCACGTCGACGTGAAGAAGCTCGGCCGGATCCCCGACGGCGGCGGCTGGCGGGCGGACCCGACCCAGACCGCCGCTGTTCATCGGACTTCGCATCTGAAGGTCGGCTACGACTACGTCCATACCGCGATCGACGACCATTCCCGGGTCGCCTACGCCGAGATCCACGACGACGAGAAGGGCGCCACCGCCGCCGGGTTCCTGGAGCGAGCTGTTGCGTTCTACGCAGCCCTGGGCGTGAAAATCGAACGTGTCATCAGCGACAACGCGTTCGCCTACCGCCACTCCGCCGCATTCCACGCGGTCATCGACGCGCACGGCATCACCCAGAAGTTCATCCGCCCGCACTGCCCCTGGACCAACGGGAAAGTCGAACGCCTGAACCGCACCCTCGCCATCGGATGGGCCTACGCCCGCCCCTGGACCTCGAACACCGACCGCGCCGCAGCCTTGCCAGCCTGGCTCGACCACTACAACCTAGACAGAGCCCACCTCGGCATCGGCGGAGCCTCACCCATCGACCGAATCAACAACGGTCGAGGTCAGTACAGCTAGGACGTGGCCGGGGGAAGGCTGGTACTGCGCGGCGACGCGTCGTCGCGGGCGAGGGCGTGCGACAGGCGAGTCGTCGCCTCGACGATCCCTGCGACGGTCGCTTCGTGACGCGGACGGCGTCCGGCGTGGGCGTCGACGATGTCGAAGTCGCCCGCATTGCGCGCCATGGTCAGCCCGCCGGTGCGCCGCAGTGCGTCCCAGCGCTGTGCGAGCTCGGCCGCGGTGACCGCGGGCGCCGCAGGCGCGTGGATGTCGGCCTCGGCGAGCATGGCCGCCTCCCGAAGGGTGAACGCGCGCCGTCGCGTGGTGGGGTCGAGCTGCGCGAGCGCGGACTTCTCCGCGGCCGACGCGGCGAGGATCATGCCCGACCCGGTGTCTGCGGGACGGACGCGGACGGAGCGGAAGTCGGACGCGAACCGGGGGCCGGACGAAGAGTCGGCGATGAACTCCGCGACATCCGCGCACAGCGCCATGCCGTCACGCGCGTGGGCACCCGCACTGCGCACCTGCAGCCCGAGACCGGCGAACGAGTCCCGCAGGAGGAACTCCGCCAAAGGCGACCGGCACACGTTCGCGTGGCAGACGACGAGAACGACGCGATCCACATCCACCACCCGATAGGCAGGGTCTTCCCCCGCACCCTAGACTGTACCAGGGGCCCGCACTGCTCGTCTGGGCACTGCCCGCCACGGGGAGTGGGAGAGAATGTCGATCGTCGAGTACGCCTACGCGCTGCGCAAGCGCTGGCTGGCGATCGCGCTGCTCGCGATCCTGGGCGCGGCCGGCGGATACCTGAGCGCCTACCTGTCGCCGGACCTCTACCGCTCGACCGGCAGCGTCATGATCGGCAGCGATCGGGGCGACTCCACCTCGGAGCTCACACAGGGTTCGACCTTCGTGCAGGGCACCATCCCCACCTACGTCGTGATGGCCACGTCCGACGTCGTCCTCGACCCCGTCATCCGCGAACTCGATCTCGACACGACATCCGCTCAGCTCGCCGCCCTGGTGTCGGCCTCGACACCTCTCGGGACGACCATCATCGAGGTCTCGGTCTCGCACGGCGATCCGGAGCGAGCGCAGGAGATCGCGGCGGCTGTGCTCGACAGCCTCGGTGCGGTCATCCCGGAGGTGTCCCCGCACAGCGCGGAGGGAAAGCCCTCCGTCACGGTCACGACGATCCAGCAGCCGAACGTCCCGCGGTTCCCGTACTCGCCGAACACGCGGCTGTCGACGGCGCTCGGCGGACTCATCGGACTCGTTGCGGGCGTCGTGTACGCGCTCGCGCGCCGCCTCTTCGGCGACCACATCAGCAGCCCGCGCGACGTCGAGCAGCTCACCGAGGCCCCTGTGCTCGGCCAGGTGCTGGAGAGCAAGAGGGGCACCACCCTCCCGGAGGTCGTGCTGCGCGATCCGCTGAGCCCGGAGGCCGAATCGGTGCGGGCGCTCGCGGCCAACCTCAACTTCCTGCGCATCGACGGCGGCCTGCGATCCCTGGTCATCACCTCCTCCGATCAGGGCGAAGGCAAGAGCACGATCGCCATCGCGCTCGCACTCGTCGTCGCCGAGTCAGCGAAGCGCGTCCTGATCATCGACGCGGATCTGCGACGCCCCTCGGTGGCGCGCGTGACGGGCCTGGAGGACGGGGTGGGTCTGACCGGCGTGCTCCTCGGCGACATCGCCCTGCCCGAAGCGCTCGAGGACTGGGGGGTGCCGGGGCTGTATGTCCTCACGTCCGGCCCCACGCCGCCCAACCCGTCACAGCTGGTGAGCAGCGACGCGATGAAGGAACTGATCACCACCAGCGAATCCGAGTTCGATCTGGTGATCATCGACACCGGTCCGACCCTAAGCGTGTCCGACGCCATCTGGCTCTCGCACGCCACCGGCGGCGCCCTCGTCGTGGCGCGCTGGGGCCGCACGTCGCGTCACCACCTGTCGCGCGCGCTGACGGCGCTCGAGCGCGCCGAGTCGCGCATCCTCGGGGTGGTCCTCACACGCAATCCGCGACGCGGCTCCTCCCGCTACGAGTACGCCGCGCCGGCGGCACCCGCCGGCGAGAAGCCCCTTCCCTCAGCGGCACCCGTCGACGAAGCGCCCGAGGCACCGCAACGCAGCAAGAGAAGCGTGGCGCGCCGATTCGGCCTGCCCCCCAGCGAGGGCGCCTCCGCCACCGACACGTGATCATGCCATCCGTGGGGACATCCGCCGACGGACGACACGCCGCCGATGACGGTCGCGCCGCGACCGTCACGCGGATCCTCGCCTACGTGGTGTGCGCGGCCTTCGCGCTTCGCCTGCGTGTCCCCCCCGATCTCCATCTGGGCACCCTCGTCGCGATCGCCCTCCTCCCCGTCACCCTGTCGACCGTGCGTCGGTACCGCGGTGCAGGGGTCATCCTCGGTCTCGCCCTTGCCGCCGCCTTCGGCGGCATCCTGCTGACCTACATCCACGCCGCCGACCACGACACGAACACGATGCCCATGGTCGTCGAGGCGCTGCGGATCGCCGGCATCGGTGTGGGTGTCATCACGCTGCTGTGGGCCCGATCGATCATCGGCCTGTATCGTGTCGCACTCGCCTACGGCGTCGGGGGGCTGATCAGCGTCGCGATCGACGGCGCCAACTTCGACAATCTGTGGAAGTTCTCGCTGTCGGTGCCCATCACCCTCATCGTCCTGAGCCTTCCGATCGCCACGAAGACGGTGACCAGGCAGTTCATCGCGGTACTCGCCCTCGCTGCACTGTCGGCGCTGTCGGACTCACGTTCGCTCGCTGCGACCCTGCTGATCGCGGGCGCTCTGCTTCTCATCCAGCGCCGGCCGGGCTCCCCGCGGCGATCCGCGTGGACCGTCGTCGTGCAGATCGCCGCCGTCGGCGTCGGCGGGTTCCTGGCGCTGCAGGCCGCGATCGTCGAGGGCATCCTGGGCGAAGAGGTCCAGGCGCGCACCGCGCTGCAGATCCAGACGTCCGGCAGCGTCTTCACGGGCGGGCGTCCCGAGCTCGGCGCGACCGTGGCGCTGCTCGGAGCTCATCCGCTCGGCTTCGGCACCGGCACCGTGCCTTCGTTCCGCGACATTTTCATCGCCAAGGAAGGCATGGCGGCGCTGGGATACAACCCGCTGCACAACGGGTATGTCGACCGCTACATGTTCGGCACGAAGTTCGAGGTCCACTCGCTGCTCGGCGATCTCTGGCTCCTCGGCGGTGTGCTGGGCGGCGCGCTCGGCATCGCGATCCTGGTGTATGCCGTGTACGGCATGGCCCACTCCATCGCCGTCGGCGCGGCGGCCGGGGTCGCCCTCTTCCTCGGCGTCCGCACCGTGTGGGACTTCTTCTTCAGCCCGATCGGAACGACGTTCTTCACGGTCGCGCTGTGCCTCGCGCTCCTGCTGCCACCCGTCAAACAGAGCGTCACGCCGCCCGTGTCGCGCATCGGGCTCACCTGACTATGGCGTCGCGCTGGAGGGCGGTCGGGTCGACCGCGGCGGCCAAGGTCGCAGTGATGGGGATCTCGGGCCTCATCGGCATCGTCACGAGCCGCTTGATCGTCACCAACTTCGGTGTCGACGCCTATGCGCAGTACGGCCTGCTGACCACGTTGTCGTCGCTGCTGCCGTTCGCCGACCTCGGGCTGGCCGCGGTCGTGATCAACGCGGTCGCGCAGTCGAAGGACCCGCGGCGCGACCCGTACGTGTCCCGGGCGATCGCGAGCGCCATCCGGATTCTGCTCGTTTCGGGATTCGTGATCGCGACCGTCGCGCTGATCCTCTACTTCACGGGTGTCTGGCGCCTCGTCCTCGGCGACGCGCTGACGCCCGGTGCCGGTGAGCTCGCGGCCACGCTGTGCATGGTGACGTTCGGACTGGCCGTGCCGCTGTCCGTCGGTCAGCGCATCCTCGTCGGCCTCGGCAAGACCTCGACCCAGGTCGCCACGCAGTCGGTCGTCGCGCCCTTCATGCTGCTCTCGATCGGTGCGTGCGTCCTGCTGTCGCTGCCCGCCGGCGACTACATCGCGATCTTCTCGTACCTCGGCAACGCCCTCGTGTCGATCATCTGCCTCGTCATCGCCGGCCGCGGACTCGCGCCGAACCTCGGTCGGGCAGTGCGCGACATCCCGCGGCTGCGCACGGCCCCGAGCGTGCGGGTCCTGCACCTCGCGTGGCCGATGGTCGTGCAGATGATCGCGCTGCCGATCGCGATGCAGACGGGCCGCATCCTGGTCAGCCAGTTCGGGACGACCGACGATCTGGCGCAGTACAACCTCGGCTATCAGCTCTTCGCCATAGCCCTGCAGACGATCTCCGCCGCGGGGGTGGCGCTGTGGCCGATCTTCGCCCGCGCTCGCACGGAAGGAGAGCTCGTGCGTCCGCACCGGCCGACCCTGTGGTTCGTGGGCGGCTCCCTCGCGATCGCCGGTGCGATGGCCGTGCTCAGCCCGTACCTCGCCCAGTTCGTCTCCGACGGCGAGATCCAGCTCCCGCTGGGGCTCGTCATCGCATTCGTCGCGTTCGTCGTGGTGCAGGCCGCGAAGTACCCCACCGGGATGTACATGACGGATGAGCGCGGGCTCAAGTTCCAGGTGATCCCCACCGTCCTGATGATCCCCCTCTCGATCGGCGTGTCCGTCGCCCTCATCCCGATCTGGGGCGCCACGGGATCCGTCCTCGGTTCGGTCGTCGCCGTCTTCTGCTGCCAGGTCGTGCCGTACTACATCTACGTCGTCCGCGACCTGCGCCGCCGGGGGCGTGCCGACTAGAACGACGTCACGACGAGATCGTCGTACGACACGGTGACCGGCGCCGTGGCACTCCCCGACAGGTAGCTCCACGTGAGGATCCGCCCCGGATTCTGCAGTGCGGAAGTCGCGTCGGAACCGGTGACGGCCCACGCGGACGGCTCCGGCTGCCCCGCCGGATGGAGCTTCGCCCTGAGGGTCGTGGTCCCCGCCTCGGCGCTCAGCTGCACGACGACGGAGTAGCGCGTGTCTGCGGTCACGGTGACGGACGAGAGGGATGTCGAGGCGATGACCGTCTCGGCGCTGCCGACCCGTCGCACCAGGTCCAGGCGTGGTCGGCCCGACGAGCCGACGTTGATCTTCAGGCGATAGTCGGTGGTGTCGGTCACGGAGCGCGGGGAGACGCCCGCCCACATCGTGCCGCCGCTTCCCGAGCGGCTGAAGGAGACGTCGACGCGCACCTCGATGCGGGTGCCGGCGATCGCCGTCGCGAGCGCCGACGCCGCCGAGGTTCCCGGCGTGGCCAGACTGTGGCGTCCCGCCCCGGACTGCACGCTCTGCGACCCGGCAGACGTCACCGCCGACCACGCGCCGCCCCTGTCCGCCGTACCCCACCCGCCCGTGGCGGTGCGGGTGAACGAGTCGGCGGCGAGCTCGTCCGGCTCGGGCTCGGGCTCGGGTTCGGCGGTCCCCTGCACGGACACCGGCGCGGTCGTCTGCCCGGTCGCCGCGTCCTCGTCGGTGACGACGAGCGTGAGCGTGTAGGTGCCGTCGGCGAGGTACTCGTGCGTGGCCGTGGGTCCGGTCGCGGTCGCCCCGTCGCCGAAGCTCCAGTTCCATCCCACGACGCTGCCGTCCGGATCCGTCGAGCCGGCGCCGCTCACACTGACGCTGCGCCCCGACTGCGACACGACCTGGATGTGCGCGGTGGGAGCGATGTTGACGGGATCCGGCGGAGTCGTCCCCAGAGGCGTCGCCTGGATCCGATCGACGAGGATCGACGCCGGGGCGGCCGACGTCCCCGACACGTAGCCGGCGACGCCGACGGTCCCCGTCACGGCTCTCGCGGGCGACGTGTCGGTGGCGGTCACGAGCCACGTCGCGGGCTCCTGTGCGCCGACCCATGTCTTCGCGCGGAGAGCCACCGGGGCATCGCCCTCCACCTCCATGCGGATGCTGACGGTGCTCCCCGCCGTGAATCCGCCGGGCACCGTCGCGGTCGCCAGGGTCGTCTCCGTGGATCCCGAGCGGCGCACGATCGACAGGCCCGCCGTGCCCGACGCGCGCAGCGACATCTTCGCGCGGTAGTCCACGGGGCCGCTGTATCGGGTCACCAGCGACACGTAGGTGCCCGAACCCGTGGGCGTCGGCGTCGCCGCGAAGGTCATCGATGCCGACCCGTCGGCGAGCGAGAAGTCGTTCACCGTCGCGATCCGCTGCGCGGAAGGCGCGACGGTGATGCGCCCGGCGCCCCCGCCGACGGAGAACGAGCTCGCCGACGAGGTCGTCCACCCGTGCGCGGGATCCGCCGAGCCCCAGCCCGTCGCCACCGTGCGCGAGAAGTCGTCCTGCACGCCCGGGTCCTGCGCGGGAGCGGGCGTGCGGAACGTCCAGACATCCGATGCGACGTCGGTCGTGCCGTCGGATGCCACCGCGCGCCACTCGTACTCGACATCCGGCTCCAGCCCCGCCCAGTCGATCTGCGCCTCGCCGGCCTGCGCCGTCGCGGTCCCGATCGGCTCGAGCGGAGCGGGCACGGGGGTCGCGAGGGGGAACGGGAGGGTGAATGCGGAGTTCGCATCGGTCTCGTACGCCTGCAGCGTCGGGGAAAAGGTCTTGGCGGTCATCGTGCCCGCGACAGGGTCGAAGGTGTACGTGCGCAGCCAGCCGTCCCCGCCGTTGGGGCGGGTCTGATAGTTGCTGAGGATCTGATGCACGTCCGCGCCGCAGTCGTTCTGGTCGGTCCGGCGGGACTCGGACTGCGTCGACCCGCTCTCGTGACCGTTGAGGATCAGGCGGATCTGGCAGTGGTTGCGCACGAAGGTCTGCCAGATCGTCTCGGGCGGCGTTCCGCCGGGGCGCTGCGCGGCCGTGCGGCGTGTGCCGCCTTCGGTGAGGAACGCGTGGGTGAACATGATCACCTGGCGGTCGGGGAAGGCGTCGAGGACACGATCCGCCCACTCCAGCGACGCCGCGGGGGCCTCCCATTCCAGCCCGAGGACGAGCCAGTCGACGCCGCCCGCCGAGAACAGCGAGTAGTTGTTCATGTTGGCGCGGTCTACGGGATCGTCGCCGAACTGGTCCTGCCCCATGTATCCGCCGTACGTCGCCGAGGCCGGCGTCCACTGCGCCGAGGCGAACCGGCTCGGCGGGAACCACGTGTCGTACTCGGTGTGCGCGCCCGTCGTGGTGTTGAAGTCGTGGTTGCCTGCGATCACGGCGTGGGGAACACCGTGGTCGTTGAGGATCTTGAGGCCGTTCGATGCGTACGGCCAGTGCCCCGCCCAGGACAGCGAGCTGACGAGATCGCCGAGCTGCACCACGAACTGGGTGTTCAGCGTCGACCGCGTGTCCACGACCCATTGCGACTGCGCCGCGATCGTCGCCGCGCGCGACGCGGAGGTGTAGTTCTGGATGTCGGACAGGGCGACGACGGTGAACGGCTCCCCGGCGCCGGGGCCGCCGGTCATCGCCCCTTTGCGGCGGCCCTCGAACCGGACCTCGGGAGCGGTGCCGTCGGGATCGGCGACGGCGACGCGCAGCGTGGGGGTCGCCTCTGTGGCGATGCCACCGTCCGCAGGGGCGAGGAGCGTCGGCTCGCCCGGCGGCGCGGCCGTCGCCGCGCCGCCGGTGAGGGCCTGCAGAGAGATCACCGTCGCCGCGAGGGCACCCAGAGCGATCCGCCGCAGCATGCGGCGCTCGGCAACAGAAGAATCACGCATTGCACCCCCCAGTGGCGCTCAGCACGTCGATTGCGCCATCCTCCCACTGGAAGCGCCGACCTACAAGGGGTCGCCGCGACGCTCCGCTCGGGCGCCGCGACGTCCGTCACACGGAGCGCAGTCGCGTGAGCCAGGCATCCGCTGCCAGCCTGCCGTCGACGGACGGAAGATCCGCGAGGATCTCGCGTCGCGGACGGGCACGGGTCAGTGCGGCGGCGATCGCCTCGGCGAGCTCGGTCGCCGGGCGCTTCGCATCGATCGTGCGATGTCCGTGCGCGCCGAGCCACTCCGCGAGGCCGGTCTCGGTGGTGGTGACGATCTCGCACCCGGCTCCGAGCCCTTCCACGATCGGGAGTCCGACCTGCTCGCGCCAGCCCGGCTGCGGCTGCGACGGGAGAACGAGGGCGGTAGCCTGGGCGAGCCGCTCGAAGATCTCGGCGCGCGGCGGGTCGACGAGGACCTCGGCCGCGGGCAGCGTCTGCGCCGCCCGGCGCACTTCGTCCTCCCCCGCGCCCTTGCCCATCATGAGCAGGCGGGCTCCGGGCACCGCATCCGCGACAAGGGGCCACGCCGCGAGGACCTCACGGAAGCCCTTGCGCTCGACGAAGGCACCGAGGAAGACGGCCGTCAGCGGCTCCGTGCGCTCGTCGGGGACGTCGGCCGCCGTGGGCAGCGCTGGGATGAGCTCGGCCTCCGCACCGCGGCGGATGGGGCCCAGCACCGCCGCATAGAGGTCGCGTGCCCCGGGGGTCCCGTAGGCGATGCGATCGAGTCGCCGCCACACACGACGCGCGATCATGAGCTGCAGCCTCCGCTTGGTGCGCGCGCGCACACCGCCCTCGCTTCGTCCGCGCGGATCGAGATTCTCGATGCAGTACGTGACGACGACGGTGCGGGGCGCGCCGAACAGCCGACGCACGCCGAGCGCGGCGAGCGCAGCCGCCGTCCGGAAGGCGGAGCGCAGCTGGAGCGGTTCGTTGACCTCGACCACGGCGGACGGATGCCGCACCAGGTGACGGAAGACCCCGACGGTGGACGTCTCGACGAGATCGAGCCCGGCAGCGGCCGCGGCGTCGAAGTCGTAGCGACGCTCACCGGCGAGGAGGGTGACCTCGCTGCGGCCGGCGTCCCGTTCCAGATGCGCGGTGCGCACCGTCGCGTAGACCCGCGTGACGCGCTCCCGCAACGCCGCCGCGGCAAGGGCCCGGCCCGCGCGCAGCCCTCGCCACATCGCGCTGAGCGGCTTCCAGGGGCGGAGGAACTGGCGGCGCCCGCCGCGCATCACGATCGCCCACGCCTGACGGATGTCGTCCCGACGCCAGCGACGGATCCCTGCGGCGTCGAGGTGCTTGGTCGCGTAGAGCAGCCGGTTGCGTATCGAATAGAAGTAGTACACCGGGGACTTCGCCTGCGAGGTGGACTCCTGCGTCCCTCCGACGTCGTGCAGGGCCTGGGCGTCCCGCACGATGTGCAGCGTCATGCCGGCGTCGAGCGCGCGGCGGGAGAGGTCGACATCCTCCCAATAGAGGAAGTACGACTCGTCGAAACCGCCGATGACGTCCCAGGCATCCATCGACATCCAGATGCAGGCACCCGTGAGCCAGAGGTGTCCGTGTGGTGGCGGGTCGTCGAACCTGCGCATCGCGCCGTCACGCTCGTCCACCCACAGCCCCTGGAACCAGATGCGACCGTCGGGGCGCCGGATCAGCGGCGCGTACAGCGCCCGACGGTCCTCGGCAGCCGCCCTGCTGAGCGTCTCCAGATCGTCCGGCGGGAGCTGCGCGTCGGGATTCAAGAGCAGGATGTCGTCGACACCGGCTTCCCGGGCTGCCGCGACGCCCAGGTTCACCCCGCCGCCGAAGCCGGTGTTCGTGGCAGGCGCGACCAGCACCCAGTCCCGCTCGCGGGCGAGCTCCTGGACGCTGCGGCGCTCCTCGGCGGTCGTCCAGTTGTCGACGACCACCACGGTGTGCGGCCGCTCGAGGGAGTCGTAGACGGCGAGGTTGCGGGCCAGGAGGTCGCTGGAGCCGTAGTTCACGACGATGACCCCGACCCTGCGCTGCGCGCCATCCGCCGTGTGCGTCCCCATGGACGCTTATCTTTCCAGAAGGGTTGCACGCGTGCCCGGGATAGGCTGAGTACAGTTGCGTGTAACGGGGCGCCGGCGTGCAGCGGGATGCCGGGGGATCCCCGACGAACTGGGGGCGCTGTGGAGCGAGTGGGTGCGCGTGCCGGGTCCGCCTCGGCGCTGGTCGTGCTCGAGTCCGTCCCGGCGCTGCGCTCGACGACCAATCCCTACATCCACCAGCTCGTCGACGCCATCGCCACGCGCGCGGACGTCGAGCTGTTCAGCTGGCGCCGTGCCCTCGTGGGGAGGTTCGACGTGTTCCACGTGCACTGGCCGGAGCTTCTGTCGCGCGGATCCGGCCCGCTCAAGACCTTCGGCAAGCAACTGCTCACGTGGGTGTTCCAGACGCGGATCGCGCTGCAGCGCAAGCCGGTGGTGCGGACCGCCCACAACGTCGCCCCGCACGAGTCCGGTTCGCGGTTCGAACGTCGCCTCCTCGCACGCTGGGACAGCCTCACCACCGCGTGGGTGACGCTCAACGAGCAGACGCCGCTGCCGCCGGGTGCGCATCGTGTCGTCGTCCCGCACGGCCACTACACCGACTACTACGCCCACCTGCCGCAGTCGGAGCCCACCCCGGGACGGATCGCCGCGATCGGTCAGATCCGGGGCTACAAGGGCACGGGCGACCTGGTGCGCGTCTTCCGCGAGCTCGACGTACCGGATGCCCGGCTCATCGTGGCCGGCGCCGCGCGGACCGCCGCACTGCGCGACGAGCTCATCGCACTCGCCGGTCCGGACACCCGCATCAGCCTGGAGTTCGGATTCGTCGACGATGATCGTCTCGTCGAGATCGTGACATCCTCGAGCCTCATCGCGCTGCCGTACGCCGCCATGCACAATACGGGGGCGCTGATCCTCGCCCTCTCCCTTCGTCGTCCCGTGCTCGCGCCGCGCAACGACGTCACCGATGCTCTCGCGGCAGAGGTGGGCGAGGAGTGGGTGCGGCGCTACGATCAGATGCTCACCGCCGATGTGCTCGCCGACGCGGTCCGCGCGGGTGTTCCGGAGGGAGCACCGGATCTGTCGGCCCGCGGGTGGGAGGAAGCGGGCCGCGCCCACGTCGCATTGTTCGAACAGATCTGCCTGAAGGAGTTGAGCCGGTGACATTCCGCGAATCAGTGACAGCGCTCCGTCAGGCGCAGAAGTCGTCGTCCGGGGCCCCCGCCTATTCGCGGTTCGTCAATCGCCCCCTCGGTCGCGTGTTCGCCGCGGCAGCCCATCAGCTCCGCATGACGCCGAATCAGGTGACATCCCTCAGCGCGCTCTTCACCTTCGCGGGCATCACCACGATCGCGCTCGTGGATCCGACGCCGGTCAGCTCGGTCGTCGTGACCCTGCTCCTGGTCATCGGCTACGCGCTCGACTCGGCCGACGGTCAGCTGGCGAGGCTGCGCGGCGGAGGCAGCCCCCGTGGCGAATGGCTCGACCACATGGTGGACGCCGTCAAGATGTCCAGCATCCATCTCGCGGTGCTGATCTGCTGGTTCCGATTCTTCGACCTCGAGGACGGGTGGATGCTGGCGCCGCTGGCGTTCGCTCTCGTGTCGACGGTCTTCTTCTTCGGTGTGATCATGACGGACCTGCTGCGCCGGGCGTCCGCCGCAGGCCCGCGCGAATGGTCCGGACGGTCGCAGAAGGCCCGGATGTCGCCGCTGTACGCGCTGGCGGTCCTCCCCGCCGACTACGGCCTGCTCATGGTGGTGTTCCTGCTGCTGTGGCTGCACACGGCCTTCCTCGTCGTCTATGTGGCGCTCCTCGTCGTGAATGCCCTGATCCTCATCGCCTCGTGGGTGCGGTGGTACCGATCCCTCCCGGAAGGAGCAGCGAATGCGTGAGTTCACGGGTGTCGACCGCAGCCGCGCCCGGCGCGCGCAGGTGGCCCTCTACCTCCGTGTCGCGGGGATGGCCGCCCGCGGTATCCTCCGCAAGCCGTTCTTCCGCCACTCGGGCGGCCCGCTCCTCATCGGAAGAAGGGTGCGGATCACCAACTCGTCCTCCATCTCCCACGCGGGACGGCTCGTCCTGGAGGACGGCGTCGAGCTGCAGGGCATCTCGCAGGAGGGGATCCGCTTCGGTGCCGACGTGTCCATCGGCCAGGGGACGGCCATCCGGCCGTCGTCCTACTACGGCGGGGAAGCGGGCGTCGGACTCGTCGTGGGCGATCGCTCCAGCTTCGCCACCGGATGCTTCATCGGCTGCTCGGGACGCATCTCGATCGGCAACGACGTCCTCATCGGCCCCGGCGTGCGGATCTATTCCGAGAACCATGTCTTCACCGACACCGAGACGACCATCAAGTCGCAGGGCGTCAAACGCGGATCGGTGCGGATCGGCGACGACTGCTGGATCGGCAGCGGCACCATCATCACGTCGGATGTCACCATCGGCACCGGCGTCGTGATCGGCGCGGGGAGCGTCGTGACCCGCGACATCCCGGACGACAGCATCGCGGTGGGAAGTCCCGCCCAGGTCGTTCGGAGCCGGAAGCAGGGGTGAGGCCACCGGCGCGCGCCGGTGGCCTCACCCCGATCCGTCGTTACGCGCTCGGGTCGACGACCAGCAGATCGTCGAAGCGGACCTGGAAAGGCACGTTCGTCACGCTGCCGCCGAGGTACGCGGCGAGTCCGACCGCACCGGCCGCCTGGAGGCCGGCGGTGGCGTCTGTGGTCGTCAGGTTCCATGCCGTCGGCTCCGTGGTGCCCGCCTTCCACACCTTGGCCTTGATGGTCGTGGGCGCGGTCCCGCTGGCCTCGACCCGGATCATCAGCTCGTCTCCGTTGCTCACGGTGAGCCCCGAGACGGCCGTGGCGACCAGCGTGGTGGCGGTCCGCTGGATCTGGAGCTGGACCGTCCCCGTCTGGGTGATGACCGCGCGCGCGCGATAGTCCTCGGCGCCCACGCGACGTGCGAGGACGGACGTGTACACGCTCGATCCGGTCGGCACCGCCGGGAGCCCGATCTTGGCGACGACGTTCGCCGACGTCGCCGAGACACCCGACAGGTACGCCGAACGCGTGGTTCCTGCGGCGAGGCTCATCCGACCCTGACCGTCTGCGACGGAGAAGTTCGATGCGCCCCCGGCGAGGGTCCATGCGCCGCCCACTGTAGCCGTCCCCCACGCGCCGGACGCCGTCCGGTCGAACGTGTCGGCCGCGATGTCATCCGTCGGTTCGGCCGGGTTGGTGGCGGTCACCGACCTCGTGGTCGACTTCGTGAGACCCCCGTTGTCGGTGACGGTCAGGGTCACGGTGTAATTGCCCGGCGCCGCGTACTCGTGCGTCGCCGTCTTGCCGGTCCCGCTCTGTCCGTCACCGAACTCCCACGCGTAGGCGGTGATGGTGCCGTCCGGATCCTCCGACGCCGACGCGTCCACGGAGAGGGTCCGCCCGTCGATGCTCGCGGTGAACGAGGCCGTCGGCGCGACGTTCTCGGCGGGCGGCGAGGTGACATCACCGCTCGATCGGGCGACGAAGTTGTCGAACACCGTCACGAAGGGGATGTTGGTCGCCGTGCCCGCGATGTTGGTGCTGAGCCCGACGTAACCGCCGGTCTGCAGCGCCGCCGTGGCGTCCGACGCCGTCACGAGCCACGCGGTCGGCTCGGCCGTGCCCTTCAGCCAGACCTTCGCCCGGAGCGCGGTCGGCGAGGTGCCGACGGCTTCGACGCGCACCACGAGGGTGTCGCCCGCGCCGATCGTGAGCCCGGAGGCCACGGCCGCGAGAGCCGTGTTCGTCTGACGCAGCTGGAGCGTCACCTTTCCGGCGGTGTTCACGACGACCTGCGTGCGGTAGTCCACCGACCCGACGCGCCGCGCCAGCACCGACGCGTACGCGCTTCCGCCGACCGGCAGCTGCGGGAGGGTGATCTCGGCCTGCACCGACGTGTCGGTCGAGTCCACGCTCGCGAGGTACGCGGTGCGGGTCGCACCGGCGGCCGAAGCCGTGAACCGCGCGACCGAGCCGTCCGCCTGGTACGCCGAGGCCGGGTTCGTGAACGTCCATGCGCCTCCGGTGTCGGCGGTGCCCAGACCGTTGCCGACCGTGCGGGAGAACGCGTCCGACGCGTACGTCGTCGGCCCGACCGGGGCGGCGACCTCGACGGTGTGCGAGACCGTGTCGGTCGCGCCGTCGTCGTCGGTCACCGTCAGGGTGATCGTGTACTCGCCGTCCTCCGCGTAGGTGTGCGTGGCGGTGGCACCCGAGCCGTCCGGCGTGTCATCGCCCCACGACCAGCTGTAGCTCTCCACGGTGCCGTCCTGGTCCGAGGACGTCGTGCCGTTCACGGTCACCTTCAGCCCGTTCGTGGAGCTCGTGAAGGCCGCGACGGGAGCGACGTTCGCCGGAGCGGGCGGAATGATGACCGCCTTCTCGACGAAGTGGGTGCCGCCGTCGTCGTCGGTCACCGTGAGGCGGACGGTGTAGGTCCCCGCTGCGACGTAGTCGTGCGTCGCAGAGACGCCCGAGCCGTTGGGAGAACCATCGCCCCACGACCACGAGTAGCTCGCGATCGTGCCGTCCGAATCAGTGGAGCCCGCCCCATTCACGGCCACCTTGAGCGGACTGACCGTGCTCGTGAACGAAGCGACCGGGGCGGCGTTGGCGACCGTCGTGACCTCACGCGTCGTCGTACCCGTCGCACCCTTGTCGTCGGTCACCGTCAGGGTGATGGTGTAGTCGCCGGCCGCGGCGTACGTGTGCGTCGCGGTGGCGCCTGTCGACGCCGGCGACCCGTCGCCCCAGTTCCACGAGTAGGTCTGGACGGTGCCGTCGGGATCCGTGGAGCCGGTTCCGTCGACGGAGACTGCCAGCTTGTCCACCGCGGTGGTGAACGACGCCACGGGCTCGTGGTTCGGCATCTGCCCGGTCTTGCCCATCTGGTAGTGCGCCTGGACGCGGGACGCCGAGAGCGGCGCCGAGTACACGGCAGGCTCGTCGATCGCACCGTTGAAGTAGTTGTTGCCCGACCAGCTGGAGTCGCCTCCGATGCGCCAGTACCCGCTGTAGGACTGCGCGGAGGTCACACTGGGCTTGGAGCCCACCTGCACGCCGTCCACGTAGAGCACCATTCCCGCGCTGCTCAGGCCGGCGGCGACATGGTGCCACTGGCCGTCGTTGTATGACTGCGTCGACTGGACCGTCTGCTCCGAGCCCGGGTAGACCCCGAACGTGATCCGGCCGTTGGGCACCATGTAGATGTGACGGTCGTAGTTCGACGAGTTGCCGGTGGTCTTGTCACCGAAGCCGATGATCTTGCCGCCGCTGGTGGTGGTGGTCTTGAACCAGGCCTCGAGGCCGAACGACTGCGGTCCGGCGATCCGGGTGGTCGTCGTCATGAAGCCGTTCGAGGATCCGTTGAACGACGAGGCGGCCGCCGTGGTGCCCGCCAGGGCCCCGGCCGTGCCACGCGTGACACCGGAGTTCACCTTGAGGTCGTGAGCCCCGCCCCAGTCGTAGCTCAGCGTCGTGCTGGAGTCGTTGAGCGGCCAGTAGTTGAGCGGGCGGTCCTGCTGCACGACCGTCGAGTAGGCGCTCGAGGTGCCCGTGCCGTTGGCCACGGCCGTGATGGGGTCACCCCACGCGACGTTCCCGAACGGATCGTGGACCCGCAGCCGGTAGGTGTGGGACGAGCCCGCGGCCAGGCCGCTGTCCACGAACGACAGCCCGGGAAGCTCCCAGTCCGCCGGCTTCGAGCGTGCCGTGACCTCGTAGATCGGCGACGAGTTCTGGCCGTCGCGGATCAGACGGTACGTGAGGTACTCGTTGTCACGGTCCCAGTTGAGCGGCCAGCTCAGGCGGATCGCCCCGGCGCCGACGGCCTGAGCCGTGGGCACGTAGTTCGCGCCCGAGAGCCGCGGGCCGTCCGTGTTCGGCGCGTTCGACGTGACGGTGAATCGCGCGAGGCCCTGCTGGACCTTGTTGTTCACACGGTTGAACTCGCCGCCGAAGAGAACGTACTTGTCGTTCGCCGCGACACTCCAGCCGCCCTGACCGGCACCGCTGACGGTCCCCGTGTCCATCGTAGGGAACCAGTGCGTCAGTCGGGGAGCGGGGTTTCCGCCCCAGTCGTAGTATCCGAGGTTCAGGCCGAACGGCGTGATGCGCTCGACCTCCTTCGTGAACGCCAGACCGCGGTATACGGTCCACGGGTTGCTCTGCGGGAACCCGCCGACGATGCTGTTGCAGTAGTGCGCGTGGCCGGTCTCGTAGATGAGGTCACCGGCGGCCACCACGTTGTACGTGTCCCCGTGGCAGTCCTCGACCCACACCAGGGCACCCGTGTCCCAGCTCGCGCGGAACACACCCTCGAGGTTTCCGCCGCTGCCGAACACGTACCCCGAGCCGTAGAAGGAGTCCTCGTCACTTGCGAGGGAGAGGATCGCCGCCTGGCTGCCGCCGTTGCGGACGATGCTGTTCACCGGCGCCGGAAGGAGCGCACCCGAGGTCGCGTCGACGATGCCGAGGCCGTACCCGGGATTGGAGGACCCGTTGAGGGTCGTGAACGAGCCGCCGATGACGACCTTGCTGCCATCCGGTGAGGCGACGATCGCCTGACCGGACCCGTTGCCGAGGACGGGCGCCCACGGAAGGAGCGCACCCGTCGGCGTCACCGCCGCGGCGCGCCCGCGGTCGTTGCCGCTGACCCGGCCGAACGTCCCGGTGAAGTACACGGCCGTGTCGGTCACAGCGATGCCGCGCACCGCCGCGTTGACATCGGGCGCGAAGCTCTTGAGCTGCTTGGTGGCGAGGTCGAACGCCGCGATGCGGTTGCGCGTCTGACCGTTGACGGAGGTGAAGTCACCTCCGATGTAGAGCGTGCTCCCATCGGGCGACGCCGCGATCGCGCGCACCTGGCCGTTGATCGACGGCGCCCAGGACGTCATGACGCCGGTGTCGATGTCGTACGCGATGAGGTTCGTCCGGGTCACCTCCTGGGTGCCCTTGGCCGCGCCTGCGGGCCGCGCCTTCTCGAAGGCACCTCCCGCGTAGACGGTGTTGCCGACGATCTTCTGCGTCCAGACGATGCCGTCGATCTGTGCGGTCGGCAACGAGTCCGTCGACACCGATACGGGCGTATCGTCAATCGGCGCCGTCTCGGCCCGCGCAGCGGTCGGCAGGCTCACCACGAGTGCGGCGATCGCCAGCCCCGCGACGACTGCAGTGATCTTTCCCGACGTGGCACGAAAGCGCGACGTCCCTGTGTTCTCACCCAAAGGAGTCTCCCCAGATCCCCAGAGGCAGATCGTCCCAACGACCTGCCCGATAATTTCCCCGAAATGCCGGCTAGCTGCCGGCGATCTTGCCTTCGAACACGACCACCGGCTCACCCTGCAGCAAGTCCAGCGTCACACGAATCGTGTCTTGTTCCCCCGGGATGACGAAGGCATACGTCGCCGACGCACTCTTCCCGGGTTGGATGCTAGCAGGAAGAGTCGAGGTTCCGTCACCCCCAAGTTCCGAACCCGGTACGGCGTCCTTGCCGAACGCCGTCGTGACGGACGCTCCGGAGAGGTCCGCGGGAGAGCTGCCGTTGTTCGTGACCTTCACCGTGATGCGCAGCGCGGGCCCGCCCAGCTCGCCCGGTGTCCCCCCAGTGGAGGTGAAGCGTTCGACCGACGTCACTTCGGCGATCACCGATCCGCCCACCTCGGCCGGTTCGTCGATGGGCACCTCGGACGGGGGTGCGGTCGGCACCACCGTCTCGGTCGCACCGGCGGTGGGCGTCGGCCACACGGTCGGGGTCGGCGGGACGCTCTGCGTCGGCCCGGCGTTCGCCGGCTCGCGCGACGACGCCGTCGCGAGCACGCCCCATGTCACGCCCACGGCGAGCAGCGCGACCACGACGATCGCTGCCCAGATGATGCGCCGCCGCACGGCGACCTCGGATCCAGCCATTCCCCTGCCCCCAAACCCCGATAGGCGGGGCGCACCACGCGCCCCTGCCTACGAGGGAGCAGTCTACTTACCGCGGACGATCGCGACGGCTTTTCCAGTGGACTCCCAGAGATTCGCGGTCATCTGCGGATAGCTGGTGGTCGGCGCCACGACGCCGCACCCGGCCACTCGACGCGTCTGGCCGAACGTGTTCGAGGTGAGCGAGATGCCCTTGATCGCGCTGCCGCCGGTCTCCGCGATGTTCACGGTGCATCCGCCGCCGTCGAGTCGGTTGCCGGAGATCGCCACCTGCGACACCTTGCCCAGGCCCTGCGTGACCTGGATGGCCGCGTTGAAGGCGCCGCTGATGCGGTTGCCCGTGATCTTGATGTTCGAGCCGCCCTGGATCTGGATCGAGTCGTCGTGGCTCGGCTTGTTCCCCTGCGTCGGGTCCACCGCGTAGTGCAGGTTCTTCTCGAGCAGCGAGTTCGAGATCGTGACGTTGCTGCCGGTGATGCGCACCGAGTCGACGACGCCGTGCACCCACACGCGATCAGCCGTGAAGTTGTGGCCCATGATGCCGTTGAGGTACGGCGACGGCGTGGCGGCGTAGATCTCCGAGTTGCGGATCGTGAACGTGTTGCCGTTGTTGTAGTTGCTGACGATCGCCACCGAGGTGGTCGTCTTGCGGCCGAGGATCTTCGAGTTCTCGATCACGGCGCCGGGGGCATTCACCCGGACGAATCCGCGGATCTCGAGGTTGCGCACCACGGTGTTGGGCTTGGTGATGAGCAGGTCGCCCTCGTGGAGGGTGAGCTTCGTGCCCGCGGGCACTCCCGCGCCGCTCTGGACAGGCGTGGTGGGCGTCGCGGGCTGCGTCGGAGCGGGCTGCGTCGGAGCAGGCTGCGTCGGAGCAGGCTGCGTCGGAGCGGGGGTCGCAGGCGCGACATAGTTCGCGACGCGCACGGTCTGCGGCGACGTCGCGTTCGAGCTTCCGTACACCCAGGCGTCGGTGCCCGCCTTCGTGGTGACCCGGTTGGACGCGCGGTCGGTCACCGTGACGTCGTGCTTGAGTCCGGTCCGGAGGTTCTTCACGGTGCCGGTGAGGGTGACCGGCGACGACCCGCTGGCGGTCAGGTCGACGAGGATCTGGTCGGCCTTGGCCGCCTTGACGGCGACCGGAACGGCGACGACGATGTCGGTCGAGGTGCCGGTCGTGTCGCGCCGCTTGACGGACACCGTCATCTCACCGCTCCACTTGACGCGCGCCTGCAGCATGTACGAGGCCTTGCCGGAGACGCGGACGCGCGCGCCGACGTAGATGCTCGCATGAGCGGCGGGCAACGCGCCCACGGTGAACACGGGGGTGGAGCGATCGCTGACGGCGGAGACGAGCTTGACGGCCTTCGACTGCGCGGCGGAGACGGTGACGGAGACGTCGGATGCGGCACTGGCCGGGGCCGCGACCCCGAACAATCCGGTGACGAGGGCCGCGACGGCGGCGATGAGCGCGAGGAGGGGGGTTCGGGGGCTTCGACGTGTGATCATTGTGTGTGAGGGGACTCCATAACGGGGCACATCACGAGTTCGGGGTTGTCGACCGGGTATCGACATCGTGATGTGTTGGGGTGCACCCACCATCACATGAGTCCCCCCGCATTCGCGAGTCACGACATGAACATGAGAGAACAATAATGTCGACCTCATCTGGGAAAGAACTCACGCTCAGCGTGGCGATCCCCACCTTCCGCCGTGTCGAGAGGCTTGCCGCGCTGCTCCCCGTGGTCGCTTCGCACATCGAGGAATGCGTCTCCGCCGGCCTCATCTCCGAGGGCCGGATCATCGTCGTGGACAACGACCCGGACCGCACCGCGGAGACGACGGTCACGAGCTTCGCGGGCGGGAGCGGGGCGACGTACATCTCGCAGCCGACCCCCGGCATCCCGGCCGTGCGCAATGCGGCCCTGGATGCCGCCGCCGGCTCACGGCTGCTCGCGTTCATCGACGACGACGAGTCGCCCCGCCCCCGGTGGCTCGCGGCGCTCATCACGACCTGGAACGACTGCGGCCGGCCGACGGGCGTGTCGGGACTCGTCGTCTCCCACTTCCCCGACGGCACCGATCCGTGGATCCTGGCGAGCGGCCTGTTCCAGCGCTCCGAGCGTCCGACCGGCACGCGCCTGCCGGTCGTCGCGACCGGAAACCTGCTCCTCGACCTCGAGGCCGTGCAGCAGTTCGGCGTGCGCTTCGACGAGGGCATGGGACTCGGGGGCGGATCCGACACGATGTTCAGCACCGCGCTCGCCAAGCGCGGCGCCACCTTCGTGTGGTGCAACGAGTCGGTCGCGGACGATCCCGTGGAGGCGTCGCGGCTCACGCGCGCGTGGGTCCTGCGCCGTGCTTTCAGCCACGGCAACGTCGCCACGCGAGTGGCGTTGAGCACCGAACCCTCCGCTCTCCGGCGCGGGATGATCCGCCTCAAGGGCGTCGTGGGCGGTGCTGCTCGTATGCTCGTCGGATCGGCGCGTCGCGGCTGGGGAAGGCTGCGGGGCGACCTCTCCGTGGAATCGCGCGGAGCACGACTCGCGAAGAAGGGTGCGGGAATGGTCAGCGGCTCCTTCGGACACGCCTTCCAGGCCTACGCCCACGACAGGAAACAGGCGCAGACGACGGGCTCGCCTGACAAGGACAAGGGGACACAGTGACCGGAGCAGAACGCGTCGTCGTCGTCGGACAGGGTTACGTCGGGCTTCCCGTCGCCATCCGCGCCGCGGAGGTCGGGTACCAAGTGGTCGGCCTCGACCTCGACGAACGCCGCGTCGCCGCGCTGGCGGAGGGCAGATCACACGTCGAGGACATCCCCGACGCCCGTCTGCAGGCGCAGCTCAGCTCCGGCGCCTACCGCGTGACGAGCGACTACGCCGACGCCGACGGCTTCGACATCGCCGTCGTCTCCGTTCCCACGCCCCTGCGCGAGACCCTGCCGGACCTGTCGTTCATCGAGAGCGCGGCCGAGTCGCTGGGCGCACGTCTCAAGCCCGGTGCGCTCGTGATCCTCGAGTCGACGACCTATCCCGGCACGACCGAGGAGCTCTTCATCCCCATCCTGGAGCGCGTCTCGGGGCTGACGGCCGGCACCGACTTCCATGCCGGGTACAGCCCCGAGCGCATCGACCCCGGAAACGCGCACTGGGATCTGCAGCGCACCCCCAAGGTGGTCTCCGGCATCGACGACGCGTCGCGGGAGAAGGTGATCGCGTTCTTCTCGGCCCTCGTCGACACGGTGGTGCCCGTGTCGTCGCCGAAGGAGGCCGAGATGACCAAGCTGCTGGAGAACACCTTCCGGCACATCAACATCGCGCTCGTCAACGAGCTGGCGGTGTTCGCGCATCAGCTGGGCGTCGACATCTGGGAGTCGATCGACGCGGCCGCGACCAAGCCGTTCGGGTTCATGAAGTTCACCCCCGGCCCCGGTGTCGGAGGGCACTGCCTTCCGGTGGACCCGAGCTATCTGTCCTGGCAGGTGCGCCGCGAACTCGGCAAGACCTTCCGCTTCGTCGAGCTCGCCAACGACGTCAACGAGAACATGCCGCTGTACGTCGTCCAGCGCATCCAGGCGCGACTCAACGACGAGAGCAAGGCCCTGCGCGGGAGCCGGGTGCTGCTGCTGGGGCTCTCCTACAAGCGCGACACCGGCGATGTCCGCGAGAGCCCCTCGCTCCACATTGCGGAGATCCTGCGCCAGAACGGGGCGCTCGTCTCGGCGGTGGACGCGCACGTCGCGGACCACCTCTGGCCGGAGGGGGTCGAGCGCGTCGAGCTGGATGCCGCCGCCCTGGCCGCCCACGACATCGCAGCGCTCCTTGTGGACCACACGGACTACGACTACGACCTGCTGTCCACGTCGACGACACCGATCATCGACACCAAGAACCGCCTGACAGGAGCAGCGATCGAGACGCTGTGAGTCCGGGTATCAGGGGCTGACGCCACGCGCTCCTGCCCTGTATACTCAGCTGATCGCCGGCCGGGGAAGCCGTGCGTCTGGGGAATGGATGGGTCCGCCCATCACGTACGAGAGTCTCTGGGGGGCTTTCATGACATTGCGCATCGGCTATGCCGCGGGAGCGTTCGATCTCTTCCACATCGGGCATCTGAACATCCTTCGCCACGCCAAGGAGAACTGCGACGTCCTCGTCGCGGGCGTCGTGAGCGACGAGATGCTGC
>Ga0164243_10003271_pt1 | contig 26054 bp, 19 predicted proteins | sample OricompcompostOP_FD_108781 | JGI IMG/M metagenome (GOLD analysis project Ga0164243, IMG submission 108781) | Organic Plus compost microbial communities from Emeryville, California, USA - Original compost - Organic plus compost (OP) | ecosystem: Engineered > Solid waste > Mixed feedstock >...
GAGGCATCCCTTGTTTGCGCGAGGCATCCCTGGTTCGCGCGAGGCATCCCTGGTTGTTTGGGGGATGCCTCGCGACGCCGGGGGGATGCCTCGCGACGCCGGGGATGCCTCGCGACGCCGGGGGATGCCTCGCGGTATTGGGGGATGCCTCGCAGGGGGCGACGAGGGAACCCGGTGTTGTACTCAGGGAACGTTCAGGCATAGGCTGGAGGGCTGTCGCGCGCCGGCAATCCGGCAGTGCATCGCACGATCCGAGGAGGAAGCCATGTATCAGGCCGTCAACGCTGCAGGGCCGGTCAGCTTCCGTCCGATCGTCGCCGGGCTGCCCGTCGAGGGATAGGACCTCACCTCCAGTCCCTCGGCCGTCGAAAGCCCGACGCCTGCGCCCACGGCCTCTTGGCCGCCGTTCACGCCGCCCTTTCCAGGGCACACCTGTCTTCTCGTCCCGTCCCACGCAAGGATCATGACCACCACCTCTTCGCAGCGATTGTCCACTCCGCGCGCGCTCGCGCGGCTGCTCCCGTTCGTCAAACCCGTCATGCCTCGGCTGATCGGCGGGATGCTGACCGCCCTGGCGGGCACGATCATGACCCTGATCATCCCGATCGTGTTGCAGGCCGCGGTCGACGGCCCGATCGCCGACGGCCACATCCCCCTCATCGTCTGGGCGTGCGCGGGCGTGCTCCTGCTGGGGGTGCTCGAGGCGCTGTTCGTGTTCCTGCGCCGCGCGTTCGTGCTGGGCCCGGCCACGAAGGTCGAGTACAACATCCGGCAGGAGTTCTACCAGCGGCTGCAGCGGCTGCCGGTCGCCTTCCATGACCGCTGGCAGTCCGGCCAGCTGCTGAGCAGGATGATGCAGGACATCAGCCTTGTGCGCCGCTGGCTCGTGTTCGGTCTGATCATGCTGATCGTGAATCTGCTGACGGTCGTGATCGGCACGGTCCTGCTGTTCCGGTGGCACTGGGCGCTCGGCACCGCGTTCATCCTGATCTCGACCCCGCTGTGGTACTTCGGATACCGGTTCGAGCAGCGTTACGGCGTGCTCACCCGGCAGAGTCAGGACCGGGCCGGCGATCTGGCGACGTCGGTCGAGGAGAGCGTCCACGGCATCCGCGTGCTCAAGGCGTTCGGGCGCGGCAAGCACGCCCTCCAGAAGTTCACTCGGCAGGCCGACAGCCTCCGCGGCATCGAGATGCGCAAAGCGCGCGAAGTGGGCCTGCTGTGGTTCTGGCTCGACTCCGTGCCGATGTTCGCGTTCGGGGTGTGCCTGCTGATCGGCATCCTCCTGGCCACGCTCGGTCAGCTCACGGTAGGAGAGCTGTTCGCGTTCTTCGCGATGGCGACGGCACTGCGCTGGCCGCTGGAGTCCCTCGGGTTCCTGTTCTCGTTCCTGGTGGATGCCCGCACTGCCAGCGACCGCATCTTCGAGGTGTTCGACGAGACGAACACGATCACCGACCCCGAGCATCCCGCCACGATCGCCGCTCCCCGCGGCGAGCTCGCGTTCCGTGACGTGCACTTCCGGTATCAGGATGCCCGTCCGGACGAGCCCGATCTGCTCAACGGCATCGACCTCGTCCTGCGTCCGGGCGAGACGATGGCACTGGTGGGTCTGACCGGATCGGGCAAGACGACGCTCACGACGCTGCCCGCCCGTTTGTACGACGTCACGGGCGGACGGGTCGAGCTCGACGGGGTGGACGTGCGCGATCTGAGCCTGGGCGAACTGCGGCGGCACATCGCGATGGCATTCGAGGATGCCACGCTGTTCTCCGCCACGGTGCGAGAGAACGTGCTGCTCGGGCGTGACGACCTCGACATCCACAGCCCCCAGGCGCAGGCCGTGCTGGATCAGGCCCTCCAGACGGCGCAGGCGCAGTTCGCCTACGAGCTGCCCGACGGAGTCGACACGACAGTCGGCGAGGAAGGGCTGAGCCTGTCGGGAGGTCAGCGTCAGCGCCTCGCCCTGGCCCGTGCGGTCGCCGCAGCGCCCACGGTGATGGTGCTCGACGACCCCCTGTCGGCGCTGGATGTCGATACCGAGGCGCTCGTCGAGGCGGCCCTGCGACGGGTCCTGGCCACCACGACGGCCCTCATCGTCGCGCATCGGTCCTCCACCGTCGCACTGGCGGACCGTGTCGCCCTGCTCGAAGATGGCCGCATCACAGCGGTCGGCACGCACGCCGAGCTGCTGCGTTCGAGCGATCACTACCGCTACGTGATCTCGAGCCTCCACGACGAGGATCAGCGCGTGCGCACCACGGAGGTGAATCTGTGAGCACCGTCATCGGAACCCGCGGCGAGGACCGCAACGACTACACGAAAGCGGAGAGCCGCGCGATCCGGCAGCGCTCGCTGCGACTGCTCGGCTCCCTCGTCTCGCCGATGAAGGGCCTTGTCGTCCTGTCCGCCGTCGTGATCGTGGTCTCCACCGCGCTGCAAGTGGTGGGACCCACTCTGATCGCGTACGGCATCAACACCGCGCTGCCCAGCGCGCTGCGCAACGCCGATTGGATGCCGGCCTTCGGCATCACGATCGTCTATCTCCTCGTCGGAGGCCTCGGTGCGCTCTTGATGGGCTGGTTCGTCGTGCTGTCGGCAAGACTCACGCAGACGATCCTCCTCGATCTTCGTACCCGCATCTTCCGTCACACGCAGCGGCTCAGCCTCGAGTTCCACGAGACGTATACCTCGGGGCGCATCATCTCACGTCAGACCAGCGACCTGGAAGCGATCCGCGAGCTGCTGGACGGCGGGCTGAACCAGCTCGTGTCGGGCGCGCTGTTCGGCGTGTTCACGCTGATCTCGCTGTTCCTCCTGGACTGGCGAAGCGGTGCGGTCCTGGTCTGCATGGGCATCCCGCTTGCGGTGCTCATGCGCTGGTTCTATCGGCAGTCACAGAAGGGCTACCGTGAGTCCCGCGTGGTCTCGGCCCGGCTGATCGTCCAGTTCGTCGAGACGATGACCGGCATCCGCGCCGTCAAGGCGTTCCGGAAGGAGAAGCGCAACGACGGCGAGTTCGGCGAGGTCTCGGCGGAGTACCGGCGCGTGAACCTTCGCCTGGTGAATCTGTACGGGATCTTCGACCCGGCCCTGATCCTGCTCGCCAACATCACGATGGCGGTCGTCCTGCTGTGGGGCGCGTTCCGGGTCGTGGACGGCACGCTGCTGATCGGCTCGCTCCTGGCCGCCGTGCTGTACATCCGCAACTTCTTCAGTCCTCTGGAAGAGGTGGCGATGTTCCTGAACTCGTACCAGTCGGCCACCGCCGCGCTGGAGAAGGTCTCGGGCGTGATGGAGGAGGAGCCGAGCGTCCCGGACCCGGTGCAGCCGGTCGACTTGTGGAACGCGCAGGGCCACCTGCGGTTCGAGAACGTCCAGTTCGCATACGGGGCGGGCAAGACGATCCTGCCCGACTTCTCGCTCGACATCCCCGCGGGCCAGACGGTCGCTCTGGTGGGGACCACGGGGGCCGGCAAGTCGACGCTCGCCAAGCTCGTGTCGCGGTTCTACGACCCCAGCAGCGGCGCGGTCACCCTGGATGGCGTCGATCTGCGCGACCTGCACCCGAAGGACCTGCGTCGGGCGATCGTGATGGTCACGCAGGAGGCCTACCTGTTCAGCGGGACGGTGGCCGACAACATCGCGCTCGGGAAACCGGATGCGACGACCGACGAGATCCGGGCGGCGGCGCGGGCAGTGGGGGCGGATGCCTTCATCGAGGCGTTACCGGACGGCTACGACACGGATGTGAACAAGCGCGGCGGACGGGTCTCCGCCGGCCAGCGGCAGCTCATCTCGTTCGCGCGGGCCTTCCTCGCGAACCCGGCCGTCCTGATCCTCGATGAGGCCACGGCGTCGCTGGACATGCCCAGCGAACGTCAGGTCCAGGACGCGCTGCTGACGCTCCTGGCCGACCGCACCGCGATCATCATCGCGCACCGCCTCTCCACGGTCGCGATCGCCGATCGCGTCCTGGTCATGGAGCACGGCCGCATCGTGGAGGACGACGCCCCTGAGACGCTCATCGCCGGCACCGGCAGGTTCGCGCAGCTGCACGCCGCGTGGCGCGAGTCCCTGGTCTGACCCCCGCGCCGCCCCGCGCCGCCCCGCCCCGCCCGGCCCGGCGCGGCCCCGCGCCGAACCCGGTGAGGATGCAACTGTGCCGTGAGGATGCGGGTATCTCCCGCTCCCTCACTGCACAGATGCACTCTCACGGGTGGATGCGGCGTGGATCCGGCGCGGATCCGGCGCGCGGCGCGGCGGGCGGGGCCAGGGGGCGGGGCCCAGGGGAGGGGGTCAGGGGAGGGGTCAGAGGGTGACCTCGGCGATGACCTCGCCGTACTCCGTCTCGCCGACCGGCACGAACCCCACGCGTTCGAAGAACTTCTCGGGACCGCCGCTTCCGGCCTCGTAGATGACGTTGACGTGGTCCATGCCCCTCCGGCGGGCCTCCTCGAGCAGGCCGTCGACGGCGAAGCGCCCCACACCTCGGCCCTGCTCGTCGGCATCCACGTTGATCCGCCACAGCACCGACCGGAAGTGCTCCTGCGGGAAATCGGGGTCGAAGTTCGCGCTGATGAACCCCACGACCTCGTCGCCGTCCATGACGACGCGCTGCCATGACGTCTGCGGATTGACCACGGTGGCGGCGATGCCATAGCTGATCGGGGAGAGGAACTCCTCCTGGCCCGGCTTGAGTGAGAAATTGTTGACCGCGACGATCGTCGACGCCGACAGTTCCACCAGTCGCAGCTCACTCATACCGCCAGAGTAATCGCAATTGCCGGCACCGCACACGGCGGGGCGACCCTATGCGCCCTCCGCGCGGCTCCAGATATCTCGATATCAAGATAACTGTGCGCTCGCGATAAGCTGAGGACACCCCCACTCGAGCGACAGAACGAAGAGGCGAGCGGTGACCGACTCCACCATCATCTACACCTACACCGACGAGGCGCCGGCCCTTGCCACGGCATCCTTCCTGCCGATCATCCAGGCCGTCGCCGGGACGGCAGGCGTGGATGTCGCCGAGCGTGACATATCCCTCGCCGGTCGCATCCTCGCGGTGTTCCCCGAGCGCTTGACGCCGGAGCAGCGGGTGGGGGACGCGCTCGCCGAGCTCGGGGAGATGGCGACCCGGCCCGAGGCGAACATCATCAAGCTTCCGAACATCTCCGCGTCGATCCCGCAGCTGAAGGCCGCGATCGCCGAACTGCAGGAGAAGGGATACGACGTCCCCGACTATCCGGACGAGCCGGCCACGGACCAGGAGCGCGACATCCGTTCCCGCTACGACCGCGTGAAGGGCTCGGCCGTGAACCCGGTGCTCCGTCAGGGCAACAGCGACCGCCGTGCGCCCCTGTCGGTGAAGAACTACGCCCGCAAGCATCCGCACCTCAACAAGCCCTTCGCCGCGGGCTCGAAGACCCGCGTGGCCACGATGGGTCACGACGACTTCAAGGCCAACGAGAAGTCGGTCGTGATCCCGGCCGACGACGTGCTGACGATCCGGCACGTCGCTGATGACGGCACGGTCACGGTGCTCAAGGACGGGCTCGCGGTGCTCGCGGGCGAGATCGTGGACGCCACGTTCCTGTCGGCGTCGGCACTGGACGCCTTCCTCGACGAGACCCTTGAGGAGGCCAAGGCCGCCGGCGTCCTCTATTCGGTGCATCTGAAGGCGACCATGATGAAGGTCAGCGACCCGATCATCTTCGGTCACGTCGTCCGGGCCTACTTCGCGGACGTGTTCAAGACGTACGGCGCGAGGCTCGCCGCCGCCGGGCTGAGCCCGAACAACGGCCTCGGCTCGATCCTCGGCGGGCTGGATGCCGTCGAGGGCGGGGCGGAGATCGCCGCCGCGATCGCGGCCGACCTGGAGCGTGGCCCTCGCCTGTCGTATGTGAACAGCGACAAGGGCATCACGAACCTGCACGTGCCCAGCGATGTGATCGTCGATGCGTCGATGCCGGCCCTGATCCGCAACGGCGGCAAGCTGTGGGGCGCGGACGGCGGAGAGGACGACACCCTCGCGGTGATCCCGGATTCGTCGTATGCGGGGGTCTACCAGGCCGTGATCGACGACGTGATCGCGAACGGTCCGCTCGATCCGGCGACCGTCGGCACGGTCCCCAACGTGGGCCTGATGGCACAGGCGGCGGAGGAGTACGGGAGCCACGACAAGACGTTCGAGATCGCCGCGCCCGGCCGGGTGCAGATCGTCGACCGCGCCGGGGACGTGCTCATCGAGCACGCCGTGGACCGGGGAGACATCTGGCGGGCCACGCAGACGAAGGACGTCCCGGTGCGCGACTGGGTGAAGCTCGCGGTGGACCGGGCCCGCACCACCGGGGACCCCGCCGTGTTCTGGCTCGACCCGGAGCGGGCCCACGACGCGCAGCTCATCGGGAAGGTCGAGGAATACCTGGGCGGGCTGGACACCGACGGTGTGACCACGATGATCCTGCCTCCGGCCGAGGCCGCGCGCTACTCGCTCGCGCGGATGCGGCAGGGCCAGGACACGATCTCGGTGACCGGCAACGTGCTGCGCGACTACCTGACGGATCTGTTCCCGATCCTCGAGGTGGGAACGAGTGCGAAGATGCTCTCCATCGTGCCGTTGCTCGCAGGCGGCGGCTTGTTCGAGACCGGAGCAGGGGGCTCGGCGCCCAAGCACGTGCAGCAGTTGCTCGCCGAGGACTACCTGCGGTGGGACTCGCTGGGCGAGTTCTTCGCGCTCGCCGCATCCTTCGAGCACTACGCCCGGGTCACCGGCAACGCGAAGGCGCAGGTGCTCGCCGACACGCTGGACCGCGCGACGGGCACGTTCCTGGAGAACGACAAGTCCCCGGGGCGCAAGCTCGGCTCGATCGACAACCGTGGCAGCCACTTCTACCTCGCGCTGTACTGGCTGCAGGAGCTCGCCGCCCAGACCGACGATCCGCAGTTGGCGGCGGCCTTCTCACCCGCGGCCGAGGCGCTCACCGCCAACGAGCAGAAGATCGTCGACGAGCTTCTCGCCGTGCAGGGCAGCGCCGTCGAGATCGGCGGCTACTACCGGCCCGACGCGGCCCTGGTCGCCGACGTGATGCGCCCGTCGGCGACGCTCAACGCCATCATCGACGGCCTGGCCTGAGAGGCGTCGTGCCAGGAGGGGCGGGATGCCAGGCATCCCGCCCCTCCTCGTCCGGCGCTGACCGACATGTCGCCAGCTGAAGCGATGCCGCAGCGCAGCAGCCGGGGCGATCGCTCCGCTATCGGCGTACGGTGACTTCCATGCCGTATGGCGCCCACTCGTAGATGTACTTGGCGACGTCGATGGGCATGTTGACGCAGCCGTGGCTCATCCGGTGGCCGAAGTTGTTGTGCCAGTACGTGCCATGGAACCCGACATCCGGTGCGAAGTACGTCACCCAGGGCACGTTCTTCGTGCAGTACTCCGCTCCGGGGAAGCATCCCATGTCCTGCATGCGCACTTTCGCGAAAACGCGGAAGTATCCGGTGGGCGTCGCGTGTCCCACCGCCCCGGTCGACACCAGGTACGTGCGCCACAGCTTGCCGTTCTGATAGAAGTACGCGCGCTGCTCGCTCAGGTCGACGACGGCACTGCGCGAGATCTTGGTCGTGGTCGCCTTCTCCACGGTGACCGGCAGCTGATAGACGCCATCGGCTCTGGCCAGCTGCTCCGCGAAGGAGGCGGCCACTCCGGACGTGTCGCCGAGAGTCCGGCCGTCGAGGGTCTGGACCTGCGTGGCAAGGACCTTCCCGGCCGTATCCGTGATCGCGGTCCCGTTCTGCACCCCGCGGTCGACCTCGTCGGCCAGCGTGTCGACGACTTTCTGGATCGCGGCGGTGTCGGCGCTGATCGTGAAGCCGTTCCCGGCCGGCGAGATCGTGAGCCAGGATGCCGCGACTGCGCGCTCGACGGGCACGGTCCGCTCGGTGCCGACGTAGAATCCCACATCGTCGAGCAGCGTGTTCAGCTTCGCCGCGGTGCTCTTGGCGGTGTCCGTCGAGATCGACGGCGGCGCGGGAATCTGCGCCGACTCCAGGGAGACTGTCGCAGCGCCGTGGGAGAACGCCTCCTGCACCGCGGCCGTCACGGCATCGAGGTCGATCTTCGTGCCTTCGGCTGACGGTGTCGTGACGTAGTGGCCCGACGCCGCATCGAAGCGCACGGTCGCGTCGACGGCATCCTCGTACAGGGACGGCGCCGCCTCGCGCAGCGCTGCGGTGGCGCGAGCCTCGTCGAGTTTCACGGGCGCTTGCCGCGTCCCCGAGAACCACGCGCCGAGGTTCCACATGGGGTGCTCGCGGAATGCGGAGTCGGCCAGGGCGCGGGCGTCCACCTTCGCGCCCAGATCCGCTCCGGTGAGGGTGGCCGAGACGCCGGCGCGCGTGACGGTGATGGATGTGCGGTCAAGATGCGACTGGATGGCCGCTGCCGCGGCGCCCGGCGTCATACCGCCGACGGAGACCCCGGCGACGGCAGTGCCGGGGGCGATCAGCACGAGGGACGCGGCGATCACTCCCACGAGGGCGATCGCGACCGGCGTGCCGATCCACAGGCCCATGCGACGCTTGCGGCGCGGCGCGGGTGCCCACGCATACGCAGCGTCCTCCGGCGACGTGACGACGCCGCCCTCTTGCGGTGCCTCGCCCACTGGCATCCCCCTCGTTGTTCCCCCGCGGCTCATGGTACTCGACGGGTGCGCCAGGCTGCGTCCGATCAACAGTCCAGGACCGCGATAACCGGGCCTGTGCGGATAACGATTCGGCATACTCCGTCCGCTGCCTCGCTCGCACTCTTGCGTCCGAGGTGTTCGTAAGGTTTACTAACAAACGTGACTGCCTTGGAAGCGCGGCGTGGCCCTTCCGCCGCCGAATCATCGGCCGACCCGACGTCGGGAGCCGACGCGACGCCTTCGGCCGCCACCGCGCAGACCCCTCGCGCGATGGCCGGCGCGGGGGCGACGGTGCCGGTGGCGCCCCGGCGCCGTGCGCACCGGGCGTCGAAAGTGCTGCCCGAGCATGCGCGCGCCCACAATCGCGCACTCGTGCTGCAGACCCTCTTCCACCGCGGCGCGATGAGCCGCGCCGATCTGTCGCGTGAGACGGGCCTTACCCGCGTCACGATCTCCGACCTCGTCGCCGAGCTCATCACGGACGGCCTCATCGCCGAGAAGGGCATGCGCGAGGCGTCCCGGCCGGGCAAGCCGGCGATGCTCGTGGACCTCGACCACAACGGGCACCGGATCGTGAGCCTCGACCTTTCCGGAGCGACAGCGCTCACGGGAGGACTGCTGACGCTCGATGGGACCATCGTCGTCCGCCGCCGGATCCCGCATCCCGGGGCGGACGGTGACGTCGTCGGGGCGATCGTCGCATTCACGCGGGAGCTGGTCGGCGATGCGCACGCCCCGATCCTCGGGATCGGGGTGGGCACTCCAGGCATCGTCGACGATGCGGGCGTCGTGCTCACCGCACCCAACCTCGGGCTGGCCGACTTCGACCTCCAGGGTGCGCTGCATGACGCCCTGGGGCTGCCGGTCGTGGTCGCCAACGACGCGAACGCCGCCGTGCTGGCGGAGTACACGTTCGGCGCCGCGGGCGACGACGTGATCCTCGTCAAGGTCGACCGCGGTGTCGGCTCCGGTCTGCTCTCGGGAGGCCGGCCCATGCTCGGCAGCCGATTCGCCGCGGGCGAGATAGGGCACGTCACGGTCGCGACCGACGGCGGCCCGCGCTGCTCGTGCGGCAAGGTGGGATGCCTCGAAGCATGGATCTCGGTGCCGTCACTGACCGCGCGGCTCGCACAGGCCGCCGATGAGCGAGCGCGCGACGGCGTGCTGCGGGATGCGGGCGAGCGCCTGGGCATCGCCCTGGCCCCCGTCGTGGGTGCGCTCGACCTCTCGGAGGTCGTCCTCTCCGGGCCCGCCGAGCTGCTGGACGGGCCGCTGGCCGCCGCGGCCGCCGAGACCCTGCGCACCCGCACCCTGGCCAAGGTCCATGAGGGCATTCGCGTGCGGATGACCGAGCAGGGCCAGGACATCGTGCTGCGGGGCGCGGCCGTCATGGTGCTGTCCCGGCAGCTCGGAGTCACATAGCCGTTTCACAAACCCCCCGGATAGGCCGCCCGGTCTGTCCACCACACCAGGAGAAACCGATACAAGGAGAGACAGAATGCGCACATCACGCATCGTCGCGATCGGCGCCGCCGGCATCGTGGCCGCGCTCGCGCTGAGCGCCTGCTCGAGCGGCGGCAGCGGCGGCAACGGCGGCAACGGCGGTGGCAGCGGCGGCGGCGCCGAACCCGGCACGATCGACGCGCCCGACGGCGCGGGCAAGACCCTCACGGTCTGGGCGATGACCGGTGACCTTTCCGATGACACGCTGGCGGCGATCAACAAGAAGTTCGAGACCGACACGGGGGCGAAGGTCAAGGTGGAGACCCAGCAGTGGCAGGACATCGCCACCAAGATCACCACCGCCCTGGCCACGGACACGCCCCCGGACGTGATCGACATCGGGAACACCCAGGTGTCCACGTTCGCCGCCAGCGGTGGCCTGGCCGACCTGACCGACTACAAGGACGCGTTCGCACAGGGGCAGACCTGGCTGGGCGGCCTCGTCGATCCGGCGACGATCGACGGCAAGCTGTATGCCGTCCCGTCGTTCGCCGCGACCCGTACCGTGATCTACAACAAGAAGATCTGGGCCGACGCCGGCGTCACCACGGCCCCCGCGACGTACGACGACCTCAAGGCCGCCCTCGACAAGGTCAAGGCCAAGAACTCGGCATCCGACTTCTCGGCGTTCTATCTGCCCGGGCAGTACTGGTACGCCGGACTTCAATGGATCTGGGATGCCGGCGGCGAGATCGCCACGCAGAAGGACGGGAAGTGGGTCTCCGGCTTCGGGTCGGATCAATCCGTGCAGGGCCTGACCGACTGGAAGGCGTTCCAGAACGCGTACTCGTCGGTCGCCAGTCGCACGCTGAACACCGACAAGCCCGATCAAGACCAGGTGTTCGCCGACGGCAAGGCCGGCGCGATCATCGCGAACAGCTGGGAGATCGGCGCGATCCAGAAGGCGAACCCGAAGATCACGGACGCCGACCTGGGCACCTTCCCGATGCCGGGCGTGTCCGGGCAGAACCAGCCCGTGATGCTCGCCGGTTCGGATTGGGGCATCGCGACCAAGAGCAAGCAGCAGGATCTCGCCCGCTACTGGGTGAAGCTCGCGGCCAGCCCCGAGATCCAGAACGAGTGGGTGTTCGGCAAGGACGGGTGGATCCCCAACAGCACGGAGGGGATCAAGTCGGCGCTCGACAGCGGCAAGGTGGCCGACCTCACGCAGGCGTTCTTCACGGCTGCGCAGAACTCGAAGGCCACGCCCGCCTCGGGCAACTGGGCCTCGCTCGAGGACCCGGGGATGAAGCAGTTCTTCCAGTCGATCGCGTCCGGGACCAAGACCCCGGGCGATGCGGCGAAGGCCTGGGACACGACCGTCGACTCGACGCTGAACCAGTGACCGCACCTGACCCTACGAGCAGAACCGATGAGCACCTCCACCGCGATCGTCGTCGCCGGTGAGGGCGTCGTGGCCGCCGCCCCGCGCGGGCGGCGGCCGCGTGCTCCTCGCCGCTTCCGCATGCAGTCGCGTCTGGCCCCGCTGTGGCTCCTGTCGCCGGCGGGGATCGTGATCTCGGCGCTCATCGTGGCGCCGATCGTGTTCCTGATCTTCACGTCGTTCACGGACTTCGATCAGCGCACCCTGTTCACGGGCGAGTACGAGGGCGTCGGGCTCGAGCAGTACGCGAGGATCTTCGCCGACCCCCGCTTCTGGCAGTCCGCGCTGCTCACGCTGCTGTTCACGGCCGCGCTCGTCGCGGGCAGCCTCGTCATCGGCCTCGGGGTCGCGCACCTGATGACCAAGCTCGGCACGACCATGCGCTACGTCGTCACGATCGTGCTGATCTTCGCGTGGGGGATGCCCAACGTGGCATCCGCTCAAGTGTGGAACTGGCTGTTCCAGCCCGGGTACGGCGTCGTCAACTGGATGCTCGCGCAGCTGCGCGTCTTCGGCGACACCACGAGCCTGTCGTGGTGGAACAGCCCCGCACTCGCCCTCCTCAACATCTGGATGCTGGTGGTGTGGCAGGCGGTCCCGTTCATCGCGCTGACCACGTACGCGGCCCAGACGCAGATCGACGGCGCCCTCGTCGAGGCGGCGCGCATCGACGGCGCGGGGGAGTGGCGGATCTACTTCTCCGTCATCCTGACGCAGCTCAAGCCCACCATCCTGCTGATCACGGTGCTCTCGATCATCTGGGACTTCAACGTGTTCAATCAGATCTGGCTGACCACGCAGGGCGGGCCGGAGAACGCGACGGCCACTCTCGGCGTGTGGGCGTACCTCACCGCGTTCAACCAGTTCCGGATCGGGACCGGCGCGGCCATCGCGGTGGTCACGACCGCGATGCTCACGATCGTCAGCGGGTTCTACATCAGGAGCCTGCTTCGTTCGGGAGAAGACCTGTGAGCGCCGTCGTCACCGAGACCGAATCCGTCACCACGGCCGGCCCCGCGGCGTCCCGGCCACGCCCGCATCGGCGCCGGCGCGCGATAGGTGCGGACGCGATCGCGCTCGCGTTCTCGGTCGTGTGGATCTTCCCGGTGTACTGGATGCTGATCACGGCTTTCAAGCCGCGGTCGGATGTCATGACGGCCACGCCGGAGTTCCTCCCGTTCCATCCGACGGTCGAGAACTTCGTCAGCGCGATCACCAGGACGAATTTCCTGTTGAACCTGCGCAACAGCGTCGTCGTGGTCGGCGTGGCCATCGTGTTCGCGATGCTGATAGCGCTGTTCGCATCCGCGGCGCTGAGCCGGTTCCGGTTCCGGGGCCGTCGCACGATCATGGTCCTGATCCTCGCGGTGCAGATGCTGCCGGGAGCGGCGCTGCTGATCCCGCAGTTCCTGATCTTCAACGATCTCGGACTCCTGAACCGATACATCGGGCTGATCCTCGCGTATGTGGCCTCTGTGCTCCCGTTCTCGATCTGGTCGCTGCGCGGATTCTTCGTGACGATCCCGGTCGAGGTCGAGGAAGCCGCGATGGTGGACGGTGCGGGCACCTGGACGATCCTGTGGCGAGTGCTGTTCCCGCTCGTGGTGCCGGGCATGATCTCCACCAGCATCTTCGGCTTCATCACCGCCTGGAACGAATACATCCTCGCGTACACGTTCATGAAGGACACCACGATGTACACGCTTCCGATCTGGCTCGTGTCGTTCCGCGTCCCGAACCAGCCCGTCGACTTCGGCGGGCAGATGGCGGCATCCGTCCTGTTCTCCCTGCCGGTCGTGGTCTTCTTCCTGCTCATTCAGCGGCATCTGGTCACCGGCATGTCCGCGGGCGCGGTCAAGGGCTGATGGCCGGGCGGCACCGAACCGCGTCCTGCCCGGAGCGCGGTCGATGAGAGTGGGGCTGGATGTCGGCGGCACGAAGACCGACGCGGTGGCACTGGCGGACGACGGGACCGTCCTGGCACGCGTGCGCTCGGTGACCGGCTGGGGGCCCTCAGGCGTGGTGACGACGGTGCTCGACGCCGTCGGGCGGCTGGGCCGGGAAGGCGTCGACGTGTCGGCCATCCGGTCGGTCGGGATCGGAATGCCGGGTCAGGTGGGCCCGGGTTCGCATCGCGTGGTCCATGCCGTGAATCTGGGGGTGGCGGAGCTCGATCTGGTGGCCGCCGTCGAGCCGCGGCTGGGAGTCCCGGTCGCTGTGGAGAACGACGTGAAGGCCGCTGCTCTGGGTGCCGCAGCACTGCGGACCGGGGGCGATGGCCATGGTCAGACGATGGCCTATCTCAATCTGGGCACGGGGATCGCCGCAGGCGTCGTCCGCGGCGGCCGGCTCTGGCGGGGCGCCCGAGGCACGGCGGGCGAGGTCGGGCATATCTCGGTCGACCCTCAGGGGCCGCTCTGCCGATGCGGGCAGCGAGGCTGCATCGAGGCGCTCGCCGGCGGCGCCGCGATAGCACGGCGGTGGGGCCGGCCGGCACCGCTTCCGGTGCTCGCGATGATGGATGCCGCAGACTCCGGTGACACGGGGGCGCAGGCGCTGCGGCGAGACCTGATGACCGGGGTGGCGGCCGCGGTCCGGATCCTCGTGCTGACGCTGGACGCCGACGTCGTCGTGGTGGGAGGAGGGATCTCCGCTCTGGGCGATAGGCTCATGGAAGGGGTTGTCGCTCAGCTCGACGCCAGTGCCGAGGAATCACCGTTCATGCGGTCGTTGCGGCTGCCCGAACGGGTGGAGCGATTGCCGGCCGGCTCGCCCGCTGCCGCATTCGGCGCCGCGCTGGTCGGAGCGGCGCGCACCGAAGCACACATCACGCAGGAGAGGGCCGTTCATGGCTGAAGTCGTCATCGTCCCGGACGCCGCGACCGCGGGGGCCCTCGTCGCCGACGAGATCGTCTCGCTCATCGCCGCCGACCCCGAGGTCGTCCTGGGCTTTGCGACCGGATCGACGCCGTTGCCGGTGTACCAGGCGCTGCGTCCGCGACTGGCCGGGATGGACGTGTCGCGAGTACGCGGGTTCGCACTCGACGAATACGTGGGGATCGATCCGTCTCACCCCGAGAGCTACCGCAACGTCATCCGTCGCGAGGTCGTGGATCCGCTCGGCTTCGACCCCGAGCGCATCCACGTGCCGAACGGCTCGCCCGGCTCCATCCAGCATGCGGGCGAGGACTATGAGCGGGCCATCGCCGAAGCCGGTGGCGTCGAGCTTCAGCTGCTGGGCATCGGCACCGATGGGCACATCGGCTTCAACGAGCCGGGCTCGTCCTTCGCCTCCGCGACGCGCGTGAAGACCCTGACCCAGCAGACGCGTGAGGACAACGCACGATTCTTCGACTCGATCGACCAGGTTCCTCTGCACTGCGTCACCCAGGGATTGGGCACGATCCTTCGCGCACGGCATCTCGTCCTGCTTGCGTTCGGTGAGCACAAAGCCGAGGCTGTCGCCGGAGCCGTGGAAGGGCCGGTCACCGCATCCCTGCCCGGATCGGCGATCCAGCTGCACCCGCGCGTCAGCGTCGTGGTCGACGAGGCTGCGGCGTCCCGTCTTCGCTGGGCGGACTACTACCGCTACACGTACGAGAACAAGCCGGCCTGGCAGGGACTGTAGCGGGCGGACCTCCGCGGCGCGTTGCAGCGGGCGGACCTCCCGGGGCGCGTGAGCGGATCAGAGGTCGGCGCCCCACAGCAGGGGCAGAAGGATGTCCCGGCTGAGCGGCGCGAGGGGCACCGACGTGGTCTCGCCGGGTTCCAGCCAGCGGGCCTCGGCGATCTCGGCCGCGGGGGCGACATCGGCCGGCTGCAGCGTCAGTGCGAACGCGTCCGCGACCACCCGGTGCCCCGGCTCGTTCGCGGCGAGCGCGGTGTGCGTGCCGAGAGGTCGCAACCGGGCGGCGTCCACCGTGACGCCCAGTTCCTCTGCCAGCTCGCGGACGAGGGCGCGCACGGCGGTCTCGCCCGGCTCGGGCTTGCCGCCCGGCTGCATGAACGCGGTGGTGCCCCGCTTGCGCACGACGAGGGCCCGCCCGGCCGAATCCACGACCACGGCGGCACTGACCCGGATCACGCGCGCCGGCGGTTCTGCGCGGGTCACGGCGCGAACACCTTGCCGGGGTTCAGGATCCCGAGCGGGTCGAACACCGCCTTGATCTGCCGCTGCAGCTGCCACTGATCCTCCCCGAGCTCGTCGGCGAGCCACCTGCGCTTGAGCAGCCCGATGCCGTGTTCGCCCGTGAGAGTGCCTCCGAGCCGCAAGGCGGCGCGGAACAGGTCCCCGGCGGCGGCCCAGATGCGATCGGGGACGTCCTGGCCCTCGAAGACGAAGTTCGGATGGAGATTGCCGTCGCCCGCGTGAGCCACCGTGGGGATGACGACCCCGTATTCGGCCTCGACGCGCGCGATCTCGTCGAACATCTCGGCGAGTCTGCTGCGGGGCACCGACACGTCCTCGATGAGGGTCGTGCCCATCGACTCCATCGCGGGGTGCATGCTGCGGCGCACGGCAAGCAGGTGCTCGCCGTCCTCGCGGTCTCGCGAGACCTCGGTCCGGCCGCCGTGCTCGCGAAGGACCGCGGCGATCCCGGCCGCCTCCTGCGCGGCGGCCGGCCCATCTGTCTGGATCGTCAGCTGAGCACCGGCCGCCGGCGGACCGAGCCGGAGCAGCTCGTGCACGGCGGCGAGGCTCGTGGCATCCATCAGCTCCATGATCGACGGCTGGATGCCTGCCGCAGTCACCGCGGACGCCGCCGCCGCGGCGGCGCGGACCTGCGCGAACGTCGCCGTGATCGTGTGCACCTCTCCCGGAACGAGGCGGCGCAGTTTCAGCGTCGCTCCCACGACGACGCCCAGCACGCCTTCGGAGCCGATGAACAGGCTGGTCAGATCCAGACCAGTCACGCCCTTGACGCTGCGATGGCCGAGCCGCATGAGGCGGCCGTCGGCGAGCACGACGTCGAGACCGAGAACCGCGTCGCGCACGACACCGTATTTCGCGCACAGCAGGCCGCCCGCTCCTGTCGCGATGTTGCCCCCGACGGTCGAGATCGCGCGGCTGGCCGGATCCGGCGCCCACCAGAGACCGTATGACGCGAGCGCATCATTGAGATCGGCGTTGAGGATGCCGGGTTCGACCACCGCCACGAGGTCGTCGGGGCTGACCTCGAGGATGCGGTCCATCGCCCGCAGCGAGAGCGCGATCTCGCCGCCGCCGGCACCGGCGCCGCCGGCGAGGCCTGTGCCGGCGCCGCGTGGCACGACGGGAGTGCACATCGCGGAGGCTGTTCGCAGCGTCGTCTGCACATCGTCCACCGAGGCGGCGTGCACGACGGCGAGCGGAGTGCCTTCCGCCGGGTGCCCGGACTTGTCCGCGCGGGCAGCCTCGAGGGCGCCGTCGCTCACATCGACGCGATCCCCGAGGGCCTCGCGCAGCAGGCGGACGACGTCGCGGCCGGAATCGGTCATGCCAGGCGCCGGCGCCCGGCGATCACTCCCGCCGTGACGGCCACGACGGCGAAGCCGAGCCCGATCCAGGCCTGACCCATGTCCCACCACGCGATCGTGGCCGCCGCGTAGACGAGCAGCTCGACCACCGCCCGGATGAAGGGGTGGACCACCACGACGGCACGGGGCGAGACGAACAGTGCCCACAGCAGGATCGCCACGATAGGCATCCCGAGCCCCAGCACGATGTTCCACGGGAAGGCCCACCCCGCGAAGCCCCAGAACGCCAGCGTGAAGAACGCGAAGAGCTCGCAGACGAACGCGACGATGTCGACCGCCGAGAGCGGAGCTCGCGTGCCCGCGGCCGGGCCGGCGTGATCGGGGGAGGCCATATCCCCAGTCTACGCGGCGCGTTCGCGCGCTCTCGTTGGCGTTCTCCCGCCCCGCTCCGCTGGTTGCGCTGCAGTTCTCTGCGGCGGCGGCTGCCGAACTCCGGGCTGAGACGGGTACTCCCGGTGGCGAGCATTCATTTCCGCTGCAGTTTTCTGCGACCGCGCTAGGAGAATCTGGGTGAGTGTTCGGGCGCGGTTGCAGAAATGCGCAGCGGTACGGGCGAGTGCGCATCAGAGGGTGGACGCGACGTCGGTGGCTGCCTCTCCCGCCGATCAGCGGTAGGTCACGCGGCCGCGGACTCGGGCGAGTCCTGCGTCGCGGACGCCGAAGTCGATGCCGTACCGGTCTGGTCGGCGGCGGATGCTGCGCTTGTACCGGTCTGGTCGAGCGTGGGCTCTGCTGTGGTCTCGGCCGGGCCGGAGGCGGGCGCTGCGCTTGTGTCGGTCTGGTCGGGCGTAGGCTCTGCGGTGGTGGTCGGGTCCTCGGTGACAGCGCTCGCGTCGGTGTCCTCGACCGGCGGAACGGTCGCTGTGCCGTCTTGGGTGTCTGCGGATCCTGCTGGCGACGTCTGGTCGGCCGGGATCGACTCGCTCGCAGAGAGCGCAGCCGGCTGCATCATGTCGGCGCCCGAGGAGGTGGCCGCTGAAGTGAGAGCCGTGCCCGCGTCGCCTCCGGAATCGCCCGCGTCTCCCGTGGCGTCGCCCGCGCCTGCGGTGCTGCCGCCAGTCGCATCGCCCGTTCCGGCAGACGGATCACCGGGCTCTCCAGTGCCACCGTCCGTCGCGTCGGAACCGGTCGGCGGGTCGGTGGGGTCCGAGCCCGTCGCCGGATCGTCTCCCGGTGCAGGCTCGCCGGGAGGCGGCAGCACGGTACCGTCGCCCAGCGAGTTGACCGATGTCACGATGCCAGGACCCGTGTCCGAGACGTAGCGGAACCGTATCGATGCGTCCGTCAAGATCTCGAGGAATGTCGGTCGCAGTGTGGAGGTCGCCACTCCTGATGGATCGAGTGTGATGGTCGCCGGGTCCCGATCACCCAGCATGACCTCGACTTCACGGTTCGGAGATCCGTGCAGCGGGACATTGATGACGTACCGGAACTCGTTGTCGAACCACGTCGTGACAGGCCCGATCGTCAACGGCTCGACCGTCGTGCCGGGATCGGTCTGACCGGGATCGGACTCGCCGGGGTCACCGGTGCCGGGCTCGCCTGAGCCGGGATCGGTCTCGCCGGGATCGTCCGTGCCAGGCTCGCCGGGATCCGTTCCCGGGTCCGTCTCGCCCGGGTCCGCGCCACCGGTTCCCGGATCGGTACCCGGCTGGCTCGCACCGGGACCGGGATCGACTGGGGGCGCAGGGTCGGGGTGTTCCGCGGCCGGCTGAGCCGGTTCCGGCTGTTCCGGTGCGACACGCTCACTCGCGGGCTTCTTCTCGGCGGGCGGAGGGACGACCGGCGGGTGCTCGGGTGGCGGCGTCTGCAGAGTCTTGGGGAGGGAGGGAGCACCGACGATGTCCGCCTGCGTATCCAGTGCCGGTGGCGCGACCACGCTGCTGCCGGGCTGACTCGCGCTGGTCTGGGCAGGCGGTGCCGTGAGCGCGCGCGGGAGCACGAACGCTCCGACGGCGACCGTCGCCGCCACCAGCAGGCCGGCCGTGGCCAGGCCCGCCGTGGCTCCCACTCCAGCGAGGGGACCGCTCACCCCGGTGAGGGAGCCCCCCGCGGTACCCGCGCCGCCGCCCGCACTCGAGCCGCCGGCCGTGCCGGAACCCGCGCTGCCCGTCGCGCTCGCGCCACCGCCTGCGCCGACGACGACAGCCCCGGGCACGACGCTGGACGGCATTGCGGCGACCGCAGTGACGGGCGCGCCCAGTTGCAGCCACGCCGCGTAACCGGCCGCGCCCGCGCCGAGCGTGAGCGGCAGCAGGACGAGAGCCAGCCGTCCGGAGACATCCTTCGCCTCCGCCGCCACGATCGCGCACCGCGCGCAGTCGTGCAGGTGCGCATCGACCTTGCCGGTGTCGCGCTTGCCCAGGTTCCCTCGGGCATATGCGCCGAGTCGCTCGATCGTCCACTGGCAGTCCGAGCCGTCCGCCACGGAGCGCAAGTGCGCCTGGACCCAGGCCTCGCGCAGCCCCTCGCGCGCCCGCACCGCGAGCTGGGCGACGGCGTTCGGCTTCATGCCGAGCAACGGCGCGATCTCCGACGGCTTCATCTGCTCGATCTCGGAGTACCAGAGCACCTCCTGCCACCGCGTGGGCAGGCTCCGGAACGCCTGATGCGTGAGCCCGCGGTCGAGAGCCTCGTTCGCGGCCTGCTCGCCGGAGTCCGGATCAGGGACCGCGTCCAGTTCGTCCAGAGTGGTCTCACGCCGCGCCCGCCCCCACGACGCGGCCGTGTTGCGGATGCTCGTGAACAGGTAGGCCCGGAACGCCCCGGTGGGTCCGCCGCCGCGCTGGATGGACCGGAAGATGCGGGTGTAGGCCTCTTGGACGAGGTCGTCGGGGTCGAGGGACGACGTGATCGAACGAGCGACCGCGATGCCGGACGAGTAGTGGCGTCGCCACAACTCCCCGAACGCGTCGGCGTGGCCCGCACGCGCCTGCTGGACGAGCTCCGCGTCCGCGGTCTCGCCCAGCGGGAGCGGCTGCTCGCCGCGACGACCTCTCATCGTCTCACTCCAAAGGGTTGCTCTGCGTCGGCTCGGGCAGCCACGCGACTCCCCATTCTTCCCCACGGCACGGCCGGCGCGCCACATCGGCTGCAGATTTTCCCCGGGTTGCGGCCCGTTTCAGGCGAATGAGAAGAAATTCTCCGAACTCGCGTCATGAATCGCGCGGGGCCTTGTCTCTCATCATGACAGGCGCGCGCTCCACCGGGGGGCTGAGGCGCGGGCCGGGCTGTCACCCGAAGGCAGTCGGCGAAGGGCGGACGCACAATCGACGTGCTTCCGCCCTTCGCGGTTCTGCCCGCTCAGATCGGGACCCCGTCCACCCACACCCGTCGGACGGTCAGCGATTCGTCCAGGAGGACGGCATCCGCGGCCCGTCCTATCGTGAGCGAGCCGTATCTCTCGTCCACGCCCACGGCCGCCGCCGGAACGGCTGTGGCGGCCGCGACGGCTTCCGGAAGCGTGACCCCCGCCCGGTTCACCAGGACACGGATGGCGGCATCCTGCGTCAAGGTCGAGCCCGCGATCGATCCCTCGTGGGCGAGGCGTGCGACGCCGTCGCGCACCGTGACCGGGAGCCCCCCGAGCACGTAGTCGCCTTCGGGGGCGCCGGCGGCGGCCATCGCGTCCGTGATGAGGGCGATCCGATCGGGCGCGCACCGGGTGAGCACGCGGATGACGTCGGGATGAAGATGGATGCCGTCGGCGATCACCTCGAGGGTCACCCGGTCATCGCCGAGCGCGGCGACCACGGGCCCGGGCGCCCGATGATGGATCCCGTTCATGGCGTTGAAGGTGTGCGTGAGGATCGTCGCGCCGGCGTCGAACGCCGCGCGCGCGATCGACTCGTCGGCGTCCGTGTGCCCGATCGCGACCGCGACTCCCTCGGCCGTCAGGCGCCGGATCGCCGGCATGCCGCCATCCAGCTCGGGTGCCAGGGTCACCTGCCGGATCGTGCCGTCGCCCGCTTCGAGGAGTCTTGCGACGGCACGCGCGTGCGGGGCCCGCAGGAGCGCCGGATCGTGCGCCCCCTTGTGCGCCACATTGAGGAACGGTCCCTCAAGGTGTGTTCCGAGGATCGTCGGATCGGAGCGGGCGAGCCGGGCGATCATGGCCGCGCGGGAGGCGAGGACGTCGATCGGCGCGGTGACCAGTGAGACGACCGCGCGAGTGGTCCCGTGGGCGCGGTGCACGGCCCGCGCGGTCGCGATCGCCTCCGGCCCGTCGTCGAAGGCGGCACCTCCACCGCCGTGGGCGTGGATGTCGATGAAGCCCGGTGCGAGCCATGCGCCCCGTGCGTCTTCGACCTCCGCCGCGTGGAGTTCTCGCCACGCGGCCCCCGTCCCGCATGCTGCGACCACGCCGGCGGAGAATGCGACCCACGCGTCCTCGTCGACGCGGCCGCCGTCCACAAGGCGCGCGGAATGGATGACGCGCTCGATCGTCATCCCTCGGTCCACTCGATCTCGGGGGAGCGGAAGAAGCCGATCCCGTCGCGGTGCCACTGCGGTCCCAGCATCCCGACCCGTGCCCGGAACGACTCCCACGTCCGTTCCGGCGCAGCCGCCGGCGACCACGCGATCTCGGCCGCGGAGGCGATCCGGGGGAACGCCTGGGCGTCGAGATCCCGCGCCGTGCGGATGGTCTCGGTCCACATCGGTGCTTCGACGCCGAGGATGTCGTCCTCTTCGATGCCGTCGATGACGCGGGCGGGCTCCCACCGATAGGAGCGTTCGACGCTCGTGGGACCGTTGGCCCAGACGAGACCGAGCAGGTCGTCTGCGTGATGCTTCATGTCGAGATACGTCGCGTCGGCGGGGGACAGGATCACTTTCGCGCCGTTGCGGACGAAGGTGCGCGCCTTCTCGTCCATGTGCTCGGTCGGTCGCACGTAGCCCCAATACTGTCCGATCGTGTCGCGGGACAGGCCCCGGGAGGACCCCGCTTCGTGCCATGCGATCGGCGTCTTGCCCAGCTGCGAGACCAGCCGCGTGACGCGGTCCATGTACAGGTCGAAGTCGGCCGGGCCTGTTCCCCGCGCCTCGTCGCCACCCACGTGCAGATACGGGCCGGGAGTCATCTCGGCCAGCTCGCGGAACACGTCGGCGAGCAATTCGTACGTCTGCTCGTGGCGAGTCTTCAGCGACGAGAACCCCACCGCGAGCCCCGTGTAGGGCGCGCCGGCGGCGGGGATGCCGCCCCCGAAGACGCGGACGGCCTCCAGGACGCGGTCCGTCACGGCCACCGGCTCCATCAGGTCGGGGCGGGCCAGACCGATCGCGTGCGTGTGCCCCGGTCCGTCCACCTCCGGGACCACGGTCATGTGCCGCGCGGCCGCGTACTCGACGATGCGGGCGTAGTCGTCCTTCGTGTAGAAGCCGCCCGGGTCCCCGTCGACGGCGGTTCCGCTGCCCAGGGCGGTCAGCTCCGGATGCCGGTCGAGCTGGATCCGCCACCCCTGATCGTCCGTGAGGTGCAGGTGAAGGACGTTCAGCTTGAGCGCGGCAGCCCGGTCGATGTACCCCTCGATCGTCTCGACGGGAAAGAAGTGGCGCGCGACATCCAGCATCACGCCGCGGTAGGCGAACCGCGGACGATCCTCGATCTCGAGCGGTCCGATCCGTTTGTCGCGGGCCGTGCCCAGCAGCTGCACGAGCGTCTGCACGCCGTAGAAGAGGCCTGCGGCATCCGTCCCCGCGATGCGCACCCCGGAGGCGTCCGCCGCGAGCGTGTACGACTCCGGGGTCCCCCGATCTTCGATCTCGAGACGGATGTCACCGGGCAGCGCCGTGGCAGCCTCGATGACCTCTATCCGATGGTCGGCATCGGCCAGTGCCGCCGCGGCAAGTGATGCGGTCGCCGCCGTTCCCCGGCCGGCCACGACCCGGACGCGCGGTCCCCATGTATAGGGCGCGGTGCGGGAGCCGCCGGTTCGCACGCGCGCCGGGAAGGGGACCAGTGCCGGCATCGCTCCTCCTCGAGTTGCGCACGGGCGCCGGCTGGCATCCCGCGGTCGCATGTAAGGAACACTAACAAACCCTTGTCGCGCCCGACAAGAGCGGGGCGGGCGTCCGGTATGCTCGAAGGGTCGCGACTGGCGTTGGGGGTGGGTCACCACCGGGGAGCGACCGACCGGCATTCGACCGCGCGCCTGGGCCGATGTGATTTCCGTTCCCGTTGCATGCCGAGTCGAGGAGAGTGTCATGACCGACCGCTACTTCAACGCCCCGCTGGCCGAGGTGGACCCCGAGATCGCGCAAGTCCTCGAGCGCGAGCTCGACCGCCAGCGCGGCTACCTCGAGATGATCGCCTCCGAGAACTTCGTGCCGGTGTCCGTGCTGCAGTCGCAGGGGTCGGTCCTGACGAACAAGTACGCCGAGGGATATCCGGGCCGACGCTACTACGGCGGGTGCGAGGAGGTCGACGTCGCCGAAGAGCTTGCGATCGAGCGCGCGAAGTCCTTGTTCGGCGCCGACTTCGCGAACGTGCAGCCGCACTCGGGCGCGACGGCGAACGCGGCCGTGCTCCACGCGATCGCGCGGCCCGGCGACACGTTGCTGGGCCTCTCGCTCGACCAGGGCGGACACCTGACGCACGGCATGAAGATGAACTTCTCGGGCCGGCTCTACAACATCGTCGCGTACGGCGTCGACGCCGCGACGTCATTGATCGACATGGACGAGGTGCGCCGGCTCGCTCTGGAGCGCCGGCCCCGCGTCATCATCGCAGGCTGGTCGGCGTATCCGCGTCAGCTCGACTTCGCCGCGTTCCGCGCGATCGCCGACGAGGTGGGGGCAGTGCTCTGGGTCGACATGGCGCATTTCGCGGGGCTCGTGGCCGCAGGGCTCCACCCGTCGCCGGTCCCGCACGCGCACGTCGTGTCCTCGACCGTGCACAAGACGATCGGCGGTCCGCGCTCGGGCTTCATCCTCACGAACGACGCCGAGATCGCGAAGAAGATCAACACCGCCGTCTTCCCGGGTCAGCAGGGCGGGCCCCTGATGCACGTGATCGCGGCGAAGGCGACGGCCTTCAAGATCGCGGGCACGCCGGAGTTCAAGGAGCGGCAGGAGCGGGTCCTGTCGGGCGCCCGCATCATCGCCGACCGACTGGCTCAGCCGGATGTCGCAGACGCCGGGATCGCGGTCCGGTCGGGCGGGACCGACGTCCATCTGGTGCTCGTCGACCTGCGGGATGCCGTGATCGACGGCCGGCAGGCCGAGGATCTGCTGCACGAGATCCACATCACGGTGAACCGCAACGCCGTGCCGAACGACCCGCGCCCCCCGATGATCACGTCGGGACTACGGATCGGCACGCCGGCGTTGGCGACGCGCGGATTCGGCGATGCGGAGTTCACGGAGGTGGCCGACATCATCGCGCAGGCACTGAAGCCGAACCCCGATGTGCCGGCTCTGCGCGCGCGGGTCGACGCCCTGACCGCGGCGTTCCCGCTCTATCCCGACCTGCACCAGTAGAAGCGGGTCTGGCGGTCCGGCGCCACGGGCCGTAGTATCACTATCGACATAGGTACCCGCGCGGCATCCCCGCCTTCCCGTCGAACGTGAGAGTGCATCTGACGGACGAGGATGCGGGAGACACCCGCTCTCTCACCCGTCAGTTGCACTCTCACGGGTAGGCGGGACGGCGCCAGAGGAGGAGACGAGACATGACAGCACAGGTGCTGGACGGGAAGGCCGCATCGGCGGCCATCAAGGCGGAGCTGACCGAGCGGGTCGCCGCACTCAAGGAGCGCGGGATCACGCCCGGCATCGCGACGGTGCTGGTCGGGGCGGACCCGGCCTCCCAGCTGTATGTCGGCATGAAGCACAAGCAGTCCGAGGCGATCGGCATGAACTCGATCCAGGTGGAGCTGCCCGCGGATGCGACGCAGGAGGACGTGGAGGCGACGATCGATCGGCTGAATGCCGACCCCGCGTGCCATGGCTACATCGTGCAGCTGCCGCTGCCCAAGCACCTGGACACGGACGCGATCCTCGAGCGGATCGATCCGGCCAAGGATGCCGACGGACTGCACCCGACGAACCTCGGCCGTCTCGTGCTCAACGTCAACTCGCCCATCACGACGCCCCTGCCGTGCACCCCGCGCGGGGTGATCGAGCTGCTGCTGCGCAACGACTACGACTTGAAGGGCAAGCACGTCGTCGTCGTCGGCCGCGGGGTCACGATCGGCCGTTCGATCGGCCTGTTGCTGACGCGTCGTGAGATCAACGCGACAGTGACTCTGACGCACACCGGCACCGTCGACCTGCCGTCCTACCTGCGGCAGGCGGACGTGATCGTGGCGGCCGCCGGCGTCAAGCACATAGTCCGTCCCGAGGATGTCAAGCCGGGCGCCGCGGTCCTGGACGTCGGGGTGACCCGTGAGGACGACCCGCAGACCGGGAAGAGCAAGGTCTACGGCGACGTCGATCCCGCGGTCGCCGAGGTCGCAGGCTATCTCTCCCCGAACCCCGGTGGGGTGGGCCCGATGACCGTCGCCCTGTTGATGACGAACGTCGTCGAGGCGGCTGAGCGCGTGGCGGGGATCTAGGCGTCCGTCGCCGCTCGTCCCCGTGAACGACGGTTCACGCGGGCCGGGCCAGGCCTACCTGGCTCGGCCCGGCCGCGCGCGTCGCAGCCCTGTTCTGACGCCCTCGGCCCCGCCGCGCGGGACCGCGGCAAGCCGGCGCGGACGACGGAGTCAGTACGACGCGCGCCGCTCCTGGCCGGACTCCGGGATGAAGCGGGCGGCGAGCGCCTCGGACGCTCGGGCGAGCATCGCCACGTCCGCGCCCACCGCGAGGAAGTCCGCGCCCTCGTCGATGTACCGCTGGGCGACGTCCGGATCGAACGCGTTGACGCCCACGGGCTTTCCCGCCGCCTTCACGGCGGCGAACGTGCGTCGCACGGCAGCCACCACGTCCGGGTGACTCTGCTGCCCGAGGTGCCCCATCGAGGC
>Ga0164243_10003273_pt1 | contig 26049 bp, 20 predicted proteins | sample OricompcompostOP_FD_108781 | JGI IMG/M metagenome (GOLD analysis project Ga0164243, IMG submission 108781) | Organic Plus compost microbial communities from Emeryville, California, USA - Original compost - Organic plus compost (OP) | ecosystem: Engineered > Solid waste > Mixed feedstock >...
ATCGGCATCGGCATCGGCATCGATAGTCTGTCGCAGGTCGTGCAATATTTGCAAGATGGGTTGTCGATGTTTCGACAGCGGGGCGAGGAATTTCATTTTCCGGTATGGGCCGCGTGCACGGCCTCCCAGGCGAGCCAGCTTACCGATCAACGAACGTGGCGATCGAGCGCAGCTCACTTATAGGCGATGGCTGCGCTACAGGGGCCTGCCAGGTGTATGACTTCGTACCGGCTGAAGCCCGCCTGCCGACACCAGCTCCAGAAGTCCGCGCCCGTGAAGTCGAAGGCGTCGCCGAACTCGATCAACATGTTCAGCGACATCATCAGGCCGAAGGCGTTCTCGCGCCGGGCATCGTCGATCAGGTTTTCGATCGCGATGAACGCGCCACCAGGCGGCAGCGCGGCGTAGGCGAGCCGAATCAGATGCTGTTTCTTCTCCAGGTTCCAATCGTGGAGGATCAGGCCCATGGTGATCACATCGGCGCGCGGCAGCGGCTGTGTGAAGAAGTCCCCGGAGAGGGTCTGCACGCGCTCCGATAAGCCCTCCTTCGCGATCCAACGCTTCGCAATTGGCTCGACCTGCGGCAGATCGAAGCTCAAACACTGCAAATGCGGATGGCGCTTCGCCAATGTCGTGGACAGCAGTGCAGTCGCTCCGCCAACGTCGCATAGTGTTCTGTATCTGGAGAAATCAAACCTTTCCGCCAGTGCCTCAAAGTTACGAGCGGATATACCTCGCATGGCAAGGGCGAATTGCTCCAGCCGCGCCTCGTCCGCATATAGTGTTTCGAACATCGACCTGCCGCTGTACTTCACTTCGTTCTGCGGCTTGCCCGTTTTTCAGCGCCTCGCCCAGATCCGCCCAGAACCGGAACAAGCGCTGATTGCACATCTCCAGAATGCCGCCGATGTACGCGGGGCTGCTCTTATCCAGGAACTGTGCAGTGCTGCTGGTGTTTCGATAACGGCCCTCGACCCCTGAGCCCTCGCGCTCGAGAAAGCCGAGCGCCGTGAGCGCATCCAAGAAATCCCAGATGCCGCGGGGATGCAATCCCAAGGCCCGCCCCAGCTCCTCACCCGTCATCGAGCTTGCGCCCAGGGTGGTGAAGACTTCGAGCTCGACCGCGGTCAACAGCACTTTGGAAGGCCAGAATCCGAACCCGACCTGCATGATGTGCGCGACACCATCTGTGCTCTCAGGCATGGGCTTGCCCTCCCTTCGGATTGCTCCGGGGATTGAGCGCCCGATCTTCGTTCGCGATCAAGTCGGGTTCCGAGCATGGAACAGCGATGACGGAGGAAGCCTCACAGGCAAATCAAAGCGCTGTGTTTTTGGAGCGGCCCGCGCGTTACATCACGAGCCGCGCGGTTTGTAAGTGAACTTCTGCCCTCCCACGGACGCCTCATACATCGCGCCGCCCTTCACGATGACGAACACTGCAAGCCCCTTGTAGTATTTGCCCGCGGTGGTGGCGTCTTTCTTCCCGCCACTCGCGCCGGCAGCCGCACCAGTGGTGCCAGCCTTGGCGCCAGCCGCGGCAGTGATGGCAACCGCGTTGATATCGGCGCTGAATTCGAAGCTGCCCCTGGTGAATTCATCGAAGGCACGCTTGTCCTCGAAGAACACGATCTGGCTGTAAGCCTGGCCACCCGCCTGGAATCCGACACTGATCTGCGTGACGGTGGTGTCGCCTACATAGACCCCGTCTCGATAAACACGCCCCTGGCCGTGCGCGCCGCCAACCACCAGTCCGCCCTTGCCGATGGTGGGAAACACAGCGTAGCCATAGCTGTTGGAGAAGAACTGCGCGCTTTCGCCGGCGTTCTTGAACAGGGCGATGGTATCGTCGTAACTATCAGCGGTGGCCACTCCCGCCCACAACATCACCAACGATCCGACCAGTGCAGTAATGACGTGTCGCATGGCAGCTCTCACGACTGTTCGAGTAGCGATGCAACGCGCGACATCTGGGAGTTGTTTCTCGACAGCCCACAGCAATCACCGCGACTGCGGCGGGCGTCGAGGTGAACCGGCCAATGGCGGCCGGGTTGGACTATTCGATCACCCGCACGATGATCTTGCCACGGGCCCGCTCGGTCTCGCTCAACTCCATCGCCTTGGCCGCTTGCTCCAGCGGAAACTCGGCTTGGATGCTGATCTTCAGCGCACCGGTTTCGAATAGCTGCGCCAGTTTGGTCAACTCCTCGCCAGGCTGTTCTTGGGTCGCCGTACTCGGATTGGGGCAGCGAAGCTTGCGTTCGCTGCATGCCTGCACCGGCGGCACGGCGACGATGCTGAGCAATGTGCCCCCGTCGCGCAGCACCGCAGGCGAGCGTTCCAACGTATCGCCACCGAGGGTATCGAGCACCACATCGACGTTCTGTGCGACGTCCTCGAACCGAGTGTTGCGATAGTCGATCACTTCATCGGCACCGATGGTTTTCAGGTATTCGTGATTGCGTAGCGAAGCCGTGGCAATCACATGCGCACCACGCCAGTGAGCGAGTTGAACTGCCGTGCTGCCGACGCCCCCGGCGCCGCCGTGAATCAAGACACGTTGGCCTGCTTTGAGATCCGCGTTGCCGATCAGTGTGCGCCACGCTGCAAGCGATGCCGTTGGTATGCCGGCCGCTTCCTCGAAGCTGAGCTTGGCAGGCTTGAGCGCGACATTCTCGGCGGGTGCGTTCACGTATTCCGCGAGGCCGCCGCCATCGAGCACCGCGAACACATGGTCACCTGCTTTCCAACGCGTGACGTTCGAGCCGACCGCTTCGACGATGCCGGCAACGTCGCGACCCGGGATGTATGGCAGCGACACCGGATAGTACTTTTGCAATTGTCCCGAGCGAATCTTCCAGTCGATGGGATTGATACTCGCGGCGTGAACGCGAATGCGCACCTCACCGGCGGCGGGCGCCGGCACGGGTATTCGGTCGAGGCGCAGGACATCGGACGAGCCATAGCCGGTCATGAGGAGCGCTCGCATCTGCGCCGGCGCAGCTTCCGATGTGAAGGGAGCGAACAGCGAGGCGAAGAGACCGAGCACGTAGATCAGATGCATGATGGCGTTTGTTTCCTATGGGCGAATGAGCCGGGGTCGTCAGTGTTCGCATTTCAATGCGCCCCTCTCTGACGCGGCCTCGCACGGAATTACGCCGCCCGGTGAGACGAACCGTTGGCTGGGTGCGACGAACGCCCAATGCGAATGGCAGTCCTCGATCTGCCCTTGCATGTGGGTGCCGTTCCATCGATGCTGTGGGCGCCTTCGGCAGGGAGCCGATGAGACGTATTACAGTTGTGAGCTGCGCTCCGATTTCGATCGACGCCGCAGCGCGATTCAGCGGCGCACATCGGAACATCGAATGCGGCCGGGCATTTCGAACTCACCCGCAAGCCCGGCGCCCTTGCTTTCTTTGCTAGGCAGCAGGGCGCTCGCATACAGGAGCCCCTCATGAACACCCACTCGAGCTGTCTAATTTTGGCCCTCTCGTCTTTGCTGCCGTGGTCGGCCAGTCAGAGTCAGGACGAAGAGGTTGTTACGTTCGACCTGAATGCGCGCTTGAGCGGAGCGCAGGAAGTCACGCCACCCGATTCGCCGACGACGCCATCACTGGGCGTAACTACCGACACCACTGGAGATGTGCTGGTTCGCGTGGCCGAGGATCTGTCCTCGCTCGCGTTCGTACTCAACGTGAACAACGGCTCCGGCGTCACCCAGGCGCATCTGCACTGTGGTCGCCCGGGCCAGAACGGGCCCGTCGTGGTGTTCCTATCGCCGATGAACGCCGAGGGCCGGGATGTGGATGGCCAGCTCGCAGAGGGCACGAGGACCAACCAGCATATCGAAGCAACTGCGGAAGGGTGTGAGGAGCTGATCGGTCGGCCGGTGCGTAATATCGCCTCGCTGACTGCGGCAGCGTTCGAGGGATTGATCTATGCGAACGTGCACACCGTTGCCAATCCCGCAGGTGAAATACGCGGGCAACTGATCCCTGACGGCGACGACGATACGCAGGACTCGGAGCCGCCAATGACACAGCTTCGCTGAATGTTTGTATAGACACCTGCTGGAGACCGGTGCGCGTGTGAGCGTGATGCGCACAATCACCGTTTGGCCGATCGAAAATCGCGAGCCGCTCCAGGGGCTCGCATTTTCGACGTTATAGGTCGTCATCTCGCGGGCGCGGCCTCTGCATTCGATCGTCCCCTTTCCAACAGGCTGCGCATCCACTCCGAAAACACGCTCTCGAGGAAGGATTTCCGGAAAATCTCGGGGTCTCGATCTTCCTTGAGAGCGAATCGATACGTCCAGTTGACATGGGTCTTGTCCGGCGCGGGTTGGGTGTGGATGAACTCACCGACGGCATAGCGAACGTCACGAAACTTGGGACTGGTGTAGTTCCAGACCACGTATCTGAATCGTTGGGCATCCCTGCTCGCTTCACGGTGCAGCACTTCTTCGACGGCAATGGATCCATCGGTGAGGCAAACGAGCCTGCGCGCCCCCGGCGTGCCAAAGCCTCCGCTCGTCAGGTTGAATGTGCCGCTGACGCCGGGCAGGTCACGCGTTGGCCGAATGCCCTCGCTCAGCGGACGGTTGCCCGCCTGCATGACGACCGCCAGGCTGCGAGCAATCTCTATTTGCTCCGTGTGACCCAGGAGCTGATCGACTGGTGCGATATCCGGCCGAGGTGGATTGACGAACCCGACCGGCGGCTCACAAGCCAGGCTCTGGCGACCGAGGAGCAAGCCCGCCAGTATCAGAGCAAAGCGAAACCGATATTCGTAGGTGCGCATGCGATGTATCCTGCGCGAATCTGCAGCGCCGGACTATTCGCATATGAAACGAAACCGAACGGCATCGCTGAACCCCAGAAAGAAGCCGCAACAGCGGCGTTCGCGCGCCACCATCGACACCATTTTCGAAGCAACCATTCAGGTTTTGCTCGCCAACGGATTCGACAAGACCACGACCATCCAGATCGCCGAGCGAGCGGGCGTTTCCGTCGGCTCTCTTTACCAGTACTTCCCGAACAAGCGCGCCCTGCTGGCGGCCATCGTGAGACGACACGTCGGTGGGGTTGTCGATGAGACTGTTGCCGCCTGCGAGTCCGTGCACGGGAAGCCCATCGAACAAATGTGCGCAACGATCATGGCAGCCTTCGTCGACGCGAAGACCCGCAGGCCGGATATCTCACGCGCGCTCTACCTGCCCACTGCCGCGGTCAATGGCGATGCAATCGTCAAGGAGGAGTCGAGCCGATGTGCCCAGGCAGTACACGAGATGTTGATAACCGCCAGTGACGCGAGCTTCGAGCAGCCACGAGTCGTTAGTAGTATTCTGGTCGCATCCATCGTTGGGCCCACGCGGGCGACAATAGAAGCCGGCGGAAATCGCAGCACGTTCGACGGACTGAAGCGGCACCTCACCGCGCTATGCCTGGGTTATCTGAGAGAGGTGTCGACCAGGGCAGCGGGAAGCGTGGCAGACGGTGAAGCACGCAACAGTCCTTCGTTCTCTGCATCCTCATAGAACCGAGATCAGGCAGGCGGCCGCGATCGCGTTTCGGCTTGTTCGTGCACACGTCGGCATCCGGGCCGCCACCTTCCAACGCATAACCGGTCAATGCGATGCCGGCTGTAACGAGCCTTCCGAGCATCCGCTTAGCATCGATATTGCATCCTGCGATCCGTTGATCGGTGTAAGCTCCTATGCGGCGAAGGGCCTGTCGCAGGAGCAACTTCGTCTCGACGTGCGACGGTCGACTTCGAGTGATAGGAGACTGGCTTTGGCGGAAACACTGACGGCGGCCGACAAAGAGGCCATCAAAGACGAGCTCGTTCGCGAGCTCAACAGGAAGATCGAATCGATCGGGTTGCAGCTCGCTCGAATAGGACCGACGCTCACGGCAGCGAATGGACAGATCTATCAAGACTCCATGAACAAGAGCATGCAGGAGTTGAGGGATCAGATGCAGTACGTTCAGACGGCGCAGTTCCGCTCGTTTGACCCCCAGGAACCCATTGCAGACGGCGCGCTGGTCAAGGCACGCTTTGAACCTTCAGGACTGCCGGCCACGGAAACGTGGACCCTCCTCGTGCCCGGCCTTTCGCAGAGGCGACTCGTTTACAAGGGACGTGAAATAGATGTCGGCGCGGGAACCTTCGGATACGGCGGATCTTTGCTCGGCCTGCGCGCGGGCGAATCAAGCCATGTCTACGGCGATGGACGAAGCATTCCCGATTACAACGTCGAAGTCCTCGAGGTTCTCTGACGGATGCCAATCCATGATCGAGGATGTCGACCGACCTTGCGGGCTTACATCGGCGGTTGCTTGCATTTTACGCGCGGATTCCAGTCGGCGAAGAGGCCCGATGGGCTGGGCTCCCACACCCAGACGTGGAGGTAATAAAATCCCGCCCGGTCGTAGCGCTTGAGCGCCTGGTCCAGGATCCTGGGCGGCTCGGCGCGGGTCCACGCCTTGAACGGCACGATGTATTCGACCCCGTTGAGCTTGAACGAGCCATCCTTGCGCTTCTCATAAACCAGCACTTCGGGCTTGGTCACTTCCAGGACCGCATCGCGCAACTCATCGTTCTCGAAGTGATAGCCCATGCCGCCTTCGGGCGGCTTTTCCATGCAGTCGGTCGTCTGCACATAGCCAGCCGCCAGGGCGCGGTCGACGTCATGAAAGGGCTTGGTAACCTCACGCAAGGCCATCACATCTCGATCGACGGCAGCGCCGAAGCCGCTCGGCAGGATGCCTGGAACCGTCTCCGCGCCAGCCCACAATGTCGCGCTCCATAACAACATAGCGCCCGCTGTCGTTTTCACGATCTGTTTCATCGTCTACCCTCCGAAACTGGCTGGCAGCGTATGAAACATTTTGCCGGCTCCATAGGTCCACTTCCGTGCGGCGCCTTAAGACCACTGTCCTCGGGGCCGTTCGCCGCGACTATTGAGCACGTATTGCTAACGCACTCTGCGCGAGATCTGTATGTTCATCCGGATCGATCCACGGCAGCGCGAACCGCTACAGCTTCAGATCTACCAAAGCGTACGACGCGCGATTCTGAGTGGTGTGGTCACACCCGGGGGCGCGGTTGCCTTCGTCGCGCGCGCTGGCCGACCAACTTGGCGTATCGCGCTTGACCGCCGTGCTCGCTCTCGAGCAACTGGCGGCGGAGGGATACATCACTACGAGAGTTGGTGTTGGCACGTTCGTAAATCGTGAGCTCCCGGACACCGACGCGCTTGCGCCGGCGACTCCCACGGTTCCGCTCATCCAGCATCCGAACCTCTCTGAACGCGGGCTTCGTCTGTCGCGGACGCCACGGATCATCACAAAAATCGATGGCCCGCCACGCGCATTCCGTGTGGGCACCCCTGCACTCGATCGGTTTCCGATCACGTTATGGAACAGGCTCATCAGTCGTCACACGCGGCGACTCACGGCCGCGCAGCTCGATTATTCTGGGACCGCTGGATTGCCTGCGTTGCGCGAAGCGATCGCAGCTCATGTCTCCCGATCGCGTGGGACGTCGTGCAGCGCTAACCAAGTCATCGTCGTCGCGGGCGCGCAGCAAGGGCTCGATATGATTGCGAATCTGCTGCTCGATCCCGGCGAGGTTGCCTGGATGGAAGAGCCAGGGTATCCAGGCGCCCGAGCAGCACTGATCGCTGCGGGCGCCCGGATCGAGCCCATGCCCGTCGATGAGCAAGGACTCATGATCGAACCCAGCACATCGCATGCTCGCCCTGCCAGGATCGTCTTCACGACGCCCTCACACCAGTTCCCGCTGGGCGTCCCGATGAGCCTGCCGCGACGCCTGGCGCTGCTGCGCTGGGCGCGCGATGCGCATGCTTGGGTAGTGGAGGATGACTACGATAGTGAGTTTCGCTACGGCTCCCGGGCGATTCCGTGTCTGCACGGGCTCGACACCGATGGACGCGTCATCTACATCGGCAGCTTCAGCAAGACTCTCTTCCCTGGCCTGCGCCTGGGTTATCTCATCGTGCCGCCGGATCTCCAGGGGCCCTTGGCGCATGCTCGCCTGGCGTCGGACATCCATCCGCAGACATTCCTGCAAGGCGTCGTTGTGGATCTGATCGGCGAAGGACACTATGAGCGCCACTTGCGTCGCATGACTTTGGAATATCGCGCGAGACCGCATTCGCTCGAAGAAGCACTCCGCCGTTACTGCCATGGTGCTCTGGAACTGCGACCGGTGACTACGGGATTACACGCGGCGGCTGACTTGCTGATGGGCGTCGACGCCTTGGTGTCTCGCGAAGCTTTCGCTCGTGGAATCGAGGCCATGCCACTGTCCGCGTACTACTCGAAGCACACCGCTTCCTCTGCAAATGGACTGCTGCTGGGATTTGGGTCCGTGCCGCCGAAAGTTGTGACGGAAAGTGTGAAGCGCCTGGCCGCAGCCGTCGAATCAGTCACGCGCCCTCCTCACCGCAGCTCCGATGCCGCCGCTCGGGCAGTGATCCCCTGATTCTTCCGGACTGCTGGATACTTTCCTGCTGCCCGGATTCGGGCACCTGCACAATCGGCCGTTCGAGCTCGTCGAATCATTGATACTTTCGGCATGGGCGTTACACAATGGCGCGTCGAGAGCAACAAATAACAAGGGGATTCAGGATGAAGTCGATTCGCTCTAGCCTGCTGGTCGCCGCATCGCTGGCGGCAGGGTCCGCCAATGCCATACCCGTGACTTACGACGTCACGCTCACCGCCCTGACCGGCCCACTCGAAGGAGTATCGGCCGGTGTCAGCTTGGCGCGGCGTCGTAAGCGCGCCTGAGTCGAGCTCGGCTCATTGACCAGAAGCCCCGCCGCGAGCGGGGCATTTTTTACTCTGGGTGGGGATGCATCCGAACGGGAGCGCCGTGCTAGTAGTCGCCGGAGGGAACCTTGCTAGCCATGCTTAGCCGCGTACTCGGACGACACGGATCAAAGGCTAGATTCCACCTGCGTGACCTTGGGTCCGGAGCTCACGTGCTCGTTTGCACATCTCGATGGAGTACATGCCTACCCAGGCTGCCGGAAGCGCGCGATCTCCGAGCTCGGCCATGAGTGCGCGATATGTCCCGGCATCTCTGGCGCGACACGCCATCCTTGCATAGAGATTTCGCAGCCAGTCGCTTTCCGGGTGGCAGCTTGGGAACGTCAGCTCTGGCCGCACACTTCGGCGAGAAACTCACGCGGCGTCGCTCCTGCAATGGAGCGGAAGTCTGCAATCAGGTGTGCTTGATCATAATATCCGGCACCAACCGCGATATCGGACCACGCTGGATTGCTGCCGTCCTGTGCCGCCCTGAAAGCACGCTGGAATCGCATTAGCTTGAAGAACGCCTTTGGGCTCAGGCCGACCACTTCACGAAAGACCCGGCGCAGGTGCCGCTCGCTGACCCCCAGGTCCTTGGCCACGGACGCCACATTGCGACTTTCGAGGCGCCGAGCCGCACTCTGCACCAGCCGCGTGCTGGTATTGAAGCAGGTTCCCGGCTCGAGCCGCTCGGCGATGGATGCCTTCAATGCGCTAACCGCAGCGCCTGCATCCCTCGCGGCGGCAAGTTGTTCTTCCAAACGTTGCCTGGCGACGGTGTTCCACAAATCCCCAAGCGCGACGATGCGGCCCGCGAACTCCGACGCGGGTTTGCCGAGAACTGCGTGACACGTGCCCAACGGTAAGCGCACAAAGACTGTGCGTTGTCCGCCGCGAATCAACTTGCGGTGAACCTTTTGCCGTGGACCCAGCGCATAGACATCGAATCCGCCAGGCACATGAGAGCCGAATCGGACGACCAGATGCACGCGCGTGTTAGGAATCGCGATTCGTGCCGAATCCGACTTGCACTCGTCCACAAAGAAGTCGGGCAGCGCATTCAATAGGAAGGCGGCTTGGAGTGGAACCTGGACACTCTGGAGCATGGGCCGATTGTCAGCAGGCACGAGTACCAAGGCAAGTGTGTCCGATTCTTACAATTTCTTTGAGTGAGAGCGATTTACATTGGCTCCATGAAAATCCTCATCACCGGTGCGACCGGAAAAGTCGGCAGCAGGCTCGCCAAGCGCCTTGCGGATCAGGGTCATCACGTTAGAGCCCTTGTGCGCGATTCTTCGCGAGCCGTTGCCCTATTGGGCGACCAGATGGAACTCGTGGAGGGCGACCTCCTGAATCCCGAATCCCTTGTTCTCGCTGTCCAGGGCATCGCCGCGGTTGTGCACTGTGCTGCTTTCTTCCGGGGCGCGACGCCGGAGCAGACGCATGCCGTCAATGAACTCGGAACACTACATCTCGCCACCGCCGCGCGCGACGCAAATGTTGAGCGTTTTGTTTTCCTGAGCACCGGACTGACATACGGACCCAATGGTGGCCGCCTCGCCGACGAGGACGATGCTTGCAATCCAGTCGATGCGTATCCTTTGAGCAAGCTTGCGGCAGAGAAAATGCTTCTTGGGATGGAGGGTGTCGACATTCGCATCCTTCGATTGCCATTCGTTTACGGCGACGGCGATCCGCATATCGAAGAAGCCATCCCATTCATGCGCGGATTTCCCCCCAGCCAACGGATGGCCGTTTGCCACCATGCGGACGTAGCGCAGGCAGTTTCGCGGTTGCTCGACGCGGCGTCGCCATCCCATCGCATTTATAACGTGGTGGATGACGAGGCGCCCGAAGTCGCCGCGTTGTTTGCAGCGGTCGGCGAGCCGCCACCCGACGGCACAAGCGCCGAACGAGCTTCAGCATTCAGCGCGCTACTCGATGGACGTCGAATCCGAGAAGACCTCGGGTTCAAACCTACTTTCCCGAAATTGGAGGACGCGATCAAGGCGAATGCCTTGGACCGGGCCTGGCCGGAGTAGCGGCGCGCCACCCGGCAAAGCCGCAGATGATCAGGACGTCCGACAAGCGAGCCGACGAGAAAATGGAAGCTCAGTGGTAAGCCAAGATTCACGAATTCGAGCAGGCGTACCTCGCTAAGTTCATTCAGTACCGACTTGCAAGCGGCACCGCTCGGTCAACTATACGAACGCAGATGTTGTACTTCAGCGGCGCATGGAACCAGACGAACCGCAAGGTCTACAACATCCCAGACCTTGGGCACACGAACCTCAAGCAGCCAAAGCAGGAGACCGAGCACGTCACACCGGACGAGGAAGATGCGCTAGTCGAGAAGCTGGCGACCCGCAAACCACACGCCGCAGGCAGTGGTGAATGGCAGTACCAAATTCATGATGCGCTAGTCATGCTGATCGATACGGGTGCCCGCTACAACGAATCTGCTTGCTCGTTTTCCCTTCGCGCTACCATGCTACACGGAAGCTCAGGTTGCCCTCGTGCTGCGTGTAGTCCTCGGCAATCTCACCGCCATAGCCCACCGCGATCGAAGCGTTCGCGCCGAGTGAAACGTTGAGCGAGGCCCGCGCGATGTAGGCTGTACGATCGAGCGCCGGACCATGAGTGCGGAACGAAGACGTTCCACTGAACGGCTGCAAGTCGAGCGTCGAGCGCGCATCTTCGAACTGATGCGTCACTCCGAGGCTCAGCGACGGGCGGAACACCTGGCCATAGCCGTCGAAAGTCTCGGCCAATTGCAATCCGAGAGTGCCGCGCAAGCCGTCGCGAGCGTGCACACGCCCCGCGAGACTGCCATCGCCCGCGTTTCGTTCTCTGAAGTTCGTCGCCTCGATGTGATCATAGAAGGCTTCGACAAACGGACGAACCATCGGGCCTGCTTCATCGGTCAATCGATAGCTCAGGCGGACACCCAGGCCATAACTGTCACTGTCGAAGTCGGCACGCGCTTGTTGTCGAGTCGCGCCAACCATCACGTTGCGCCGGGTCGAGTTCTCATTACCGCTGTAGAACGCGGTCATGCCCAAGCTCAACCGTCCGGGCTCGTAGCTTGCGTACAAGCCGCCCATCTTCGAACGTACTTCGTTGCGGCCGCCGGCCAGATCGCGAATGCCCGTGTCGGCGTAACTGAACGTGGCGCCCAAGGTCCAATGCGCCCAGAGGCTGCGATCGACGCCGAACTGTGCGCCATCGCTGGTCCAGTCGAAACGCGAGCCGCCGCCCGTCTGGCCCCACTGCCGCAGCCCGTGGCCCCAGAAGCAGTTGAGTGCGTCACTCGACCCTTGCTCCGCCTGACCGCATTGCACGGACTCAGTCAGCGTGAAGCGATCGAAGACCGTGCGTGCAAAGCCCGCTCCCAGAATCGAGACGCTGTTCTGACTGGCCGCACTCACCGGTTCGCCGCGCTCGCCGAGCAGCGCCTGCACGCCCTCAGCTGTCGGCTGTTGCAACAACGAATTGATGTAGTCGGTCATCGCCGGTGTCGAGGCGCCAGCGCTGATCTGTTCTTCCAGCCATGCAGCAAACCGTCCGCGCCCGCTGTTTGGGTCAGCGATGGATGTAAAGGGCTGACGCGCAAAACTCACGGTCAACGCATTCGCGCTCAGCTCACGTTCCGCGCTCATCAAGGCGCTGGTGTTCATTTCGATGGAATCGAAATCGCCCGTGATGCCGCCGCCCGCCTGCAGCAACGTCTGAGTGGTGCCATCGAGATACAGGCCATACTCCACGTTGACCCGATGAGTACCGGCGAGAGTCGCCGTGCCTGCAACATCCAGCAGATCTGTGCCGGTCGGCAGGATCTCTGAGATCAGCACGCCGCCGGCATCTTGCGCGTAGTTACCAGCGACATGGATGACGCCAGGACTGTTACCCGGCGAAACCATGCCTGCGCTATATAAGTTGCCGCTGAACGAGCCCACGCCAGTGAGTGTGGTTCCGGACTCGATGCGGAACTCGTTTGTTTGCACCGCGGCGGCCCGCAGATTCACGCTTCCGGCCGCGATCGTGACGTTCTCGGAGAAGCCATCCAGGGCCCCTTCCAGCGTCAGCGCGCCGCCCCCACGTTTCACCAGGCTCTCGAAGCCGCTGAAGGTTGCCGCTGATAGGGTCGCAGCATCATTGGTCGTGAGCTCCACAGTATCGGTGCCCGCGCCGCCGTCGAAGGAGGCTTGGGAGAAATCCGCTCCCGTCGCGATGTGCACCTGATCATTGCCATCGAGCAAGCTCACCGCACCGATCAATGTACCGCCCAGCGTGAGCGTGTCATCGCCCGCTGTACCTTCAAACGTACCCGCATTACGCAGCGTCGCGCCGGCGGCAATCGTCGTCGCGTTCGACGACAGGCTCGCGCCGCTCGTCACCTCCAGCGAGCCATGCCGAATATCCAGTGCGCTCACTGTTGAGCCAGCACCTGTGAGCACTGTTGTGCCGCTGCCCAGCTGGCGCGTGACGCCGGTACCGGTGATCACGCCGTCGAATGTGAGCGCATCGGACCGATTGAACGCCAGCGTGGCGTTGTTTGTGATATCGCCGGTGAGGCTGCCGGACGTGCCGCCATCGCCCACCTGCAATGTGCCGCTGGAGATCGTGGTTCCGCCGGTGTAGTCGTTAGCACCCGTCAACACCAAAGTGCCCAAGTCGGTTTTGTCCAGCATGCCGCTGCCCGTGAGCGCACTCGCGATGATGGCTGTGAAGCCTGCACCCGCGTCGGTGCCATCGCCGACGCGCACGGTGTTCGCGCCGGCGCCGAGCGCGATCGCATCGCCTTCGACGCGATAGTCATCACTTGCGAACTGCATTCCGGAGACACTGATCGCACCGAGGCTGTCATCGACCGTGACGGTGCCGCCAGTGCCGCCGAAGATAACCATCGCGCCGTCCTGATAATCGGCGTTGATCGTCGCATCAGCCGTCGTCCAGTTATCGTTGCCGCCGGCTTGCCAGAGACCGCTGCCGCCGCCGATCTCCCCATCGTTGCGCGCGTGGTCAGCGCCGTCCCAGTAGTTCAGCACCAGCCCCTGCGTGTTGATCAGGTTTACTTGGTTGGCAACCGAGGTCTGCACGTAGTTGGCGGAGCTCGCCGGCATCAACCCGAGCTCCAACCCATTGTCCGTCAGCGTGCCGGTGTAGTTGATGAGGCGATAAATGCCAGCCCCATACGTGCCGCCGGCCGAGAGAGCAACATTCAGCGTGCCATCGAGCGTGAGATCGCCGTTGACGTTGATCAGATCGTTGTACGTGCCGGCGATCGCATTCGCTTCGCCGAGCTCGAAATCGAGAACGGAGCCGCCGCTAAGAGTGAGCGAGCCCATCGTCAGCGTGCCGGGGCTGTTGCCCGGCGCGATATGGCCGCCATCGGCAACGGTGACAGCCCCGCCAATGATGCCGCTGCCGCCCAGCGTTGCGCCGTTCGCGACGGTGACGAGGCCGGTCGCGGCGGACTGATCGCCGTTGATGCGTAGAATGCCGCTGTCGACGCGCGTCTCGCCGGTATAGGTGTTGTTCCCGGTCAGCGTCGTCGTGCCGGTGCCGCGCTGGATCACGCTTCCGGTACCGGAAATCAGATTGCCGACAGTGAGTGCGTTGCTGCGGTTGAAGGCAAGCGCACTGTTGTTCGTGACGCCGAACGTGCCGACGAAGAACCCTCCGCTCGTGCCACCGTTGCCCAGTTGCAGCGTGCCCTCGGCAATCGTGGCCCCGCCGTTGAACGTGATGAAGTTACTGGTCAGGATCAGGCTGGCCGCACCTCGCTTGGTGAAGCTGCCCGTCCCCCCCACTTGGGCGGTAATTGTGAGATCGGCCTGAGTGTCGATAACGCCGCCGCCAGCCTGGAGTGAGATGGGACGTGCGTACGAGAAGGCGGCGGTGTTTTGCAGGGTCGCGCCGTTGGAGAAATTGAGGCTGGGACCCAATTGCGTGGCGCTCGATGCCGAGATCGTGCCATCAAGTAGCCACCAGGAGATCGCGGCACTGCCGCCCGGGCCGCCCGAGCCCGTGCCCGTCAGAGTCCAGAAACTCGTGCCGGTTTTCTCGAACCTCGCGAAGCCCTGGTATTTCGTGGCGAGTCCGGAGACGTCGAACGTGTCTTCGCCGTCGCCGCCGAGCCGGAAGGTATCGTTTGCGTTCGTGGAGCCGGCCACGACGTTGCCTTCGATCACCGATCCGGGCTGCAGCTCCAGAATGCTGACTGCATTGTTGTGCGTACTGAAAGTAATCGCATTGGGCTGCCCCGCGCCTGGGCGTAGAGTGCCGCTATTGACGACAGTAAGGCTGGCGGCCTGGAATTGGGTGCTGACGACAGCCGCCTGGCTAGGAAGTCCCTCCACGGTGCCCGTGTTGTTGACCGTCGCCGATCCCGCAACGTTCAGGTTTGCTGTCCCGCGCACGGTGCCATGGTTGATCAGCGTGGTACCCGCGGTGAGCACCACTCCGTTGGCAAAGGTTGTAAGCCCCGCACCTTCGATCAGCCCGCTTACACCGTTCGTGAGGCTGGCTCCGTTCATCAGCGCCACGCCCGGGCCGCTGGCATTGGTCCCGCCTCCTGCCGGGCCGCCACGGATGATGCCGTTGTTGACATGACTTCCACCGGATAGCCAGGCGCCAGCACCGCCCGCACCAAACACCAAACCGCCGCCGCCCGTGCCGCCTGTGATCGTCCCGTTGTTGGTCAGCGACCCATCGACGACCGATACACCGAAGCCGCCCGTTCCACCACCAGCCCCCCCCGCGCCGCCGAGTTTATCCCCCGCGGTGCCGCCGGTGATCGTTCCGGTATTCGTCAGCGATCCGCTCGTGATGGACACACCGATACCACCGGATCCCGCTGGACCACTGGTATTGTCCGAGCCTCTGCCGGCGGTAATTGTCGCGGCGTTCGAGACGGAACCATTCGTCATGGTGATCACGCTCGCGCCCACACTGCCGCTGCTCGGGTTGCTGATAGTGGCGGAGTTGCCCCCTCGCAGCTCACCGCCCCCCGTCACCGCCAGCGTGCCGCCTGAAAAAGTGAAGCCGCCGCCGGTGGAGAGCCCGGGCTGGCCGTTGAGTTGGAAACCGTTCGTGTTGAACGTGATCGGTTTGGTGAGCGCCGGGAACGCGGTCGTGCTCGCAAACGTGATGTCGCCCGTCAGCGTGATCGTCGAGCTCGCATCCGGGTGGTCGTTGGCATCGTCGATCGCATCGCGAAGCTCCGTCTCGTTTGCGGCAGAGTAGTCAGCCGCTATTGCGTGCGGCGACAGGGTGGCAGCAGAAAGCGCCAGTAGTGCAACTGCGCTTGCAGTAGATCGCGGTGCTGTACGAGTCGCGTTTCGCAGCACCTGTTTGATGGCGACGTGCAGAGACTGTGATTCAATCCGACTCATTCGACTTCCCCTCAATCCAACCGGAGCACGTGGCTCCGTGCCGTTGGACGGGGACTTTAAAGATTGCGCTGTAGCCGAATCGCGATGCGCATCACGTTTGCCGGGCCTGCGCGACGGGTAGGAAACGAGTTCACTTCAAGCTGAATCTGATCCGATTCAATTTGCACCTATCGCGTCATCATCGGTGCGCTCGTTGATTGCTCACCAGCGCTTGAACCAAAAGATCAGAGAGCCGTCGTGGTCTTTGGGGGAGACACATGAGTACCAACCTGGGTTGGCCGCACCGGCCCAACAGATATAGCGTGCTACCCTAGTGGGGGATGGTCGGCGTTTCCCATTGATGAACACAAGCGACTTAGATGCAGCCCCTCGCGGCCTTGTATCCGCATTGCTCGCTGGGGCAGCCATCGGCGTACTAGGTGGCCTGATTGGCCTCGGCGGCGCAGAGTTCCGCCTGCCTCTTCTAATCGGGTTCTTCGGCTTCATAGCTCTGGAGGCTGTAATCATCAATAAGGCGACTAGCTTGGTCGTCGTCATCGCCGCGCTAATCTTCCGCACCCGAGCTGTTCCTATTGACGAGGTCCTGAACCACATCTCGGCGGTGGCAACCTTGCTGACAGGAAGTCTTATTGGTGCATGGCTCGGAGCCGACTTGGCAACACGCCTACACAGTAGAACGCTGTACAAGGTCATCGCCGCCATGCTGGTCGGGATCGCCTTCGTTCTACTGCTCGCTCACGATCATTCATCGAACGCCGCCAGCTTCGCACCTACAACTCAAATAATGGTTGGAGTGATTGCAGGGTTTGTTATTGGCGTAGTCGCGTCATTTCTCGGGGTCGCCGGCGGCGAGCTAATCATCCCCACTCTCGTTCTGCTATTTGGTCTTGACCTCAAGCCCGCAGGCAGTCTTTCGTTAGCTGTCAGCTTACCGACGATGCTGGTTGGATTTGCACGTTACAGCAAAGATCAGAGCTTCAAGGCACTCGCAAAGTACCCACGATTCGTTCTTGCGATGGCCGCGGGCTCCATATTCGGTGCATTCGTGGGCGGCCTGCTGCTTGGTATCGTTCCAAGCAATGTCCTGTTGCCTTTGCTCTCCGCCATTCTGCTCATTTCGGCTTTCAAAGTCTGGCGCCATAAATGAGCGAATACGACTAACGCTTTCCCCGGATACTACCCCTCAGCCGAAACCACGGTAGGAATTCAGTCGGGTGGCACACCGAAACCACCGTGGTTTGACCTGCATATTCCTGCAGCCAAATGGTCAGCCTGTTACTTCAGGAATCTCGAAGGAAACCCCGCACCCTCCGATGCCGCAATAACCGTTCGGATTCTTCGCCAGATATTGCTGGTGATAATCCTCCGCATAATAAAACTCCGGCGCATCCAGCACCTCGGTCGTAATCTTCCCGTACCCCACCTTCGTCAAACGCTCCTGATACGCAGCCAGACTCTTCTGCGCCGCCGCCTTCTGCTCGGCGTCGTACACATAAATTCCGGAGCGATACTGCGTGCCGATGTCATTGCCCTGTCGCATGCCCTGGGTCGGGTCGTGTGATTCCCAGAAGGTCTTCAGCAATGTTTCATAGCTGATCTTGGTCGGGTCGTAGACCACGCGCACGACTTCGTTGTGAGCCGTATAGCCGGAGCACACTTCTTCATAGGTCGGGTTCGGCGTGACGCCGGCGGCGTAGCCGACGGCGGTGCTGTAGACGCCGGGCAGTTGCCAGAACTTGCGTTCGGCGCCCCAGAAGCAGCCCAGGCCGAAGAGCGCCAGCTTCGTGCCGGCGGGGAAGGGCGGGACGATGCGGTTGCCGTTCACGAAGTGCTTTTCGGGGACCGGCAGCGGCGTGGCGCGGCCAGGGAGGATGTCAGCGGCGTCTGGCAGGACGGCCTTCTTGCGGAACGAGTACATACGCACCTCGGGGTAGCGGAACCGCGCTATGTTGCATCGGTTTGGAGGAGCGGTATAGATGCGGCCCGGAGGGGCCAAAACAAGCCAGCTTTGTCGGCGAGGTGGGCCCGCTCGCGCTGAATTCGGCGGCGACAGCACCCCCAAAAGAAAAAAGCTCCAGCAGGCATCCCTGCTGGAGCTTCAAACATTCCGGATCACGCGGCCGCCGCCCCCATGCCACCCATGAAGGTCAGCGAGTCGGTAGCGCGACGGCATTCTCGCGGTGTCACGCCATGGAAGCGGCGTAACGCACGGAACAACGTCGAGCGGGAGTCGAAGCCGACCACCTTGACGATGTCCTCCACCGCCAATTCACTTCCCCGCAGCAGCCGGCCAGCGACCGTCGTCCGCTTGCGCTGTAAGTACTCGTGCGGCGTCACGTCGTGGATGTGCTTGAACAGCCGCAGGAAGTGATGGCGCGACAGGAACGCGGCGCGAGCCATGTCACCCAGCATCAACGGCTTGTCGAAGTTGGAGTGGATGAAATCGGTCGCCAGCGACACTCGACGCAGGATCTCGCGACGCGTGGCCGCGCGACGCACCGGCACGCCGCGCGCCCGCTGCAACACATCCCGATGCCGAGCCAGCAAGCGTTCGAGCAGGAACGCGAACTGCTCTTCGAACCACAGCGGATCGTTCAAGCCCATTTCGCAGTGCCGACGAATGAACAGCAGCACCGGCGTGACACCCCGGTCGTGGGTCTGCAGGTGGGGGATGAAAGGCAGCGACGCGCTCGCCTGCACCTCACCTTCATCCAGCAGCCGGTCCTCGGGCGTGAGCATCGTGCCGAGCACCTCTTCCGGCATGCCCTTGCGGAACAATACCGTCAATACGTTGACGGGCTCGGAGCCGCGGATGCGTACCGTGGCCGGACTCGAGGGTATCGGCAACCACGTATCGTCGTCGACCGCGATGCGCCGGTTGTCCAGCGTAACTTCCTGCCGCCCGCCCCATGCGCTCAACAGCGCGAAGCGCTCACCGTCCAGCGTGTAATCGGCGACCTGCGTGTGCAGGCTCACCACGGTATTTTCGGAGCTGGACTGTCGCGCCAACGCCGCACTCAGATCACCACTCACCATCTCATGGGTTCGACGGAGAATCATCCCGTTACCCCTCCCCGTTGCTTAGCAGTCAACACCGGCCGCAACACCGGCCTCACTGGAGCTGTGCCGCCGCCCTCACGGGGCACGCCGCAACTCCACCCTAAAAGCTGACACATCCTGGAAATCGGCTGAGTTGTTACCATTTCCGCGCCAATTTGCGCCGGCTACAAGCGCTTTACGATGATCTGATTGCGGCATGCGGCGAAAGGTTGCAGTGCTGTACTCACTTCAGTCAGGGACGGCGCCAATTACGCAATGCATGAGACAGGGCCGCGCACGATCAGACGTCGATTCGCAGGATGAGTGGATGTCCGCCGCCGCCAAAAGTTGCAGGTACGCCACGACGATTGCCGAATCGGGCCCGCTTTTGGCGGCTTCGGTCTAAAGACGAGTGAAGCCGCGCGCGGAAGACACCTTGGCGAAAAAGAATTGGCGACGCGGTCGGGATGATTGCGGCTGGTGGAGCCCGGGCGGATCCGGGTAAAATCGCGCCCGTTTAGAATTTGTCCAAACTCACATGCCCATTGCTCACGAACACAACCTAGCGCGCCCTCTGCCGCGCGACTGCCAGTTCGGCATTCGAGTCAAGTTGCGCTCCACCGATCCGTTCAAGAACCTGGTCGGCGGCGACTGGACGCGCGAGCACTGGTACGCGACCCGCGACGAGCGCGACCGCATGCTCAAGGAAATGAGCGGCCGCTACCTGTACTTCCGCCCGGGCGACCGCCCGACGCTGGAGTTCGAGAAGATCGAGCGCTAGAAGGTCCGGCCCAGGAACAGGTAGAACGCCTTCTGCGATTCTTTGAAGTCGTAGCCCGTCGCCAGGTAGACGGGCCCGAGCGGCGAATCGAGGCCGAGGAACAGGCTGGCGTTCTTGCGCAGGTCGCCGAAGCTCGCGTCGCTGCTCTCCAGCCAGGTGTTGCCCGCTTCGAACGACATGCCCGCATAGGCCGGAAAGTCGAGCACGCCCGAGCCGCCGCGGCCGATGCGGCGCTGATAGATGAGTCGGCCGATCCCAAAGTGCGGTCCGGCGAGCGCCCCCGGCGACAGGCCGGACAGGTTCAAGAAGCCCCCCAGCGAGAAAAAATTCTCCGGCCGCGCGACCTCTGCGTTGGCGGTCGTGCCGCCATTTATCCAGAAGATCAGGGTGTGCCGATCGAACGAGCGCGCCACCAGCCACGAGGTCTCGAACGCGTTCAGGTTGTCGTCCGAGCCGATGTTTTCGCGTTCGCCCCGCCACTGGAACTCGAACTGCTGGCCATGACGCGGGAAGAAAATGCTGTCCAGTCGATCGTACGAGAAGCGCGCGAAGTAACCACCGCGGTCGAAGTTGGCGAGCGGTAGCGTCTGATCGCCGATCAGCACCCGCGAACGCCCGGTGCCGCGCCGTATGCCGAGCCGGATCTCGCCCCAGTTGGATATCTCGCGCCCGATATCGAGACCGCCCTGCAAGCTGCGCACACGGTACTCAGCCAGCAGATCCCGCCCGTCTTCGCCCAGCTGGAAAACGCTGCGCTCCTCGAAATCGATACTGGGTGCAATGAAGTAACGGCTCGCCAACGACAGGGGCTGATAAAACTCGGTGAACACCCGCGGGTTGTCGCCGATCTGGATATCGGTGAGCCATTCGGCGCCCAGTGGATTGAGCTCGGTGGCGATGAAGCGCACGGCCGCGTTGTAGCGGCTGATCCCTTCGAAGTTGTCTTCCAGGTTCAAGCCGAAGCGCACGTAATTCGGTCCCCAGCTCTTGCGCCTCAGGTCGAGCTCGAGCCCGGCGCGCCCGCCCTCTTCGATCAAGTTGTAATCGATGGACTCGAAACGGTCCAACGCATACAGCGAGGACAGCTGCTGGCGCACGCGATCGGCATCCAACGCTTTGCCGATCAAATTGCTCATGGTCGCTTTGACCAGGGGGTCGTATTCCATCGAGTGCGGATCGGCGCGCACGAACTGGATGGTGGGCAAGCTGGCGTCACGCGGATTGCGGGCGGCCAGATAACGCACATATGCATCCGGGCTGAGCGCGACCCTCTGTAATGCGGCGGCCTGCTCCCGAGCCGCGACCTCGCCAGCCCGCAACGCCTGCGGAACGCGGCTGAAGTCCGCCGCGGTGAATCGACCGAGCGGCGGCTCGATCAGAATATCGTTCGCCCCCAGCAGAGCGCGCTGCTCCCGGGTGCGCCCGCGAATCAGAATCGCGAACGCCTGGTTGGTGATCTCCAGCGGCGACTTCAGGTCTTCACTGGCATACAACGGAAAACTCACATCGACGGCGATCAACACGTCGACGTTCATCGCACGCGCGATCGCCACGGGCAGGTTGTCCGTGAGCCCGCCATCGACGAGCAACTTGCCATCGCGCTCGACCGGCGCGAATACGCCCGGCGCCGACATGCTGGCGCGCATCGCCGTGACGAGATCGCCGGAGTCCATGATGATGGAGTCGCCCGTCTCCAGATCGGTGGCTACCGCTCGAAACGGAATCGGCAAGCGATCGAAGTTCTGGATTCCCGCCACCGGCAGGGACGCGCCTCGCAACACCTGCTCGAGCTTCTGGCCTTGCACCAGGCCTCGCGGCAACACGAACCCTTCCTTGGTCACGCCGAGCGCGTAACGCACCAGGAATTCGCGATCGTCCTGCTTGCGCCGGAAACCGAGCTCCTCGCGCGGCGGACGGTCTTTGAGCGCGTCTTCCCAATTCACCGAGCGCAACAGTTTCTCGATGTCCGCCACCGGCATGCCCGAGGCATACAGGCCGCCGACCACCGCGCCCATGCTGGTGCCGGCGATCGCATCGATGGGAACACGCATTTCGTCGAGCACCTTGAGCACGCCGACGTGCGCCGCTCCGCGTGCCCCGCCACCACTTAGCACCAGACCGACACGCGGTCGCGGCTGCTCCGCGGCGGCGGCCAACACTGGCGATACCAAAGACGCGCCGAGGACCAGCGCCAACAACATCGCGAACGACGACGCTCGAAAGCGCGGCGCGCGGCATGCGAGGTGGGCCTTCATCCTCGAAATTATAGGGCAGAGCTTGTGACCTCGAACCTTGCTCGCTAGGCTTTTTGCATGTCACTCGCCTGTCGCCGACCGGCCACGCCGCGCCGGATCGCCCCGCTCGCCGCCCTGCTCGCCCTGTGCAGCGGCGTCCTTGCCAGCCAGGCACTGGCCGCACCTCCGCATCGGCGGCTCAACGACGGCGATGCTCAATGGCAGTACTACGGCGGCGATGCCGGTGGCAGCCGTCACGCGGCCTCGAAGCAAATCACGCGCGACAACGTCGATCAGCTGGAAATCGCGTGGACCCATCGCACCGGTGAGCTCGGCGTCGGCTTCGTGCGCGCCGAAAAGTTGTCATTCGAAGCCACGCCCATTCTGGTCGATGACACGCTGTACCTGAGCACGCCGACCAACATCGTGATCGCGCTCGACGCCAGGACCGGCAAGTTTCGCTGGCGTCACGATCCGAAAATTCCGAGGCACCTGCATTACGCCGAAGCGACGTCTCGTGGCGTGGCGTGGTGGACGGATGAAGCCGCCGACACCAACACGCGCTGCTCGCAACGTATTTTCATCGGAACTTTGGACGCAAGGCTGATCGCGCTCGACGCGCGCACAGGCGCCCGTTGTCCAGATTTCGGTAACAACGGCAGTGTCGATCTCGCCGCCGGCGCCAGATCCACGCAACGCGGCGAGTATATGGTCACATCGCCCCCAGCGGTTTATCGCGACCTGATCATCACGGGCTCGGCGATTGGGGACAATCGCGGCGTCGAGTTGGAACGAGGCATCGTTCGCGCCTTCGACGCCCGCACCGGCGCGCAACGCTGGTCCTGGGATCCCATTCCCGATACGACTGCAGAGGCGACGAAGCGCGGCTGGACGGAGGATTCCGCTCGACGCACCGGCGGTGCGAATGCCTGGTCGATGATCTCGGTCGATGCGGGCCGGGGCTTGATCTTCGTACCGACAGGCTCGGCAAGCCCGGATTTTTATGGAGGCGAACGGCCCGGCCTGAACCACTACGCAAACTCGCTGGTGGCGTTGCGCGCTCAGACCGGCGAGCTGGTGTGGTATCGCCAGCTCGTGCATCACGATCTGTGGGATTACGATCTCGCCGCGCAGCCCATGCTCATCGACTTCGAGCGCGATGGCAAAGCGATCGCAGCGGTCGTGCAGGCCACCAAGACCGGCATGCTGTTCGTCTTCGATCGCGAGACCGGCGAGCCGGTGTTCGAGATTGTCGAGCGACCGGTGCCCGCTTCGAACGTCCCCGGCGAGCTTGCTTCGCCGACCCAACCGTTCCCCGCCACGCCCGCGCTCGTCTCGCACGCCGCGGTCACTCCGCAGGATGCATGGGGGCTGACGGTGATCGATCGTGCCCAGTGCCGCAACCTCATCAGCAAATATCGCTCGGAGGGCTTGTTCACGCCGCCCAGTCTGCAAGGAACCATCATGTCGCCCGGCTTCGCCGGTGGCGTGAACTGGGGCAGCCTGGCGTTCGACCCGCAGCGTCAGTTGATCTTCGCCGCCGTGAATCATCTGCCCATGGTTGCGACCCTGGTACCGCGCGATCAACTGAAACTCATGCGCGAGTCCGGGAGTTATCCCGACTCGGAGTTCGCGCAGCAGACCGGCACGCCCTACGCCATGCGCCGTGAAATGCTGGCGTCGCCGCTCGGGCTGCCGTGCACGGCGCCGCCCTGGGGATCTCTGGCCGCGGTCGATCTGCGGCGCAACGCCATCCTCTGGCAGGTAGTGCTCGGCTCGACCCGTGATCGCACGCCTTGGTTCGTGCCGTCCAGGACCATCGGCATGCCGAACATGGGCGGGCCGCTGGTCACCGCCGGCGGACTGGTCTTTATCGGCGCGGCCACCGACAATTACCTGCGCGCCTTCGATATCGAGACGGGTCGCGAACTGTGGAAGGGCCGTCTACCCGCGGGTGGTCAGGCGACTCCCATGAGTTACGAAATCGGCGGGCGCCAGTATGTAGTGATTGCGGCCGGCGGACATGGCGGGCTGAAAACCAAACGCGGCGATTACGTGATCGCCTTTGCGCTGCCGGCGGCGCAGTGACGTTGCAACGAACAGGTCATCAACATGCGTGCATCTCGCTTCGGTTCCACTGCTCTGCTGAGTTGCACGGCGCTGCTCATTTCGACGGCTCAGGCGGCGGAGCGTAACGGCGGCCGGGTGGAAGAAGTCGTCGTCACCGGCACGCGTGAGGCGGAACAACTGCGCGATTTCGCCGGCAGCATCTCGCTCGTGAAAGCCGATGACATCACGGTGGTCGGCTCGACGCATCACAGCGAGATCATGAATCGCGCGCCGGGCGCGATGATCCAGCGTAACAGCGGCCAGGAAAGCCTGACCGCGATCCGCTCGCCGGTGCTCAGCGGTCCGGGCTCGTGCGGCACCTTTCTGTTCCTCGAAAACAGCGTGCCGATCCGGCCCACCGGCTTCTGCAATGTCAACGAGCTGTTCGAGGTCAACAGCGAACAGGCCAGCTCGATCGAAGTGCTGCGTGGACCAGCAGGCGTGATCTACGGTTCCGGCGCCATGCACGGAGCGATCAACGTGATTTCCGCTCAGCCTGGCGACATGCCGGCGCGCAGCCTCGCGCTGGAAGGCGGGCCGGATGAGTATTACCGCGGCAAGCTCGGTTTGAGCCACAAGAGCGATGCGACCGACATTGGCGGGGTCGTGGTCGCTTCGCACGACGGCGGCTGGCGTGACAGCTCCGGGCTCGAAGAACAGAAGTTGAACATCGGTCTCACGCATCGCAGCGGCGTCGCGCGGATGGGATTGGATCTGGCCGCCACGAACTTGAACCAGGAAACGGCCGGCTTCATCCAAGGCTTCAATGCATATCGCAACGAAGCCATCGCGAAGTCGAACCCGAATCCGGAAGCCTATCGAGATGCGTATGCCGTCAGACTGACGGGGCGTTACGAGCGGCCGCTGAGCGACAACATGCAACTGGCGGTGCGTCCGTACGCTCGTTACTCCCGGATGGATTTCCTGCAGCACTTCCTCATCGGCAAACCGCTGGAGGAGAACGGGCAGGAATCCGTCGGCGTGCTCGCGGCGCTCGATTTCACGGCCTTCAACAACACGCGCTTCCTCACTGGCGTCGATCTCGAATTCGCGCAGGGCTTTCTGAAGGAAACCCAGCCCGGACCGGCGACGGACGGCGCGCCCGCGGCGAATGCGATTCGCCCTGCGGGCAAGCATTACGACTACCGGGTGGACAGCCGCATTGCCGCCCTCTATGGACAGGTCGAACAGCCCTTCGCCGAGCGCTGGAAAGCGATCGCTGGCGCGCGCTACGAGTTTGTCGAGTATGACTATCGGAACCGCATGATCGACGGCAACACTGCCGAGAATGGCGCGACCTGTCCGGGCGGCTGTCTGTTCAATCGTCCGGCCGACCGGCGCGATGATTTCGGCAATGTGACTTCGAAGCTCGGGCTCACTTACGAGCTCACGGACGATCACACGTTGTATGCCACGGCCACTCGCGGCTATCGCGCACCGGACACCAGCGAGCTGTATCGGCTGCAGCGCCAGCAGTCGGTGGCGGATCTCGATTCGGAACAACTCGACAGCATCGAGCTCGGGGCTCGCGGCTTCTACGGACCGATGAGCTACTCGCTCGCGGCGTTCACGATGGACAAGGACAACGTGATCTTCCGCGACTCGAACGGCTTCAATGTCAGCGACGGCCGCACCAAGCACGAAGGCGTGGA
>Ga0164243_10003275_pt1 | contig 26046 bp, 23 predicted proteins | sample OricompcompostOP_FD_108781 | JGI IMG/M metagenome (GOLD analysis project Ga0164243, IMG submission 108781) | Organic Plus compost microbial communities from Emeryville, California, USA - Original compost - Organic plus compost (OP) | ecosystem: Engineered > Solid waste > Mixed feedstock >...
ACCGCGCTCGGCATCCCTGTCACAGAGCCCGTGGGATAAGTCTGTCCGGGGAAAGGGGAACCCCGGCCATCAGCCGATTTGTGCAACATGTATAACCGCCCCTTGCGCAAGAGGGTTTTGGAGTAATCTGGCGCGGTGTCGGGTGCTGACATGTATCCGGCCTCGTGATGCGGCCATCGTCATGCCGCGGGCCCGCATGGTGTTCGCGGGTCGGAACCAAATCAACGCCGCGTGCTCAAAGGCACTCTGTTGCGCTCTGGTTTTCCAACCCTGTCTCGCGACCGTTGCGCCAAGCTGCTCTCAGCCCTCCTCCGCTCCGACGACCTCGCAGCCGCTGACGGACTTTACGCCGTCATGGCCGGAGCCCGGTAGACCTCTCCGCTCTTCATCAACGCCCAGACGATCCGCGCCATCTTGTTGGCCAGTGCAACCCGGACCAGCATCGGCGGCTTGCGTTCCAGCATCCTTGCCAGCCAAGTGCCCGGACGTGCAGACGCGTGGCAATGCCGCTTGATGATAACGCTGTTGGCGCCGATGATCAGCAGCCGTCTCAGCGAGCGCTCCCCCATCTTCGTCGTGGCGCCGAGCCTCTGCTTCCCGCCTGTCGAGTGCTGCCGCGGTGTGAGGCCGAGCCATGCCGCAAAATCTCGGCCTTTCCGGAACGCTTCCGGCGGCGGAGCCAGTGTGGCGATGGCGGTGGCGATCAGCGGACCGATGCCTGGAATCGTCATCAGGCGCCGGGCGACCTCATCGGTCTTGGCGCGTCGGTCGATCTCGGCATCCAAGGCCTCGATCTGACCGTCGAGTTGGGCAAGCGTTGCAGTCAGGACCGTCAGGGAGGCCCGCGCCGTGGCGGGCAGGCCCGATTCTTCGTCCACGACAAGGGCAACAAGGCGCCGGGCATTCGTCGCACCCTGTGGCACGACCCAGCCGTATTCGGTGAGATGTCCGCGGAGTGCGTTGATGGCCTGGGTACGCTGCCGGATGAGCAACTCTCGGACGCGAAAGACGCTGGCGGCCCCTTGCGTTTCCTCGCTCTTCACGGGCACGAAGCGCATGTTCGGTCTCTGCGCCGCCTCGCAGATCGCCTCGGCATCCGCCGCATCATTTTTTTGCCGCTTGATGAAAGGCTTCACATAGGCGGGCGGGATGAGCCTGATTTCGTGACCGAGCTTGGACAGTTCCCGTCCCCAGAAATGCGCGCCGCCGCAGGCCTCCATCGCGACCAGACAGGGCGGCAACTTGGCGAAGAACTCAATCATCTGAGCCCTTCTGAGCTTCTTGCGTAAGACAGCATTGCCTTTGCTGTCAGCGCCGTGGACCTGGAACACATTCTTCGCCAGATCCAGTCCGACCGTGATAATCTCCGACATGACCGCCTCCCAATTTGGATTGTCGCGATCCCACCTTGGCACATCGATGCCGCCGGGGGGCGGTTACAGCATCAGAGCCGTTTTGCTGCACTCCGTTCCGAGTGCCGATCCCAATTGGGCGCCGTTCCGCGAGATCGCCTGAGAAGGCAGCGCCAGCCGCCGGATCGGCGATCCTCTATGCGGATCGAAGCCGCGGATTGGACCCCGCGATAGCGGATCGGTTCGTCCGATCCGCAAGACGTCGACTCCCGTCGCTCCTTAAAAGGCAAGAGGTGAATCGCGTTGCAGCCAAAAGCTAGGAACTTCGTATGGAAGCATTTCCAAACAATATTGGCCTTGGCTGAAAACGGTCGCGATAGTGGTCCCAACAAGAATTAGCCGGGCCTGTTCTTGGTCCTCGACTTTCATGAACACTATCAAGGAGCGTGTTTGGCATGGCTGGACAGCCGTATTCTTCTTTTCGCAAGATGGCGCCGGTGGTCATTATCGGCGCTGGACCCATCGGGCTTTCGCTTGCGGGCGATCTGGGTTGGCGGGGCATTCCGTCGCTGCTGATCGAGCGCGGAGACGGTCAGGTTTTCCAGCCGAAAATGGACATGGTCGGCATCCGCACCATGGAATTCTGCCGCCGCTGGGGGATCGTCGATTGGGTGGAAAAGGCCGGCTACAACCGCGCCTATTCGCAGGATTACGCCTGGGTTTCGCAGCTGCATGGCGGCTATGAGTTCGGCCGCGAGGAATTCCCCTCTGTCCAGGATGAGCCCAAGCCGGCGCAAAGCCCGCAAAAGCGCGAGCGTTGCCCGCAGAATTTCTTCGATCCGGTTCTGACCCAATTCGCGAAATCGACGGGCAAGAGCGAGATCCTCTATCGGCACGAATATGTCGGGCATGAAGAACATGCCGACGGTGTGATTGTCCGGCTGCGCGATATCGAGGCCGGCGAGGAATTCGAGGTCGAGGCGCAATATCTGGTCGGATCGGATGGCGGGGCGTCCGCGGTGCGTCAGGCGATGGGCATCGAAATGTCCGGCCAGCCGGCGCTGACCTATACGACCAATGCGATCATCCGCTGCGACGGGCTGGAAAAGCTGCACGATAAGAAACCCGGCTATCGCTACATCTTCATCGGTCCCGAGGGCACCTATGCGACCATCGTGGCGATCAACGGGCGCGACCAGTGGCGCTTTTCGATCGTCGGCGATGACGAGATGCGGACCCTGACCGAGGCGGACGTCCGAGCGGTGTTCGAGCGCGCCATGGGGCGCAGCGATTTCGACTATGAGGTCCTGTCGATCCTTCCCTGGATCCGCCGTCAGTTGGTCGCCGACAGCTATGGAACGGCCCGTGTCCTGATCGCGGGGGACGCCGCGCATCTGACGTCGCCCACCGGCGGTTTCGGCATGAACATGGGGATTCAGGACTCGGTCGATCTGGGCTGGAAACTGGCTGCCATGCTCGAAGGATGGGGCGGGCCGGAACTGATCCCGAGCTATGAGATCGAGCGCCGCCCGGTGGCGATCCGCAATGTCACCGAAGCCACCAACAACCTCAAGCTGATGCTGACGCCCCGGCAATACCTTAACCAGAAGGTGTTCGAGGAAGGTCCCGAAGGCGACGCGGCCCGGAAGGAATTCGGCGATGCCTATACCGCGATGATGAAGCGGGAATGGCATACCATCGGCATCCACCTGGGCTATCGCTACGAGGGCTCGCCCATCATCTTTCCCGACGGCACCGCCGAGCCCGAGGATACGGTCTCGACCTATGAACAGACTGCCCGGCCCGGGCATCGCGCGCCGCATGTCTGGCTGGACGAGGGCATGTCGACGCTGGACCTGTTCGGGCGCGGCTTTGTTCTGTGCCGATTCGATCCTGCGGCCGAGCCCGACCCGCTGCTGGATGCCGCGCGAGCGGTTGGGATGCCGATGATGCTTCGGGATATCGACAACCCAGAAGCGCGGGCGCTCTATGATGCCAAGCTGGTGCTGGTGCGCCCCGACGGCCATGTCAGCTGGCGGGGCGACGCGGTGGCCGATGCCCGGGCCATCGTCGATGTCTCACGCGGGGCGATCGCTTTCGCCGATTTGCACGCCGAGGCCGCGGAATGAGGTTCGTTTCGTTCAACGGCAACCGGATCGGCCTGGTGGACGGCGACGGGGTGATCGACATCACGGATCTGGCTGCGGTGGATCCCTCGCAATGGCCGCCGGTCGGCATGGTGCAATTCATCGCGCGCTTCGGGGATCTGCTGCCAGAGGTCGAGGCGCGACGGCTCCAGGGTGTCACTCTGCCCCTGTCCCAGCTGCGCCTCGAGGCCCCCGTGCGGTGGCCGAACAAGATCATCGCCTTTCCGGCCAATTACCACGAACATATCAGCGAGATGCGCGAGAACGTCATCTCGCAGGCCAATGCCAAGGGACAAGGATTCTTTCTCAAGGCAAATTCCTCGATTTCGGGTCCTGCCGATCCGGTGGTGCTGCCCCCCGTCGAGGGTCGCGAGATTCATCACGAATGCGAATTGGGGATCGTCATCGGTCAACGTGCACGGGGGCTGTCGCGCAACAAGGCGCGCGGTGTGATCTTTGGTTTTACCTGCCTGCTGGATATGGTCATCCGCGGCCGGGAAGAGCGCGTGATGCGCAAATCCTACGACACGTTCTGCCCCATCGGCCCCTGGATCGTCACCCCCGACGACGTGCCGGACATGAATGACCTCACCATGCGGCTGTGGGTCAATGGAGAGCAGCGCCAATCGGCCAGCACCCGCGACCTGATCGTGGACATCCCCGAGATGATCGCGATGTCCTCGGCCGTCTGCACGCTGGAACCGGGGGATATCATCGCCACGGGCACGCCGGCGGGTGTCGGCCCGGTGCGCCCCGGCGATACGCTCAGCATCGAAATCAGCCATATCGGCCGAATGGACCTGAGGGTCGAGGCCGGTGCAGTCGGCGCGCATCCCGTCTGGAACGCGCTCAAGATCGCAACCCTTTCCTGAGGAGGACACCATGCCATTGGAAAACGTGCAGGTCGATGCACCCGAAGGCTTCTACGACGCGTTGGGCACCAAGGCGATGGTCCCCGGCTGGGCGAAGCGCGAGCCCGCCATGTGGTCCGAGCCGAAGCCGAAATTCGTTCCCGTCGTCTGGCGCTACAAGGATGCGCGCGAAGCGTTGGACAAGGCCGCCGATTTCGTCTCGCCCGAGAAGGCCGAGCGGCGCAACCTGATCCTGGTTGCCCCCATCGAAGGCAACAACTACCCGACCTGCCGGCATCTTGTCGCGGCCTATCAACTGGTGCTGCCGGGCGAAACGGCGCGCTCCCACCGCCATGCTCCGAATGCGCTGCGCATCGTGCTGGATGTGGGACCAGAAACCTACACTATCGTGGATGGCACGCGCGTGGACGTGGGCGAAGGCGATGTGGTGCTGACGCCTTCCTGGGCATGGCACGGGCATTCGAACTTCTCCTCCGAGCCGGCCTTCTGGATCGACATCCTGGACGTGCCGCTGGTCCAGAATCTCGAGAACATGTATTTCGAGGACTATCCGCACAAGAACGAGCCGATCAGTTCGAACCAGCCCGACTCGCCACTGCGCAACAAGGATGCCGATATCGTCGCGGCCACGCAGGAAAAGGGCCGGGTGCCGCTTGCCGATGGCAAGCTCAAGACCATGGGGATCCACTCGATCGGCCTCAAGGCCGGCGAGGTGCTGGAGCATGGCAGGCGGATCACCAATTCGATCTATACCGTCCTGCGCGGCGAGGTGGATATGGATATCGAAAACCTGGGCGAGGTGACGCTGACGCGGGGCGATATCGTGGTAATCCCCAACTGGCATGCCTATTCGATCAAGGGGCGCACGGAATTCGATCAACTGATCCAGATCACCGACGAGCCGGTGTTCGACGCGCTGGGGTTCACCGAACTGCAAAAGACGAAAGCCTGAGCCACAAGGCCAGACGGGAGGAAAGCGATGCTGGATTTTGGTCCCGAGAAAGAAATGATCCGCGACATGGCGCGGCGAGTCACCGAGGACGAGGTGCGCCCGCGCGTCGCGGAAATGGAGGCGACCGATCGCTTTCCGCGCGAACTGGCTGAAATCTTCGGCGATCTCGGGCTTCTGCAACTGTGGGTGCCCGAGGAATATGGCGGGCCGGGGGGCGATCTGACCTCGGTCTGCATCGCCAAGGAGGAGATCGGCCGCGGCTCGCTGGCCGCGTCGACGCTCTGCGCCAATAACTCCATCGGCCTCATCCTACCGGTGCTGCATTTCGGCACCGAGGAGCAGAAGAACCACTACCTGCCGATCTCGGCTTCGGGCCGAGCGATCGCGGCCGTGGCAATCACGGAACCCGAAACAGGCTCGGACGTATCCGCGATCCGCACCTTTGCCCGCAAGGATGGCGAGAGCTATGTCGTCAACGGCCAGAAAAGCTGGATCACCTGGGGGGCGGATGCGGATTACATTCTGCTTTTCGCCCGTACCTCGGCCGAAAAGGGGCATGACGGTATCAGCGTCTTTCTGGTGGACAGCAAGACCCCCGGCTTCCATGTCGGCAAGGCCGAGCACAAGATGGGACGTCATGGCGCACCCACCTGCCAGTTGCATTTTGACGATATGCGCATCCCCGCGGAATGCCGGCTGGGCGAGGAAGGGATGGGCTTCAAGGCCTGCATGAAGATCCTGGACCTGAACCGCCCCTCGGTCGCGGCTTCGTCGCTGGGCTTGGCTCAGGCCGGGCTGGAGGCTTCACTGACCTATGCCAACGAACGCCGGCAGTTCGGCCGCCGCATCGGGGATTTCCAGATGATCCAGGCCAAGATCGCCGACATGGCGATGAAGACCGAGGCAGCGCGGGCGCTGCTTTACACCAGCGCCCAGGAGATTGACGGCGGTAACATGTCGCGCCTGACGCTGCTGTCGTCGATGTGCAAGTGCTATGTCACCGATGTCGCGATGGAGGTTGCGCTGGAGGCAGTGCAGGTGCTTGGGGCCTATGGCTATTCGACCGAATACCCGGTCGAGCGGATCATGCGGGATGCCAAGCTGAACCAAATCCTCGAAGGCACCAACGAAATCCACCGGATCATCATCGCGCGCCAATTGCTGGGCAAATGATGGCTTGCCCGTTTCCCGCCCATGGGCGCCGCTTCCCTTTTGAAAGATAGAACCATGCTTAATGCCGCATTCAAGGACTACAGCCTGCACCCGGCGACCGCCGCCTTTCTGGCACGTGCCCATGGGCTGATGATCGACGGCCGATCGGTGGCCGCGCTTGCCGGGCGACGGCGCGACGTCTTCGATCCCGCCTCGGAAGAGGCTTTCACCACCGTGGCCGAAGCCAGCCCCGAGGATGTGGATCTAGCGGTGGCCGCCGCCCGCCGTGCCTTTGAGGGTGACTGGGCCAGGGTTACCCCGTCGCAGCGTGGCCGGATGCTCAACCGCATGGCGGAACTGATCGAGACGAATGGCGACGAACTGGCCGAACTGGAATGTCTGAACTCGGGCAAGCCTCTGCAATTCTGCCGCAATGTCGATATCTTCGGCGTGGCAGACATGTTCCGCTATATGGCTGGCTGGGCGACCAAGATCACCGGCGACACCCATAACCCCTCGATGCCCGGCGAATGGCACGCCTATACCCTGCGCCAGCCGGTGGGAGTCGTGGGCCAGATTCTGCCCTGGAACTTCCCGATGAACATGGCCGCCTGGAAGATCGCCCCGGCGCTGGCGGCGGGTTGCACCATCGTGCTGAAACCGGCCGAAGCGACGCCGCTGACGGCGCTGCGCTTGGCGGAACTGGCGCTGGAGGCGGGCATTCCGGCCGGGGTTATCAATGTGGTGACCGGCAAGGGATCGGTCATCGGGGATGCGATCACCAACCATCCCGGCATCGACAAGGTGGCCTTCACCGGCTCGACCGAGGTCGGCCAGCATATCGCCCGGAACTGCGTCAGCTCGAACCTCAAGAAGGTCTCCCTCGAACTGGGAGGCAAGTCGCCGGTGATCGTTTTTCCCGATGCGGATCTGGATGCGGCGGTGGCCGGCATCGCCGGGTCGATCTTTTTCCATGCCGGCCAGGTCTGTGCCGCCGGTTCACGGCTCTATGTGCATGAAAAGATCTACGACCGGGTGGTCGAGGCTGTCGCGGCCAAGGCTGCTGGTCTGAAGGTCGGGCCGGGGATGCTGCCGGATCATGACCTCGGTCCCGTCATCTCCCGTGCGCAACGCGAAAGCGTCATGGCCTATATCGAGAAGGGCCGTGCCGAGGGCGCCGAAGTGCTGACGGGAGGCCGGGCGTTGGGTGCCAAGGGCCATTTCGTCGAGCCGACCGTCCTGGCGGGCACTGGACCGGGCATGGCGGTTCATGACGAGGAAATCTTCGGACCGGTCCTTTGCGCGATGCGCTTTGGCGATGAGGATCTGGACGCGATTGCCGCGCGCGCCAATGCCTCGCCCTATGGCCTGTCCTCGAGCATCTGGACGCGGGATCTCTCGGTCGCGCACCGGCTGGCAAAGCGTATCCAGTCGGGGATCGTCAACGTCAACACCCATACCTCGCCAGACGCCAGCCTGCCCTATGGCGGCTACAAGCAGTCCGGCTGGGGACGCGAGCGGGGTGCCGAGGTCCTTGATCTCTACACCCAGATCAAGGCCGTCGCGGTCAAGCTGGCCTGAACGGAAAGCGGAGGAAGGATCATGTCGCAAGGATCGGTGGATTATCTGGCCAAGGACGGTCGCGCCTATATCACCATCAACCGGCCGGAAAAGAAGAATGCCATGTCGAACGCCATGCTCGATCAACTGGTCGAGGGCTATGCGCGCGCCGAGGCGGATGACGACGTACGCGTGGTGGTGCTGCGGGGTGCCGGCGACGATTTCAGTGCCGGGCACGACATGTCCGAACTGGGCAAGGAATATGGCGAGCCGCAGCTCGACAAGAACGGCAAGCCGCGCCGACCCAGCCAGCGCGCGCGGCTGCAATACGACAAGATGTATATCAACCGCTTTCGGCATGTCTATGAATCGCAAAAGCCCACCCTGGCACTGGTCAAGGGCTATTGCCTGGGTGCAGGGCTTTACCTCTGCGAGGCCTCGGATGTCGTCATCGCCGGAGATACGCTGAAGCTGGGCCATCCCGAGCAGAAGCTGGGCCTGTCGGGTGCGGCTTATTTCGCTGCCTGGGAGATGATGAATCTGGGGCCGCGCCGGGCGCGCGAACTGCTGCTGATGGCCGATACCTGGGATGCGGCGCGCTGCTTGGAATATGGCATGGTCAACCGCGTCGTGCCGGTCGTCGAACTGGACGCTGCCGGTGAGGAATGGGCCGAGCGCATCGTGCGCCTGCCGCGGGACGGCATCGTTATGGGCAAGGCCGCGACATTGCTGGCGATGGAAAGCCTGGGGATCACCGGCCAGTTCACCTATGGCCATATCCTGCACACCCTAGCGACCAACATCCGCTACGACCCCGACGAGTTCAACTTCATGAAGGCCAAGCGCGACAGCGGCGTCACCAGGATGAACCGAGACCAGAAAGATTTCTACGAAAAGAAGGACTGATCCTTGGCGATCAGGCCGTTTGACAGGGGCAAGACAAGCCATGACTGCACTGAAGGGACTGAAGGTCCTGGACTTCACCCAAATGATGACCGGGCCGATGGCCACCATGCTGCTGGCCGATGCCGGCGCGGATGTGATCAAGGTCGAGCAACCTGCCGGCGATCCGTTCCGTAAATCGGGCGAGACGACGCTGAACGGAACCGGAGCATTCTTTCTGGGCGTGAACCGTAACAAGCGCGGCATCGTTCTGGATCTGAAAACCCCTGCCGGCCTGGAAGCCGCCCGCGCCTTGGCCGCCGAGGCCGACGTATTCGTCGAGAACTTCCGCCCCGGCTTCACCGAGCGGCTGGGGCTGGGCTATGACGATCTGAAAAAGCTGAACCCGCGATTGATCTATTGCTCGATTACCGGGTTCGGCCAGAGCGGACAGGACCGAAACAGGCCGGCGCTGGACATGGTGATCCAGGCCATGTCGGGACTGATGCAGATCACTGGCAGCCAGGAAAGCGGCCCGTTGCGTACGGGCTTTCCCTTTTCGGACCTGGTGACGGCGCTGATGTCGGCCATCGGCATCCTGACCGCGCTTGAAGCGCGCCATCGCACCGGCGAGGGGCAGCGCATCGACCTGTCCATGATGGATGCCTCGATCTTCAGTCTGGTGCCGCGCGACGTCTATTTCGACATAACCGGCCACACGCCCGACCGATTGGGCAACGAGCATTGGGACATCGTGCCGAACAATACCTATCGGACCAAGGACGGGCGCGAGGTGATGATCATCACCATCAACGACAAGTTCTGGCAGATCCTGTGCGATGCCATTGGAGCGCCCGAGATGAAGACCGATCCGGCCACGGCAAGCAAGGGTGCGCGGCTGCAGAACCGCGAGTTGGTGAACCGGCGGCTGGCCGAGATATTTGCGACCAGGACGCTGGCGGAATGGGATCCCATCCTGCTGGCGGCCGGGGCGATCTATGGCCCGGTCAAGACCTGGCCCGAAGTGTTCGGCGACCCCAAGGTGCAGCAGGATCTGATCCGCACCATCGACAGCCCTTCGACGGGACCGTTCCGGGTCATCAACAATCCGCTGAACTTCTCGGCCACGCCGACCGAGATCCGACTGCCTCCTCCCGCCCTGGGCGAGCATAACGAGAGCGTCATTCCCGCCGCGGCCAAGGGCTGGCCGGCCCGCATCTAAGGAGATCGCCATGGTTTATCTGGTTGCCGAGACACCCGACCCCGTTCCCGCCGGGCTGCGCCTGAAAGCACTGCTGTCGCGCGACGAAATCCTGCAAATGCCAGGTGCGCATGATGGGATGGCCTCCCTGCTGGCCAAAAGCGCGGGGTTCGAGTCGCTTTACCTGTCTGGCGCCGCGATGAGCGCCTCGATGGGCCTGCCCGACCTGGGCATCATCTCGGTGGAAGACGTGTGCCACTTCATTCGGCAGATCGTGCGAGCCTCTGACCTGCCGGTGCTGGTCGATGGCGATACCGGCTTCGGCGAGGCCTTGAACGTGATGCAGACCGTGCGCGCCTTCGAGGACGCCGGTGCGGCGGCGATCCAGATCGAGGACCAGCTGCTGCCAAAGAAATGCGGGCATCTGAACGACAAGCGGCTGGCCTCCGCCAATGACATGGCCGCGAAGGTGGCGGCCGCGCGCAAGGCGCGCCGGCATCTGCAGATCGTTGCGCGCACCGATGCCGCGGCGACCGAGGGGATCGAGGGCGCCATTGCCCGTGCCCACCGCTATATCGAGGCGGGCGCCGACATTATCTTTCCCGAGGCTCTGAACGACCTGGACATGTTTGCCGAATTCGCCCGTGCGGTGCCCGTGCCGCTGCTGGCGAACATGACCGAATTCGGGCGCACGCCCTATACCACCGCCGCCGAGTTTCAGCGGCTTGGCTACAAGATCGTCATCTGGCCGGTATCCTCGCTGCGCGTGGCGGCGAAGGCGCAGCAACGGCTTTATGCCTCGATCCGCGAAACCGGCGGCACACAGGCAAGCCTCGAGCAGATGCAGACGCGCGCCGAGCTTTACGAGACGATCTCCTATGGAGCCTATGAGGCGCTGGATGCCTCGATCGTTGCTTCGGCCGTTCCGGTCACACCGGTCGCCGAATAGGAGACGGAAGATGACGGAACAGCGCATCGCCCTTGTCACAGGGGCGGCGGGCGGTATCGGGCAGGCCGCTGCGCGGCGGCTGGCTGAGGCGGGCCATCGGGTTATCCTGCTGGACCGTGACGAGAGCGTGCATGAGCTGGCCGTAAGCCTCGCGCAAGCCGAGGCGGCGGAGGTCGATCTGGCGCAGGAAGGCCAGATCCTCGAACTGATCGCCGGGATTGCGGAGCGCCATGGCCGGCTGGACGTCCTCGTCAACAATGCCGGCATCTCGCCGCATGAGGACGGGCGCAGGTCCGACAGTCTGACACTGTCGCTTGCCGACTGGGATCATGTGCTGCGGATCAATCTGACATCGCAGTTTCTGCTGTGCCGCGAGGCGATTCCGCTGATGCGGCGTCACGGCTGGGGGCGGATTATCAATATCTCTTCGCGCGCGGCACGGACCTTCACGCCCACGGCCGGCGCGCATTACTCGGCCGCGAAAGCGGGCATCATTGGGTTTTCCCGGATCCTTGCCGGTGATTACGCAGCCGACGGCATTACGGTGAATTGCGTTGCCCCAGGCCGCATCCGCACCGCCCTTTCCGAGACGGGAAGCAGCGAGTGGCTGGCAGAGCTTTACAGCGCCATCCCCGTTGGCCGCGCCGCCGAACCGGAGGAGGTGGCGGCGATGATCGCCTATCTGGCCTCGGATGAGGCGGGCTTCGTCACCGGGGCGGTGTTCGACATCAATGGCGGTCAGACGATGCTATGACCGGCACGCGGCTCAACACGACGCCAACCAGCATGTCGAGCCGGATCGGATGCCGGGCTTGCGGACCGGTCGGCGCATGACTCGATCCGGCATGAGCGAGCGACGCACGACGCTTGTCTGCGCGCTTCTGGCGGCCGTGGGTCCGCTGTCGTCATCGCTATTCACGCCGGCTCTTGTCGATCTGGCCAGGGATCTGGAAACGGGTCTGGGAGCCGCACAGCTAACGGTATCGGTATTCTTCCTGGGGCTTGCGGTCTCGCAGCTTATTTGCGGGCCGCTTTCCGACAGTGCAGGCCGCAAGCCGCTATTGTATCTGTTCTTTCTGCTCTATGTCGCGGGCTCCTTTCTGGCGCTGATCGCGCGGTCCGTTGACCTGCTGATCGCGGCTCGCTTCATTCAGGGCATAGGGTCGGCGGCGGGCATCGCCGTTTCCCGGGCCATCGTCCGGGACTGTTTTTCGGGAAGCGAGCAGGTCCGGGTGCAAGCGCTTGTGGGCATGGTGCTTGCAATAGGGCCCGCTGTGGCGCCGTTCCTTGGCGGGCTCATGATTGAAGCGGTGTCTTGGCGGTTTTTGTTCGTCCTGATGCTGGGACTGGGCGTTTCCACCCTGGCGGTGATCTGGCTGTTCCTGGCCGAGACATTGGAGGACCGCGACGAGAACCAACCGATGCTGGCCATTCTTACAGGTTACACGCTTGTGCTGCGCGACAGGCAATTCGTTCTTTGTACCCTGATCGTGGGCGGAACCAACGGAACGGTTTATGCGCAAAGCACTGTCCTGCCTTTGGTGATGATCGATCAGGTCGGTCTGTCGCCGCATGGTTTCGGGCTGTCCATGATGGCGCAGACCGTGTGCTTTCTTTGTGGCTCGCTGCTGGTGAGCCGGCTTGCTTGGCGGGTGCCGGGTTCGCGCCTGCTGGGCGGCGGAATGATGTTGGTGCTGGTGGCTACCCTGTCCTATCCGCTGTCCTACATCCTGACGGGGCCGACGCTGGCGGCGGTCGTCGTGCCGATCGGGTTGTGTGGCTTTGCCATGGGACTGACCCTGCCAAGCACCACCGCTGCGGCGCTTGCACCCTTTCCCCAGCGGGCGGGGGCGGCTGCAGCTGTCATGGGGTTCGTGCAGATGGGCAGCGGGGTTGCGGGCGGCTTCGTCACGCCGTTCTTTTCCGATCCTTGGAAAGCTCTCGTCGTGATCAGTGTGGTCATGGGAGGAATGGGCATCCTGGCTTGGGCAATATGGCGGTGGCCTCGGTAAGCCCAAGCCATGGAGTTTCATATTGGATCATATGCAATGCAAGCCGTTTAATGAACGGGTGAATTGCAGATGGTTGCATTCAGGGAGGAGTGCAAATGGGACCTGATCTGAAGCTTGCCACCCTTGCGGTGGTGATAGCGATGGGCACCGGCGGCGCGGCGCAGGCTGAGCTGGTGCTGAGCTATTCGATGTGGCATCCGCCGGGTTATGTAGTGAACGAGGCTGTCCTGCCTTTCCTCGACGAGATAGCCGAGGTGACCGAAGGCCGCGTACGCGTCGAGAACCGTGCCGCTGCCGTCGGAACCCCTCGCGATCAGTACGAGGTTGTGGCCGAGGGGCTGGTGGATGTCTCGCTGGTGGTTCCGGGCTACACGCCCAATCGATTTCCGCTGATGGAGATCAGCGAATTGCCGATGCTTTCGGACGATGCCTCCAAGCTTGCGCCAGCGATCAACGAGGTTTTCGAAAAATACTTGCGCGACCTGAATGGTTATGGCGATGTCCATGTCATTTCCGCGTTTTCGGTTGCGCCTGCCCAGATCATGACCCGCAACCGCGAGTTGAAAACGCTGGGAGACATTCGCGGCCAGAAATACTACATGTCCAACCGTCCGGTTACCGCCGCGATGACCAAGCTCGGCGCTGCCCCGGTGACGGCCTCGATCGCCGATACCTATTCAATGGCGTCCAACGGCGTCATTGACGGTATGGTGATGCCTTACGAGCCCACCCTGACCTGGAAGCTCGACGATTACTTTACCAACACCACGACGATTCCCGGGGCGTTGGGGCAGGCAGGCATGGCGCTGATCGTGAACCGGGACAAATGGGATCAGATCAGCCCTGAAGATCAGGCCGCCATTATGGCGATCGGCGGACGCAACCTGGCGCAGAAAGTGGGCGATGCGGTTCAGGCCGGCGAGATCCGCAGTCGGGAGGCAATGGTCGGCAAGGGCATGGTCATCAAGGAGATGGGCGCAGAGGCCTTGGATGCGCTGACCAAGGAAGTTCATGAAACGATCTATCCCGCCTGGATCGCCCAGGCGGAGAAGGCCGGACTGACCAACGCCGCCGACGTTCTGGCAGAGCTTCAGGCAGCCGTGGCCAAGTAGCTCTGGACCTCATGTCGACTGCAACCATTCCGGGTCTGGCCGAGATGGTTGCGTCTGTCTTATGGGCGGAAGATCAGGAAATGAGGTCGTCATCCTCGCCGATGCTGCGCGCGGGGATGCGTTCGGCTTCCGGATGTCCCGTGAACCGGATGGGCAATCTCATTTCGCGATAGGGTCCCTCGCTTGGATGGTGGCGGATGCGGAAGAATTCGCTTGCGGCCAGTTGGGGGTCGTTCAGGATCTCGTCGAGGCTGGCCACATGAGAGGCCGGGATGTCGTGCCGGGCGCAGAGATCCAGCCATTCGGCGGTGGTCCGGTTCCGCAGGAGCCGCGCCATTTCCGCCTGCATCAGATGCAGCCCGGCAAAGCGGCTGCGTGCATCGCCGAGCTCATGCCGGTCCAGAAAGTCGGACGCGCCTGCCACGGCGAAGAACCGGACCCAGCGTTCATCTGTATAGGGGGCGATGGTGACATAGCCGTCCAGCGTGGCCATAGGCTGCCGCTCCGCATCGAGCTGCCGGGGATACCCCGCGCCTTCCGGCCCATCCACCAAGGCCGCACCATAGAGATGATCCTGCAACAGGAAATGGGTGAAGCTTTCGAACATCGGCACCTCGACCTCGCAGCCTTGGCCGGTCGCGGCACGATGGGCCAGCGCCGCCAGAACCGCATTCGCGGCATAGAGGCCCGCCACCTTGTCGGCGATCGCCATGGGCAGATAGCGCGGTTGCGGATTTCCGTCGATGCGCGGCAGCAGGCTTGCAGCCCCCGACGCCGCCTGAATCACATCGTCATAGGCCGGGCGTCCCGACAGCGGCCCGCGGCTGTCATAGCCCGAGCAGGTGACCAGGATCAGGTCGGCCCGCCCGGCCGAAAGGCTGGCATGGTCCAGCCCCGCCCTCTGCGCGGCTTCCGGGCGCAGGTTGTGAATGAACACCTGGCTGTCCGCGATCCGGCGCAGCAGCCGTTCCTTGCCTTCGGCGGTGCGTATGTTCCACGCGACAGCCCGTTTGCCCGCGTTCAGGGTCAGATGCGCCGGCCCCATGCCCCGGTTCCGCCTTGGTCGCCCGACCCGCCGCAGTTCATCGCCATGGGCTGGCTCCAGCTTGACAACCTCGGCCCCCATCGAGGCCAGGATCGAGGTGCAATATGGCCCGAAAATCACGCTGGTCATGTCCATGATCCGCACGCCGTCGAGGATCGGTCGACCGCTGCCCGGTTCGGGGGCGGTTCCTGCCTTGGCCGTTCCTGTCCGCATTTTCATTCCTCATCTTCCTGATGCTCGCCACAGGAAGGCACTCTAGCGCGGGAAACCATAGTTTGGCTGTCTGATCGGATTGGAAATTAGTATTGGAATCTTATCAACCTGCCTCGTTAATCTTCCTGAAAGCGCGTGTCGGACATCGCAATGTCCCGCGCATCAGGAGGAAGCATCAATGAACAAAGAGATTGCCGTCGTCACCGGTGCCAATGGCCGGGTCGGTCAAGAGACCGCAAAGCGCCTGACGGCGATGGGCTATCACGTCGTCGGCCTTGATATTGCGCCGGAATCGGTCGCGGGCGTGGATTATCGCCAGTGCGACATCACGGATCTGGACCAGGTCAACGCCGTGGCGGCCGAGATTTCCGAGAGCCTTGGCCTGATCCGCGTCCTGGTGAATAACGCGGGCGTGTGGCACGGGAAGACCTTTTTCGAGATCACGCCTCGGGATTATGACCTGACCTATGGGGTCAATATCCGTGGCGCCTTTTTCCTGACGCAGGAGGTCAGCCGGCGGCTGATCGACGCGGCGCAAGGCGGCGCCATCGTATCGGTGGCCTCGGTGGTGGGGGTCATCGGCAGCGGCGTCACCGATTATGGCGGCTCGAAGGCGGCGGTGATCAACCTGACGAAAAGCCTGAGCAAGGCGCTGGGACCGCATGGCATCCGCGTCAACGCCGTCTCGCCGGGCGCGATCAACACCGCGATGGGCGAGAAGGTGCCGGCCGAAGTACGCGACAAGCTCATCGCCACGACCGGACTCCGCCGCGCGGCCGAGCCCGAAGAGATCGCCGCGGCGATCGCCTATCTGGTCGGCCCGGATGCCAGCTATGTCAACGGCGCCGTCATAGACGTGAATGGCGGTCTTTGACCGCGCGCCCTTGCCTTGCGCGATCCGCGCATATCTTCCAGAGGAGGAGACAGCCATGACAGACCAGTTGGACAAGGCCCCCGTTTTCCCGATTCCGCGCCAGTGCCCGTTCCACCCGGCACGCGAATATGGCGACATGCGCAAGATGCCTGGCGCCGGCGAGGTCCGTATGTGGGATGGCAGCATCGTCAAGGTCTTCACGCGCTATGACGACGTGAAGAACGTGCTTGCGGATAACCGTTTTTCGGGTAATCCGGCGACCGAGGGTTTTCCCAGCCTGTCACCGGCGCGTGATGCGGTATTGGACGCAGAACCGGCATTCATCCGGTTCGATCCGCCCGAGCATGGCCGGCACCGTCGAATGCTGACCCGAGAGTTCATGGTCAAGCGCATCGCCGCCTTGCGCCCCCATATCGAAAATACGTTCCTGGGGCTTCTGCGGGATTTGAAGGCCCGTGGCAACACTGCGGAACTGAACGAGGATCTGTTCCTGCCCTTCACCTCGACCGTGATCGCCGACCTGCTCGACGTGCCGCACAGGGACCATAAGTTCTTTCAGGAGAAAAGCGTTGCCCGCGTCTTGCTGGACGTGGATCCCGAGATCCCGAAAGCCGCGTCCAAGGCCATTCTCGATTACCTGGAAAAACTCGTCGCCGACCGCGTGGACAAGGCAGACGGCCGCGACGACATCATCAGCCACCTGATCGTGGATCAGCTGCGTGAAGGCCACCTGACCCAGCGCGAGCTGGTGGTCATGGCGGATCTGCTGCTGATGGCGGGGCATGAGACCACGGCGAACCAGATGGCCTTGGGGCTTCATAGCCTGCTGACGCATCCCGATCAGCTTGCGCTGATGCGCAAGGATCCCGAACTGGTCAAATCCGCCGTCGAGGAGATGCTGCGTTTCCATACCATCGTGCATTTCAACGCCTTCCGCGCGGCCACCGAGGATGTCGAGGTGAACGGCGAGCTGATCCCGAAGGGGCAGGGGGTGATCGCGCTGATCGCAGCGGCGAACCGCGACCCGGAAGTCTTTGAACGGCCGGACGAATTCGACATCACCCGCAAGGCGGATCATCATGTCGCCTTTAGCTATGGTATCCACCAGTGCCTTGGCCAACCCTTGGCGCGGGCAGAGCTGTATACGGTGTTCTCGACGATCTTCGATGAATTGCCCAATCTGCGGCTGGCGGTCCCCGCCGAGGAGATCCAGACCAAGGGCGATCATTTCGTGCTTGGCCTGAAGAGCCTGCCGGTGGTCTGGGACAATCCCTGACCGTTGCGCCAGTGGCCCCGCCATCCCTCTCGTTCCACGAACATGCGCCGTATCGGACACAAATCCTTTCAGAAAGGGCATCGCCATGACAATCCCCGAAGCGGTGGTGATCGTCGGGGCAGGACAGGCCGGTCAACAGCTTGCCTCGGCACTGCGGCAGCACGGTTTTCCCGGGCGCATCTCCCTGATCGGAGAGGAGGTGCATCCACCCTATCAGCGCCCGCCGCTTTCAAAGGGGTATATGGCGGGAGCCGTTTCTGATACGGACGTGTATCTGGAGGAGCCGGGCTTCCACGAGCGCAACGTCATCGAGCTGCATATCGGGGTGGAGGTGCTGTCGATCGATCGGGCTGCCCGCGAGGTTCTGCTGAAAACCGGCGAGCGGCTGGGCTACGATCATCTCGTTCTGGCGACGGGCGCGCAGAACCGGCAATTGCCGCCGATCACCACCGCCAGCCAGCGCGTCCTGCAGCTGCGCGGGCTCGATGACGCCAGCAGGCTGCGTCGCGCGACATCGGAGGCCAGGGATGTGGTCATCATCGGTGGAGGGTTCATTGGCCTGGAGGTCGCGGCCACGCTGGCCGGCGACGGCCGCCGCGTTCAGGTGATCGAGAGGATGGGCCGGCTTCTGGACCGCTCCGTCTCGTCGATCCTGTCTCGGGCGATCCGGCAGCATCATGAGGCACGGGGGGTGCGGTTTCACTTTAACCGTTGCGTGGCGACCATTGACGAGATCGGCGGGAAGCGGTTCGAGGTCAAGCTGGATGACGAAACCGTGCTGCACGCCGATGCGGTTCTCAGCGCCATCGGGGTCACCCCCCGGACCGCCCTGGCCGAGAAGGCGGGGCTTGAAGTTGGGAACGGGATCTTGGTCGATGGTTTCCTGACGACCTCAGATCCGTGCATTTCCGCCATCGGCGATTGCTGCGCCTTTCCGGAAGAAGGCCGCCGCCTGCGGCTTGAATCGGTGCAGAATGCCGTCGCCCAAGGCAATTTCCTTGCACGGCATCTGACCGGCAACGGCGAGGGCAGGGCCTATGCCGAAATTCCGACCTTCTGGAGTGAACAAGCTGGGCTGCTGATCCAGATCGTCGGCCTGACCGACCGGGGTGATCGCTCGATCCTGCGCGGCGACCCGGAAACGCAAAGCTTCTCGATTTTCCGCTTTCGCGAGGATCGGCTTACGGCGGTGGAATCGCTCAATCGCGGCGGCGACCACATGCTGGGCCGCAGGCTGCTGGCCATGGGCATTTCCCCAAGGCCCGAGGACGTGCAGGACATGGGGTTCGACCTGCGCTCGCTGCTTTCGCAGCCGGCCTGATCCGGGCCTCAAGGCAGGCCGACCGAAGAAGTGAAACAAGGGGGGATGAAGAATGTCGCTTGACGGCAAGACAATTATCGTGACCGGCGCGGCCATGGGGATGGGGCGGGCGATCGCGGTCGAGGCGGCCCGGCAGAATGCGGGCTTCGTGGCGCTGCTGGATCTGGACGAAGCCGCCGGCGCCAAGGCGCGGGACGAGGTCGAGGCCGCCGGCGCAAGGGCGATCTTCATCCGCACCGATCTGGCGCAGGCCGCCGATATCCGCGCCGCCATCGAACGCACCGCCGAGATGGCGGGTGGTGTCGACGTTCTAATCAACAATGCCGGCATCACCGATGACGCGCTGATGAAAAGCCATGTCAGCTTTGAGGAACTGCCCGAAGAAGCCTGGGACAAGGTGATGGATGTCAACCTCAAGGCGATCTGGAGGGCGGCGAAATTCGCCACGCCCTGGTTGAAACAGTCGTCGCGAGGGCCTGCCATCGTCAACGCGGCCTCGGTTGCCTCCTATTGCGCCTATCCCTGGCTGCCCGCCTATACCGCCTCGAAGGCGGCCGTGGCGATGCTGACCCAGCAGATCGCGCTGGATCTGGGCAAATACGGCATCCGCTGCAACGCCTATGCCCCTGGTGCCATCGAGACGCCGATGCTGATGCACAGCATCGAAACGGCGGATGACCGCGCCCAGGCGATTGCAACGACTTCGGGTCCCCATATCATCAAGCGGCTGGGCCGCCCGGATGAGGTGGCGAAACTGGCCTGCTTTCTTGCCTCGGATGCGTCGTCCTTCATCACCGGCACGGTTATCCGCATCGATGGCGGCACGCTGGCCTGGCGAGGGCTTTCGGCGAGCTGAACCCAACGGGAAAGAGAAAAGACATGGCCTATCAATTGTTGATCGACGGTGAATTGGTCGCGGGGGCCGCGATTTCCGATGTCATGAACCCTGCCACTGGCGAGATCGCCGGACAGGCCCATGTCGCGGACGAGGCACAGGTGGATGCGGCGGTGCGGGCGGCGCATCGCGCCTTTCCCGCCTGGGCGGCGCTTTCGCTGGATGATCGCCGCGCCGTCATGGGCCGGATGGCCGAGGCCGTCGAGGCGGAGGCCGAACCCTTGGCACGCCTTCTCACGCAGGAGCAGGGCAAGCCGCTGGCCGAGGCGCGGGGCGAGGTTCAGGGGCTGGCCTGGCTGATGTCGCGCTATGCGATGTTCGAAAATCCTGCGGAAATCCTGTCCGATGACGAGGTCCAGCGCGTCGAGCTGCATCGGTTGCCGCTTGGCGTTGTGGTCGGCATTGTGCCGTGGAATTTTCCCCTGTTCATGGCCGGGATCAAGATCGGCATGGCGCTGATGACCGGCAATACCGCGGTCATCAAGCCCGCGCCGACGACCCCGCTGGCCACGCTGGAGCTGGGTCGGATCTGGGCGGATCTTCTGCCGCCCGGCGTGCTGAACATCATTGCCGACCGGAACGATCTCGGCGCCTGTCTGACCGCCCATCCGCTGGTGCGCAAGATCAGCTTTACCGGCTCGACCGGGACCGGACGGCGGGTGATGTCCATGGCGGCCGAGGGTCTCAAGCGGGTGACGCTGGAACTGGGCGGCAACGATGCGGCGCTCATCCTGCCGGACACGGATGTGGCGGCGATCGCGGACGATCTCTTCTGGTCCGCTTTCCGCAACAACGGTCAGGTCTGTGTCGCCGTCAAGCGGGTCTATGCGCCACGCACACAATATGACGAGATCTGTGCAGCGCTGGTAGCCCGGGCCGAGGCCGCGCAGGTCGGCAACGGCCTTGATGAGGGTGTAACGCTGGGGCCGGTGCAGAACGCCGCGCAATTTGCCAAGGTGAAGGAATACATCGCGTTGGCCCATCGCGAAGGCAAGGTGCTGACCGGAGGCGAGACAACCGATACGCCCGGTTACTTCATCACCCCGGCCATCGTTCGCGACCTGCCCCCGGCCAGCGCCCTGATCCGGGACGAGCAGTTCGGCCCGGTCCTGCCCGTGATCGCCTATGACGACCCCGGCGAGGTCGTCGCGGCGCTGAATGCCGATCCGCTGGGTCTGGGGAACTCGATCTGGTCGGACGATGCGGATGCAGCCCTGGACGTCGCACGCGGCATTGTCTCGGGCACGGTCTGGATCAACCGGCATGGCGTGACCGATCCGTCGATTCCCTTTGCGGGCGCGCGCGATTCCGGCATCGGAGCCGAACACGGCGCCGACGGGCTGGCCGGCTATACCCAGATCCGGGTCATCAGCCAGAAGAAGTGACTGTTGGAGCCGCAACCGGTCGGAGGAGAGAACCATGTCGGAGGAGTTCGACTATATCATTGTAGGGGCAGGCGGCTCCGGGGCGGTCCTGGCCGCGCGTCTGAGCGAGAATCCCGCGCATCGCATCCTGGTGCTGGAGGCCGGTCCCGCTGACCGCAGCCTTTACATCCGCATGCCGGCGGGTTTCGTCAAGACGGTGGGCAACCCGAAATATGTAACCAACTACCAGACGAAGCCGACCGAACTGACGGGCGGGCGGGCGATAAACCTGCTGCAAGGCAGGGTTGTCGGAGGCGGCACGTCGGTCAACGGCATGGCCTATAATCGCGGCCAGCCGCACGACTTTGACAATTGGGCTCGGGCTGGCAATCCCGGATGGAGCCATGCCGATCTGCTGCCGATCTTCATGGAGTTGGAGGGGCGCGAAGGCGGCGACCCGATATGGCGTGGCCGTAGCGGACCGCTGAAGGTTACCGATGTGGCTTGGAAATCCCCGGTGCTGGATGCCTTCATCGAGGGCTGCGTCGAAAACGGCATCCCGCGGAATGCCGACATCAATGGCCCCGACCAGTTCGGCGTGGCATTCACCCAGGCCAATATCGCGAAAGGAAAACGGGTCAGCGCCGCCACGGCCTTCCTGCGTCCTGCCTTGTCGCGTCCCAATCTGGTGCTGCGAACCGGTTTGCGCGCAAGCCGCGTTCTTCTGTCCGAGGGGCGCGCCACCGGTGTCGAGGTGATCGGCCCGGATGGTTCTGCACGGATCCTGGCGCGTGGCGAGGTCATCCTCTGCGCCGGAGCGATCGGTTCCCCGCATCTTTTGCAGGTGTCCGGTATCGGCCGGGCCGAGGATCTGGCTTCGGCCGGTATCTGCCCGGTCCACGACCTGCCGGGGGTGGGGCAGGGTCTGCGGGATCACTACATGGTCAGCCTGATCGCCGAGGGCAGGAACTTCACATCCATCAATCAATATGCTGCGCCGCCCCGTCTCTGGTTTGAGGCGCTGAAATGGATGGTGGGAGGGTCGTCGATTCTCGGCATGCCGGTCGCGTTGTTGCATTACTTCATGAAATCCGGGCTGAACGGCGATGAGACGGATATTCAGGGGATTTTCACTCCGGCCTCCAACCGCTTCAGCGCCAGCGGCAAGCTGGAACAGGAAATTGGCATGACCTGTGCGATCTGGCAGCATCGACCGACCAGCACCGGCCATGTCCGGGCGTTGTCGCCGGACATCACCGTGCTGCCCGAGGTCCAGCCGAATTACCTTGCGGATGAAATCGACCGCCATGTCCTGATATCCGCCTGCCGCCAGACCCGGGCCATCCTCCGCTCGGCGGCCATGAAGCCGTTCTTCCTGCGCGAGACCGGCCCCTCTGCCGGAGCCGAGACGGATGATGAATGGCTTTCCTTTGCGCGCGAAACCGGATCAACGGTCTTCCATCCCTGCTCAACATTGCGCATGGGGCCGCGCAGCAATGGGAACGCCGTGGTCGGCCATGACCTGAAGGTGCATGGACTGGCCGGACTTCGGGTGGCGGATTCGTCGATCATGCCCGATATCCCTTCGGCCAATACCGCCGCTTCGGCTATGGTCATCGGTGCGAAGGCCGCAAAGCTGATTACTAAACGCTGAGGTTGCAGGTCAGGCGGGCGCGGTCGCCCGCCTGATCGCCAAGTCATTTCAGCAAGGCGACAAGCTCGTCCAGGATCGCTGCCGGATCCTCGATGCCTGCCTTTGCTGCGGCATCGCGCCAGTCCTGATATACCTGCTCGTTTTCCTTGCGCAGCGTGGCCATCAGTTCCGCAGATGCGGTCTCGGCGGTGGCGCCTGCGGCGACAAGTCCTTCTCTGGCTTCGTTCTCGCCTTGCATGAGCGCCTCGCCGATCTGTCGCGCAAGCACCGTCCCGGAGATTTCCATGATCGCGTCGCGGTCAGCCGGGTCGATCTTTTCCCACGCGTCGCGATTGACCAGCAGCGCCCAGCTTGCCTGTCCCAGACCGCCTTCGATCAGGGTGAAATGCCGCAGATAATCGCTCAGCCCGAAGGTTCGCGTGCTTTCGAATCCAAAAACCGCCCCGTCGATGATCCCGCCCGACGCCATGGAAAAGACCTCGGCGACCGTGGCAGAGACCGGAGCGGCCTTCAGGCTGGACAGAAGCGCCGATGTGGGGCGGTTCGAGATGTAAAGCTTGCGCCCGGCAATCTCGTCCGCCGATAGCAGGGGCTTCCGCATTGCGGCGAGTTGCGCAGGAATGCCGACGAACACAGTCAGGGGAACAGCGTTTTCGAACATGTCATGATGCGCGAAATGGCGCTCGTAGATCTCAGCCGCCGCCTCCGAAAGGGCTGCCGCATCCTCGGACAGCAGCGGCAACGAAAACATGTCCAGCATCGGATAGCGCCCCGGAGTATAGCCGGCGACGATGAGGCTCATGTCCACCAGCCCGGTGCTGACCGCGTCGGCTTGGTCTCGTGGCGTGCCGACCGCGGCGGCACGCGGCTCGATCCGTACGCGACCTTCGGTGACTTCGCTCACTCGCTCGAACCATGGAAAAATCGCATCGTTGGCGCCGTAAGTGGCAGGGTTCCATGGCGAATAGCTGAGCACCGTCTCGGCTTGTGCAGGTTGGACGCTTAAGGTGGACAAAAGGCCGGCCACCAGGACCAGCCCACGAAAAACGTTTGATGTCATTGAACTTTCCTCCCTCGGTCGTGAGACACCTGCTGGTGTCATGATCCGTGGTCGGATAGTAGCGGGCCGGCCGCAAACCAGTGATACAAAGATCATTCTTCCCCAGATGAACTTCCTCTATCGAGCGCCGGAAGGGGGCTATCGCGACGAGATCGGTGTCTCTGGCGGGCGTGCCTGATATATGACATGCGGGAGGAAGGTTTGCATTGGGCACATTTGGTGGGGGAAGGTGATAGGATATGAGTGATTTCGACAAGGATCTCGAATTCGTCTTCTCGATCGCAGACATCTTGCGCTACAAACGCGCGGGTTTCGCAAAGGATATTGCAAGGGTTGCCCCTGAATTGACACCTGGTGCTGCGCGAATCCTGGTCTTTGCCGGCAGGGACGCGCCGATTTCCCAAGTTGCCCTCGCCCGCCGCACCAGTCTGGAGCCGATGACTATCTCCGGTTTCGTTGGCTTCCTGGAAAGGCAGGGCTTCATCACCCGGACAGCTGCCCCCGAGGATCGGCGCAGCAAGATCATCAGGCTGACCGAAAAGGGTGAGGATTGCGTCGCGAGGATCCTTGTCTGCATGCGACGTTCCGAAGCCATGAGCAAGGCGACGGTAAGCGAGGTGGAATGGCAATGCACTCTGCAGGTCCTGGATCGCGTTCGCCGTCAGCTTTCCGAAGCCGAGGAAGGCGATGCCATGGAGGATCGGTCCAGTGGCGCCAAGCAATCGATCAACTGACCGCGCGCAGCTTTGCCGCCCGCTGGCGTGCATCGGGCAGCGGAAGGAAAAGATCGCTATATTCGTTGATCATGTCCTTGGCGTTCTGACGCGCCGAGTCGAGGAACGCGGCCATCGACGAGGTGATTTCCTCGGCCCGCCATGCGAGCGAGAAGGATATATGCGCCGCGGCACTGTCTATGGGAATGAACCTGACCCCGCGAGGTTGCAGCAGACGCATCGTCGAGGGCACGATCGCCGATCCGAGTCCGGCAGCGACCATGCAAATCGAGGTATGCATGTCGGAAACCTCGGTCATGATGTGGGGTTTCAGTTCTTCCTGTTCGAAAATATTGAGAATACGGTCGGCATATCCTCGGATCGGAGTGCGCGACACGGCGATCAGCGGTAACTGGCTGACCCGATCCACGGTCAGGCCGGATTCCGCGAGAAGAGCGCTTTTCTCATGCACGGCCAGTATCAGCCTTTCGCGGAAAAGCTGCTCGGTCACGATCTCGCGGTCATACAGGTTGCCGCGCAGGATTCCGATTTCGATCTTGCCTTCCCTCAATGCGCTTATCTGCTGGTCGATCGTCATTTCTTGGATCGACACTTCGGTGCGCGGCTCGATCGTGCGGAACAGCCGAAGCGTCTCGGGCATGAATGCATAGATCGAGGAATAGACCGCCCCGATGGACAGTTTGGCATTGGCCCCGCGCTCGGCGGCGCGAACTGCAGCAACAGCAGCCGATGCTGCGTTGAGAACACGATGAGCATGTTCGACAAGGATCAGACCGGCACTGGTGAGCTCGACTTTCCGCTTCTCGCGTCTGAACAGGGGGGTGCCGAGTTCCGCCTCCAATGCCATGATCTGCTGACTGAGCGGCGGCTGAGCGATATTCACCTTGGCCGCGGCACGGGTGAAATTCAGTTCCTCTGCGACTGCGAGGAAATAACGCAGCTGCTTCATGTTCATGTGTAATTCCTCCCCTGCTGGCCGCGCCGCCTCCTCCGCCGCGCGACTGGCTTGCCATCTCCATGGCACAATATGTAAGGCTACCTTATTTTTTTCTTTTCACAAGGCCCTTCCGTTGAGCGGCCGAGCTTATAGGTTGGCGGAATCAAGACGAAATTCCTATGGATGTAGGCGGCAACCATCTAAGTTCATTATGTTTTTGATGAAGTTGAGACGAATTTGATATCGCTTCCTAGCCTGAGCATCGGTCACAATGATATGAAAAAGCAATTGTTCCATAGGAAAAGCATCGGCTGTGATGCCGGAAGGAGTCCGCAACTGATGGGCGTGGGTGGGCTCTGTTGCACAAATCCCGTGTGGGATTCATCTCATGAATCCAGCGTGGTAGCTGGGATACATGAGCAGACCTACACCCCCAACCTACAGGACCAGGAACTGGCCAGCCTACAATGAAGCGCTCAAGC
>Ga0164243_10003276_pt1 | contig 26028 bp, 26 predicted proteins | sample OricompcompostOP_FD_108781 | JGI IMG/M metagenome (GOLD analysis project Ga0164243, IMG submission 108781) | Organic Plus compost microbial communities from Emeryville, California, USA - Original compost - Organic plus compost (OP) | ecosystem: Engineered > Solid waste > Mixed feedstock >...
CTCGCCCTCACCGCCCGACGCCTGACCGAGCTCGCGTCGTCCCACGGTCCCGAGTCCGTCGTCTTCACCCGGCCGGCGCCGGGCGGCAGCCACGCCGGCGACTGGGTCACCTACCTACAGCGGCTCGCGTCGGCCTTCGGCACCCCCAACGTGATGACGACCGGACACATCTGCAGCTGGGGCCGGGGCCCGGGCTCGTCCTACACCTACGGCCGCGCGCTCCCCACCGCCCACTACGAAGCCGCCGACACGATGCTGGTCTGGGGCCACAATCCGGCGGTCTCACACGTGCAGACCTGGCGCCGCATCCGCACGGCGCAGCGCCGCGGCGCCCGGCTCATCGTCGTGGACCCGCGGGCGACGGCGACCGCCGCCCGGGCCGACCTGTGGATATGCGTCCGCCCCGGCACCGATGCCGCTCTTGCCCTGGGCGTCGTACACGTGATGCTCGCGCGCGTCCGGTTCGACCGCGACTTCGCGACCAGGTGGACGAACGGGCCGATGCTGGTCGACGCGTCCACGGGACGCTTCCTCCGGGCGAGCGACGTCGCGGGGCTGGAAGGGTCGGGCTACGTCGGCTGGGACGCCGACCGAGGTGCCGCAACGGTTCTCGACGTGACGCGCCCGCCCGACGGGTGGCGGGTCGCTGTCGGGCTGGACCACTCGGGCGAGCTGCCCGGACGCGACGGCCGTCGGATCTCGGCGAGCACAGCCTTCCGGTTGCTGCGCGACCGCGTCGCGAGCCTGACGCCCGCGGCGGTCGAACAGGTGACCGGTGTGCCGGCGGGCCAGATCGAGCAGTTGGCAGAGGCGCTGACCGACGGCCGGCCCGTCTGCTACGACACCTACAACGGGGTCGAGCAGCACACGGACACCGCGCAGACCGCTCGCGCGCTCGGCATCATGTACGCGCTCACCGGCTGGCTGGAGGCGCCCGGCGGAAACGTCACCTTCGGCGGCGGGAAAGCGTCCGGCGGCGGCGGCAATCGCATGCGGCCGCTCGGATCCGAGTCGCGACCGCTCGGGGCGGCCCGTGGTGCCGTGCAGGCATACAACTTCTACGACTCGGTGCTTCACGGCCGCCCGTACCGCCTCCGGGCACTTGTCGCGTTCGGCGGGAACGCGCTGTTGCAGAACGGCGACAGCGCGTCAGGCCGCCGGGCGTTGGAAGCGCTCGACTTCCAGGTCCACGTCGACATGTTCGACAACCCGACCGCACACACAGCCGATCTGCTGTTGCCGGCGGCCAGCGCCTGGGAGTCGCCCGGGCTGACGACGTCGTTCGGCGGTGGGCCGGAGACCCAGAGCTATGTGCAGTACCGGGTGCCGGTCGTGCCGCCGGTGGGCGAGTCCCGGCCCGACGTGGAGATCATCTTTGACCTCGCGACCCGTCTCGGTCTCGCCGACCAGTTCTGGGGCGGCGACGTCGCGGCCGCGTTCGACGCGCGGCTGCGGCCGCTGGGCACGAGCCTCGCCGAGCTGCGTCAGGCGCCGGAGGGCCGGCGCGTCGAGGCCAGGTGGGCCTTCCGCCGCTACGCCCGAACGGACGGCGACGGCCGGGTGGAAGGCTTTCCCACGCCCACCCGGAAGGTGGAGCTCTACTCGGAGACCTTTCTCGAACACGGCTACGATCCGCTGCCCGCGGCCCAGGACCGCCGTGACCAGTTCGACGACGCCTATCCGCTGATCCTGACCTCCAACAAGCTCATGCAGTACATCCACAGCTCCGGGCGCGGGATTCCGGCCTTGCGCAAGCAGGCGCCGCAGCCGTACCTCGAGATCCACCCCGCCGACGCCGCGGCGCGCGGAGTCGAAAACGGCGCGCCGGTACGGCTTTCGACCCGGCTCGGCGGCATCCGTCTCGTCGCGAAGGTGACCGATCGCGTTCCCGCGGGCGTGGTCTCGACCCAGACGGGTTGGTGGGAGGCGTGCCGTGAGCTGGGCCTGCCGGGCTACGACGCCTTCGACAAGGACGGCGCGAACGTCAACCTGATCATCTCCAACGAGGTGATCGACCCGATCTCGGGATCGGCGCCGCTCAAGGACTATCCCTGCCGGGTCGACCCAATCCCCGGTGCTACCAACGTTTCTGTCGGCGAGGAGAACGAATGAGCACGTTGCACGCGACGCAGGTGCGGGAGGTGACCGTCGCCGTCGATCCGGCGGAGGCCCTGTTCGCCGCCACCGACACGGGCGGCCGTCTGGTCACGATGGACCTGGGCGGCAAGCTCGGCAAGGCGGGCGGGCGCGGCATCGCGGCCCGTGACCTGCTCCTGATGGCGCTTGCCGGCTGCTCGGGTGCGAGCTTCCTGGCGGAGCTGCATCGCCGTCACAAGGTGCCGGACGCCGTCACGATCTCGGTCCGCGGCACGCTCGACACCCGGCCACCGCTGGTGTTCAGGTCCATAGCCATGCACGTGGTGGCCACCGGACACGGCCTCGACGACGATTCCATGATCGCCGCGACGAACGCGTGTCACGGGGACTGCTCGGTGCACGCCACCCTCTCGCAGGTCGCCGAGATCACCACGACGTGGGAAGCGGTGCCCGCGTGAGCGCCGCAGGGGTGGGTCGCCCCACGCGCCGTGATCTCCTCCGGTTGCTCGGCGGGGCGGCGGCGGCCGGGTTGCTGGCCGGCTGCGGCTCGGGCGACCAACCGGCTCCCGCCGCGAGCACGACCGCCGGCAGCCTGGGCGAGTTGTTGGCCGTGCCCGGCGAGTCGTTGACGAAGACCACGGTCGCGGCGTCGAGCACGAGTGTCAACCACATGTGGGCGCAGTGGGGCGTCGCCCACGGGATCTACGAGAAGTACGGCCTCGACGTCCAGAGCCAGACGAACGTCTCCAACGCCGTGGCGGCGCTCGCCGCGGGCCGGCTGGACTTCTCGGCGTCGGGCGTCGCGACCACGAGCGGTGCGGTCCAGGGCGCTCCGGTCAAGGTCATGATGGTGACCTTCCGGGACAACCTCGGTGTCTACGCGAGCCCGGGCATCACGTCGGTCGACGGCCTGCGTGGCAAACGGATACTCGGCCCGGCTGACATGATCAAGGCGATCCTCCTGAAGAACGGCATCGACGGCGAAACCGGCGTCACGTGGGTGACCAACAACAGCAGCACGCAGCAGAGCATCGAGCTGGTCAAGCAGGGCCGCGCGGACGCGTTCACCGGGTACCCGCCGGCGAAGTTCCTGGCGGAGGAGGCGGGGCTGGTCGAGGTGACATCGGTGGCGAGCGTCTACCCGGGCTCGCCGGTGTCGATCGTCGGCACCTCGACCGCCCTGGCCGAGAGCAATCCCTTGCTCGTCAAGCGCTTCCTCGCCGGGACGCTCGAGTCGCTGGCCCATCTGAAGGCCAACAAGGCAGAGGTCGTCGAGTTCTTCCAGAAGTCATGGGGCTTCTCGCCGGAGCTGGCCGAGAAGACCTACACCGTGATCCCGCGGGACATGTTCGACAACGGCGAGACCGAGGCGTCGGCGCTGCAGACGGCACTTGACATCACCAAGGCAGCGCAAGGCAACAAGGACGAGATCCCGCTCGACCGGATCTGGGACTTCTCGCTTCTGCACGACGTCACGGCCGCCCGTGCGGCCGGTCAGGGGAGCTGAGCGCCGTGCCATCCGGTGATGTCTGCTTGCGGGCGAGTGGTGTGTCCAAGTGGTACCGCAGCGGCAGCGGTGACACCACGTGGGCGCTACGCGACGTCGACCTGACGGTGATGCGGGGCGAGTTCGTGAGCCTCGTCGGGCCGAGCGGTTGCGGCAAGTCCACGCTCCTCAACTGCGTTGCGGGCATCACCGCGTACGACTCCGGAACGCTCACCCTCGACGGCGCGGCGATCCGCGGGCCCGGCGTCGGGCGAGCCGTGGTGTTCCAGGACGCCGCCCTCCTGCCGTGGCGCACGGTCGCCGCGAACGTCGCCTACGGCCTCGCCGTCCAGCGCCGGACCACGGCGGCCCAGCGCCGGCAGCGGGTCGAGGCCCTGATCGGGTTGGTGGGGCTGACGGGGTTCGAGCGGCACTATCCCGCGGAGCTGTCCGGGGGGATGCGCCAGCGCGTCAACCTGGCCAGGGCGCTCGCCACCGAGCCGGAGCTACTGCTCATGGACGAGCCGTTCGGCGCCCTCGACGCCCTGACCCGCGAACAGCTCCAGCTCGAGCTCACACGGATCTGCGACGAACGGCGTTGCACCGTGGTCTTCGTGACTCACGACATCAACGAGGCGGCGTTCCTCTCCGATCGCGTCGTGGTGATGACGGGCCGGCCGGGCGCGGTCCACAGTGTCGTCGACGTGCCGCTGCCGCGTCCCCGGCGACCGGAGCTTCGGCGGACCTCCGCGTTCGCCGAGGTCGAGGGGCAGCTCTGGGAGCGGTTGCACGCACAGGCGATCGAGGTGAGCTGATGACCTCGGGCACGGTCGCGACGCGGCGGCGACGACATACGTTCCAGTCCGTTCGGTGGCGCCGGATCGTCCTGGGTGGTGGGCTGGCCGTCCTGCTGCTGCTTCTGTGGCAGTGGTACAGCTCGCGGTCGGCCCACAACATCTTCATCGCCAGCTCGCCGTCGCGCAGCTGGGACAGCCTTGTCGCGCTGGTGACGACCGGCAGCTTCTGGAGCGTCCAGCTCGCGGCCACCGCGCAGGGCCTGGCCCTCGGCTGGTCCTGTGCGGTCGCCGCCGGGCTGCTGCTCGGGGCCGCCCTGGGGTATGTCCGAACGCTGCGCGAGGCGCTGGAACCGCTGTTGTTCTCGATCAACTGTGTGCCCCGGCTGGCCCTCATCCCGCTGTTGACGCTCTGGCTGGGCTATGGCCTGACGTACAAGGCCGTGGTGGTCGTGATCGCGGGCTTCTTCCCCGTGTTGCTGAACACGATGGACGGCGTCCGTCGCGCCGACAACGAGTTGATGCGGATGAGCCGTTCGTTCGGGGCGGGGCCGGTATGGCAGCTGTTCACCGTGGCGCTGCCCGGCTCGTTGCCCAGCGTGTTCGCCGGCCTGCGGCAGTCGCTCGCCCACTCCGTCGTCGGGGTCATCGGCGCGGAGATCTGGGCGTCGTCGGCCGGTCTCGGCTGGCTCATCGCCAACGCGGAGCTACAGGTGCGGACCGATCGCATCATCGCCACCATCATCGTGGTCACGGTCGTCGGCGTGCTCCTCAACGAGACGCTGCGCCTGGTGGAGTCGCGCTGCACCCGTTGGTATCCGCGGGAACGCCGATGAGCGCCTCCGTGGTGGCCGCGACGCGGGGAGCGGGCGTGATCGTCGTGCTGCTCGCCGGGTGGCAGTGGGCGGCCGGCACGGGGCGGGTCGATCCCGAGTTCGCCAGCTCACCGGCCCGGATCGGGACAACGCTGTGGCACCTGTTGTCGACGTCGTCGTTCTGGACGGTGCAGCTCAGGGCGACGGCCGGCGGCTTCGCGGCCGGATGGTCGCTGGCGGTCGTCGTCGGGATCGTGCTCGGTGTCGCGATGGGTCTCGTCGGACCGATCCGCGACACGCTGGAGCCCCTGGTCATGGGCTTCTACGCCACTCCGCACATCGCGCTCGTCCCGTTGCTCATCGTCTGGTTCGGCTTCGGCTTCCAGTACAAGCTCGTCGTCGTCTTCATCGCGTCGGTGTTCTGGGTGCTCCTCAACACCATCGCCGCGGTACGCGAGGCCGACGAGGGGCTGGTCCGAATGTCCCGTGCTTTCGGGGCCACCCGGCGGCAGGTGATCGCCACGGTCGTGCTTCCCGGCGCGAGATCGGGCATCCTCGTCGGCGTCCGGCTTTCGGTGAGCCACGGCATCATCGGCGCCGTGATCGGCGAGATGTTCTCCTCACACCAGGGTGTCGGCTTTCTCGTCAGCGAATCCGCCCAGCTCGGGCTCATCGACCGGTTGCTGGCACTGGTGGTGTTGCTCGCGGCCGTCGGCACCGGCACCAACGCCGCGCTCGCCGCGCTGCAGGACCGGTTGGAACGCTGGCGACGCCCGGACACGGGCTGACACGCATGTTCCTGCCAACACAGACAACGAGATGGAGGCAAAATGGACGAAGTACGTGACCTGATCATCGTCGGTTCCGGTCCGGCCGGCTACACGGCGGCGCTGTACGCGGCGCGAGCCGAGGTGAGGCCGCTCGTGATCGAAGGCTTCTCCTCGGGTGGGGCGTTGATGACCACGACCGAGGTGGAGAACTTCCCCGGCTTCCCGGACGCGATCCTCGGCCCGGACCTCATGGACAACATGCGCAAGCAGGCGGAGCGCTTCGGCGCCGAACTGCTCACCGACGACGCGACCCGCGTCGAGCTCGCCGGTGACGTCAAGAAGGTCTGGGTCGGCGCGACCGAGTACCGGTCCCGGGCGGTCATCCTGGCTACCGGGTCGGCCTGGCGGCGGCTGAGCGTCCCCGGTGAAGAGGAGCTGCTGGGCCATGGCGTGTCCGCCTGCGCGACCTGTGACGGGTTCTTCTTCCGCGGCCAACACATCGTGGTCGTGGGCGGCGGCGACTCGGCGATGGAGGAGGCGACTTTCCTGACCCGGTTTGCCGAGATGGTCACGATCATCCATCGCCGTGCCGAGTTTCGCGCCAGCAAGATCATGGCCGCGCGGGCCCTCGCCAACCCGAAGATCAGCGTGCGCTGGAACAGCGTGGTCACCGAGATCGTCGACAGCGACGGCAAGGTCGGCGGCGTCACGGTGACCGACACCGTCACCGGTGCCGCGGTGACGCTGCCCGCCACCGGCGTGTTCGTGGCGGTGGGCCACGTGCCGCGCAGCGACCTGTTCGCCGGTCAGGTCGACCTCGACAGCGACGGCTACGTGTGCGTCGACGCCCCGAGCACCCGGACCAACCTGCCCGGCGTCTTCGCCGTCGGCGACCTGGTCGACCGCACCTACCGCCAGGCGATCACCGCCGCCGGCAGCGGCTGCGCGGGCGCCCTGGACGCGCAGCACTACCTCGCCGGCGCCTGACGCCACACACAACCAACGTAGGGGAGATGTCACGATGCAGCAGAGCACTGTCGAAGAAGCACTGGACGTTCTACGGCCGGGCCTGTCGTCCGACGGGTTCGACCTCCGGATCGGGTCGATCGGCGACGACGGCGCGGTGCAGGTCGTCCTCGAGGCGAAGCCCGACGCTTGCCTCGACTGCCTGGTCCCCGAGGATCTGATGCTCCAGATCATCGAGCAGGCCATCCGCGAGCGCGACGAGTCGCTGACCGGCGTCGAGTTGCTGAAGGTGGGCTTCGAGGGCCTGGCCGAGCACTGACGCCGCTCGACGCTCGCGCTTACGGTTCGCGGGAGAACACGACCGCCGCGCAGGCGTTGCCGGCGTTGCCCGAGATGGCCAGAGTGTGGGTCGCGTCGGCCACCTGACGCGACCCGCAACGGTCCTGCACCTGTCGGACGGCCTCGACGATCTGTGGCATGCCGTGCAGGCGCCCCATGCCCAGCGCGCCGCCGTTGGTGTTGAGCGGCCAGCGCCCGCCGGGAGCCGTGTCCGGGCCTTGCAGGAAACGGCCGGCCTCGCCCAATGCGCAGAAGCCGAGCGCCTCCAGCCACAGGTAGATGAAGAAGCTGAACCCGTCGTACAGGTTGATCTGCTCGAGGTCGGTCGGGCCGAGCCCGGTGTGCTCCCACAGGGTCCGCGCGACGTGCCCCGCACTGTCCCGCAGGCCGCCGAGGGTGACGGTGGGTGCCCACCGCGCGGTCTGGCCGCCGCCGCTGGCGTAGCCGCGTACGTATGCGGGGCGGTGGCGCAGGTCGCGGGCGCGCTCGGCGGTGGTCAGCACCACGGCGCCGCACCCGTCGACCGGCATGTCGCAGTCCAGCCTGGACAGCGGCGAGGCGATCATGGGATCGGCGAGGTAGTCCGCCACCGTCAGCGGGCTGTCGCGGAAGACCGCGTCCGGGTTGCCCAGCGCCCGTTGCCGGTTGGCGACGACGAAGGTGGCCATCTGCTCGCGGGTGGCGCCGTAGAGCGCCTGGTAGCGCGAGTAGGGGAGCGCGAAGTCCATGACCACGTTGGCCAGCCCGTACGGGGCGCGGAACTGCTCGGGGCCGTGAGCCTGCGCCGACCCGTACGTGCCGTAGGCGCCGCGCGGGTTGTGCATCGCCCGCCAGATCAACACATACCGGCAGGCGCCCGCGTGCAGTGCGTTGGCGGCCTCGATCAGCGAACCCACGGTCGAGCCGGGCTGGACGCTGGCGGACCACCGGATGTCGGGCGTGCCGAGGGCGTGGGTCATGTAGCGGCGGCTGACGTAGTCCTGGCCGTCGAGCGGTGTGCCACCCAACCGCGACGGGTTGGGATAGACGCAAAGGCCGTCGATGTCACCGACCGACAGGCCGGCGTCTTCGATGGCACGCAGCGCCGCCTCGGTCGCGAGCTCGCCGACGCTGCGCGTGCTGCGGCGCGCGACCTCGGAGAACGCGGTGCCGACCACCGCCGTGCGGTTTCGGATGGAAGGCACCACTTAGGCGGTCACCTCGGCTTCGAACTGGGGCAGCACATAGTCCTGCCCGGTGTCGACGAACCGGGTTCGCACGCGCAGCCCGATCCGCACCGACTCCACCGGCCGATCGCCGAGCAGGTTGCCGACGAGCATCAGCTCCGGCTGTTCGTCGAGTTCGACCAGGACGCAGACATAGGGCACCGCGTCCTCGAAGCCGCGCACACGCGGCGAGTACATGACCGTGAACTCGGCGACCGACCCGCGCCCCGTCACCTCGCGCCAGCACATCGCCGACGAGCCGCAGGCGAAACACTGCGAGGGCGGCGGATGAAACAGCCGCCCGCACCCGGAGCACTCTCGCACGACAAGACGGCGCTCCCGCGCGGCGTCCCAGAAGCCGGCGGTAAGTGGTGTCGGTACGGGTATCGGACGATTTGCGGTCATGCATGCTCCCGGTCGAGGGCAGCGGTACGGCGGACCGGACGCGTCGGACTGTATCCGATGCCCATGGTTGTATCCAATCCCTTGACACGTGCTCTGGGATTCACTTCTAATCCACACGTGCAGCTCGCCACTTACTACAGACATAGGACCCTCCGAGCTGGGGCGGTCATCGACGGCGTGCTCTTCGACACGGCCGACCTCGCCTCGCGCGACGGCCCGCCGGACGGCGCGGACTGGGCCAGCACCAAGAAGCTCGTGGCGGGCGGACCAGCGGTCTGGTCGGCGCTCGCCGCCGCCGCCAAACGGACCGAGCCGGTCGCCAAGCTCTCGGAGCTTCGGCTCGGCCCGCCGATCCCCGACCCAGACAAGATCCTCTGCCTGGGGCTGAACTACCGCGCCCACGCTGCGGAGTCGAAGGAGGAGACACCGACGGTCCCGGTGCTCTTCGCCAAGTTCCGCAACTCGCTGGTCGGCCACTGCGAGCCCGTCGCCATCCCCGCCATCACCAAGGCCGCCGACTACGAGGCGGAGCTGGCGGTCGTCATCGGCCGCAGGTGCCGAAACGTCACTGCGGCCGAGGCGATGGGCTACGTCGGCGGCGCCATGCCGTTCAACGACGTCTCGGCCCGCGACATGCAGCACGCCACGAGCCAGTGGACAGCGGGCAAAGCGGTCGACGGCTTCGCGCCGTGCGGGCCGACGCTGACCCTCACCGACGAGCTGCCCGACCTGCAGAACCTGCGGATCAGCACCCGCGTGAACGGCGTCGTCGTCCAGGACGCGTCGACCGCTTCGATGATCTTCCCGATCGCCGAGGCGGTGGCCTTCATCTCCTCGTTCATGACGCTCGAACCGGGCGACATCATCGCCACCGGCACGCCCGCCGGAGTCGGCATCTCCAGAGACCCGCAGTTGCTGCTCGGTGACGGCGATGTCGTCGAGGTCGAGATCCAGGGCCTCGGCCGGCTCACCAACCGGTTCGTCGCGGAGGCGCGGCCATGACCCGCGCGCTCGACGAGATCCCCTCCGCGCGTCGTGACGCGCAACGCGTGGAGGCGGCCTACGCCCGGCTGCGCGAGGCGATCGTCAAGGGCGAGCTGCCGCCGGGCGACGCGATACTCCAGGAGCGACTGGCCAAGACGTACGAGATCAGCCGCACTCCGTTGCGCGAGGCCCTGCGCATGCTGGAGCGCGACGGGCTGGTGGTGTCGGAGCCGAACCGCTCCTTCCGGGTCGCGGGCTTCACCATGTCCGAGATGGAGGAGATCTACGTGGCCCGCCTGCCGATCGAGGCCATGGCGATCTACCAGACGGTTCCGCAGCTGACCACCAGGGACCTCGCCGAGCTCGAAGGGCTCATGGCCCAGATGGCGACCTACGCGAACGCGGAGGACTACGACTCCTGGGAGCTGCCGCACCGGGCCTTCCACAGCAGGCTGACGTCGAAGGCGGGTTCGCGCATCTCCCGGATGCTCAGCGAGCTCTCCGACCACGCGGAGCGCTATCGCCGCTACTACACCATCGAAGGTCCCAGAGCCTGGAACATCGGCTGCGACGAACATCGGGCGATCCTCGACCGGTGCCTGGCGGGTGAGCCGGCCGAGGCCGCCTTCGCTCTCGTGGCACACCTGTCGCACACCGCCCTCTCGCTCATCGAGCTGGTCGAGCCCGACTACGAGCCGAAGGCGCTGCGCATCGCCGTCGAGATGGCCAACAGTCTGTCGAAGGAGCGGCCATGACCCTCAGCGACCAGGCCGAAACCGGAGCGCTCGCCGGCATCACCGTCATCGAGATCGGCGACGAGCAGGGCGAGCACTGTGGACGGATCCTTGCCGGCCTGGGTGCCGAGGTGATCCGCGTCGAGCCGCCCGGTGGCGAGGCGACGCGCTTGAACGGCCCGTTTTACCACGACGCGCTCGACCCTGACCGCAGCCTCTACTTCTGGCACTACAACTTCGGCAAGCTCGGTGTGACGGTCGACCTCGACACGCCGGAGGGCCAGACCACGTTCCGCCGGCTCGCCGCCCGTGCGGACGTCGTTCTCGAGTCGCGCCCGGCGGGCCACATGGCCGAGCGCGGGCTCGACGTCGAGTCGTTGGCGGCGCTCAACCCGGCGCTGGTCGTCGTGCGGATCTCGCCCTACGGCGACACCGGCCCCTGGGCCCACTACCAGGGAAGCGACCTCGTCCACCTTGCCCTGGGCGGGGTGATGATGAACTGCGGCTACGACCCTGACCCGACCGGCGAATACGAGACGCCACCGGTCGCGCCCCAGATGTGGCAGGCCTACCACATCGCGGGAGAGCTCGTGGCGATCGCCATCATGGGCGCCCTGTATCGGCGGCTGGAGACCGGTGAGGGCGACCACCTTTCGGCCGCCGTCCACGAGCTCGTGAGCAAGCAGACCGAGTCCGACCTCACGAACTGGATCTACTCGGGCGTCCGGCACCGCCGGCTCACCGGTCGCCATTCCTTCCCGTACCAGTTCGCCATGGCTCAGGAGATGACCAAGGACGGCCGGTGGCTCATGCCCTACCGGACCTACCTGCCGCTGCGCCGCGGTGGCAACGAGTTCGAGAACCTGGTCGCGATGCTCGACCGGTACGGGATGGCCGAAGACCTGACCGAGGAGAAGTACTCCGACATCGAGTTCCGCTCCCTGGCCAGCACCGACCGCCACGTCGGCGACGTGGTCGCACGCTTCGTGCGCAAGTTCCTCTTCTCCCGTGACATCTGGCAGGAGGCGCAGGAAGCGGGCCAGACCTGGGCGCCGATCCGCAAGCCCGAGGAGAACCTCGACGACGGCCACTGGCGCGCCCGCGGGACCTTCGCCACCGTCAAGCATGCCGAGCTGGGTGAGGAGCACACCTACGTCACCGCCCGTTGGATCGACTCGGCGGGCGGCTGGCGCACCGAGCCACGCGCCCCGCTGGTCGGCGAGCACAACGGGCTGCTGGCCGGTCTGACCGACGTCGCGGCCGGACCTCCGCGCGGAAACGGCGGGGAGAGCAAGGGCTTCGCCTACGAGGGTGTACGGATGCTCGACTTCGGCTGGATCCTCGCCAGCGCGGGAGCCGGCCGGTTCCTGGCTGCCCAGGGTGCGGAGGTCATCAAGATCGAGCATCGGTCGCGTCTCGACCCGGCACGCTGGCGGCACGGGATCGTCGCCGAGGAGGGCGCGCGACGTGGCTTGCACGACCGCCCGTCCTCACCCAACCGCAGTGGTCATTTCATGGACGTCAACGCCGGCAAGCGGGCGATCAGCCTCAACCTGCGCCACCCGGAGGGCAAAGCCCTGCTGCGGTCGCTCATCGCCAAGGCACACGTCGTCGCCGAGGGCTTCTCGCCCGGCGCGATGGACCGGATGGGCTTCGGCTACGAGGTGTTGCGTTCGATCACTCCGTCCATTGTGTACGTGCAGCAGTCGGGCATGGGCCAGCAGGGTCGATACGGCGTCATGCGCAGCTACGGACCCACCGCACAGGCGTTCTCCGGGCTGACGGACATGTCGGGGTTGGCTGAGCCCTATCCACCGGCGGGCATCGGCTATTCCTATCTGGACTGGTTCGGTGCCTACAACCTGGCGCTGGCGATCTCGGTCGGGCTCTACCGACAGAAGACGACGGGTGAGGGATGCTGGATCGACACCTCGCAGGTCGAGTCCGGCATCCAACTGGTCGGGACCACCGTGCTCGACCGCTCGGTCAACGGCGCCTCGTGGAAACGCTACGGCAACCGCTCGCCTTACAAGCCGGCCGCGCCTCATGGCGCCTATCGCACCGCTGGCGACGACAACTGGATCGCCATCGCGTGCTTCACCGACGAGCAGTGGGCGGCCCTCGTCGAGGTGCTCGGCCGACCCGAGTGGGCAGACGAAGCGCGGTTCGCGTCGCTCGCCGATCGGATGCGCCATCAGGACGCTCTTGACCTGTTGGTCAACCAATCGACCCAGGGCCATGAACGGTACGCCCTGATGGACGAGTTGCAGCGGCGCGGCGTGCCCGCCGGCGTGTGCCAGACCGCCGAGGACCGTTACGAGTCGGATCCGCAGTTGGCGCACCTGGAGTGGCTGGTGCCGCTGCCACAGTCCGAGATCGGCGTGTGGCCAGTGCGCGACTTCCCCGTCCGTTTCCGCCACGCCACCGCGCGGATGGGCGGGCCGCTCGGCCGGCACGGGCCCAACTACGGCGAAGACAACGAGTTCGTCTACGGCGAGATCCTCGGGCTGGGCAGAGCCGAGATTCAGCGCCTCTACGACAACGACGTCATCTAGGAGAACTCCCGCATGAAAATCGACTGGCACTCGCACGTCTCTCCGCCTGAGATCAACGAGGAGAACCGCACACCGCAGATGGAGATCGGGCATTCGCTCGAGGTCCACGACGCGGCCGGCGTCGACCTGGTCGTCGTGACCAACGCCATGCACTACGTGAAAGACCTCGATGCCGACCGTACGCTCGACGCGGTGCGGCGCTCCGACGACTTCCTGGCCGACATCGCCCGCACCCATCCCGAACGGACGATCTGCTTCACCACCACCATTCCCAACGACGACGACCGCTATCTGTCCCAACTCGAGACCGCGGTCAAGGAAATGGGCCTGCGCGGGGTCTTCATCCACTCCAGCCACCAGGGGCACTATCCGGACGAGGGGCGCGCCCGCCCGTTCTGGGAGCTGTGCCGGGCGCTCGACCTGCCCGTCTTCATCCACGCGCCCTCGTCGACCTTCGGCGAGGAATGCATGTCGATGTACCGGCTGATCTCGTCGCTCAACCGCCCGTTCGACGAGTGTCTCGCGATCGCGCGCCTGATCGTCAGCGGGATGCTGGAGCGGATGCCCGGCCTCAAGATCGTCGGCGCCCACGTCGGCGGTGGCATCTCCAGCGTGATCGGCCGCATGGACTACGCCTACGAACTGGGCGACTACGTTCACTTCCTCGGTCCCTACGAGCCTGTGAACATCACGAAGAAGCCTTCGGAGTATCTGAAGGACATCTATATGGACACGGCCTGCTACCACTTTCCGGCGCTCGTGGCCGCGCTCATGACGGTGGGACCCGACCGTCTGCTGTTCGGCACCGACGCGCCCGCTCTGGTTCCGCTGCTGCCCGGCTGTGTCGACCTGGTCAACCAGCTCGACATTCCGGAAGAGCAGCGGGACCGGATCTTCTGGGGCAACGCCGCGCAACTGCTCAACCTGGACCTCGACAGTCTTCCGACTGCGCGGGTCTAGCCAATCAATGCCGGTTCACATCGGTGGAAACCGTGTGGCTTCGGGGGAGCGAATCAAGAGCGATACAGCTTTCTGATAGAGGGGTAGCATCATTTTGTCCAGAGCATCCGTCCTGAGATCAGCCGTTCTGGCCGCGTCCGTCGTCCTGGCCGTTACCGGCTGCTCGCTCAAGTCACCCTCGTCCTCGTCAGACTCGGCTGCGGACGACTTCCCGCAGCGCGCCATCCACCTGCAGTCGGTCGTTCCGGCGGGCTCGGTGTTCGATGTCTACGCCCGGGCGCTCGCCGATGCGTCGGCGTCGTGCAAGTGCTTCGACCAGCCGGTCGTCGTCGACGATCTGGCCGGCTCCGGGTCACCGGGAGTCGTGCAGGTGCTCTCGGCCGCCAACGACGGCTACACGATGGGCATCGCGTCGATGTCACATCTGCTGGCCCAGCCGGTGTTGAACCCCGGCCTGCCCTACAAGAACGCCAATGACTACGAGCCCGTGATGGACGCGGTCAGCGTGTATGACAGCCTGGCCGTGCCCGCCAACTCTCCTTACAAGTCGATCGAAGACCTCGTGGCGGCCGGCAAGGCCAACCCGGGCAAGATCCGCTACGGCGCGGGTGGCGGGCTCGGCTCGCTACCGCAGTTGGTGATGGTTCAACTGGAGCAGGCTACCGGCGCCAAGTACACCGTGGTGCCGTTCGCCAGCAGCGCGCTCGGGATCGCGGCGCTGCTGGGCGGCCAGATCGACGCGATCGTCGCGACCACGGCCGACCTCTCGCAGCACGCCAAGGCCGGCACGATGCGGGTGCTGGGCACGTTCGCGCCCGAACGCGACACCGGATTCGACAACGTGCCCACGTTCAAGGAGAAGGGCATCGACGTCACGCTCAGCAGCTTCTACATCCTGTTCGCTCCCAAGGGCACTCCCGCGGCGATCGTGGACAAGCTCTACCAAGGCTTCAAGAAGGCCTCGGAGACGCCGACCTTCAAGGCCTTCGCCGACAAGTCCGGCTACAAGGTGCTGGATCTGAAGGACCCGGCCGCGACCCGGACGATGCTGCTGGAGCGGGGCCAACAGGTCGAGAAGCTGTTGACCGACCTCAACCTCGCCGGTTCCGCCAAGAAGTAATCGCGGCGCGATCTCGTTCAACGGAGACCCCATGACCTTCCTAAACCGCTACCGGTTGGCTGTCGCCGGGGGCGTGCTCACCGTGGTGGGCGTCATCTACCTCGTGCTGGCGACCAGCTACTCACTGGGAACGCTGGACCAGCCCGGTCCCGGTCTGTTCCCCGTCGCCGTCGGCGTTCTGCTGGCGGGGACGGCGATCGGGACTCTTCTCGAAGGTATCCGGCGGCCCCTCGCGGAGGCGGTGCCCGAGTTCGACCGGCGCTCCGCGCTGCGGACGGTCCTGGTGTTTGCCGTGGTCGTCGGATACGTGCTGTTGGTAGGAGTCATCGGTCATCTGCTCGCGAGCACGATCGCGGCGGCGATTCTCCTCAAGAGCCAGGGCACGAAGTGGCTCTGGACGATCGTCGTCGCGCTCGCGCTCGGCTTCGCCTCCCAGTTCGTCTTCGACGACATCCTCGGTGTCCCGCTGCCCACCCTCACGTTCGGCTGAGGCGGTGGTCTAGATGATGGATATTCTCAACGGCTTCGCACTCGCTCTGACGCCGGTCAACATTCTGGCCGCCCTCGTGGGCGCGCTGATCGGCACCGCAGTCGGCGTCCTGCCGGGAATGGGTCCCACGGCGGCCGTCGGCATCCTCGTCACGGCGACGGTGACCCTGAGCCCGGAGACGGGGCTGATCGCCCTCGCCGCGGTCTACTACGGCACGCAGTACGGCGACTCGATGACGGCGATCCTCATGCGGATCCCGAGCGAGCCGCCGGCGGTGGTGCTGGCGGTCGACGGCTACCCGATGGCGCAGAAGGGCCGGGCCGGGCCGGCCCTCGCGATCGCGGCGATCTCGTCGTTCATCGGCGCGGCCCTGAGCCTGATCGGCCTCATGATCGCCGCACCGACGGTCAGCCGGGTGGCGCTGCTGTTGGGCCCGGCCGACTACGCCGTGATCGCCGTGATCGCGCTCCTTGTGCTGTCGCGGTTCTCCGGCGGGTCGTTCTCGACGCGTCTCCTGTCGCTCGCGATCGGGTTGGCCGCGACCACGATCGGTCTCGACATGGTGACCGGCATCGGCCGGTTCACGTTCGACTCTCCCGAACTGTTGCAGGGAGTCGAGATCGCGCCGGTCGTGATCGGTCTCTACGGCCTGGCCGAACTGCTGCATCTCGCGGGCCGGGGCGGCGGCTTCCCCGCGGTGGAGAAGATCCCCTTCCGGAAGCTGTTCCCGAGCCGCACGGAGTGGCGCAAGGCCACACCCGCGGCGGGCCGGGGCGCCGTCGTCGGCTTCCTGATGGGCGTGCTGCCCGGCCCCACGCTCAGCCTGGCCAACTTCGCCTCGCACTCGCTGGAGCGGCGCATCTCCAAACATCCGGAGGAGTTCGGGAAGGGCGCGGTGCAAGGCGTCGCCGGGCCCGGGGCCGCCGACAACGCCGCCGTCAGCGGCAACCTGCTGCCGTTCCTGGCGCTCGGTTTGCCGTTCACGTCGGTGACCGCCGTCCTGTTCGCCGGTCTGCTCCTGCACGGGATCCAGCCGGGCCCGCTGCTCATCTCGCAGCATCCGGAGCTGTTCTGGGGCCTGATCGCCGCGATGTTCGTGGGCAACGTCGCGCTGCTGCTCCTCAACTTCCCGATGGTGGGCGTGTGGATCCGGCTGCTGCGCATCCCGTCGCCCATTCTGTTGGCGCTGCTCATGGTGCTGATGTTCACGGGCGTCTACGGCTTCCGCAACAGCGTCTTCGACCTCGTGGTGCTGCTCGTCAGCGGCGTCGCCGGCTATCTGATGAAGCTGGTCGACCTCGACCGCACCGTGCTGGTGCTCGGGCTCGTCCTGGGGCCGGTGCTCGAGACGTCGATCCGCCAGGCGCTGTTCATCAGCCGCGGTGACCCGACGGTGTTCGTGACCACGCCCATGGGCATCGTCGGAGTGGTCGTGCTCGTGGGCGTGGTGGTCGGACCGCCACTGCGGCGGGCCCTGCGTCGCCGTGGTGGCGGCCAGACACCGTCCGAGCCCTCACCTGAGAATGCGGGAGTGCTGCGATGAGCCGGACCATCGACGTCAACTGCGACCTGGGTGAGGGCTTCGGTCCGTACTCGTTGGTTGACGACGTCGGGATGCTCGAACATGTCAGCTCGGCGAACGTGGCCTGCGGCTTCCACGCCGGCGACCCGTCCCGCATGGTCGAGGTCGTCGCGGCGGCGGCGGCGCTCGGCGTCGCGGTGGGCGCGCACCCCGGATACCCGGACCGTGCCGGCTTCGGCCGGCGCCCGATGCCGCTCTCGGCGGCCGAAGTAGAGGCCGCGCTGCTCTACCAACTGGGAGCGATCACCGGTCTGGCCCGCGCATACGGCGTCACGGTCGCGCACGTCGCCGTACACGGTGCGTTGGAAGAGGAAGCGGTGCGCGACCCGGCCCGCGCGGCCGCCGTCGCCGGTGCCGTGCGCCGCTTCGATCCGCGACTCGTCGTGGTCACCCAGCCCGGCGAGCTGGCTGAGGCCGCACGGTCGATGGGCCTGGCGGTCGCGATCCAGTTCCACGCCGACCGCGGCTACGACGAGAGCGGGCGGCTGCTGTCGCGGTCCCGACCGGGTGCGGTCATCACCGACCCGGACATCGTGGTGGCGCGGGTCCTGCGGTTGCTCGCTGACGGCGTGGTGGAGACGGCCGGCGGCGCGCTGCTGCCGCTCGACGCCTCGACCATCTGTCTGCACGGTGACGGCGAGGCGGCCATCGCGTTGGCCGCCGCGACGCGGGCCGGTCTGGAGGCGGCCGGCATCACGCTCGAACCGCTGCGGCGCACACCGCTGACCGATGGTGCGTGACGACCCGGCCGCCGGCCGCGTGGCGATGGTCACCGGTGCGGCGGGCGGCATCGGCCGCGCGATCGCGCTCGGCCTCGCGGCGGCCGGCTCGACCGTCGTTCTCGTCGGGCGGTCGCGCGACGGTCTCGCCGGGCTGGCGACACAGATCGAGGCGCGCGGCGCGGCCGTGCTCCGCGTGACGTGCGACGTGGCCGACGAGGCGTCCGTGCGCTCCGCGGTGGCGACGGCGATCGGTCAGTTCGGCCGGCTGGACGTTTTGGTCAACTGCGCCGGCGCACGGCAGACCGACAGTGCGCTGGTCGACCTGCCCGTGGCGGAATGGGACCGCGTGCTCGCCGTGAACCTGACCGGAACCATGCTGATGTCCAAACACGTCGCCCGGCACCTCATGGCGCGGCGGTCCGGCTCGATCGTCAACATCGCGTCGATCGCCGCGTCGATGCCCCGTTCGCACCGGGCGGCGTACGGCGTCTCCAAGGCGGGCGTCCGGCAGCTGACGAAGGTGATGGCGCTGGAGCTGTCCGCGTACGGCGTGCGCGTCAACACGGTCAGCCCTGGCGCCACCGAGAGTCCGATGCTCGAAGCGTCGATCAGCATGGCGCGACAGTCCTCGGTGGACGCCCGGGTCCGCGGCGACCTCGCGTTGTTCCGTCCGCGCATCCCGCTCGGCCGCGTAGCCACGCCCGAAGACGTGGCGGCCGCCGTGCTCTTCCTCGCCTCCGACGCGGCCCGTCACATCACGGGCCATGACCTGCGGGTCAACGGTGGTGAGGCGATGGGCTAGCGACGGTCGCCCGCAACGTAACTCTCTCGAACCAGGAGGACGAAGTGTTCCCATCATCACCGCTCACCGTGCTCAGCCCCGCCGGCGTGGCGGACATGGACGTCATGGTCGCGTCGGCCACCGGCACGAGCCGGGTCGACCCGGCGTCGCACCAGATCGCGTTCCTGAGCAACACCAAACCCAACATCGACCACGTCTTCGCGGGTACGGCCGAGCAGCTCCAGTTGCGTGGCTTCACGCGCTTCCGCTCGTTTGCCAAGGCGACCGCGGGCCGGCCCGCCCCTGACGAGATCATCGACGAGATCGCCAGGACGTGCACGATCGCCGTCGTCGGGTCGTGCGATTGAGGCGCCTGCACGTCGTGGAGTGTCCACGACTCGGTCGTCCTGTCGAAAGCGGGCGTTCTCGTGGTGGCGGTGGCGACCGACGAGTTCATCCAACTGGCGCGCATGATCTCGAGCGCCAGCGGGCTGCGTGACCTACGAATCGCGGTCATTCCCCACCCGCTCGGCGGCCTGAAGCCCGCGGAGGCCAGGACCCGGGGCGTCGTCGTCGCGCGGGCGGTGCTCTCCGCGCTGGGAATGCAAGAGGAGGAGACGACCGGTGAGCCCGACCATTGATCGCCTGACGTCGGAACGCTTCGACGTCGACGGCTACTACGAGCTGCTGGACCTGCTCGAAGCTCGGGGGCTGACCGACGGGCTTCCGGTCGTCCCGCCCACCCCCGAGCTGGTGGCCGCCTTCGTCGAGGCGTCCGGACACGAGCCCGACCACAGCGTCGGGCACATGCCACCCGCCATGGGAAACGCGACCGTGGAGAAGATCGCCGTCAACGCCGTGATGGCCGGCTGTCGCCCCGACTACATGCCGCTGCTCGTGGACGCGGTCGCGCTGCTGCTCGACCCGCGGTTCAAGCTCGTCAGCGTCCAGACCACGACCCATCCGTGTACGCCGATGCTCCTGGTCCACGGCCCGGAAGCCGAGCGTCTGGGCATCAACAGCGGCGCGGGCGTGTTCTCGCCGGGCCACCGGGCGAACGCCACCATCGGCCGGGCGATCCGGCTGCTGCTGATCTGCGTCGGCGGTGCGGTGCCCGGCAGCGGTGACCGGGCCACCCAGGGCACCCCCGCCAAGTACACGTACTGCGTCGCCGAGAACGAGCGGGAGTCGCCGTGGGAGCCGTTGCGTGTCGCGCAGGGCTACGCACGGGAGGACTCGGTCGTGACGATCGCGGCCCTGGAGGCACCGCACAACATCAACGACCATGGCGCCACGTCGGCCGAGGAGATCCTGACCACGATCGCGGGCGCGATGGCTCAGTCCGGGGCCAACGACCTGAGCCTCGAACGTCCCAACCCGTTCCTGTTCCTGGGTCCTGAACACGCGACGCTGATCGCGGACGACGGATGGAGCCGCGCGGATGTCCAGGAGTTCATCTGGCGCAAGGCGCGGGTGCCGCGCGAGCGGATCAGCCAGGGCAAGCGGACCTGGCTGCACGGCGTGCACCTCTCGCTCGCCAACCGGGTCGAGCTGGGCCTGGACCGCGCCGACGCGGAGGCGTACCCGATTGTCGCCCGGCCCGAGCAGCTGACGGTCGTGGTGTTGGGCGGGCCGGGGATGCACTCGTCCTGGGGATCGAGCTTCGCCCAGCTACCGTCGCTCTCCCGCCGCCTCGGCACGCCGGCCGACGTTCGTACCACCGGGTAGCGTCAGCTCGGTGGCGCCGTGGCCAACCGTCGACGGCGCATGGCGGCCAACTCGTCGAGTGCGACCGCGCTCAGCGGTCGCACTCCGGCGCCGCGGGTGATGAGCGCCATCTTCGCGGCCTCCTCCAGTTCGACCGCGATCTCCTCCGCCTCGCTCAGGGTCCGGCCGGCGACGAGGCTGCCGTGGTGTGCGAGCAACAGCGCGTGATGGCCGGCGATGGTCGAGGCGTGTATCGGAGCGAAGATCGCGGCGTCGCCGGGAGTGAAGTAGTCGATGAGCTTCACCGGCCCGCCCTTCATCGCCAGGTACGGAGTGAGCGCCGGTATCGCGTCGTCCGGGTCGAGATCGGGCAGGCAGGAGAACGCGGCGGCGAAGCTGGAGTGCAGATGGACGACCGCCCGCAGCGAGTCGTCGGCCAGCAACATCGCCCGGTGCATCGCGGTTTCCTTGGTGGGGCGCGGCCCGCCGCGGTGCTCGCCCGCCAGCGACACCACGCTCAGCCCAGCTTCCGCGAGATCCGCGAGCCGCGAACCGGTCGGTGAGCAGATCAGCTCGTCGCCGACCCGGACGCTGAGGTTGCCGGTCGAGCCGGGCGACAACCCGGCAGCGGCCAGCCGGGTCGCGACCGCGACCAGCTCGTCAGGCGCCGTCATAGCCGCTCGCCGCCCTCTCGAACAGGGTGGGCGCGCCGAAGTTGCCCGACTTCAACACCAGCCCGAGCGGATGCGCGCCGACCGAGACGCTCCAGCAGACTCCGGGGTCCAGCATCGGTCCGATGTGGACGACCTCGATTCCCAACCGGGCCACCACCGCGCCGGACGTCTCCCCGCCCGCGACCAGGAGTCGCCGGACTCCCAGTTCGACCGCGGCCTGCGCGCACTCGGCCAGCGTCCGCTCGACGAGCGCGGCCGCCCGGTCGACACCGAGCATCCGCTGCACCTCCGCGATCTGTTCCGGCTCGGCCGTGGAGTAGACCATCGGGCCGCCGTCGGGCAGGTGACGGGCCAGGAAGTCCCGTACCCGGCCCACCACGTCGACGCCGTCGGAGACCGCGATCGGGTCGATCACGAACGACGGATGTGTGGATCGGTAGTGTTCGACCTGGCGCCTGGTGGCCGCTGACGCACTACCCGAGATGACCGCGTACGGACCCTCGGGCAGCGCCGGCACCGGCGCGGCCTGGTCGCGGCCCCGGACCCGGGCCAGCGCGTGAGCCAACCCGGCCGAGCCGGAGACCAGCGGCAGGCCCTCGTCCAGCGCGGCGCCGGCAAGGGCGGCCAGGTCGTCGTCGCTGATCGCGTCGGCGACCAGGAGCGTGCCGGCGGGTTGCCGCCGAAGCCGCTGGCGCAGCGCCTCAGGACCGCCGGCGACGTCGGGGTGTGCCAGCAACTCCACCGGCCGGTCGGTCTGGGCTCGCAGCAACCTTGTCAGGTCGGAGTCGGTCATCGGGTTGATCGGATGGTCACGCATCGGGGACTCCGACAGAAGCTGTGATCCGACGAAGAGATGTCCCTGGTAGACAGTGCGCCCGTTGGCCGGCGCGCTCGGCGCGACCAGCGTGACCGGACACTCCACGAGGTCGGCCAGGGCCGCGGCGACCGGCCCGATGTTGCCCCGCGCGGTGGAGTCGAACGTCGAGCAGTACTTGAAGTAGAGGAGCCGCACGCCCTGTGAGAGCAGGAGCTTGGCCGCCCGCACAGACTGGTCCACCGCCTCGCCCGCCGGGATCGACCGCGTCTTCAACGCCACGACAAGGCAAGCGGCGGGCGGAATCGGCACGGCGTCTCCGGGCAGGCCGAAGAACACCGCGGTCGGCACGCCCGCGGCGACCGCGTAGCTGGCCGCGTCGGTCGCCCCGGTGACGTCGTCGGCGACCAGCCCCAGCCAGGGGGTGGCGTTGGCGGGCGCCGTCACGCTCCGCTCCCCGTCGTCGTGGGCTGCCGGGAGAGAGTGGAGCGCAACCTGTCTTCGGCGAGCGCCAGATGGCCCTTCATCGCCGCGGTGGCACGGAGCGGGTTGCCGGCGAGGACCGTCTCGTAGATGAGGGTGTGCTCCTCGGTCGAGGTCTCGAACTGCCCGGCCGCCTGTAGCGAACGGGTCATCCACACGCGCAGCAGCCCGGTGACGCTACGCAGGACGTCGCCGAGTGCGCCGTTGCCCGCCACCGCGGCGACGGACAGGTGGAAGGCGACGTCAAGCTCGACGTAGTCGGCCACGCTCAGCCCGGGCCGGCGCATCTGCTCCAGCAAGGCGCGGGTGCCCTCCAGAAGGCTCGCGGTGCCGCGCTGTGCGGCCAGGCCCGCCAGTTGGGGCTCGATCACCTGGCGAGCCTCGACCAACTCGAACACCCGCTGGTCGCCCAGGAACAGGCCCCACTCGATGACCGTCGGCAGAAGCTCGTCTGAGTTGTTGATGAAGGCTCCGTTGCCGGGGCGGATGTCGAGGATGCCAAGCAGTCCCAACGACTGGAGCGCGTCGCGGACCGCCCCTCGGCTCACTCCGAGCGACTCCGACAGTTGGCGCTCCGACGGTATCCGGTGTCCAGGGCCGAAGCCCCCTGAGAAGAACGACGCGGTCAGCGCCTTGATGACCTCGGTCGAGACCGAGGACTCGACGGCCCCGATCCGGGTGAGCGGCGGCTGCTGCGGCGGATTCCTCGGCGGACGGCCCATCGACTATTCCTGGTCGTCGAGCTTGTCGCGGAGGTGCGCGAGCGCGACATACGACCGGTCGCGCAGCCGTGTCATCGCCGTGGCCTGCTCCTCGCTGAGGCCGAGGTAGCCGCCACCGGTCTTGATGCCGAGGTCACCGGCGTCGACACGGGCCCGCAAGGAGGGTGGACACGTGTAGCGCTCGCCGAGGGCGGCGGCCAGCGTCGCGTAGGAGTTGGCGTAGACGTCGAGCCCGGCCATGTCGGCGATGGCGAAGGGCCCGAAGAAGGGCAGCCGGAAGCCGAACGACGAGCGCACCACGGCGTCGATGCGCTCCGGCGTCGCGGTGCCCTCCTCGACCATCCGGGCTGCCTCCGCGAACAGTGCGAACTGCAGCCGGTTGCAGATGAAGCCGGGGGTGTCGGCCACCGTCACGGGTGCCTTTCCGGCAGCCTGTAGCAGCGCGGTCAGCGGGCCGAGCAGCGCCTCGTCGGACTTGTCACCCAGAATGATCTCGACGCTCGGCAGGTAGGGCGCCGGGTTGAACCAGTGGACGCCGAAGAAGCGCTCCGGCCGCCGCAGCACCACGGCGAGGTCGCTGATCGGGATGGCCGAGGTGTTGGTCGCGATGACGGTGGTCTCGGCAGCGGCGGCCTCGACGCGGCGGAGCACGTCCTGCTTGACCGTGATGTCTTCGAACACCGCCTCGACCACGACATCGGCGTCGGCCACCGCGGTCGCGACGTCGGGTGCCGCGGAACTGACAGCCGCGACGGTCGCCGCCGCGCCCGGTGGCAACAGGCCGTCCCGCTCCGCCTGCTCGACGTCGGCGAGCATCGTCGTCAAGCCGTCGGTCGCCCGATCGGCGCTCTCATCGCACAGGACGACCGCGCTCGCACCGCCCCGGGCGAGCGTCTGGCCGATGCCCTTGCCCATGTATCCGGCGCCGACGACCGCGACGCGCAGCGCACCGGGCCTGTTTCCGCTCACGGTCATAGCCTGTGACGCTAATTGGTTGACCAATAAACGTCAACGGATGGCGGCCGGCATCTCGAGCGGTGGCAGCCGTCGGTCCAACCGGTATCGGTTGATCGTGGCCAGGATGCCGGCTTCCATCGAGTAGCGAGGCTTCCACCCGAGGTCGCGCCGCAGGTTCGACTCGTCCATGCCGGTGGGATAGCCGGCGGCGTCTCCGACGATCGTCACCGACAGGTCGGGCAGGAGGCGTTGGATGAAGTCGGCCGCCTCCTGTTTGGTGCGCGGCTCCCCGCGCATGCTGTAGATCCGGCAGCCGTCGACGGGGGCGGTCACGGCGGCGGCGAAGGCGCTGACGATGTCGTCGACGTAGCTCCACGGCACCAGTGCGTTGCCGCCACCCACCTGCGCGGACTCGCCGCGTCCCGGTCTGGCCAACAGGTCCGCGACCCACGACCCTCGACCGCGGGCTCGCCCGTAGCCGTAGCCGAAGGCGACCCGCAACCCGATGCTGGGCTGCCCGAAGGTCTCGTGGAAGAGCCGCGCCTGCCCCTCGTTGGTGCTGTGGTAGAGCGCGTAGAAGTTGTCGGGCGAGTGTGGCGCCGAGTCGCCCAGCGGCTGCGTCGACGCCGCGTGGCCGAACACCGAGATGGAGCTTGCCCAGGCCAGGTGTTCGATCTCGAACTGGTTGGCCAGTTGGAACACCGCCGACGTCCCGACCATGTTGACCTGGGCGCCGTTGGTCGGTCCTTCCGCGCACGGGCCGGTGAGCAGCCCGGCGAGGTGTGCGATCGCGTCGATCCGCTCACGCTTGCACAGGCGTGACATGGCCGCCACGTCGTTGACGTCGACGACGTGTACGGGTGGAACGGCGTCCGGGCCGAGCGCGTCTCCTACGACGGTCGCGAGCAGGTCCGACTCGTGTACGTCGACCACCGTCACCTGGTGGCCGTCACGGAGGAGGTCGCGGACGAGGTAGCTGCCCAGGAACCCGCACCCGCCGGTGACGAGGACGCGGCTCATTTGAAGGATCCGCCGATGAGCTCCCGTGCCGCGACCAGCCGCTGGACCTCGCTCGGTCCCTCACCGATGCGACGGATGCGCATCTCCCGGTACCAGCGGTCGAACGGGTAGTCCTTGGTCACGCCGGCGCCGCCGTGGATCTGCATCGCCCGGTCGACCACGCGGCTGGCGGCCTCGGTCGCGACCAGCTTGGCCATCGCGACGTCGGCGTTGAACCGCTCGCCGCGCTCGGCCTTCGCCGCCGCTTCGAGCAGCAGCCACCGGCTCTGCCGGATGTCGATCTCGCTGTCGACGATCATCCACTGGATGCTCTGCCGCGTCGCCAGCGGAGCGCCGAACGTGACCCGGGTCTTGGCGTATTCGATGGCCATCTGCTGTGCCTTGATGGCCACGCCCACGCAGTTGGCCGAGTAGGGGATCCGTTCGCGCATGAGCCGGTCGTTCGCGATCGCGAAGCCACCGTTGAGCTCGCCGAGGATGTTGGCGCTCGGTACGCGTACGTTGTCGAAGAAGATCTCGGTCGCGTATTTCGAGTTGCGCAGGCTGTGGACCACCCGGGTGACCTTGAACCCTGGGGTGTCCGTGTCGATCAGGAAGCAGGTGATGCCGTCGCGGCCCTTGCTCTCGCCGGTGCGGACGAACGTGATGCCGAAGTCGGCCCGGTCCGCGTCGGCGATGTAGAGCTTGGTCCCGTTGAGGATCCAGTCGTCGCCGTCGGGGCGACCGGTCGACTCGATCGCGCGGGCCGGGTCGCTGCCGCCGGACGGTTCGGTGAGCGCGAAGAACGCCTTCTTCTCCCCGCGCAGGGCCGGGTAGAGGTAGCGCTGCTTCTGGTCTTCGTTGGCC
>Ga0164243_10003277_pt1 | contig 26025 bp, 22 predicted proteins | sample OricompcompostOP_FD_108781 | JGI IMG/M metagenome (GOLD analysis project Ga0164243, IMG submission 108781) | Organic Plus compost microbial communities from Emeryville, California, USA - Original compost - Organic plus compost (OP) | ecosystem: Engineered > Solid waste > Mixed feedstock >...
CCTCTCGTGCAGTTCGGCGAACGATATCCGGCCCCCGGCCCGCCACAGCCGCACGCACTCCAGGAGATAGGCGGGTGCCACGGGTTCGGCGGCGGCACCGCCCCGCAGCCGCCGCCATCTGGACTCGCGCCCCTGCCGCACCACCCGTCCGAAGACGCCGACTCCCGGCACCTCCGGCAGCCCGCCCGTACGGACCGCCTCCCACGCTCCGGCCTCGGCGGCGACGTCCAGCAGCACGGTGGTGCTGCCGTGCGGGCGGACGGCCAGCTCTCCTGTCAGCCACTCCCACGGCAGCCCGCTGTAGCGGACGGCCGCCGAGCCCTGTCCGGGCGCTCCCAGCCCGATGTGCAGTCCGCCCTTGCGGGGGTCCTTGCGCAGCTCTCCCACGAGCAGGACCAGGAGCCGTCCGGACACCCCGGCGGTGAGCCGGACGCGGCCCAGCACGACCTGCGGGTCGACGGGGCCGACCAGTTCGACGACCCCGACACCTCCGGCGTGCGGTGCGGCAGCGCCGCCGTCGAAGGCTCCGGCGAGGATCCCGCTCCAGGACACCCCGCCCAGGCCGGCCACGACGACGCCCACGTCCATGAGACCGCCGCCGACGCCCGCCACCACCAGCACGCCGTCGCCCGCGGCCTCGGAGCCCACACCCGGTACCGACACCAAAACCCCCCACACACCAAAAACAACGAAACATCGGACAGTTCCCAGCCACGGCTCCGGTGAGTGGCGGGGCCCCGGCCTTGCCGGCAGCGACCTCCAACCCTCCGGCGGCGGAGTCCAATTCAACACGACCGCGTGCGGCTCGGCGATCCGGATGGCATCGTCGCGCCCGACGGCGGGGCCGTCGAAAGCTGTTCGGACGAGGCCCCGGTTCGCCACCCCCTCGGGTGAAATCTGCAAGGAGGACCCTTTCGGGGCCCTCATCGGCGGCTCTGGCGACGGGCGCCGAACGAGCGAACAGATGCGAACTCACAACGATCGAAAATGGCCGCACTCCAAGGTTTTCGAAACACACACGAAGAATTTCCGTCATTCTTTACGCCCACCAGTTCGATCAGCTACCGAAGATCGCCCGTGGCGTCCGCCGCGTGCAATTGCCGATGAAAATGCACGTGCGCGACACGCATGGCGTGAGCCCCGTCGCTGCCTGTAGCTTCCGGCCAGAGGGGCCGCGACGGAGGGGATGGGAGGGGAAGAGAACGTTGAGCGTTCGGATGCCCTTGCCGCGCGAAGAACACTGCTCCGCGGAAGGTCAGGAACACCGCTGTGCGGACTCCGCCACAGCGGAATCCGGGCTGCGGCACGACAGCCCGGACCGGGAAAGCGACCTGCCCGTCGAGTTCGCCGCGTTCTGCGCGCTCTACCGCGGCCGGTATCTCCAGTACGCGAACAGCCGGCTGTCCGATCCCCGTACGGCCGACATCGCCGTGCACCTGGCGCTGACGGAGCTGGCGCAGCAGTGGCAGGAGGCGTTGCGCAGCCCGCACACCAACGCCTACGCCTGGCGGCTGCTCAATCGCCACATCAGCATCCACGCGTGTTCCACGGACGGGACCGTGCCGGAGGACGGGGGCGGACCGGGCGGGCGCACCGGGATGTCCCTGCTGACCGACCACACCAACGAGACCCGCATCCTCCACCAGGACCTCGGTATGCCGTTCGACGAGGCGACCGAGCTGATGGGGCACGCCTCTCCGAGGCCGCCCCGCTAGACCGCCGACGAGGGGCTGCCCGACGGGGGTGGGCAGCCCCTCACGGTGCTCCCCCGGTGCGTCCGTGCGCTCCCCGTGTGACGGGCCGGTACGGGCAGTCTCCCCGGGAGCGAGGGGGTGGACGATGCACGGCTCTGCCACGGTCGGGTGGCTGGTGGCCGCGCTCTGCGCGGTGACGGGTGTGTGGTGCGTACTGCGGGCACGCGGCGGATCTCCAAGGCAGCGTGCGGACGCGGGCGCCGAGGCCACGATGGGCTTCGGGATGGCGGCGATGGCGGTTCCCGCCCTGTGGGACGGGGAGCCGGTTCCGGCCGTGGTGCCGGCCTGGTGTTCCGTCGTCTTCTTCGGCGGGCTGCTGGTGCGGGAGTCGGCCGCGGCCGTCCGCGACCGCGGTACGCCGGGCGCCCGGCACGGACACGCTCACCATGTGATCGGCGCGGCGGCGATGGTGTACATGGCACTGGCGATGGCGGCGGGCGGCGCGGGCGCGGCCGGGGCGCACCACGGGCAGCACGGCGGGGTGCCGTGGGTGACGGCCGCCCTGCTCGGCTACTTCGCGGGCTACGTGCTGTGGGCCGGCACCCGGCTGATGCCGTCCGCGGCGGCCGGGGCCGGGACGGCGGGAGGCGTCACGGCCGGCCCCGGTCATGGCGGACCGGGCGCCCTGGGGGCACCGGTGACCGCTCTCCTGGCCCGGCAGTCCGGCGTGGTGGCGGGGTGCCGGCTGGCCATGGCGGCGGGCATGTTCGCCATGCTGCTGGGCGTGTGAAACCGAGCTGCTGGGGATGTGACACCGAACCGCCGGGCGCACAGCGGGCGCACACCATCGGCTGTGGCGATTGGGGCCCGAGTGACTGCCGTGAGTGCGAGCAAACCCCTCCGCGCCGTGATGCGCGTCACTTCTGTCCCACTGGGCGTATCACTGTCTCGTAACGGCCTCATAGGCTGAGCGGCATGACGGTCCCGCTCGCGCTGATGGTGCTCGCCCTGCTCGCCGCGGGCCTCGCACCCCGGGTACTCGCCCGCTGTTCGTGGCCCGACCGGGAGCCCGTGCTCGCCCTGTGGGTGTGGCAGTGCGTGGTCGGGGCGGTGCTGCTGTGCTGCCTGCTGGCGATGGCGCTGTCCGGCGCGACCGCCTTCGCCGTGGTCCGCGCCCACGTCTTCGCCGGGGCGCCCGACGGCGTCGCCGAGATGTACACCTCCGGCGGGTACGCCCCCTGGGCGGGGGTGCTGTGCCTCCTGCTGGCCTGCGGCGGCGCGTGGACCGGCGCCATGCTGCTGAGGGAGATCCGCGACGCGCGGGCCAGGCGCCGCAAGCGCCGCGCCGAACTGCGGGAACGCGCGCCCCGCCTGCCGGGCGAGGAGACGACCTCCAGCGACCGCCTGGTCGTGCTGGAGGAGGACAGGCCGGACGCCTGGTGGCTGCCGGGCGCCACACCGCAACTGGTCATCACCACGGGCGCGCTGCGGCGGCTCAAGGGACGACAGCTGGACGCGGTGCTGGAACACGAGCAGGGGCACGCGCGGGCCCGCCACGACTGGCTGCTGCACTGCTCCTCCGCGCTGGCCACCGGCTTCTCCCGGGTGCCGGTGTTCGCCTCGTTCCGGGACCAGGTGCACCGGCTGGTGGAGCTGGCCGCCGACGACGCGGCGTCCCGGCGGTACGGGCGGCTGACGATCGCCCTGGCGCTGGTCGAACTGAACGAGGACCGGGGCGCCTTCGGCCCCTGCCCGGCCTCGCTCGCGATGGTGCCGCAGCGGGTGCACCGGCTGCTGTCACCGGCCCCCCGGCTGCCGGTGAGCCGCCGGCTGCGGATGACGGCCGTCGCCTCGCTGGTGCCGGTGGTGCCCGTGCTGATCGCGTTCGCCCCCGGGCTCACGGCGCTGCGCTAGGAGTTGCCGCCGGCCACCGCGCCCGCTGCCGGGAGATGGCGCGCGAACCATGAAACGAGCCCGGCGTCCACCTCGCGGGCCGTCGGGAGTTGCGGGGCGGGTTCGATACCGGGCTCCTCGGCGAGCGGGTGGGCCAGCCCCGGGACCGACAGCAGTGCGGACCGCTCCCCCAGCGCGCCGACGAGGTCCAGCGCGTCGGCACGCAGCCCGGGGTGGTCCAGCTCGCCGCTGACGACCAGCAGCGGCGCACGGGCGGCGATACGGTCGGCCCGTGCGACGAAGTCCAGGCTGTCGACGGCCTTCTCGGACTCCGCGTCGTAGGGGTAGTCGCCCGGGAACAGTTCGACGACGGACCGCATCCGGACGGCTGCGTTCACCACGGCGCCGGCGAAGACCGGAATGTCGCTCTCCGCGAGGACCCGCAGCGCGACGGCGCCGCCCAGCGAGCCGCCGAGCACACCGATCGGGCCGTCGTCGAGAGGCAGTTGTGCGCGCAGTGACGCCAGCGCGGCCGGGAACTCCTCGGTCGCCTGCCGGACGAACGGGTACAGGTAGGCCATCAACGGGTCTTCGCGCATCAGCGCCGCACCGGCGTCCATGCTGCCGTCCACCATGCGTGCCCCGCACATCGGCATGCCGAGGTGGACCCGCCACGCCGGCAGACCGTGCATCGGCAGCGCGGCGGCGAACGCGGCGTCCGACCTCGGTGCGTCCAGCATGTGCCAGGTGACGATCAGCGGCGCGGGGCCCTCGCCTGCCGGTGGCAGCGCGGTGAACGGCACGCCTGCGGCCGTACCCGTGAGCGGTGAGTCCATGGGGGCAGCGTAGGGAGGCGTCCGCACGCAGGTGATGGGTTATCGCTCCCGGCGAAACCCGCGCGGCGCGCTGTCGGGGGCCGTCCCGCCCGGCCGTCGCCGCCCGGGGCGCCGACGGCCTTCCGCGGCCCGACAGCGCTCGTCCGCGCGGGACTTGTGCCTGCACGGGTGGGACGGGCGATGATCGGCGTATGCGAGGTCCGTTCCGTCGAGAAGTGCCCACTCGAACGCTGCGGTCGGTGATGGCCGCCGTGCTGGGGGCTGCCGCCGCCGTACTGATCCTTCTGGTGGGCCTGCGCTGGCAGCCCCTGGCCGCGCTCGACCGGAACGTGGCGACCGGACTGCACACGATGGCCCTGGAGCACCCCGGGCTCACCCGTGCCCACCGGATCCTCAGCGACTGGGTCTGGGACCCGTGGACCTTCCGGCTGCTGGTGGCCGCCGTCGTGCTGCGGCTGCTGTGGCTCCGCGAGCGGGCGGCGGGCTGGTGGCTTGCCGGTACGGTGCTGGCCGGTTCGGCGGTGCAGCAGGGGCTGAAGGCGGCGCTGGACCGGGAGCGGCCACGGTGGCGGCAGCCGGTCGACTCGGCGGAGTACGCGGCGATGCCCTCGGGCCACGCCATGACAGCCGCGCTGGTGTGTGTGGTGCTGCTGTGGCTGTGGCGGGAGCGTGGCGGGCCCGGTGGCGACGGCGGACGGCGGTGCGCGGTGGTGGTGGCGTGCGTGTCCGTCCCGGGCGTGGCGTTCACCCGGGTGTGGCTGGGCGTGCACTGGCTGACGGACACGGTGGTGGGGGTGCTGCTGGGGGCGGCGCTGGGCTTGGCCTCGGCGGCGGTGTGGGCGGCGCTGAGGACCGCCGGGCAACTGCCCGCCCCGCCGGTCCGGTTCCGGTAGCCGGGGGGCGGGGCGCCCTTGCGGAGGGCGGCGGCGCCTCAGTTCTTGCGGGCGACGCCTCCCACGTTGTCGACCTCCGCCGGCTCACCGAAGGGCAGCGCTTCGGGACGCCAGCGGGTGACCGAGACCAGCCCTGGTTCCAGCAGTTCCATGCCGTCGAAGAAGCGCAGGATCTGCTCGCGGGTGCGGTTGACGCGCGGGTTGTCGCTGGTGCTGTTCCACTGCCGCACCATGGCCCGGACGGCTTCCGGGTTGACGACCTCGGCCGAGTCGCTGAAGACCAGGTGGCTGCCTGGGGGCAGGGCCGCCATCAGCCGGGCGACGACGTCGTAGGCGCTGTCGTCGGTGATGTGGGCGACGACGCCGAGCAGCATGAGGGCCACCGGACGGTCGAAGTCGAGGGTGCCGGCCGCGCCGCGCAGGATGGCGTCCGGGTCGCGCAGGTCGGCGTCGATGTAGTGGGTGACGCCCTCGGGCGTGCTGGTGAGCAGGGCCCGGGCGTGGGTGAGCACGAGGGGGTCGTGGTCCACGTAGACGATGCGGGCGTCGGGTGCCACCCGCTGGGCGACCTCGTGGGTGTTGTCCACGGTGGGCAGCCCGGTGCCCACGTCCAGGAACTGCCGGATGCCCGCCTCGCCGGCCAGGTACCGCACCGCGCGGCACAGGAAGGCACGCTGGGCCCGCGCGGTGGTGACGATGCCGGGGTTGCTGCGGGCGATTCCGTCGCCGACTTCCCGGTCCACGTCGTAGAAGTCCTTGCCGCCGAGCCAGTAGTTCCAGATGCGGGCCGAGTGCGGCACCGTGTTGTCGATCTCTTCGAGGTCCGGCTCCGGGCCGTCGGTCATCGCTCCCCGCCCTCCGCGTGTGCGTTGTCGGCTCTGTGCGCGCACCAACGTACCCGCATACGCACGTTCGAGCGCGTCGGAGAAGCAGGACGAGGTGGAACCGATCGCGGTGGGCGCCGATATCGGGGCGATCCCCCGCGTCGCCCCGATATCGGCCGCTGAACCGGGTGTCCGTCCGCGGGGCGGCGCGGACGCCCGAAGTCGTGCTGAGTATATTGGCTGCCAGCCAGCCAACGCAGGAGTTACAGGATGTCCCCTCGGAGCGCATCGGTCAATGAGGAGTTGCGCCGACGCTCGCGCGAGCGGCTGCTCCAGGCAACCGTCGAACTCGTCGCGGAGCGCGGTTACGAGGCCACGACGCTCGGGGCCATCGCCGACCGGGCGGGCTCCGCACGCGGGCTGATCTCGTACTACTTCCCCGGCAAGCGACAGCTGTTCCAGTCGTCGGTGCACCGGCTGATGCACCTCACCCTGGCCGAGGCCCTGGAGCGCGCCCCCGTACCGGAAGGGCCCGGCAGCGGGCACGAGACGCTGGCCCGCGCCATCGACGCGGTCCTGGGACTGGCCCGCGACCATCCGGTGCTGATGCGCGCCCATATGGCGGGCATCCTCCAGCAGGAGGGCTTCGTCCAGTGCGACGAACAGCAGCGCCTGGCAGTGCTGTTGCGCACGGCCGTGACACGTTACGGCTCCACCGATCCGGACCGCGACTACCCGCTGCTGCGGGCGAACCTGATGGGCGCCGTCGTCGCGGTGCTGCTGCCGGGCGCACCGATGCCGCTGGAGCGGCTGCGCGGTGAGCTGTTCGCGCGGTACGGGCTGGAGTGGGAGCGCGGCGTGCCCCCGAAGGAGGCGGCACGCCGCGCGGAGGGTGTCTCGTCGGTGGAGCTCGTCCGGCGGCTGGGCGGCGGCACACCGTGCGCCGGGAAGCAGTTCCCCGGGGCGCACGGCACGCCGGCTCAGCGGTAGTCGGGCTGGGTCTGGACGTTGAGCTCGCGCATGCGGACCTTCGCGGCGCTGTCGGTACGCCGGTCGTCGAGGCGCAGGACGTCGAAGCCCTTGGCCATGTCGTTCGAGTAGATGTGGCCGTTGTAGTAGTACGCGGACCAGGAGCCGCCCGTCACCAGTGAGGTGGTGGACAGCGGCCCGCGCTCGAAGTAGGCGATCTCACGGGGCTTGTCGGAGTCGGTGAAGTCCCACACCGAGACACCCCCCTGGTACCACGCCTGGACCATGATGTCGCGGCCCTTCGCGGGGATGAGCGACCCGTTGTGGGCCACGCAGTTCTCCGTCTCGGCCTGGTGGCGCGGGATCTTGAAGTAGGAGCGGAAGACCAGCTTGCGCTTGTCGCCCTTGCCCTTGATGTCGTAGATGCCGTCGGCGCCCTTCTGGTCGCCGGTCTCCGCGTTGCAGGTGGGGGCACCGCCGCCGCCGAGTTCGTCGGTGAAGACCACCTTCGCGCCGTCCTGGCTGAAGGTCGCCGAGTGCCAGAAGGCGAAGTTCTCGGTGTCCTCGACGCGGTCGATGACGCGGGGTTTGGCCGGGTTCCTGATGTCCAGCAGGATGCCGTCGCCCATGCAGGCGCCCGCGGCCAGCTTCAGCCTCGGGTAGGAGGTGATGTCGTGGCAGCCGGTGGTCTCCACGGCCCTGGGCTTGTCCGGGTCGCCGGGGAAACCGCCGTCGGGGAAGAGCACCGGGAAGTCGATGACGGCGGCCTTCCCGGGCTGCGAGCGGGGCACCTTGACGATGGAGATGCCGTCGTGCGGGGGCCGGCAGTCGGGGAAGGAGGCGTCCGGCGCGTAGGAGGAGACGTAGATGTAGACGTTCTTCCTGTCCGGCACGAGGGTGTGGGTGTGGGAGCCGCAGGAGGTCTCGACCGCGGCGACGTACCGGGGGTGGCGTATGTCGCTGATGTCGAAGACCTTCATGCCCTCCCAGGAGTCCTTCTCGGTGGCCGGCGCGGTGGTGCTCGCGCACGAGTCGTCACTGCGCGAGCTGTCCGTGGACAGGAAGAGCAGGTTCCCGGAGACGGAGACGTCGTTCTGCGACCCGGGGCACAGCACCTGGCTGACGATCCTGGGCTCGGCCGGCCTGCTGATGTCGTAGACGGTGAACCCGTCGTAGTTGCCGGCGAAGGCGTACTTCCCCTGGAAGGCCAGGTCCGAGTTGGTGCCCTTGAGCGCGCCCTTGGGCAGATTGGCGAGATGCGTGATGTTGTCGCTGTGCACGATCTCGTCCTGGCCGGGGATGTCGCCCTTGCGGATCGCCTCCCTGGTCTGCGCCCGGTCCTGCTCGGTGACGTCCCGCGGTGCGCGGGGCGAGTCCCCCGGGTCGGGGATCGCCGCCGCGGGGACAGCGGTCAGCAGCGCGGCCAGCAGGCCGAGCACCACCGCCGCGACGGCGCCCGGCCGCACGGCGGGCCGGGTGGGTCTGTGGTTCGAGGTCACTGCTACCTCCCTTGGCGCCGCCCGCCCTGGTGTGTGGGGCGGTGACGGACGGGGGCAGTATGCCGCCGTGCATGTACATATCAACAGAGGGCGATGAGACGACTCGGGCCGTCTTTACGCGCGCCCGGCCACCCCTCACTCTCGTACCAGGCTTCGCCGCTCGTGCACTTGTCCCCGTCCGCCCCGGAGGACCATGTGAGAGACCGTCACAGAGCCCGTACCCGCCGCTCTCCCGCGGCGGTGGCCGCCCTCGCCCTCGCCGCCGCGCTCACCGCCCTGCCGGCACTGGCCGGATGCACCGGCGGGACATCCGCAGCACGGTCCGGGGAAGCCAAGGACGGGCCGCCCGTCGTGGCACCCGGAAAACCGGGCGAGGCGGCACGGACCCTCTCCCCCCGCAAGGCCCGGGAGAAGGCCGGCAAGGACACCGAACCGAACGCCGCCGACGTCGAGTACGCCACCATGATGATCGAGCACCACCAGCAGGCTCTGGTGATGACGAGGCTGGCCCCCGACCGGGCCGCCGGCAGCGCCGTACGCAAACTCGCCTCCCGTATCGGCGCCGGACAGGGACCGGAGATCAAGGCGATGCGCGGCTGGCTCGCACAGCACCGGCGGCAGGACGGCGGCAACGGGAGCACACGGAGCCACGAGGGACACGGGAGCGGGCACGGAGCCCACGCACACGGCGGTCAGGGAACCGGGCACGGAAGCGGGCACAGTACCGGCGGGCAGCACGACGGCCACGGCACGATGCCCGGTATGGCCACCGAGGCGCAGCTGGCCCAGTTGCGCAAGGCCGAGGGCAAGGCGTTCGACCAGCTCTTCCTCACCCTGATGACCACCCACCACAAGGGGGCCGTCACCATGGCCGTCCAGGTCCTGGAGAAGGGCAACGACGTGCGCATCGAGGAGATGGCGACGGACGTCATGGCCCAGCAGCGCGCCGAGATCGCCAGGATGCGGAAGCTGCGCTGAGGGCGTGCACGGCCGCTCAGCGGCGGGCGTGCCGTGGAGCCAGCAGACCGGCGTCGCGGGCCTGTGCGATGGCGCGCAGGGCCCTGCGCCGGCTGTGCCCGGTCACCCGCATGACGGCCAGCACGGCGTCCTCCCCGTCCTCGCGTGCCGCCGTGTACGCCTCGGCCACGACGTGCCGGGCAGCCCGGCCACGCGGCCCGGGAGGGCGTCCGCGGCCCCGCACCGGCGCCGGTGGCGGCGCCTCGGGCAGGACGCACGAGCCGGTGCCCCACGCGGTGGCCGCCGTGAGCGGGGGGCGGACTGCCTCGGGGCAGATGTCGGTCAGCGGGTCGCCGAGCCAGGGCGCGAGCGCGGCCACGTCCTGCGCCGTCAACGGCGGCTCGGCGCGCATCTCCTCGACCCGGACCTGGCCGTCCACGACGGCTGCGAGCACATCGACGCGGGCACCGTCGGGCAGGTCCAGCGTGACGGCGAACCAGGGCGCACGGGCGTTGACGCCTTCGGAGTGGGGGCCGGCGCCGCTGCCGTGGCCCTGGAGCTGCCAGCAGGGGAGCAGCGGCTCCGGCGGGTCCGGCCGGTCGCACGGCGGGAGGTCACCCCGGGCGCGGGAGGGGGCGGGCGGGCAGTGGGGGGATGAGGGTCTGTCCGACACGTCGCGGCACCGTAGTCAACGGCTGCGCCCCCGGGGAGGGACGGCACGCGCGGGCACCTTGACGGCGCCCCGATCGACGGAGGGCGGGCAGCCCGAACGGCTCACCCGTGCCGCCGTACGGGCGTCGGGACCGCACATCGGCACGCACGCGCCGCCGCGGGCCCTAAGGGATTGTCAGTGGGCGGAGGCAGACTGATGCGCACCTTGGACAACGACGTCTCGAAGGCGGTGCCGTCATGGCCGAAGTACTGCTCGCGGTGGGTACGAGGAAGGGGCTGTTCCTGGCCCGGCGGCGGGGGTGGTGGCGGCTGGGAGTTCACCGGCCCGCACCTGGGCGCGCAAGCGGTGCTCTCCGTCTGTCTGGACCGGCGCGGGCCGGGAACGCCCAGGCTGCTGGCGGCCGGGGACAGCGCGCACTGGGGCCCCTCCGTCCTGCACTCGGACGATCTGGGCGCCTCCTGGACGGAACCGCCGCGGCCACCCGTGCGCTATCCCGAGGACACCGGGGTGTCACTGGAGCGGGTGTGGCAGTTGCAACCGGGTGGTGACGACGAGCCGGGAGTGGTGTACGCCGGTACGGAGCCCGGCGGTCTGTTCCGCTCCGAGGACGGCGGCGAGTCCTTCGCACTCGTCCGCCCCCTGTGGGACCACCCCACACGCCGGGACTGGGTGCCCGGCGGAGGCGGGCTGGGGCTGCACACCGTCCTGGTCGACCCGCGGGACTCCCGGCGGGTGACGGTGGCCGTCTCCGCCGGCGGCGCCTACCGGACCGCGGACGGCGGCGCCGGCTGGGAACCGTGCAACCGCGGGGTCTCCGCGGTGTTCCTGCCGGAGGGCCGGCGCTACCCCGAGTACGGGCAGTGCGTCCACAAGATCGCCCGGGACGCCGCGGACCCCGACCGCCTCTACCTCCAGAACCACTGGGGCGTCTTCCGCAGCGACGACGGCGCCACCGGCTGGCGCTCGATCGGGGAAGGCCTGCCCTCGGACTTCGGCTTCCCGGTGGCGGCCCATCCCCGGCGGGGCGGCGTGGCCTATGTCTTCCCGCTCAACGCGGACGCCGACCGGGTTCCCGCCGAACACCGCTGCCGGGTGTACCGGACGCAGGACGCGGGCGACAGCTGGGAGGCGCTGACCGCAGGGTTGCCCGAGGCGGCGCACTACGGTCCGGTTCTGCGGGACGCCCTGTGCACCGACGACGCCGATCCGGCGGGCGTTTACTTCGGCAACCGCAACGGCGAGGTGTACGCCAGCGCGGACGAGGGCGACAGCTGGCAGCAAGTGGCCCGGCATCTGCCCGACGTACTGTGCGTACGGGCGGCGGTGATCGGCTGAGTCCCCGCCAGGCGCCCCGGAGGGCGAGGGCCCGCTGTGCGGAAACCCGGTCCCGGACCGCGGGAACGCGAAGAGCCCGGGGCGCAAGGGGAAGTGGACGGGAGGAGAGGCGGGCGCGGCTGAGCCAGTAGAGTGACGGCTCGTGGCTGCACGACCGTTGAACGAGATTGTCGAACCAGGCTGGGCGAAGGCGCTGGAGCCGGTCGCCGGACGGATCGCCGCGATGGGCGACTTCCTCCGTGCGGAGATCGCGGCGGGGAGAACCTATCTCCCGTCGGGCGCCAATGTGCTGAGGGCGTTCCAGCAGCCCTTCGACGAGGTGCGCGTCCTCATCGTCGGACAGGACCCGTATCCCACGCCGGGACACGCCGTCGGCCTGTCGTTCTCGGTGGCGCCCGACGTGCGTCCGCTGCCGGGCAGCCTGGAGAACATCTTCCGGGAGATGCACAACGACCTCGGCCTGCCCCGGCCCTCGAACGGCGATCTGACGCCCTGGACCAAGCAGGGTGTGCTGCTGCTCAACAGGGCGCTGACGACTGCTCCGCGCAAGCCCGCCGCACACCGGGGCAAGGGTTGGGAGGAGGTCACCGAGCAGGCGATCCGCGCACTGGCGGCGAGGGGGCGCCCGCTGGTGTCGGTGCTGTGGGGCCGCGACGCGCGCAACCTGCGTCCGTTGCTGGGCAATCTGCCCTCCGTCGAATCGCCGCACCCCTCCCCCATGTCGGCGGACCGCGGGTTCTTCGGCTCCCGCCCCTTCAGCCGCGTCAACCAACTGCTGGAGCAGCAGGGGGCCGCGCCGGTGGACTGGCGTCTGCCGTGAGCGCGGAGCCGGCCCGCGCGCGGGTGTGGGTGCTCGGCGTCGACTCGGGCGGGTCGGGGCTGCGGGTCGCACTGGGGCGGCAGGATGCGGACTCGGGGGCGCCGCCCGTGCCGGCGGGCACCGTCACCTGCCCGGAGCCGGTGCGGACCGGCAGCGCGGGTATCGACGCCGCGCACATGGCCGAACTGCTGCTGCCCGCCGTACGGACGCTGCTGGCGGACGCACACGGTGGACAGGACGGCGAGGAAGACGACGGGCACGGCGGCGGGGCGCGGATCGCGGCGGCCTGCGTGGGCGCCGCCGGGATGGCCACGCTCGGCGACGGGCTGCGCGCCGAGCTGCCCGGGATACTGGCCGCCGGATGCGGTGTGCGCCGGCTGGCACTGGCGGCCGACGCCGTGACCGCTTACGCCGGGGCGCTCGGCGAACGGCCCGGCGCCGTCGTCGCGGCCGGCACCGGGATGATCGCCATGGGTACGGACCTGATGACGTGGCGGCGCGCGGACGGCTGGGGCCATCTGCTGGGCGACTGCGGCAGCGGTGCCTGGGTCGGCCGGGCCGGACTGGAGGCGGCGCTGCGCGCGCACGACGGACGCTCCGGTGGTTCGCCGGTGCTGCGGGCCGCCGCCGAGGAGATGTTCGGGGCACCGCTGAGCGGGCTCCCGGCCCAGCTGTATCCGCGCACCGACCGTCCCGCCGTGCTCGCCTCGTTCGCGCCCCGGGTGGCACGGTGCGCCGGGCAGGATCCGGTGGCCGCGCAGATCATCCGTGCGGCGGCCCGGGAGATCGCGGCCAGCGCGGTCGCCGTGTGCCCCGAGGGGAGCGGGTCCGACGGGGACGCCGGACAGGGCACGCCGCACGCGGACGTGCGGATCGCGTTCACCGGGGGGCTGTTCAACCTCGGGGAGCCGCTGACCGGGCCGCTGCGTGCGGAGTTGGCGAAGCGGCGGCCCGGTGTCGTGGTGACCGAGGCGGCCGGCAGTCCGCTGGACGGTGCGCTGCTGATCGCGGGCCGGCTTGCCGCAGGCGGGCTCTCGCTGCCCCGTGACCCGGCGCTGCTGTCCGTCTCGGAGACGTAGGAACCTGACCTGCCGGGTTTCCGCCCCCGGGCGCGCGGCAGGGCAGGAAGGCCCCTGTCGGTCACGTCCGGCGGCCGGATGCGCGTCCGGGGATGAACGCCGGACAACCAAAGAAACAGATAATCAGCCCACTTGGGGTCGGGCGAATCGGGACATACACCCATCCCTGCGACCCGGCCGAACAGCAAAGCTCATCAAGGCATTAGCATGCGGGCGCATGAGCTCCCCCACAGGACCGGACAATGGCCTGCCCGTACGAATGCCACGTCCCCGCCGGCCCGGACGGCACCGGCGGCCGGAGCCCGTCGTCGCCCCCGAGGGCGCGCCGGCGCTGGTACTCGCCGTCCCCGGCACACCTTCCGGTGCCACGCGCGCGCTGGCGGAAGAGACGCTGAGCATCGCCCGCTCGGAGCTGCCCGGTCTCGACGCGCGCGTCGGCTACGCCGAGGGTGACGACGAGGAGTTCCCCACCATCCGTACCGCGCTCGGCCAGGCGGTGGCCGACCGGGCGACGCGCCTGCGATACGCGCGCGAGGCGCGCGAGACGGCCGCCGCCGCAGCGGACGGGGCGGCGACCGAGGAGCACGGCGGCGGGGTGGCCGCCCCGGCGCTGGACGAGGCCGACGACGGACTGCCCGCCGTGGTCGTCCCGCTGCTCGCGGGGCCGGACGCCGCACATCTGCGGCGCATCCGCCAGGAGGTGCTGAACAGCGGCTCGGGCGCCGAGCTGACCGATGTGCTGGGCCCGCACCCGCTGCTCGCCGAGGCAGTGCACGTACGGCTGTCCGAGGCGGGGCTGGCACGCGCCGACCGGGCGCGGCTGTTCACCGTCGCGACGGCGGCCGACGGCATCATCCTGGCCGCCGTCGGCGGCGAGGAGGCGGTGCAGGCGGCCGGTATCACCGGCATGCTGCTCGCCGCCCGGCTGGCGGTCCCGGTGCTGGCGGCGGCCCTGGACAACGAGGGCGCGATCGCCCGCACCGCCGAACAGCTGCGTGAGGCGGGCTCGCAGCAGCTCGCGGTCGCCCCGTGTCTGATCGGCCCGGAGATCGCCGAGGGCCTGCTGGAGGCCGCGGCCGAGGAGGCGGGCTGCCCCGCGGCGGAACCGCTGGGCGCCTACCCCGCGCTGGGCAAGCTGGTGGCCTCCACGTACGCCGCCAAGGCCGGGATCGCCCAGCCGGAGGCGGCACGCGCGGGGATGCCGGTGCGCTGAGGCCACGCACGTACAGGCGGTGCCGGGGCACGTCCGGATGTTTCTCCGGTACGTGCCCCGCCGCCTGTCCGGCCCCGGGCTTCCGCTCCCCCTACGAGCTTCCCCGGGCGGCAGCGACACCTCCGGGCGGAGAGCGGGATCCCGGTCAGTCGAAGACGACGCAGGAGGCGGCGGGTGCGGCAAGCGCGCCCGCGCGGTGCGGCGTCCCGGTGTCGGGATCGACGTCGAACCAGGTGACGTCGCCCGACCGTTCGTTGGCCGCGTAGAGCCTGCGTCCTGTCGGGTCCAGCGCCAGGTCGCGCGGCCAGTGGCCGCCGCAGGGCACCGTGGTGAGGAGTTCCGGCAGTTCCGGCGCGGTCAGATCGAGCACGGCGATGCTGTCGTCGCCCCGGTTGGCCACCCAGGCGCGACGGCCGTCGGCCGAGAGGACCAGTGCGGAGGGGTAGGTGCCGGCCGTCCGTGCGCCCGCCGGGAGTACGCCCGTCTCGCCCAGCGGCTCCAGCTCTCCCGTCGCGGGATGCCAGCGGCAGGTCGTGAGGGTGGGGTCCAACTCGTTGATGATGTACACGCGCCCGACGCCGTCCGGCTCCTGGTGGCCGTCCGGGCCGGCCGCCGGCGCGGCGGCGAAGGCCAGATGGCGCGGCCCGGTCCCGGCACGGAGCCGGACCTCCCGGTGCGGGTGCAGTCCCGCCGCACCGTCACGCAGGTCGTAGCTCCACACGGAGTCGGTGCCCAGGTCGGTGCACAGGAGCCACCGTCCGGTCGGATCGGGGACGACGGCGTGCGCGTGCGGGCCCTCCTGGCGGTCGGTGACCGGGCCCTGCCCGTGGTGCTGGTGGGTGAGGGGGCGGGCCTCCAGGCCGCCGTCCGCGCGGAGCGGCAGCCGGGTGACGCTGCCGGAGCCGTAGTTCGCGGTGTACAGGTGCCCCGCGGCCACCGTCAGATGGGTGGGTGCCGCCCCCTCCACCGCCACGCGGTCGCCCAGGAGGGCCGGGTCCGCCGCAGGGCCGAGGGTGAACGCCGCGGCGCCGCCCTGGTCGGTCTCGCTGACGCAGTAGAGGACCCCGCCCTGCGGCGCCAGGGCCAGGAAGGAGGGGTCCGCGACGGTGTCGTCCGTGTGGTGGAGGGGCATGAGCGCCCCGGTGGCCGGGTCGACGGCGGCGGTGGTGATGCCACGGCCGCCGTCCGAGGTGAACGATCCGATGTACGCCCGCCGGGGGGTGGTGCCGTTGGTCATCGCGCTGCGCCCTTCGCCGCTCGGATTCGGGCATGACGGTAACAGCTCCCCCGCTGGTCTGGACCAGACGCCCGTACGGCGTCGCCCAGCGGCCGGGGGGGCGGCGCCTCAGACCGAACGCAGCGGGCTGTGCAGCGGGGCGGCGAGCTGGTGGAGGGCGTCTTCCAGGGCGTGCAGATGGGCCAGGGCGCGGTCGCCCGGCGACTGCGGCTCCCCCTCCCCCGCGTACGCCCCGGCCGGGCCGGCCGCCGGAACGGGCACCGGGGAGGGCGCCGGCGCGGCGAGGCGGTGCACAGCGGCCTCCACACGTTCGCAGGCCGCGGTCAGGCGGGCGTCGTGCGAGGCCACCGGGTCGGCGGCGGCTTCCGCCAGGCCCCGTACCTGGCGGGCGCAGTCGTCGAGCAGGGCGAGCACCCGGCGGGCACGCGCCTTGCGGGCGCGCAATGGGCTGAGGGGATGGACGAGGGGTGCCACGGACAGCCGTACGCGCCCCAGGAGCTGTTCCAGCTCGGCGATGCGCGCTTGCGGGCTCCGGCCCGGCTCGCCCGCGAGACGGCGGGCCGCATCGAGGGCGCACTCGTGGACGCAGTGCACGGCGCGCCGTATCCACACCTCGGTGGCGGCGTGCGTGGTGACGGGCAGCACCAGCGCGACGGCGAGCGCGGCCGACAGCGCGCCGACGGCGGTCTCCTCCAGCCGCAGGGCGAGCAGCCCGGGGTGGAGGACGCCGAGCAGGCCGTAGAGCATGCCCACCATCAGCGTCACGAAGAACATCATCCAGGAGTAGGACAGCGGTGCGCTGAAGAAGATCCCGAAGACGCAGACGGCCACCACGACCGCGGTGGGGGCGACGGCCCCGTGCACGGGCAGGGCGATCAGCAGTCCCGCGGCGAGCCCGGTGGCCGTACCCAGCACGCGGCGGAAACCGCGCACCAGGGTCTCGCCGCGGGATGCGGTGTTCACGAAGATCCACCAGGCGGCGCCGACCGCCCAGTACCAGCGGTCGAGGGAGAGGAGCTGCCCGGCGACGAGGGCGAGGGCGCAGGCGACGAGCGCCTGGAAGGCGAGGCGGGTGGTGGGCCGTGCGAGACCCCGGCCGCCGACCGGGGCGAGGGCGGGCTGCGGTGCGGTGCCGCGTTCCAGTGGCCACAGGACGAAGCGGGTCAGCGCGGCGACGGCCAGCGCGAGCGTCCCCGCGGCGAGGGTCAGCGGCAGCTGTGCCGGACCGGTGTGCAGGAACTGCGCGGCGAAGAACTGCATGAAGGCGAAGATCCCGACCGCGTTGCCGCGCGGCCCCCAGCGGCGTGCGTAGACCCCGGCGAAGACGACGGCGAGGAAGGCCGCGTCCCGGGCCACCGGCAGCCCGTGCAGCACGGCGGCCAGCGCCAGGACCGGAAACCCGGCTGCGGGCAGCAGCAGTGTGGTGACTGCCTGCTGCCGTACCGTGCTGTCCGCCACGTTGAACAGCGCCAGGAGTGCGACGAGGCCGCCGGCGACCGTTGCGGGCAGCGGCAGGCCGACGAGCGCGCAGAGGGTGACCGCCAGTCCGATGCCGAGGACAGCGCGTGCGGACACGCGCGCCCTGCGGGAGGGCTCGGGGCCGAGTGCCGCGACGGTGCGACGGAGGAGAGGTGTTGCTGGGGTCCATCCCCCGGGCTGCCGAAGCGACTTCTCCAAAACCCCTCCTCTTCCGGCCGGTCGGCCCGGCCACTGTCCACATGCTGGTACGAAGAGGAAAGCACCCCTTCCCACCTGCAACCAAATCGCATGTCTTTGGCATGCTGGAACGCATGAACAGTCTCCCGGCCGGGCCCGCGGTCGTCTTCGACCTGGACGGCACCCTCGTCGACAGTGAGCCGAACTACTACGAGGCGGGCAGACGTCTGCTCGCCGCACACGGTGTGCCCGGATTCACCTGGGAACAGCACACGCGCTTCATCGGGATCGGCACCCGGGAGACCCTGGAGATCCTCCGCCGCGAACACGGGCTGGACGCGTCCTTGGACACGCTGCTCGCGGAGAAGAACCGGCTGTATCTGGAGCTAGCGCGCTCCGGCACCGAGGTATTCCCCGAGATGCGGAAGCTGGTCGAGCTGCTGCACGCCGCGGGGCTCCCCATGGCGGTGGCATCCGGATCGTCCCGCGCCGCCATCGACGCGGTGCTGGGCGCCACGAGTCTGGATGCGCTGCTGCCGCTGCGGGTGTCGGCGGAAGAGGTTGCACATGGCAAACCGGAACCGGACGTCTTCCTGGAGGCGGCCCGCCGGCTCGGGGTCCCCGCGAGTACGTGCGTCGTCCTGGAGGACGCCCCGCCCGGTGCGGAGGCCGCCCGGCGGGCGGGGATGCGCTGCGTCGCCGTTCCGTACGTGCCGGACACAGCCACCGATCCGGCCTTCGCCCACGCGGGGCTGTTCTTCCCCGGCGGGCAGCGCGACATCGACGCGCAGAAGGTCTACGACTGGATCACCGGCTCACCGGTCGCGCCGGGGCCGCCGTCACAGCGGTGAGCGCCGCCGGACGACGGCGGTCGGTGACGGCCGGCAGGCAGCACGCGCCACGTCAGGGGCGCGGGGCGGGCCGGCGGCCCCAGGCGGAGATCATCGGGGAGGTCGCCAGATCGAGGCGTCCCGCCGCGACATGGGCGAGGTGCCGGTCGATCTCCTCGTCGGTGGCCAGGCCCGCCGCGACGAGCCTGCCCCGCACCTGCTGGACGGTCGCCGCCTCCAGGGCGTCGCACGCGGGCGAGGTGACCGGGAAGTAGGCGTCGGCCCGGACGTCCTCCAGACCGGCCTGGCGCAGCAGTCGCGGCAGCCTGCGCCCGTAGGCCAGGTCGGCGCCACGCTGCCGGAGCAGTTCCCGGAATCCGTTGCGCAGCCGGTTGGCCAGCCGCTGCTCGGGGCCGTACTCGTCGGGGCAGATCAACGGCTGGAGGGCGGGATCGGCGTCCTCGATCAGCAGCGTCCCGCCGGGGCGCAGCGCCTGGACCATGGAGCGCAGCGCGGCGTCGCGGTCCTCGACGTGGACGAGGACGAGACGGGCGTGCACCAGGTCGAACGGGCCTGGCGGGGGCGGGTCAACGGCCACGTCGTGACGGCGTACCTCGGCCCCTGCCCCGGCTGCGGCGCCCGTCCAGGACACGTCGATGTCGGTGGCGAGGACACGCCCGCGGGGACCGACCCGCGCGGCGAGCCAGGCGGGGACACCGGGGCCGCCGGCACCGACCTCCCAGCAGCGCCATCCCTCTTCGATCCCCAGCGCCTCGAAGTGCCGGAAGGTGGAGGCGTCGAAGAGTTCCGACAGCGCGTCGAAGCGTGTGCCCGCCTCGGTCTGCCGGTTGTCCAGGAGATATCCGTCGCCTTGGCCCATGGGCCGATCGTCCCACGGCGGTCCGCCGGCCCCGGCAGGGGGCGCGGGCAGCGGCCCGCCACGAGGCCGCGGCGGGGGCCGTGGCAGGGAGACGTGGCCGGGCCGCTCTCGTGCTGCGGCCGGCGGCGGGGGGTGCGGCCCCGGCGGACACACGGGAAGACCGGTGGGCCGGGGCGTGATGACACCCGGCCCACCGGTCCCAGGAGACACGGCGGAGTGGTTGGCCCTGCTCGTCTCCCGACGAATCAGCGCCCGGTCTGGCCGCCTCCGCTGTTGCGGCCACCCTTCTGGCCCGCCTCGGCGGCGCGCTGCGGGTCGTTGGCGAAGTTCCCACCGCTCTGGTGGCCGCCCTTCTGACCGGCCTCCGAGGCACGCTGCGGGTCGTTCGCGAAGTTGCCGCCACTCTCGTGACCGCCCTTCTGGCCCGCCTCCGAAGCGCGCTGCGGGTCATTGGCGAAGTTGCCGCCACTCTCGTGACCGCCCTTCTGGCCCGCCTCCGAGGCACGCTGCGGGTCATTGGCGAAGTTCCCACCGCTCTGGTGGCCGCCCTTCTGACCGGCCTCGGAAGCGCGCTGCGGGTCGTTCGCGAAGTTGCCCTGGTTCTCGGCCATGACGAATCCCTCCTCGATTGGTGTGGGATGCGATCTCTGTCTGGGGCGGCGGGTACCCGATGCGCGAGGCTCAAACAGGAGCAACCCACAGATTTCTCGCTTTTCCCCTCGCCGCTCCCCACCAGGGCTTCCGGCAAAGGGATGCCTCGCCGCCGCCCGCAGGGCCGGGCCGCGGGCAGCCGCGGCCGGCTAACGGGGGTCGCCGGGGATCACGCAGTTCTCCGGCTGTTCCCGTCCCGTGGGCCAGCCCAGGCCGACGAACTTCAGCCTGCCGCCGGTGTTCCGCCCGGGAGCCGGGTCCAGTTCCACGACGGAAACCGGCTTGTCGTACGGGTTGCCGCCGTTGGTCAGACAGATCCAGCCGCTGGCGCCCCGCACCCGGTGGCGGGACTGGAGCAGCGCCCACTGCTGACCGACCCGCTCACGGCCGGGCACGGTGGAAGCCCCGCCCTGGGCCTGGTGCAGGGCCTCCCCGATGGTGACCAGGCCGTCGTAGACGAGGATCGTGCGGGAGTCCTCCAGATCGGGGCGGCCACCGAGGCGCACACCGTCGCGGCGGACCTCCTCGATACGCTCCTCGAGAGTTCTCAGCGCGTCGCGGGGTTCGGTCAGATACGCGGGGCGGTCCTCGTCGGTGGGCGTCCTGTGGTGCCTGGCCTTCCACTTCGCGTCCCACTCGGCCAGAGTCCGGCGCCAGGCGTCCGGGTGCGCCGGGGCGGCGTACCGCACCGTCACCTTGGGCATGCCCCCGCGACCGCGCAGCTGCTCCCAGTCGTCGGCGCTCATGGCCTGCCGCAGCGAGGCGGCGTCGGAGCCGCTGACCACGGTGTAGTGACGGTCCTTGCACGGTGTCTGGGCCAGTTTCAGCGCGAACATCCGCAGATGCAGTGAGCGGCCCGCGAAGTAGACCGTCTCGGCCGCGGAGTCGCAGATGTTGTGCGCGAGGTCGGTGAACTGGTTGCCGGTGCCGCCCTTCCGGTCGATGCCGGGCGACTCGAAGGACATGGCGCGGGGCCCGGGCGGCCCCTCCTCCTCGATCCCGCTGAACGCCTTGGCCAACGACTGGTTGTAGGAGTCACCGGAGCGCTTGTCGAAGACCAGCACCGTCTTCTCGTCCTGCCGGCCGCCGTGGAAGTCGGCCAGCGCGTCGGCCGCGTCGTGGTTGGTCGGGAGGATCCGGGCCAGCCCCGGGAAGAGCGGCTTCACGGTGCCGTCCGGCGAGTCCACATTGGTGATCGTGTCGCTGCTGATGCGGGAGGCCAGTACCGGAACCCTGTGCCGGGTCAGCCGTGCGATGGCGTCCCGCGTCTCGTGGAGGCTGAGGTTGAAACCGGTCGCGGCGCGGAGCCGGTCCCCGGACGAGTCCGCCATCTCCAGCAGCCTCGTCACGACCTTCTCGTGCTGCCCGTAGCCGCGGCCGGGGTTGGCCAGCACCAGCCGGATCTTCGGCGGCTCCCCCTTGCCCCGGTTGGCCTGCCGCTGCCCCAGGTAGGCGCCTTGCAGATCGCTGCGCATCTGCCGGCGCGTCGCCGCGTCGTCCGGCTGGAGGGGGAGCACCATCGCCACCGTGACGTGCGGTTCGTCGCGGATCCTGGCGTTCTCGTCGGCGATGGCCCGGGCCACGTCCGTGATCTCGGCCGTGCCGAAGTCGTAGCCGTCCGCGTTGACGCCGATGCACTCGCCACCGCTGCGCTCGACACCGGAAGCACAGGTTTCCGGCGCGCGGATGACCGGCCACACCTTCCAGAAGAACACCGTCACGGCCCCCGCCACCAGCAGGGCACACAGAATGCGCTGCCACATGGGTCTGCCCGTCAGCACCGCTCTTCGCCACAGAGGCCGCCAGACGTGCCGTATTCGCTGCCGCATGGGCATCCCCGTCATCCCCTTCGCCCGAGTTGACCGGTACAGGTGCAGGGCAGCAGCGGCTGCTCGTGCACGGCTTTGTCGCTCCACACGGTGGCGGTGTCGCTGAGCCGGCCGGCGCCGTCGAATTCCATGATCGACAGCAGCCCCAGCAGCCGGGAGAGCGTGCGGGCCATCTCCGGCCCGGTCGGTCTGGTCCGCTCCTGGCACAGCCAGACCGCGTGCAGCAGCTGGTCCACCGTGCGGCGCAGCGCCGGGCCGTCCGCCGCGACCAGACCCTGCGCCCGCTCCCGCCGGGCGTCCGCCCCGCCCGGGTACGGCGCCTGCGCGATCTCCAGCAGTTCGGCGCACCACTCCTCGGGGCGACCGGGCAGCGTGTCCGCCAAGTGGCTGACCACGTCCTGGGCGCCGCCGGAGACCAGGTGGTGGTTCATCCGGTGCGCCGTCGCCGAACGGAACGGCCCGGCCGCCACCGGCCCTCCCTCGCGGTCCGCGTAGTGGTCACGCAGCAGATGGTGGTCCGCGTACCAGGCCGCACCGCCGGGACGCAGACCGTAGAGCCGGTACAGCAACAGCTGGCGCAGCCCGAAGTCGCCGATGAAGTGCCGCTCGCAGCTCGGCCAGCCGGTGTCGGTGAGCAGTTCGGCGACCCGGCGGGCCGTCAACTGGTGCAGACGGCCGGCCTGGTGGTGGCGCAGCAGCACTTCGGCGCACTCCTCGTCGTGCGCCACCGACAGGTGGGTGAGCAGGTCCAGCCAGTGGTCGCGGTGCTCGCTCGGGAGCCGCACCGGGGGCTGGTCCAGCAGCAGTTCCCGCACCAGCACCTCGGCCACCGGCTGTTCCGTCGAGCTGTCGGCGGGCGTCCGCAGCGGGGCGGCCAGCAGGTCGCGGTCGTTGGCGTCGGCCGGCATCCGGAACGAGGCAGCCGCGGCGGCCAGCCGCGCCACGGTGTGCGGGCGTCCGCCGCTGAGCCGGGCCACGGCCGCATCGATACGGCGGCGGTTGGCGCTGCCCTCCGGCTGGGTACGGGTCTGCATGCGCTCGGTCACCCGGCGCAGTTGGTCCCCGGTGAGGAACGGCATGCGCAGCAGCAGCACACCGCGCCCGAGCGGTGTCCGCTCGGGCGCCCCGTCCTCGTCCCGGGTCCACGGCGGCGGCTTCCCCTCACCGGGCCGGAACTCCGCCGCGTGTCCGGCCTCCTGCGAGGTGAGCCCTCCGTAGAGGAAGGCACCGCCGTCGGCTCGGCGCGCGGTGCCCACGATCACCGTCCGGTCCCGCTGCCCGCCCCGCCGGTCGGCCAGCACCGCGCGCAGCAGCCGCTCCCCCAGCGGCCATTCCGCGTGGTCCAGCAGGAGCCCGGGGCGCCCCACCCGGCGCAACCAGCCGGACGGCGAGGTGTAGCCGGCCTCGATGTCCTCGCGCAGCGCCCGGAAGAGGAACCCTTCGGCCAGCTCCCGCGCCTCCCCGCCCGCCTGGAAGTCGGCGGCGAGGTTGCGCAGCCCGTGCTTGGGCTGGCCGGCCGCGCCCGGATAGGTGCCGTAGATCCGCTCCAGTTCGGCCCGTCCGCGCGGGGCGAGGCGTTCGAAGACGGCGTCCACTACCCCGTTCATCACCGCCGCGGAGAACGGGTCGAAAGCGGCCCCGGTCAGGGTGGTCAGCAGATTGCGGATCGAGCCTCTGACGACACCGTGCCAGAAGTCGCCGCCGGCCAGGCCGCGCAGGCGCCGTTTCTGCGGCAGCTCCTCGTACCGTTCGGCCTCCGTCGCGACCGCCTCCGTGGTGCCGGCCGCCGCTCCGGTGGCGAGCACCACGAGCCCGGTGAAGAGCCGGGGGAAGGCGAAGGAGCCGCCCGCGCCCTGCCAGGTGGACAGCCGCCGGGCCACCTCGACCAGGACTTCCGTCGTGTCCGAGCGGGCGCCCGGTTCCGGGCCGGCCCGGTCCTCGTACACCGTCGAACGGCAGTCGAGGTGGATCACCGGGACCTTGGCGGCGAAGCGGTCCCGTACCTCGCGCAGCAGCCGGCTCTTGCCCATACCGGGGCCGCCGGTGAGCAACACGACCGGCAGATCGGGCCCGTACAGCGGCTCGCACCCTCTGCCGGACGGTGACCGCGCGAGAAGGCCGGCGAAGAATCCCCGCTCGACGAGCATCTTCTCGAACACCTCTTCACACACGGCTCCCCCATGGAACGCATCCGCCCGGTGACGGGTGATCGATGTGACGCAGAAGACTAGTCCAGCACGGGACGCCGTGCGCCGAAATGGCCCGTACGGTACGGGAGTTGAGCACAACCGGCCGGTTACGGACGAGGAAGCCGGCATTCCGCCGCGCAGGGCCCGCACATCGCGCGGGGACGTACGGACGTACCCGCCGGAAGGACCGGCATCCGGGAAGGGCGCACCGGACGGCGGACACAACGGAAGGCGGGCGCACCGGACGGTGCACGCGCCGCCCCCACCCCGCACGGTGGCCCACCGTCCGTCCGCCGTCACCCGTCGCGCGCCCGGTCCGACACGGGCCAGACGTACGGGAGCCCCTGCGGGATGTCGGGGAAGAGCGGCCGGTAGAACGCCGGGTCCTTGGTGACGAGGGCGGACTGGTGGCTGCGGTGGAAGCCGGTGTCGCCGAGCCAGTTGGGCAGCTCGCCGGCCGCCTCCAGTTCGGCGTACGCGCGGGGCCGGCCTGCGAAGTCCTGGGCCAGGGTCGCGGCGCAGGTGTCGGCCCTGCCTCCGGCGCTCCAGGTGCGGCACATCTCCAGCCCGTAGCGGACCAGGGCCTCCTCGTACCCGGTCCACATCCGCACGGCCGGATGGTGCCGCCAGCCGTACCCCGGCACCGTCAGTCCGCGCAGCACCTGGATGGTCTCCACCCGCTGCTTGCCCAGCCGCCGCACGTCCAGTACCGCGGCACAAGCGGCGAAGTCCGGAAAGGGAAGAAAGGTCTGCATGGTCCCTGTCTAGCCCTCCCCGAGGGGGACGGCAGCCCGCACGCGCCGCCCCCGGCCGTACCCGACCCGCTCGGCGGCCGGGAGCCGGGCAACACCCGGGGCGGGCGGCGGCCGGAGGACGCCCGGGCCGGCCCCTTGCCCTGCCTGGCTCCCCCACCGGCCCGGGGCTGTCGCAGAACTCCGCCTCGACGACGCCGACGTAGGTGGAGGCGTCCTCGGACCAGTCCCCGTTGATGTTGAAGGCCATCCGGTGGGTGCCGTCCCCGGTGGCGGCCATCCCGGACAGGGCGCCGTTGGTGGGGCCCGTCCTGCCGTAGATCCGCACACCGCAGGAGAGAGTGCCGGACTCCAGGCAGAGGGACGGCGATACCCGCCCGGGCATCGACGACAATCAGCCGCCGCCCCCGCTTTCCACCGGGCCGGCACAGCCGCCGGCCGCTCCGGAAGGGCGGGGCCGGCGGCCGGCTGTCAGTAACGGCTTTCCATGGCGGTACGCACCTCGGCGAGGGTGGTGTCGGCGATCTCTCCGGCCCGCTTTGCCTTCGCGCAGCGTGCGGCGGAGGCGGGCGCGATCCTGCGCGAACTCCCTCCGGGGAGCCCTGACCGGCGCCAGGTGTTCGTTGACCGCCTCGGTCACCGTCCTCTTCAGCGCGGCGGACCCCGCGGAACCGATGTCGGCGGCGACCCGTTCGGGGGCGAGGTTCTGACAGAGCGCCGCCAGGAGGAGCAGGGACGACACCTCTGGCCGGGCGGCGGGGTCGTAGGTGATGTGTCGGTCGGCGTCCGTCTTGGCACCCTTGATCAGACGGGTGGTCTCGTCGGCGTCGGCGGCCAGCGTGATGGCGTTCCCCCGACTCTTGATCTTGGTGCCGTCCGTACCGAGCAGGAGGCGCGCTCGACAGCAGGGCGTCGGGCTGGGGGAACACGGCGGCGCCGGCGCCGTACCGGTCGTCGAAGCGGCGGGCGGCGGTCCGCGTGGTCTCGAGATGAGGGAGCTGGTCCTGGTCGACCGGGACGAGGTTGGCCTTGCAGAAGAGGATGTCCGCGGCCTGGTGGACGGGATAGGTGAACATCAGCCCGCTGACGGAGGACTGGCGCGAGTGGGCGGTCTCGTCCTTGACCGGGGGATTGCGGCCGAGCTCGGCGACGGCGACGAGCCATGGCGCCGGGTACGTCGCTGCCTCCGGTCCTGTCCTGCGCACAGCCGGGTGTCGGGTGGTCACCAAAGGGCCGGGGCCGGTACCGCTCTGGTGCAGTCGCCCGGCAACTCGTGCGGGGCCGTGCCCGGAGGCCAGGACGTCACCGTCGGAGCA
>Ga0164243_10003278_pt1 | contig 26021 bp, 22 predicted proteins | sample OricompcompostOP_FD_108781 | JGI IMG/M metagenome (GOLD analysis project Ga0164243, IMG submission 108781) | Organic Plus compost microbial communities from Emeryville, California, USA - Original compost - Organic plus compost (OP) | ecosystem: Engineered > Solid waste > Mixed feedstock >...
GGGGGCATACTCACTCGGCATGCTGCAACGGCTGGGCATCGCGGGGGCACTGCTCGGCGACCCCGAGGTGCTGCTGTTCGACGAGCCGGTCAACGGGCTCGACCCCGAGGGCATCGTCTGGATCCGCGAACTGATGCACTCGCTGGCCGCTGAGGGCCGCACCGTGTTCGTCTCCAGCCACCTGCTCTCGGAAATGGCGCAGACCGCACAGGACCTGGTCGTGATCGGCCGTGGCGAGCTGATCTACCAGGGCACCGCGACCGAGTTCATCGACCGCGCCACCGGCCGCACGGTGCGGGTGCGCAGCCCGCAGCTGCCGAAGCTGCGCAAGGCGCTGGCCGATCGCGAGGTGGCCTTCCGCGAGAACGGTGACGCGCTCGTAGTGTCCGATATGGACAGTGCGGAGCTCGGTGAGCTGGCCTTCGCGGCCGACGTGACCCTGCACGAGCTGAGCCCGCAGCAGGGCTCGCTGGAACAGGCGTTCATGCAGCTGACCGGCGAATCGGTCGAGTACCACGCCGGCGGCGCGTAATCGGCGGTTCGCCGCGCCCTGTTACGGCAGCCGGGTTAATAGCACGTAAAGGCACTGTGGTTGCCCTCACACTCACCCGACTTCTGGGTTCTGACCAGGGAATATGGGTACTACCACGTCAGGAAACCCTATGGAGGTGACCCTTGACGCTGGATATCGTTCCCGCTCCGCGCATCGTGGCGCATCAGCCGACTCTCGAACCGCTGGACGGCCTGCAGTGGTCGCAGGCGATCGAACTGCCGCGCGCCATCGCGCTGGCCACCAAACCGTCGGAGATCCGCCGCGCCTGGATCCACCGCGCTCCCGAGAGCGAGGTGCTGGCGCTGTTCCACAGTGTCAGCGGTAGCGGCGAACCGATTCCGGCGCCATGGTGGCTGCGGGCACTGGCCGATGGCAGGCTCGACTCGCGGGAGACCGGCTTCCGCGTCGAGGACCGGATCGCGCAGCTGCTGTCCCGCCGTCCCGGCTGGGAGTACGTGCCGTGGGCCGCCGACGGCGAGTCGGGGTACTGGGAGTTCATGCCCTCCGAGCGCGGCAGATCGGGACACAAGATCCCGACGACGATCCTGAACACGAGCCGCCACGACGGCTGGATCGACGTGCTGCCCGCGCACACCGGCACCACCCCGGAACCGCTCGCGGTCGCCGGGCTCGCGGGTCTGCGGTCCCGTTTGGGGGAGTTCGAAGCCGTCCGCTAGACCCCGGCTGCTGTGCTGGTCGGTACTGATCCGACCGGCAGTCCCGGCCATCCGGCCGGCGTAGGCGGGCTCCTGTTCGCGGGGTGTCGGCCTGCTTTGGCCGGATCAGTAAGTTGGACTCTGTGGAAAGCGAGCAGCAACCGCGCCTGCGCAGCGTCGTGAGTTACGTGCAGCGCGGTGGCCGGATGACCGTCGGGCAGCAACGTGCGTGGGATCAGTGCTGGCCGGAGCTGGGCCGGAAGGTGTCCGAACTGGCGCCGGGACCGATCGACTTCGCCGAATGGTTCGGGCGGCCGGCGCCGGTGCTGCTGGAGATCGGCTCCGGCATGGGGGAGACCACCGCACAGCTCGCCGCGGCCGAACCCGAGGTCAACTACGTGGCCGTCGAGGTGTACGAGGCCGGGCTCGGGCAGCTGATGTTGCGGGCCGAGAAGCTCGCGCTGGAGAACCTGCGCCTGCTGCACGGGGACGCGGTCGTGCTGCTGACCGAGCACGTACCCACGGATTTCCTCTCCGGGGTGCGGATCTTCTTCCCCGATCCGTGGCCGAAGAAGCGGCACCACAAGCGGCGGCTGATCCAGCCGGACTTCGTCAGGCTCGTCGCGTCGCGGCTCGCGCCCGGCGGGATGCTGCACATGGCCACCGACTGGGAGCACTACGCCGAGCAGATGCTCGAGGTGTGCTCGGCCGAACCGCTGCTGCGCAACCGGTTCCCCGACTGGGCGCCCCGGCCGAGCTGGCGGCCCGTCACCAAGTTCGAGCAGCGTGCCAACGAAGAGGGCCGGATCAGCCACGACCTGATCTTCGAACGCGTGAAGTGAGCGCCGCCCCTCCCCCGACGAAGGGCGGCACCCACCTCGTCCCCCTATTCGTCCGCGAGCGGTTCCGCGCGGACCCGGTTCAGCGCGGGCGTGCACACCGACGCGGCGAGCACGGCGACCCCGAGGCCGAGCACGACCGGCGCCAGCACCCACGGGGTGACCAGCGCCGCCGCCCCCTCATGCGCGTCCTGGATCAGGGTGAACAGGCCCAGCCCCACCAGCACGCCCATGGCTCCCGCACCGACCGTCGCGGCGAGCGCCGGTAGCGCGGCTTCCGCTCGCAACGCCCTCGACAGCAGGCGGACCGGCGTGCCCGCCGCCATCAGCGCGCCGAACGTGCGACGGCGGTCCATCACCGAACCGGCGGTCGCGATCGCCGCGCTGCAGCCCGCCAGCACGGCGGCCGCGACCAGCCCGATCACGGTGACGCGGCGCAGATCGGCGAGCTGGTTGCGCTGCTGGACGACGTGGTTGCCCTCGCCGTACACCGTCTCGCCGGTCGCGAGCAGCGCGGTCCGCACGGTCTCCGTATCGGCGCCCGCGGCCGAGACGAGGATCTCGGCGTCCTCCGGCACGACCCCGGCGGGCACCGCGGCCGGATCGATGATCGCGGACACCCCGCGGTTCTCCTGGCCCGCACCCAGCGCATGCGATGCCGTGCCCGGCACGACCGGCACACCCGGCTGGTCGTAGCTGCCACTGACCAGGTAGTCGCTGGCGGCGAAGGAGCTGTACACGGCGGGCCCACCGACGCAGGCCGGGTTGACGTCGAACAGCTGCTTGGCCTGCTCGCAGTCCACGACGTAGGCCGGGGTCTTGCTGCCGTTGACGGTGCTGAGCATGACCTCGCCGACCGCGACGGCCCGCGTCTGCTGGCCGGCCTTCGCGAGCCGATCGTTCGTCTGCTCGGTCAGCGGCCCGGCCTTCTCGCCGGAGGTGTACGCCGCCAGCACCGACTCACGGAACGTTCCGCTGCCGCCCTCCATGCCCTCGAAACTCGGCATCAGGGTCAGCGCCATCGAACCGACGAACACCGCCAGCACCACACCGGCCGAGGCCCGGTAGGCACCACGCGGATCGTCGAGCAGCCGCCGTCCGGCGAGCAGCCCGGACGGGCGGCGCCAGAAGCGCACGAAAAGCCGACCCACCGCGTAGGTCACCCACGGCCCGACCACGACGGCCGAACCGACCACGAGCAGCAGGCCGAGCAGGATCAACTCCAGGCTCGGATCGTCGCTGCGCACGGCGTAGAAGAAGAACCCACCGGTGACCGGAAGGGCGAGCAGACGCCACGGCCGCAGCGGCTTCGGCTGGTGTGCCGACACCGCGCCGACCGGGTTGTTCACCACCCGCCGCAGGCCGAGCACGGCGGCCGCGAGCACCAGCACCGGAATCGCGATGACCAGTGCGATCGTGACGCCCACCGGCAGCCGGAAGTCGGTCGCCTGCCACGTGCCGCCGTCCCAAGGGACCAGCGTCGCCGCCGCACGCAGCACCGGACTCACCGCGAGGCCGAGCAACGCGCCCGCGACCGCGGCGATCCCGGTTTCGGCGGTCACCATCGAGGTCACCTGACCGGGGGTGGCGCCCGCGAGCCGCAAGGCCGCGAGCCTGCGTTCCCGCCGTGCCGCCGTGAGCCGCGAGGAGGACGCGACCAGTACCAGGCTCGGCACCAGCAACACGATCACCCCGACCCCGGACAGCAGTTGCAGCATCTTGTCCGTGTCGGCCGTCGCGGGAGTCTGGAAACCGCTGGTCGGCACGGCGTCGTCCGGCATCGTCTCCGGAGCGTGGCCGACGACCGCGACGAGCTGGCCGGGGAACTTGAGCGCGTCGTCGGTGAGCGTGCCGACGACCTTGCCCTGGAACCGGTCGGCGAGCTGCGTCGCAGGCAGTTCGTGCATCCGCTCGAACAGCTCCGGCGACACCAGCACCTCGCCCGGCCCGAGCAGCCGCGGCATCCCGGCGGGCAGCGCGATCGTGGCAGGGTCCACTGTGGACGCCAGGTCCACGCGGTCGATCTGGTCGCCGCCGGTGTAGTCCTCGCTGTGCGAGATCAGCATCGCGGTGCCGTCGCGGTCGTAGTCCGGGATCTGCCAGTTCGAGCGCTCGGCCCTGGCCTGCGTCGCGTACGGGAGGCTGACCAGCAGCAGCACCAGCCCCGTCGCGACCGCGACGCCGACCGCGGTGAGGATTGTCGACGTCCGCGTCTTGCGGTCCACCCGCAGTACGCGAAAAGCGAGACCGAGGACCACACGAAGGCCTCGCGACGAAGGAGCCTGGCCGGAGGAGGACCGATCGGGTACGGGTGTCCCGGGCTGGCGGAGCACGGGGTTCATCAGACGGCCACCCCCGCGGCGATCCGGCCGTCGCGGATGACCACCGTGCGAGGCAGGGAATCGGCCAGTTCGCGGTCGTGCGTCACGATCAGCACCGAGGACCCGGCGTCGGCGGCCGCGACGAGCAGCGCGTCCATCGTTTCCTTGCCGGTGCGGGTGTCCAGGGCACCGGTCGGCTCGTCCGCGAAGATCACCTTCGGCTGGTGGGTGAGCGCCCGCGCGATCGCCACCCGCTGCGCCTGGCCACCGGAGAGCTCACCCGGCCTGCTGCCCTCGCGGCCCCGCAAACCGAGCCGGCCCAGCCACTCACGGGCCGCACCGAGCGCCCGCTTGCGGCCGGTGCCGCCGAGCAGCAGCGGCAGCGCGACGTTCTCCTCCGCGGTCAGCTCCGCGACGAGCATGCCCTGCTGGAACACGAAACCGAACTCGGTGCGCCGCAGTTCGCTGCGCCGCTTCTCGGAGAACTGGTCGATCCGTTGCCCGGCAAGGGAAATCTCACCCGCGTCGGGTTTGAGGATGCCGGCCAGCACGTGCAGCAGCGTGGTCTTGCCGGACCCCGAAGGCCCAACGATCGCGACCGCTTCGCCCGGCTGGATGTCGATGTCTACCCCCGCCAGCGCGTGCTGCGTTCCGTACCGCTTGACCAGTCCCCGGCCCGACAGCACCGCCCGGCTGTTCCACTGTGGATTCATGCTCAGCAGATTCACAGCCGGGCAAGGGTGCCCGGATCAGCCGATCGGCCGATCCGGGGTGGCCGGGCGGCCAGGGTGCACGGGCCCGCGGATCCTCTAACGTCACGGTGTGCCGTTCTCCGACCGTCTGCCCTCACTCCAGCGTTACCTGGGCCTCGAGGGCTTCGTGGTGCTCGCGGCGCTGCTGGGCGACCTGCTGATCATCCTGCCGGCGGCGTTCGACGACGCCGGACCGCGTGGGCGGGACCTGCTCCTGCTGCCGGGGATCTTCGCGATGGTGCTGTGCGCGCTCTGGGGCAGGCGGAATGCGGTGCAGGCGACGTTCGTGGCCGCCGTCGTGCTCGTCGCGTCGACGGCAGGCATCCGCTACGCCGATGTCACGCCGTACTCGACGTTGCTCAACGAGATCTCGCTCGCCGAAACCGTCGCGGGCCTGGAACTCGTCTACTTCTGTGCCCGGTGGGCACGGCCGTGGTTCGCCACGACCGCGATCAGCACGCTCGTGGCCGCGACCCTGGTCGCCGTGGCCGGCCGCGAGGACGGCGGCCCGCGATCCGACCGGTTCCTGGAGAGCCTGCTGATCGGGCTGGTGCTGTTGGCCGCCGCGGTCGCGGTGGGCATCCAGTTCCGGGTCCGGCGCCCCGCGCAGCAGCCCCAGTCGGCCGTGGGCAAGCTCTTCCGCGACCAGTGGCCGCTGATCGGCGTGCTGTGCCTGCCGCTGTTCCTCGAACTGCCCCAGGCGATGGACCAGACGCCGCGGTCGTTCCCGCTGCTGCTCTGTTCGCTGGCCAGCGCGGTGGTCGCCGTGCTCTCGACGCGCTTCCCGGTACGCGCCGGGCTGCTGCTGTCCGGGTTGTTCGTGCTGTCGATCGCCGGCTACCAGATCGCGCCGCGGTATCAGGACTTCGGCACCCTGCCGATCACCCAGATCGCCGCGGGCCTGATCGTCGTGGTCTTCCTCGTCCGGAACGGGCCGACCCGGCAGTCCTGGCTCACGATCGGCCTGATGTCGTTCACGGTCGCGCTCGCGTCGCTGGCGAACGTCCGCGTGGGCCGGGAGGGACTCGCGCAGCTGGTGTTCGGCGCGGCACTGCTGCTGGGCCTCGCGATCGCGATCGGGCTGTACTTCCGGGCCCGCGACTCGGAACGCGCGAAGATCGTCGAGGCCGCGGTCACCGACGCACAGACCTCCGAGCGGATGGCGCTGGCCAGGGAACTGCACGACGTCGTGGCGCACCACGTCACCGGAATCGTGGTGCAGGCGCAGGCCGCGAAGCTGATGGGCGGCAAGAACCCGCAGCTCGCGATGGACGCGCTGGACAGCATCGAGGCGGCCGGCACCGAGGCACTGGTCGCGATGCGGCGGCTGGTGCGGAGCATGCGCAGCAACGCCTCGGCCACCGAGCAGGCGACCATGGATCTGGAAGCGGACCTGCGGCAGCTGATCGAGACCGCGCACCACGGCGTGCGCACCGAGGCCGATCTGCGGTTGCCGCGCGACATCCCGCAGGAGGTCGCGCGGTCGGCGTTGCGGCTGGTGCAGGAGTCGCTGACCAACATCGGCAAGCACGCGGCCGGCGCGACGCGGGTCGAGGTGCTGGCCGAGGTCGTCGAGACGGAACTGCACATCCGGGTGAGCGACGACGGCAGGGCGGCGGTCGGCAAACCGGCCGGTGGGTCGGGCGGATACGGTCTGGTCGGAATGCGCGAGCGGGTCGAGCTGCTGCACGGCAGCCTGACCGCGGGGCCGGTCGACGGGGGCTGGCTCGTCGACGCTTGGTTGCCGTTGCAGGGGGAAGCCGAATGATCCGGGTGCTCATCGCCGACGACCAGAGCATGGTGCGCACCGGTTTCCGGATGATCCTCGACGCGCAGGACGACATCGAGGTCGTCGCCGATGTGGCGGACGGCGTCGCGGCCGTCACCAAGGCACGCGAGCTGCGGCCCGACGTGTGCCTGCTGGACATCCGCATGCCGGGCCTCGACGGTCTGGAGGTGACGCGGCAGCTCGCCGGTCCCGAGGTGACCGACCCGCTGAAGGTGGTCGTGGTGACCACGTTCGATCTCGACGAGTACGTGCACACCGCGCTGCGCAACGGCGCGAGCGGTTTCCTGCTCAAGGACGCCGGGCCCGCGCTGCTGATCGAGGCGGTGCGGGCGGCGCAGCGGGGTGACGCGCTGGTGTCCCCGCAGATCACCGTGCGGCTGCTGAAGCATTTCGACGGCGGCGTGTCCCGGCGCGAGGTGGAGCAGCCGAAGGAGCCGTTGACGGCGCGCGAACTGGACGTGGTGCGGGCCGCCGCGCGGGGGCTGACCAACACCGAGATCGGCGCGGAGCTGTACCTGTCGTTGTCCACCGTGAAGACGCATCTGGCCGCGGTGCAGGGGAAGATCGGCGCGCGGAACCGGGTCGAGATCGCCGCCTGGGCCTGGCGAAGCGGGCTGATGGATTCCTAGGATCAGCGAATGCCTCGATTCAGCGCCCCCGTGGTCCTGCCCTGCGACCCCGCCTGTTCCGTGATCCGGGACGGCGTGGTCGACGTGACCGACGGCCGCATCACCTACTGCGGCCCGGCCCAGGCAGCTCCTTCGTCGTCCGCGCCGGTCACCTCGTTGCCCGGAATCCTGTTGCCCGGCTTGGTGAACGCGCACGCGCACAGCCCGATGACGCTGCTGCGGGGGATGGGCGGCGATCTGCCCTTGCTGCGGTGGCTGAACGAGGTCATCTGGCCGATGGAGGCGAAGCTGCGCGCGGAGGACGTGCGGGCCGGGATGTTGCTCGGGTCGCTGGAGATGCTGCGCAACGGCGTGACGACGAGCGCCGAGATGTACTTCCACGCCGAGGAGATGGCCGACGCGGTGCTCACCACCGGCGCGCGGGTCGTGCTCGGCGGCCCGATCATCGACCTGCCCGGGCTGGACTGGCGACGCATGATCGTCGCGACGGAGAAGTGGATCGACGCGGACGGGCTGGTTTCCGGCACTGGGGACCGGATCGAGCTGTCCTTCGCGGCGCACTCCGCCTACATGCTCCCGCCGGAGGCTCTGCGCCTGACCGCGGAAGCCGCCGCCGCCCGGGGCGCGCTGGTGCAGATCCACGTCGCGGAGGCCGCGAACGAGGACGAGAAGCAACGCGCGGAGTTCGGTTCGGTGCCGAAGTTGCTGGACCAGGTCGGCATGCTGGACGGCCGGGTGCTGGCGGCCCACGCGGTGCATCTGTCCGATGAGGACATCGCGTTGTTCGCCGCGAAGGGTGTCGGCGTGGCGCACTGCCCTGGCTCGAACGCCAAACTCGCCTCGGGTTTCGCCCGGCTGACCGATCTGCGCGCCGCCTCGGTCGCGGTCGGCCTGGGCACCGACGGCCCGGCCAGCAACGACGATCTCGACCTGTGGGAGGAAGTCCAGCTCTCCGCCATGCTCGCTCGCTTGTCCACAAAGGACTCGACCGCGCTGGGCGCGGCCGGGGCGCTGCTCCTCGCCACCAGGGGAGGAGCAGATGCCCTGGGCCGCACCGACATCGGCGCGCTGGAGGCGGGCCGATGGGCCGACATGATCCATATCGACACCGACGACTTCGCCTTCGCCGCGGGCCTGGACGTGCCGGACGAGCAGTTGCTGGCGAACCTGGTGTGGGCGGCCGGTTCCCGCCGGGTGCGGGACGTGTGGGTCGCCGGGGATCAGGTGATCAAGGACGGCGAGCCGCAACGCGCCGACCGCGAGAAGGTACTGGCGGGCGCGAAGGAAGCCACGGCGCGGCTACTGGGGTAACGGGCCCCGCGGCCGCACGACGACCTCGGTCGGATGGGCGTCAGCCGTCGCCGTGACCGCACCGAGCACGGCCGCCGCCACCGATTCCGGCCGCAGGTGCTGCGCCGGGTCGTACTCCTTGCCCTCGCTCGCCACGACCGCCTGCTGCATCTCGGTATCGGTGCGGCCCGGGTAAACCGAGGTGACGCGAAGGAGGTCTTCCTCCGCGCGCAGCGTGTCCGCGAGCGCCCGCGCGGCGAACTTGCTTGCCGCGTAAGGACCCCAGCCCGCCTTCGCGGTCAGCCCCGAACCCGAGTTGATCACGACGACGTGTCCCCGCGCGGCCCGCAGGGCGGGCAACAGCAGCCTGGTCAGCTCCGCGACGGCGACGACGTTCGTCTCGAAGTTCCGCCGCCACGAGTCCGCCGTGCTGCCCTCGATCGTGCCCAGCTCCGCGACGCCCGCCGAATGCACCAGCACGTCCAGGCGCTCGATCTTCCCCGCCGCGGCGGCCAGTGCGTCGACATCCGTCAGATCCACCGGCCACGGCTCCGCCCGGGGGAGCTCGGCGGCGACCTTCGCCAGCGCGCCGGTGTCCCGGCCGCCCAGCAGAACCCGATACGTGGGAGCCAGGGCCCGTGCGACGGCGGCACCGATGCCCCGGCTGGCGCCCGTGACCAGGGCCAAGGGAGTTTCCGACATACCCCAACCGTAAATCGTTCTTGACGAACCGCGCTCGGTGGCCTGTGATCTCCCCATGTCGACGCGGACAACATCACAAGGCAACCGGGTACTCGGCAAGGTCGCCATCCGGATCATGCCCTTCCTGGCGCTGCTCTACTTCGTCAACTACCTGGACCGCGTCAACATCGGCTTCGCCGGGCCGAACGGGATGAACCGCGATCTCGCGCTGACCTCGACCGCGTTCGGCTTCGCGTCCGGGATCTTCTTCCTCGGCTACCTGATCCTGGAGGTGCCGAGCAACCTCGCGCTGCACCGCTTCGGCGCGCGCCGCTGGCTCGCCCGGATCATGATCACCTGGGGCATTCTCGCGACCGTGCTCGCGTTCGTGCCCAACGCCACCACGCTGATCATCCTGCGGTTCCTGCTCGGTGTCGCCGAAGCCGGCTTCTTCCCCGGCATCATCCTGTACCTGACGTACTGGTTCCCCGCCGCACAGCGGGCGAAGGCGGTCGCGCTGTTCATGACCGCCATCCCGATCTCGTCGGCGATCGGCTCCACCGTGTCGAGCCTGCTGATCGTGCACGGGCACGGGATGTTCGGCCTCGAAGGCTGGCGGTTCATGTTCCTCGTCGAGGGCGTGCCCTCGATCCTGCTCGCCTTCGTGACCTGGTTCTACCTCACCGACCGGCCCGAAAAAGCCAAGTGGCTCACCGAGGACGAGCGGAGCTGGCTCACGAGCGAACTCGACGCCGAGCGCCGCGCCACCGAGGCGGAGTTCCACTGGCCGCTGCGGAAAGCGCTTACCCACCCGCGCATCCTCGCGCTCGCGTTCGTCTACTTCGCGATCGCCTACGGGTTGTACGCGCTGGGCTTCTTCCTGCCGACCATCATCGCCGGTTTCGGCGCCGAGTTCGGCACCAAGCTCTCCGTCGTACAGTCCGGGCTGGTCACCGCCGTCCCGTACGTGATCGGCGCCGTCGTGATGGTGTTCTGGGCGCGGCACGGCGACCGCACCCGCGAACGGACCTGGCACGTCGCCATCCCCATGCTGCTCGGCGGCATCGCGATCCCGATCGCGCTGTACCTCGGCAATCCCTACGCGGCGATGGCCGCCGTGACGGTGTGCGCGGTCGGCGTGTGCGCCGCGCTGCCCACGTTCTGGGCGCTGCCGTCGAACTTCCTCGCGGGCGCGGCGGCCGCCGGTGGCATCGCCCTGATCAACTCACTGGGCAACATCAGCGGATTCGCCGCCCCCTACGTCACCGGCTGGTTGCGGGACCTGACCGGCACCCAGCGCACCGGCCTGTGGGTCGTCGGCGCCTGCATGGTCGCCGGCGCCCTCGTCGCCATCGCGCTGGGTGCCAAGCCACGTAAGGACTAGCGCTTCTTCCAGACCGACACGATGGCCGGGCGGGCGAGCGAGGTGCCGCCGTCCGGCCAGTGCGAGGTCGGCGCCGCCGGGGTGGCGTTCTCACCGGGGTGCTGCACGGCGACCAGCACGAAATCGCTGGTCACGACCGGCCCGCAGGTCTCCGCGCCGATCGGTACGGTGAGGAACTGCTTGACGTGACCGCGTTCCGGGCCCTCGACCGGCACCGAGAACAGGCCGTCGTTGGAGCCGAGCGCGTTGCCGTCGGTGGAGATCCACAGGTTGCCGTACGGGTCGAACGCGACGTTGTCCGGGCAGGAGATCGGGCTGACCTGGTCCTTCGGAAAGCCGCCGAAGTAGGTGTCCGCGGTCTTGGGGTCACCGCAGACCAGCAGCAGCCGCCAGGAGAACTTCAGCGAGGCCGCGTCGCCGCGGTCCTCCTCCCACTCCAGCACGTGGCCGTTCTTGTTGCCGTTGCGTGGGTTCACCTCGTCCACGCCGGCCTTGCCCGCGGCGCCGCGGTCGGTGTTGTTGGTCAGCGCGGCGTAGACCCGGCCGTTGACCGGATTCGGCTCGATGTCCTCGGGACGGTCCATCTTCGTGGCGCCCACCTTGTCGGCGGCCAGCCGGGTGAAGACGTAGACCTCCTCGGCGGTAAAACCGTCCACAAAGGACTCGTTGCCGCTGGCGAGCGGGATCCACTGGCCGGTGCCGTCGAACTCGCCGTCCGAGGGAAGCTTGCCCGAACCGTCGAACTCGCTCGCCGGGCTGTCGCCGGTGAACTTCGCGACGTAGAGCGTGCCGTCGTCAAGCAGCGCCGAGTTGTGCCGGCGCGCGTAGGAGCTGGTGCCCTTCTTGTACTTGCCGTTCGAGACGAACTTGTAGATGTAGTCGAAGCGCTCGTCGTCGCCCATGTACACCACGACGCGGCCGTCGCGGGCGATGGAGATGTTGGCGGCCTCGTGCTTGAAGCGGCCCAGCGCGGTGTGCTTGACCGGCGTCGACTTCGGGTCGTTGGGGTCGATCTCGACGACCCAGCCGAACCGATTGGTCTCGTTGGGGTCCTGCGCGATGTCCCAGCGCTTGTCGAACCGTTCCCACTTACGGGTGCTCGCGCCACCGGAGATGCCGTACCGCGCCAGGCGCGTCTTCGTGTCGGCGTCGGTGACCGTGTTGGCGTTGGCGAAGTACTGGTTGAAGTTCTCCTCGCCGGACAGCACCGTGCCCCACGGGGTCACGCCACCCGAGCAGTTGTTCTGCGTGCCGAACACCTTGCGGCCACTGGGATCGGCGGAGGTCTTCAGGTACTTCGAACCCGCGGCCGGGCCACGGACCTCGAACTCGGTGGTCAGCGTGATGCGGCGGCCGTATTGGCTCGGCACGACCTCGAGGCCGCCCGTGCGGCTCTTCTGCACCTGCACCACGGACAGGCCGTGCGCGGCGAGCGCGATCTCGTACTGCTCGCGCGTCGGGTTGTTCGCGTCGTAGCTCCCGGCCGGGAACATCTGCGTCTCGGTGGTGTACTCGTGGTTGACCACCATCAGCCAGCGGTCGCGCCCGTTCGGGATGAGTCCCACGAAGTCGTTGTTGTAGCCGAACTGCTTGGCCTGCGCGGCCGCCGTCTGCTTGGCGGGGTCGAACTCGGGGGCGCCGGCCTCGACCGGGTCTCCCCAGCGGATCACGACGCCCTGTTCGTAACCCTTGGGGATCACGACGGCGTCGGCGGTGTTGGGCGCCACCGGTTCGAAGTCGGTGCCCGGCACGGGACGGCCGGGGCTCTTGCTCAGCGCGGCCGGAGCGGCGGTCGCGGTGCCGGAGAGGGCGGCGAAACCACCCGCCGCCGCGGCCATCACCGCGCCGGCCTTGAACGCGCCGCGCCGCGACAGCACGTTCTTCGCGACGTCACCGAAGTACTCGTTGTCCGAAGTGTTCGGCGCTTCGTGAGCACAGGCGTTGCCACAGCGGTACAAGCACGTGGTCGCGGCTCTAGCGCTGTTATGGACGAACAAAGGCAGGGACACCCAGGCCTCCATCACTCAGTCAGGGGAACTGAACGTGACGTTAAGCGACCAAGGTCAGGGCGCCCCAAATTACAGGTAAACGGCGATCAAAGTTCTTCGCCCACGAAAGCCGCCTCAGCAGGCACCTTGCGAGAATCCGGCCCCTTCGTCCGGATGGCAAGCAATCCACCGGCGATCACGCACAGTACGGCCGCCACGATGAACGGCGCGTGGTCCGAACCGAGCCACGTCGCGACGTGCCCGACGAGGGTCGCCGCCACCGCACCGCCGAGCCACCGGCAGAAGTTGTAGCCCGCGCTCGCCACCGGGCGCGGCGCGTCGCTGATCGACATCGCGGTGCCGGTGAACAGGGTGTTCAGCAGGCCCGAGATCAGACCCGACACGATCACGCCGACCACCACGACCGGCTTGCTGGGCACCGCGAGCACCAGCATCAGCACCGCGTAGCCGAGTACGGACAGTGCGGTCGCGTGCCGCTCACCGAGCCGGCCCGCGAGCTTCGGCGCGAGCGCCACCCCCGCGACCGCGACGCACAGACCCCAGCCGCAGAAGATCAGCCCGACGGCGACGGCACCCCAGTCCAGTACGAACGGGGTCCACGCCAGGACGGTGAAGAACGCGGCGGTGTAGAGCGCCGAACCGATCGACGTGCGCAGCAGGCCGCCATGCGCGAGCGCCCGCAGCGGATCGGACAGCCGGATCTTCGCGCGTTTCTCGTGGGCGTCGCGGTTCAGGAAGATCGAGCACAGCACCAGCGCGGCGGCCATCAGCACGGCGGTGCCGACGAACGGGCCGCGCCACGAGATGCTGCCGAGCAACGCGCCGAGCAGCGGACCGACCGCGAGCCCGACGCCGAGCGCGGCCTCGTAGAGCAGGATCGCCCCGGCCTGGCCGCCGGTGGCCGCGCCGACGATCACCGACAACGCCGTCGCGATGAAGAACGCGTTGCCGAGTCCCCACACGGCGCGTAGTGCGACGAGCTGGCCGATCGAACCAGCCATCGCGCACAACGCTGTCGCGAGCACGATCAGCACCAGCCCGGTGAGCACTGTCCTCTTAGGACCGAACTTCGCGCTCGCGGCGCCGGTGATGAGCATCGCCACGACCTGGACGCCGAGGTAGGACGAGAACAGCAGGGTCACCTGGGACGGCGTGGCATGCAGCCCCTCGGCGATTGACAACAGGATCGGGTCGACGAGACCGATCCCCATGAACGCGATCACAGCGGCGAACGCGGTGATCCAAACCTGTTTGGGCTGGCCTTTCACGGCGTCGAGCAGACTGCCGTGACCATTACCGCTCATCCAGCAACTCCTCCTTCTTCGCTGGATCGATGAGTCGTCGCAGCGCGGGCAGTGCGGCCTCGATGGCCGTCCGCTCGGCCGGGTCCAGAGCGGTGAGCCGCTCGCGGAGGAACTCCTCGCGGGCCACGACGAGCTCCTCGACGTACTGCCTGCCCGCCTCGGTCGCCGTGATCAGCACCGCACGCCGGTCCTCGGGATCGGCCGCCCTGGTGACCAGGCCGAGCCGTTCGAGCCTGCGCACCAGATCGGTCATTGACGGCTGACGCACGCCCTCGAGCTCGGCGAGCACACTCATCCGCCGCGGGCCGCCGGTGACGAGCTCACCCAGCACCGAGCCCTGTGTCAGGCTGAGCCGATGCTGCGGCGTCAGCCTCCGCACCACGTAGTAGAGGCGAAAGACGAGCGGTCGCAGCTCGTGTGCGAGCTCAGCTACTCCGGACTTCACTTAGCCATACTAAGTAATTTTAGTTAGGATGTCGAAGTAAGAGCGGTCACAAGGTACGGTTCCGGACATGGACGCGGTGATCTTCGACCTCGACGGCGTACTGGTCGACTCCGAGCAGACCTGGGACGAGGTGCGCCGCGCGGTCGTTGCGGAGCACGGCGGTCGGTGGACCCCGGAGGCGACGCGCGCGATGCAGGGGATGAGCACCCCGGAGTGGGCGCGATACCTGGTGGAGGAGCTGGGAGCACGGCTGCGGGCGGATCGCGTCGCCGAGGTCGTGATCGAGGAGATGGCCGCACGCTACGGCGATGGTCCGCCCGTACTGCCCGGCGCGGCGGAAACGGTGCGCGCCGTGGCCGGCCGGCACCCGGTGGCGATCGCGAGCTCGTCGCCGCCGGTGCTGATCAAGGCCTTCCTGGAGGCGACGAACCTGGCCGGGCTGGTGCCGGTCGCGGTGTCCAGCCAGGAGGTCGCGGCAGGCAAACCGGCCCCGGACGTGTACCTCAAGGCGGCCGAACTCCTGGGCGTGCAGCCGGAAACCTGTGCCGCCGTCGAGGACACCACGAACGGACTGCGCGCGGCACTGGACGCCGGGATGACGGTGTACGCCGTGCCGAACCCGCACTTCCCACCCGATCCGGCGGTACTCGCGGAGGCCGCCGTCGTACTCGGTGACATCCGGGAGCTGCCGGACCGGCTCTGAGCTTCCCGGCGTTGCCCCGCGCAGCCCAACCCGGCCCGCACGCATCCCGCGCACGCCCAACCCGGCCCGCACGCATCCCGCGCGCACCCGCACGGAAACCCGGACACGACCGCACGTAACCACCAACTCGGGCACGCGGAACCACCAACTCCGCCGCACGGAAGGGTCGACTCGCGCCCCTGCCCAGGCCATTTGGCTCACCAGCGCGGAAACCCCAACTCACCCGCCAAGAAGGGCCAACTCGTCCGCACGGAACCACCAACTCGGGCACGCGGAACAGCCGACTCGGCCGCACGGAAGGGTCGACTCGCGCGCACGGAGCGCTCGACTCGCGCGTCCCGAACCGCGGACTCGGGCGCGCGGAAGGGGCGACTCGCGGGCAGGGGTGCGGTGGGAGCTAGAAGCCGCGGTTCGTGGCGCGTAGGCGAGCCGGGGGAGGGGGCTCCTCGCCGGTCAGGGTGTCCTTCGGCGCCGGGAGGTCGTACATCCGGTACAGGCGGCGGCGCACCCGCTCGACCGGGTACTGCGGCCCGTAGACGACCGCCTTGTAGATCACGCCTTCCAGCACGCTGCGGAGCATGACCTCCTCGACCTCGGGCTCGGCCGCGCCGCGGGCGGCGAACAGCGCGCGCAGGTTGTCCTCCAGCGCGCTCAGCCGCTCGTCCTTGCGTGCCTCGACCTCCGCGAAGATCTGATGCGTGGACGGCTGCACCATCAGACCGAGGATCACGCCCTGCGTCGGCAGGCTGCGCACGGTCGCGCGTAGTGAGCCGTCGATCATCGCGGCCAGTCGCTCGTCCGGGGAACCCGGCACCTCGATGATCGCCGCGATCTGGTCGAGGTAGGCAGCCAGCAGCTCCTCGACCAGAAGGTGCTTGCTGGGGAAGTAATAGGAGGCGAGCCCACGCGAGACGCCGGCGCGTGTGGTGATGTCGGTGATCGTCGCGCCGTTGAAGCCCTTCTCGGCGAACACCTCCAGCGCCGCGGCGAGAATCTTCCGCCGCGACTCCTCACGCATTTCGCGGTTGACGCTGGCGGACCGGGGCACAGCTCTCCTCGCTCGGGGCGCCTCGAAACGACGAAGCCGGCACTCGCCGGCAGACCCCCTCTATTGTGCCTGCCGGAGAGCGCCGGAACCCGCCCTCGCTCTTTTGACTGTACGGACATCCAACCAAAAGAGTGAACCCGATCTCACCCGCAAAGGGGATGGAGACCGGGTTCAGCGCGGTCAGCGATCCTTCTCGCCGCTGATGAAGGCCTCGACGGCCTGGCGAGCCTCGGAGTCGTTGTACTGGACCGGCGGCGACTTCATGAAGTACGACGACGCCGACAGCAGCGGGCCACCCACACCGCGGTCCATCGCGATCTTCGCCGCGCGCACCGCGTCGATGATGATGCCCGCCGAGTTCGGCGAGTCCCACACCTCGAGCTTGTACTCCAGGTTCAGCGGCACGTCACCGAACGCGCGGCCCTCGAGCCGGACGTAGGCCCACTTGCGGTCGTCGAGCCACTGCACGTAGTCCGACGGGCCGACGTGCACGTTGGCCTTGCCGAGGTCGCGGTCGATCTGGGAGGTCACGGCCTGGGTCTTGGAGACCTTCTTGGACTCCAGGCGCTCCAGCTCCTTCATGTTCTTGAAGTCCATGTTGCCGCCGACGTTGAGCTGCATCGTGCGGTCGAGCTGCACCCCGCGGTCCTCGAACAGCCGGGCCAGCACGCGGTGCGTTATGGTCGCGCCGACCTGGGACTTGATGTCGTCGCCGACGATCGGCAGGCCGGCGTCGGTGAACTTCTGCGCCCACTCCGGGTCGGAGGCGATGAACACCGGGATGGCGTTGACGAAGCCGACGCCCGCGTCGATCGCGCACTGCGCGTAGAACTTCTGCGCTGCTTCCGAACCCACCGGAAGGTAGGAGACCAGGACGTCCGCGCCCGACTCGCGCAGCGCGGCGACCACGTCGACCGGCGACTCGTCGGACTCCTCGATGGTTTCCTGGTAGAACCGGCCGAGCCCGTCCAGTGTGTGACCGCGCTGCACCGCCACGCCCAGCGGCGGTACGTCGGTGATCTTGATGGTGTTGTTCTCGCTGGCGAGGATCGCTTCCGACAGGTCGTGCCCGACCTTCTTCGCGTCCACGTCGAAGGCCGCGACGAACTCGACGTCACCAACGTGGTACTGGCCGAAACGCACGTGCATCAGGCCGGGCACCCGCGAGGCCGGGTCCGCATCACGGTAGTAATGCACACCCTGCACCAAAGATGCCGCGCAGTTGCCGACGCCAACGATGGCCACCTTCACGCGGCCGGTGTTGTCGCCCATGCCGGTTTCTCCTTCGTTCATTGAGACTTGCTAGGTCAGGTGTGATCGCGGCCACCAGCGCTACTGCTGCAGGCCACGTTGTTCGGCTTGTTCGTGCGCGATCAGCTCGTTGAGCCAGCGAACCTCACGCTCGCTGCTCTCCAGGCCGAGGCGATGCAACTCCCTGGTGTAGCGGTCGATCTTCTCCTCGGCTCTGGCCATGGCCGCGCGGAGACCTTCCCTGCGCTCCTCGACGCGACGGCGCCGGCCCTCGAGGATCCGCATCCGGACATCCGCCGGGGTACGGGAGAAGAACGCCAGGTGCACTCCGAAGCCCTCGTCGTCCCACGTCTGCGGGCCGGCGTCGCCGAGGAGCTGCGCGAAATGCTCCTTACCCTCGGCGGTGAGCTTGTACACCCGGCGCGCCCGGCGAACCCGTGTCCTGGGCTGAACCTTGGCGTGATCACCGACCTCATCGGCTTCCTCGACGATGAAGCCAGCCCGCTGCAGACGCCGGAGCGTCGGGTACAGCGAGCCGTACGAGAACGTGCGAAACATGCCGAGCGTGTCGTGAAGCCGCTTGCGCAGCACGTAACCGTGCATCGGCGCCTCGTGCAGCAGTCCCAGGATCGCGAACTCCAGCACGGTGCACCCCCTCTCGGGTAGCAGTTGGCTTCACATCGGCAACCTAACGCCTGATTATATCGCGCCGATACATCGAAGTGGCGTACGTAACGGAGTCGATCACCCGAAAGGCACCTCGGAGTCGGCCGATATTCACCAGAGAGTTATCAAAAACACGGCGTGTCGGCCGTGGCGCCGAGATCATTAGCCAGAACAGCTCATGGCGCGCATACGCGGGACACGTACTCTGTCAGCGTGCGAAATCAGCGACAGGTGGTGGACTACGGGCTGCGGCGGCGTGCGCTGCTGGCCGGCGTCCGCTCCGGTCGCATCGGCATCGGAGAGGTCTGCGACGCGGGCCCGTACCTGCTCACGGCGGCGAAGTTCCACGGCGAGCCCACCGAGGTCAGCTGCCCGGTGTGCCGCAAGGAGCCGCTCACGCTCGTCTCCTGGGTCTACGGCGACGAGCTCAAGCACGTCGCCGGGTCGGCGAGGTCGCCGAGTGAGCTGATGCGGATGTCGCAACTTTTCGGCGAGTTCAACGTCCACGTGGTAGAGGTTTGCCGGACCTGCCACTGGAACCACCTGGTGCGGTCGTACGTCCTGGGGACGGGCGCCCCACGGCGGCCCTCGAAGAGGACTGCGGAGCAGTGAGTCCGGACGACGGCACGCACCAACCTGACCGCAGAGCGGCGTACCCCGAACCGCCGGTCTGGGAGGCTCATTCGTGAACGACCAGTACAACCGCTCCTGGCCCGGCCAGGAGCCTGATGAACCCCGTCGTGCCCCGCGCCAGGGCGCTGGACCGCAGTGGCCTGGCGAGCAGCCGCCGCCTCGCCGCGGTGGCCCTGGCCCGCAATGGCCCGGCGAGGGACAACAGCGGCAGCAGCCCCGCTGGCCCGGTGCCGAACCGGACCAGCGCCGGATGCCGCCACCGCCGCCTGGTCGTCGCATGCCGCCCCCGCCGCCACGTCAGCCGGGCCCGCCGCCGGGACCGCAGGGCGAGCAGCCCATGCGCGGTCGCTACCGGCCGCTCGCCGGCGGCCCGCCGCCCGGTCCGAACCGGCCGCCCGAGCGCGAGCCCGGTCTGCTCACCCACAGCGAGATGGCCGGCGGCTACCCGGACGACGATTACGACGACTACGACGAGGACCAGACCCGCTTCAACGAGTTCGGCCCCGACGGCGAAGCCGGCGAGGAGGAGAAGGGCACAAAGGGCAAGAAGGCAGCCCTCACCCCGAAGCAGCGGAAGAAGCGGCGCTGGAAGATCGTCCGGCGCACGCTCTACGCGTTGTTCGGGCTGTTCGTCGTGCTACCCGCGATCGCGTTCACGATCGCCTACTTCTTCGTCGACGTGCCGACCCCGGAAGACGTGCTGGCCCAGCAGAGCCAGGTCGTCACGTACTACTACAACAACAACACGGTGATGGGTAAGGAGGTTCCGGACAGCGGGAACCGCCAGATCCTCAAGCCGGGACAGATTCCGGACACCGTCAAGCACGCCGTGTACGCGGCCGAGGACGCCACGTTCGAGACCAACAACGGGTTCGACATCACGGGCATCCTCGGCGCGATCAAGAACCAGCTCACGGGCGGCAGCGGTGGTGGTTCGACCATCTCGCAGCAGTACATCAAGAAGGCGACCGAGAACGAGGCGCCGACGCTGACCCGTAAGTTCACCGAGCTCGTCAAGTCGTTCAAGATGAACCAGACGCAGCCAAAGGAAGACATCATCACGGCGTACCTGAACATCGTGTACTTCGGGCGCAACGCCTACGGTGTGCAGGCCGCCGCGCACGCGTACTGGAACAAGGACGCCTCGCAGCTGACCCCGTCCGAGGCCGCGATGCTGGCCGGGCTGATCCAGGGGCCGGGCAAGTCGGAGAACACCGAGTACGTCACGTGGCGGTGGAACTACGTGATGGACCAGATGGTCAAGTACAACTGGCTGTCGAAGACCGACCGCGACGCGGCCCAGTTCCCGACGCCGCTGCCCAAGGACCAGACCAAACCGGAGACGATCAGCGGGCCCAACGCCTATATCCAGCAACAGGTCGAGGACGAACTCGAGGCCGCCGGCTACTCGAAGGAGAAGCTGCAGGCCGGCGGCTACAACATCTACACGACCATCGACCCGGCCGCGCAGAAGATCGCCGAGGACGCGGTCAACAAGTACATGAACGGCCAGCCGTACAGCCTACGCAAGGCACTCGTGGCGGTCGATCCCAAGACAAGAGGAGTGGTCGCCTATTACGGCGGCCCCAACGACCAGAGCGACGCCAAGGACTGGGCGAGAACGACCCGAAACCCGGGATCGTCGTTCAAGGCGTTCGACATAGCCGCGTTGCTCAAGATGGGCAAGGGCCTCGGCGAGACCTTCGACGGCAGGACGCACCGGCAGTTCGGCACGGTCAACGGCAAACCGCGGTACGTCAACAACGCGGGTGACTCCAACAGCTGTTCCGAGCAGTGCACGGTCGCCGAGGCCACCATGCGCTCGACCAACACCGTGTTCTTCGACATGGTCGCGAACGTAACCGGCCCGCAGGCCGTGAAGGACGCGGCGCAGGAGGCCGGGGTCACCAGCCTCGACAAGACCTCGGTCGACAACAACATCTCGCTCGGCGGTGGTACCACCGAGGTCACGCCGCTGGACATGGCGTCCGGCTACGCGACCTTCGCCGCGGACGGCACGGCCATGCAGCGGCACTTCGTGACCAAGGTGACCGATCCGGGCGGCAACGTCGTGTACCAGACGCCGAGCGACCCGAAGCCGGCGTTCTCCACGGACGCGGCCAAGAGCAAGCAGATCGCCGGGAACATCACGACCGCGCTCAAACCGGTCATCTCGTTCTCGAAGCTGCAGTGCCCCGCCGGCCACGAGTGCGCCGGCAAGACCGGTACCCAGCAGTACGACGCGAGCGGCGCCAACGCCAGCGGTACGTCGAGCGACAACTCGCAGGTCTGGATGGTCGGCTACACGCCGTCGATCTCCGTCGCGTCCTGGGTCGGCACCGGCGGCAACTCGCCGATCAAGGACAAGAACGGCAAGAACATCTCCTCGACCGGCCTGCCCGCGCAGATCTGGCAGGAGTTCATGGACAACTACCTCAAGGGCAAGCCGGGCGAGAAGTTCCCGACGGTCGACCCGATCGGCAAGGGCGCGACGGCCAACGACGACGCGTCGTCGACGAGGCAGACGCCGACGCAGCAGTCCACGCCCCAGCAGCCCACGACGCAGCAGCCCACCACCCAGCAACCGACGACGACGCAGCCGACCAGGGAGACCACTCCGCCGACCTCGACCGGCGTGCAGCTGTTCCCGACGAACACCCGTACCCGTAACGGCGACGGCTTCGGCGGCACCACCGATCCGGGTGGCGGCTGACACACCCACGGCGGATAACGGTTTCTTCCAGCGGATAGCTGCGGTCCGTATCCGCCTACTGTTGGCAGGATCAGTAACATCGCCCGGGTGTCCAGCCCCACCGAGCAGGAAGCCGCACCGGCGTCGCTCGACGCCGAGGCCAGGGTCGTGCCGAGCCGCACCGAGCCGCTGGTCGCGGCCGCGAGCAGACCGATCGGCGGGCCGCTCGGCGAGCACGCCGCGGTGGGCAGGCACTGGTTCTGGACACCGCAGCGGGTCGGGCTGCTGCTCGCGACGCTGGCGTTGATGCTGAGCTGGTTCGGCAAGGCCAGCTGCATCCAGCAGTACACCGACGCGAACGGGGAGAACCAGCTCGACTGGCGCGCGGGCAGGCCATACGTGGCGATGTGCTACTCCGACATCGTTCCGCTCTACAGCGCCGAGCGGCTGAACCAGCCGGGCACCTTCCCGTACAGCACGAGCTGGGTGGACAACGCGGGCACGCCGAACGCGCAGGTCCGCTACATGGAGTACCCGGTGCTGACCGGGCTGTTCCAGTGGGTCAACGCCAAACTCACCGAGGGCTGGACGACGATCTCGAACGCGGGCTGGCTGCCCGGCGCGTTACCCGTCGCGATCTACTTCGACATCACCGCGTTCTGGCTCGCCGCCGCCTGGCTGGTCACGGTGTGGGCGGTGGGCGCAACGGCGAGACGGCGGGTCTGGGACGCCGCGCTCGTGGCGATCTCACCGCTGGTGCTGGTGCACGCGTTCACCAACTTCGACACCATCGCGACCGCGTTCGCCGCCACCGGTCTGCTCGCCTGGTCCCGAAAGAAGCCGGTGCTCGCCGGTGCGCTGCTCGGCCTCGGCGCCGCGGCGAAGCTGTACCCGCTGTTCCTGCTCGGCCCGTTGCTGATCCTGTGCCTGCGAGCAGGCAAGTTCCGCGACTGGGCCCGCACCGCGGGCGCGACGCTGGCGGTGTGGCTCGCGGTGAACCTGCCGATCGCGCTGACGCTGACCACGGGCTGGCGCGAGTTCTTCCGGCTCAACGGGCAACGCGGGATGGACCCCGACTCGCTGTACAACGTCGTCTCGTACTTCACCGGCTGGGCCGGCTTCGACGGGCCGCTGCAGCCGGGGCAGACGCCGACCGTGCTCAACTTCGTGGTCGGCGGGCTGTTCCTGGCGTGCTGCGCCGGAATCGCCTACATCGGCCTGACCGCGCCGGTGCGGCCGCGGCTGGCGCAGCTGTGTTTCCTTGTCGTGGCGGCGTTCCTGATCACCAACAAGGTGTGGAGCCCGCAGTACTCGCTGTGGCTCGTGCCGCTGGCGGTGCTGGCGATTCCGCGCTGGCGGCTGCTGCTCGGCTGGATGCTGCTCGACGCGCTGGTGTGGGTGCCGAGAATGTTCTACTACCTCGGCACCGACCACAAAGGACTGCCGCAGGACTGGTTCCTCGGCTTCGTCGTGGTGCGCGATCTCGCCGTCGCCGGGCTGTGTGTGCTGGTGATCCGCGAGATCTACCGGCCGGCGCTGGACAAGGTGCGGATGGCGGGCGTCGACGACCCGGCGGGCGGGGTACTCGACCGCACCCGCGACACGTTCCGGCTCAGGCCGCTGCCCAGGCTCAGGTGGACTCAGCCGAGCGCCTCGCGCAGGTAGGCGATGTCGCCGGCCTGTCCGTCGGCGGGGGTTTCCACGATCACCGGCGCGCCGGCGGCCTTCGCGACCGCCACCAGCGCCTCCGGGTCGATGGTGCCGCCGCCGTGCACCACGTTCGCGTGCCGGTCGCGGGTCGAGCCGAACTCGTCGCGCGAGTTGTTCAGGTGCACCAGGTCGATCCGGCCGGTGATCGCCCTGACCTTGTCCACCACGTCCTCCAGCGGCCAGCCCGCCGCGAACGCGTGACACGTGTCGAGGCAGAAACCGGCACCGAACTCGCCGACCTCGTCCCACAACCGGGCCAGCATGTCCAGGTGCCGCGCCATCGCCCCGTCACCGCCCGCGGTGTTCTCGATCAGGATCGGCACCGCGAACCCGCCCTGCTCGGCCTGGCGCTCGAACAGCTTGCGCCAGTTCGCCAGGCCTTCGGCCGGATCCTCCTCCTTGCGCACGTGCCCGCCGTGCACGATGAGGCCTTTCGCACCGATCTCGCCCGCCGCCTCCGCGTGCTGCACCGCCAGCTTGCGCGACGGAATCCGGATGCGGTTGTTCATCGACGCCACGTTCACGATGTACGGGGAGTGGATGAAGACCTCGACCCCGGCCGCCTCGATCTCCGCCTTGCCCGGCGCGGGCACGGGTTTCTTCCAGCCCTGCGGGTCGGAGAGGAAGAACTGCACCACATCGGCGTCGCGTTCCCGCGCGGCGGTCAGCGGGTCGTCATCGCGAACATGTGCCCCGATCTGCATGTCGCCACGCTACAGGCTTAAATCCGCGGGTTCTGCCCAAAGCGGTGGACCGTATGCAGTAGCGTGAGCGCGTTCCGTGAGCCCACGCGCAGGGGGAGACGATGGGGAAGACCGCGAACCGGATCGGAGCCTTGGGTCTGCTGGCCGCCACGGCCGCGATCCTGTTCCCCGGCACCGCGTCGGCGGACACGGCGGATCCCGCCATCGCGGGCAGCTGCGACGCGACGCTGCGGCAGAACGGCACCGGCCAGGCGCTGACCGTCGACGCCGGGGCGCCGATCAACGCGCCGAACACGCTGTCGCTCGGCACCGGTTCGGATTCGGCGAGCACCGGCAAGGAAGCCGCCAAGGATCCCGCACTGTCGCTGCCGGTCGCCGACCTCACCAAGAACCTCAACGTCGGCGACCTGCCACTGGTCGGCGGCCCGGTCACCGACACCGTGTGCCCCGGTGCGCAGAACACGGTCAACGCACTGTCGGCCACCACCCAGGGCCTGATCCAGGGCAAGCCGCTCGAGCCCGCACCGCCGCAGCAGACCCCGCCGCCCGGCACCCCGTCGCCCTCGCCGTCCCCCGAACCATCGCCGTCCCCTGGTGCGGGCACTCCCGTCAGCACCAGCCCCGCCGGCGGTCAGCCGTCCGGGAGCATCCAGCTCGCGTCGTTCCCGCTGGGCGGCGCGTTCCCGGTGGGCAGCACCGATCTGTCCGCGCTGATCGCGCCCGGTGCGATCGCCCCGTCCGCGCCCGGTCTCGTGCCGCCGAGCGGTACCGTGCCCGGCCCGCCGATCGTGAATCAGAACTCCGGCACCGCCGAGGCACTGCCCGCGTCGTCGAACGAGCCCGCGAAGCTACCGCTGATCCTCGCCGCGGTCGCGTTGGCCCTGGTCGTGGCCGCACTGTCCAAAACGTGGTTGCGCCGTTCGGTCAAGTAGCGTCACGCCGCTCGGTCACTATCGTTGATTCAGGGAGTGACCCACGCGGGAGGGCCGAGGCCGATGCAAGGTCGTACACGTAAAACCGCGGCAGCCGGCGCGGCTGCCTTCGTACTCGCCGGATCCGCCGTGCTGGCGACTTCCGGCACGGCGACGGCGGCCGAGACCATAACGGCCAAATGCGGGCAGACCGTCACCGCCAAGCCCGGCGACGTGATCAGCACCCCGTTCGGCCTCAAGACCGTCACCGACGGCGTCACCTCGCTCGTCGGCAACCTGCTCACCGGCCTGTGCACGGTCACGGTCAACGTGGTGGACACCGTGGTCGCACCGGTGCCGGTGGCCGGCGAACCCCTCGCGGGCGCGGTGAACAACACGGTCGCGGGCGCCACCAACGGCACCACCAGCACGCTGCAGGGCGTGAGCTCGATGGTGCCCGGCGGCGGCAAGCAGGAGCAGCCCGCTCCGCAGAACCCGCCGAGCGGCGGGTCACCGCAGACCGGTCCCAATGGCGGCGGCAACCAGGCCGCCCCGGCAACCATTCCCGCGTCCAACAGCCCCGTGCTGACCGGTGACCCGGCGAACTTCAGCGTGCTCCCGTTCAGCACCGCCGCCTATGCGCCGATGCGTGATTACAGCGGCATTCCCTACGCGCTGGCCGGCCTGTGGTCGCCCTCACCGGGGCTGCGTTACGGCGGTCAGATCCCTGGGTACGCGCCCGAGGTCGGCGCGCTCGGCCAGGGCACCGGCGGCGGCAGCGCGGTGCAGAACGCGGGCCAGGCGGAGTCGATGGCCGGCGGCGAAGCGTCGAATCCGGTGGGCCTGCCCATGTTGATCGCGGTGCTCTCGTTGTCCGGAGTGAGCGCGGCTTTGGTACGTAGGTGGGTTTTGCGGGGAGCTACCGCGTCCTAGGTGTACTTGGCCGGGACGTTGGTGGCGGTGTGTTGATCTTTGACATGGGGAGAGCCTCCGGTTGGGGTGTGGGTTGTCTAAGACCACACTCGACCGGAGGCTCTCGTGTCACACCGTA
>Ga0164243_10003279_pt1 | contig 26018 bp, 23 predicted proteins | sample OricompcompostOP_FD_108781 | JGI IMG/M metagenome (GOLD analysis project Ga0164243, IMG submission 108781) | Organic Plus compost microbial communities from Emeryville, California, USA - Original compost - Organic plus compost (OP) | ecosystem: Engineered > Solid waste > Mixed feedstock >...
CCGCCCAGTGCGGCCAGCCGTGCAGGAAGTTCGTCGTGCCGTCCAGCGGATCGACGATCCAGCGCCGGGTCGGGTCCTCGCCCGCCTCCTCGCCGGTTTCCTCGCCGATCCAGCCATAGTTCGGCCGTGCCCCGCGCAGGTCTTCCTTGATGATGCGCTCGGCCTCGCGGTCGGCGCGGCTGACGAAATCGCCCGCGCCCTTGACCGAGACCTGAAGGTTTTCGACCTCGCGGAAGTCTTTGACGAGGCTGCGGCCCGCCTTGCGCGCGGCCTTGATCATGATGTTGAGATTGGCGCTGGCCATGGCTTTTCCTTCTTGGGATTGCCCAGCCTATTAGGCGAAGGGCGGCGCAAAGTGAAGCCGGGCCGGCCCTAATGCGTCGCGATCATGGCATAGCCGGGATGAAAGGCCACCCGGACCGAGGTGATGGCGCCCAGGTCGTTGAAGGTGGTGCGTTGCAGGATCAGCAGCGCGGCGCCCTGCCGCGTCTCCAGCAGGCGGGCGTCGCGGGCGCTGGCATTCTCGGCCGAAAAGGCCATATCGGCGCGCAGCCAGGGAAAATTCCTGACCAGCCATTCGTTCGCGGTGATGCGCTGGAAATCCACCGCCTCGGCGCCGGGAGCGGCGGCGGGGTTGATCCAGCGATCCTCGGCCTGGAAGGGTTTGCCGTCGCCGTAATGCACGCTGCGCAGGTGGATCAGCGCGCAACCCTCGGGCAGGGACATGCGGGCGGCGACATCGGCGGGCAGCGGGCTGCGGCGCTGCCCGACGACCCGGTGGCTATATGCCATCCCCGCCTGCTCGATCTGCTCGCGCACGATGGGGATGGTCAGCGTGGCCTTGCGCGCCGGGTTCACCGTCACATGGGTGCCGGCGCGGCGCTTGCGGTCCAAAAGCCCCTCTTCGGCCAGCAATTGCAGCGCCTTGTTCACCGTGGCGCGGGCGACGCCGAATTCGACGGCCAGCGCCGCCTCGTCCGGGATGCGGTCGCCCTGGCGCCATTCGCGGTCCACGATGCGGCGGCGCACCTCGCTGGTGATGGCCTGGGCCTTGGAAAAGCTTCTTTCTGTCACATGCGGTCCTGAAGTCGGGCAATGGTTGCCAGATAATCGGCGAGGATGCGGTCGCGGTCCATATGCCTGCCGTCCCGCACGACATGGCGGCCCGCCGACCAGACATCGCGCACCAGCCCGTCATGGCCGGCAAAGACCAGGCTGTCCAGCATCTGGTCGCCCCGGCGCCCGGCCATCACCGGATTGTCCAGACCGACCGCGACCAGATCGGCCCAGAGCCCGGCCCTGATCGCCCCGGTCTCGCGCCCCGCCGCCGTGGCGCCGGCGTCCAGCCCCGCCTCGTAGATCACCCGCCCGGTCGAGCGTTCCGGGGTGGCCAGGATCGCCCGGCCGCGGTCGCGCAGGCGCTGGCTGTATTCCAGCGTCCGCAATTCCTCGACCAGCGAGATGCGGATATTGCTGTCCGAGCCGAAGCCGTAGCGCCCGCCGGCCCCGGCCCAGGTCGTGCCGTTGAAGATGCCGTCGCCCAGCGAGGATTCGGTGATCGGGCAAAGGCCCGCCACGGCGCCGGTTGCGGCCAGCCGGCGGGTCTCGTCCCCGGTCATATGGGTCAGGTGGATCAGCGTCCAGCGCCGGTCGGGCCGGTGGTTGTCCAGCAGCCATTCGACCGGGCGGCACCCATAGGTGGCGCCGATTTCCTCGACCTCGGGCAGTTGCTCGGCCAGGTGCATGTGCAGCGGCCGGCCGGGGCGCAGCGCGACGCATTCCGCCAGCCCCTCGGGGGAAACGGCGCGCAGGGAATGCGGTGCGACGCCGATGCCGGCATCGACGGGCAGGGGGCGGAGCGCGGTTTCCGACGCGTCCAGCAGGCGCTGGAACTGTTCGGGCGTGGTGCCGAAGCGGTCCTGGCCGGGGGCGAGCGGCCGGCGGTCCACGCCGCCGAACTGGTAATGCACCGGCAACAGCGTCAGGCCGATTCCGGTCCGCCCGGCGGCGGCGGCGATGCGCTCGGCCATCTCGGCGATATTGTCGTAATGCGTGCCGCCGGGGCGGTGATGCAGGTAATGGAATTCGACATTGGTGGCATAGCCGGCTTCCAGCATCTCCATCTGCACCAGCGCGGCGATCGCCTCGACATCCTCGGGCGTCAGATGGTCGAGAAAGCGATACATGATCTGCCGCCAGGTCCAGAAGGTGTCGCGCGGCTCGGGGCCCTTGGCCTCGCTGAGCCCGGCCATGGCGCGCTGAAAGGCGTGGCTGTGCAAGTTCGCCAGCGCCGGCAGCAGCAGGCCCGCGCGATGGCCCTGTGGCGCGGCGTCCCTGTCCACCGCCGCGATTCGGCCCCGATCGACCGTTACCCGGACATTTTCTGCCCATCCATCGGGCAACAAGGCCCGTTCCGCCCAGATAACCGTCATCCCGTCGCCCTGTTTTGTGCCAAAATAAGTTTAGACATAGAGATGAGATAAGTTTAGACATAGAACCACCGAGAAAACAATCCGGGATGCGATCCGATGCAGCTTCTCCACCACGCCCAGCTTGTCACGATGGACCGGGAATCAGGTGGTTACGGCCTGATCGAGCAAGGGGCGCTGGTGATCGAGGCCGGGCGAATCGCTTGGGCCGGCGCCGAAGCGGATCTGCCCGCGCACTACAATGATGCGACGCGGCATGACCTGGGCGGGCGGCTGGTGACGCCGGGGCTGATCGACTGCCACACCCATATCGTCTTTGGCGGCGACCGCGCGCGCGAGTTCGAGATGCGGCTGGAAGGCGCCTCCTATGAGGAAATCGCCCGCGCCGGCGGCGGCATCCTGTCCAGCGTTCTTGCCACCCGCGCGGCGGATGAGGAAGTGCTGCTGGCATCCGCCCTGCCGCGCGTCGATGCGCTGCTGGCCGAGGGCGTGACCACGCTGGAGATCAAGTCGGGCTACGGGCTGGACGTGGACAGCGAGCTGAAGATGCTGCGCGTCGCCCGCCGCATCGGCCAGTTGCGCAAGGTGACGGTGCGCACGACCTGGCTGGCCGCCCATGCCGTGGCGCCGGAATACAAGGACGACCGGGCGGGATACATCCGCGATGTGGTGATCGCCGGGATGCGGCGCGGCGATGCCGAGGGGCTGATCGACGCGGTGGACGGGTTCTGCGAGGGCATCGCCTTCACGCGCGAGGAAATGGCCGGCATCTTCGACCATGCGGCCGGGCTGGGCCTGCCGGTCAAGCTGCATGCCGAGCAGCTTTCCGACCTGGGCGGCGCGGCCATGGCGGCGCGCCACGGGGCGCTGTCGGCGGACCATCTGGAATATCTGGGCCAGGACGGGATCGCGGCCATGGCGGCCTCGGGCACCGTGGCCGTCTTGCTGCCCGGCGCCTTTTATACGCTGCGCGAGACGCAATATCCGCCGATGGGGGCGCTGCGCGAGGCCGGCGTGCCGATCGCGCTGGCCACGGATTGCAACCCCGGCACCTCGCCGCTGACCTCGCTGCTGCTGACCATGAACATGGGCGCGACGCTGTTTCGCATGACGCCCGCCGAATGCCTGGCCGGCGTCACCCGCCACGCCGCCCGCGCGCTGGGCCTGGCGGATCGCGGCCGGCTGGCACCCGGCATGTGCGCCGACCTGGCCATCTGGGACATCCGCCACCCGGCCGAGCTGACCTATCGCATCGGCTTCAACCCCCTTCATGCCCGCATCGTCGGAGGCGAATTTGTCTGAACTGATCCTTACCCCCGGCGAGACCACGCTGGCAGAGCTTGAGCAGGTCTGGCGCGAAGGGCTGGCCGTGCGACTGGCCGACAGCGCCCGCCCCGGCATCGCGCAATCCGCGGCCCGCATCGCCGCCGCCGCCAATGGCGAGGCGCCGGTCTATGGCGTGAATACCGGCTTCGGCAAGCTTGCCTCGATCAAGATCGCGGCGCGGGATACCGCCACGCTGCAACGCAACCTGATCCTGTCGCATTGCTGCGGCGTGGGCGAATCGGTGGAACCCGAGACCGTCCGCCTGATCATGGTGCTGAAGCTTCTGTCGCTGGGCCGCGGCGCGTCTGGCGTGCGTCCGCTGGTGATCCAACTGATCGAGGATATGCTGGCGCGCGGCGTGTTGCCGGTGATCCCGGCGCAGGGTTCGGTCGGGGCCTCGGGCGACCTGGCGCCCTTGGCGCATATGGCCGCCGCCATGCTGGGCGAGGGGCGGGCCGTCTTCGAGGGCCGCGAGATGCCTTCGGCCGACGCGCTGGCCGCCGCCGGCCTTGCCCCCGTGGTGCTGGCCGCCAAGGAGGGGCTGGCGCTGATCAACGGCACGCAGGTTTCCACCGCCTTTGCCTTGGCGGGGCTTTTCGACGCCTTTGCCAGTGCCCGCGCGGCGCTGGTGACTTCGGCGCTGTCCACCGATGCGATCATGGGCTCGACCGCGCCCTTCCTGGATGAAATCCACGCGCTGCGCGGCCATCGCGGCCAGATCGCCGCCGCCCGCGCCATCCGGGCGCTGATGGACGGCAGCGAAATCCGCGAAAGCCACCGCGAAGGCGACAGCCGCGTGCAGGACCCCTATTGCATCCGCTGCCAGCCGCAGGTGACCGGCGCCTGCATCGACCTGCTGTGGCAGGCCGCCCGCACGCTGGAGATCGAAGCGAACGCCGCCACCGACAACCCGCTGGTGCTGGTCGGCGCCGACCGCATCGTCTCGGGCGGGAATTTCCATGCCGAGCCGGTGGCCTTTGCCGCCGACCAGATCGCGTTGGCCATTGCCGAGATCGGCGCGATTTCCCAGCGCCGCATCGCGCTGATGGTCGATCCGGCGCTATCGCATGACCTGCCGCCCTTCCTGACCCCCGATCCGGGGCTGAATTCGGGGCTGATGATCGCGGAAGTGACCAGCGCCGCGCTGATGAGCGAGAACAAGCATCTGGCCACGCCTTGCTCGACCGATTCGACCCCGACCTCGGCCAATCAGGAGGATCACGTCTCCATGGCCGCGCATGGCGCGCGTCGGCTGAAGCGGATGAACGCGAACCTGGCGCAGATCCTGGGCATCGAGGCGCTTTGCGCCAGTGCCGGCGTCGAGTTCCGGGCGCCGCTGGCGACCTCGGCCCCGTTGCGGGCGGTGATCGCGGCGCTGCGCCAGACGGTGCCGGCGCTGGAACAGGACCGCTACCTTGCCCCCGACCTGGCCGAATCCGCCCGGCTGGTGCGCAAGGGTGTGCTGGTCGGCGCCGTCCCCGCCCATCTGCTGGACGAGGTGCGGCCGTGAATCCCGTCGAGGTGGTGCAAGGCGACGGCCCGGTCATCCTGGGCCTGCCGCATACCGGGACATGGCTGCCCGACGACATCCGCGCCCGGCTGAACCCGCGGGGACAGGCGCTGGCCGATACCGACTGGCATATCCATCGGCTCTATGACGGGCTTCTGCCCGGCGCGACCACGGTGCGGGCGACCTTTCACCGCTATGTCATCGACGCCAATCGCGGGCCGGATGATGCAAGCCTCTATCCCGGCCAGAACACCACCGGGCTGGTGCCGCTGACCGATTTCGACGGCGAGCCGATCTGGGAAACCGAACCCACGGCCGAGGATATCGCCGCGCGCAAGGCGCGTTTCCACGCCCCCTATCACGCGACGCTGGCGGCCGAGATCGCGCGGGTGCGGGCGCGTCACGGCGTGGCGATCCTTTACGACTGCCACTCGATCCGCTCGGTGATCCCGTTCCTGTTTCCGGGCGTGCTGCCGGATTTCAACATAGGCACCAATGGCGGGCGCTCCTGCGCGCCGGCCATCGAGGCCGCCACCTTCGAGATTTGCGCCGCCACCGGCCGCAGCCATGTTCTGAACGGCCGCTTCAAGGGCGGCTGGACGACGCGGCATTACGGCCAGCCGGAACAGGGCGTCCACGCGATCCAGATGGAACTGGCGCAGGCGACGCATCTGGAGGCCGAGGCCCCGCCCTTTGCCTATGACGCGGCCAAGGCCGAAACCCTGCGCGCGACGCTGAAGGCGATCCTGGAACGCCTTGCCGCGCTGGCGCCGGAGTTGCGGGCATGAAGCCGCTGGCCGGCATCCGGGTGCTGGACCTGTCGCGCGTGCTGGCGGGGCCCTATTGCACCGCGCTTCTGGCCGACCTGGGGGCCGAAGTCATCAAGCTGGAGCCTCCCGCCGGCGACGACTACCGCCATATCGGCCCGTTCAGGGATGGGGAAAGCGCGCTTTTCACGCTGAACAACCGCGGCAAGCAAAGCCTGGTGCTGGACCTGAAAGACCCCGCCGACCTGGCGCTGGCCAAGGCTATCGCGGCGCGTGTCGACGTGGTGGTGGAAAACTTCCGCCCCGGCGTCGCCGCCCGGCTGGGCCTGGGGGCCGAGGCGCTGCGGGCGGAAAATCCGCGGCTGGTCTATTGCTCGATTTCGGGCTTCGGCCAGCAGGGGCCGTTTCGCGACCTGCCGGCCTATGACCTGGTGGTGCAGGCCATGTCCGGGCTGATGGCTGCGACGGGCGAGGAAGGCGGCGCGCCGCTCAAGACCGGCGAAAGCATGGCCGACCTGATCGCCGGCCTGTTCGGAAGCTGGGCGATCATGGCGGCGCTGGTCAATCGCAACGCCACCGGGCAGGGCGCGACGCTGGACGTCGCCATGTATGACGCGCTGTTTTCCATGCTGACCACCAGCCATGCGCTGCATTTCTATGCCGGGGCGCTGCCGCAGCGGGTGGGCAACCGCCATCCGCTGTCCACCCCTTTCGGCTGCTTTGCGACGCAAGACGGGCAGGTGGTGATCGCGGTGCTGAACCCGCGCCAGTTCGCCGCGCTCGCCACGCTGATCGGCGCGCCCAAGGCCGCGGACGATCCGCGTTTTGCCAGCGACGAAAGCCGCACCGCGCATGAGCCCGAGCTGAAGCGCCTGATCGAGAACTGGTCGCGCGGCCTGACCACCGAACAGGCGGTGGCCGCCTTGGCCGGCGCCGGCCTGCCCGCCGCGCCGATCTGGGACATCGCCCAGGCGGCGGGCAACGAACATGCCCAGACGCGCGGGCTGGTCAGCCGCCTGCCGCATCCGGTGCTGGGGCTGGCGCCGACCGTCGGCCAGCCGGTGCGCTTCGATGCAGAGAAACCCGTGGCCGCGACCTCGGCCCCGCGCCTTGGCGGCGACCGCGCCGCCATCCTGCGCGCCTTGGGATTGGAGGAGACCGCATGAGCGACGACTGGCCCATGCTGGCCGAGGAAGAGCGGCTGTTCTGCGACCTGCTGTCCCGTATCTGCGCCGAGCGGATCGCGCCCAAGGCCGCCCAGACGGACGAGACCGCGGCCTTCGTCCACGACCAGCTTGCCGTGCTGGGCGAGGCGGGGATGATGGGCGCGAACCTGCCCGAAGCCTATGGCGGTGGCGGCATTTCGGCCCCGGCGCTGCTCAACGCGGTGGCGATCGTAGCGGGGGCCTGCGGGTCCACGGCCTCGGCGCTGACGGCGCATTACCTGGCGAGCGATTCGATCCTGCTGGGCGGGTCTGAAATGCAAAAGCAGCAATGGCTGCCGAAAGCTGCCGCGGGTGCGGCGCTGGGGGCCTTTGCCCTGACCGAGCCGACCGCCGGTTCCGACCCCGCCGATATGAAGACCCGCGCCCGCCGCACGGAAACCGGCTGGCATCTGAAGGGCACGAAATGCTTCATCTCGAACGGGGGCGTGGCGGATTTCATCGTCGTCTATGCCGTGACCGACCCCGAGAAGGCGCATAGGGGCATTTCCGCCTTCATCCTGCCCAGGGGCACGCCGGGGCTGGAGCCGGGCGCGCCCGAGCGCACGATGGGGCTGAAAGGCGGGCATGTCTTTACCCTGAACCTGGACTGCCACCTGCCCGAAGACGCGCTTTTGGGCGAGGAGGGCCGGGGTTTCCGCACCGCCATGCAGGTCCTGGACAACGGCCGCATCGAGGTGGCGGCGCAATGCCTGGGGCTGGCCAAGGCCGCGATGGATGCCGCCATCGCCTATGCCAGGGACCGCGTGATCGGCGGACAGCGGCTTTCCGACCGGCAGGGCATCCGCTGGATGATCGCCGATATGGCCCTGGCCTATCGCCAGGCGCTGCTTTTGTCGCAGGATGCGGCGCGGCAGCGGCAGGCGGCGCATGACAGGGGCGGGCGCTTTTCGCTGGCCGCCAGCATGGCCAAGCTTGCCGCCAGCGAGGCGGCGGGCCGCATCGCCGACACCGCGCTGCAACTGCATGGCGGCTATGGCTATAGTCGCGATTTTCCCATCGAGCGGATCGCCCGCGACCTGCGCATCATGCGCATCTACGAGGGCTCCAGCGAAATCCAACGCATCATCATTTCCGGCCATCTGCTGGCCTGAACGGAGAGAGACATGGACAATCCCCGTCTGAACACCCGCGACGTCTTCCCGCCCACCGGCACCGGGATCACCGCGAAAAGCTGGCTGACCGAGGCGCCGATGCGGATGCTGATGAACAACCTGCATCCCGACGTGGCCGAGAACCCGCATGAGCTGGTGGTCTATGGCGGCATCGGCCGCGCCGCCCGCACCTGGAAGGATTTCGACCTGATCGTGGACGCGCTGCGCAAGCTGGAAACCGACGAGACCTTGCTGGTGCAATCGGGCAAGCCGGTGGGCGTGTTCAGGACCCACAAGGACGCGCCGCGGGTGCTGATCGCCAACTCGAACCTTGTTCCCCATTGGGCGAACTGGGACCATTTCAACGAATTGGATAAGAAGGGCCTGGCCATGTATGGCCAGATGACCGCCGGTTCCTGGATCTATATCGGGTCGCAGGGCATCGTGCAGGGCACCTATGAAACCTTTGTCGAGGCCGGGCGCCAGCATTACGGCGGCGACCTCAAGGGCAGGTGGATCCTGACCGGCGGGCTTGGCGGCATGGGTGGCGCCCAGCCGCTGGCGGCGGTCATGGCCGGGGCCTGCTGCCTGGCCGTCGAATGCGACGAAACCCGCGCCGATTTCCGCCTGCGCACCCGCTATGTCGATGAAAAGACCCACAGCCTGGACGAGGCGCTGGCGATGATCGACCGCTGGACCAGGGCGGGCGAGGCGAAATCCGTGGCGCTGATCGGCAATGCCGCCGAGGTTTTCCCCGAACTGGCCCGCCGCGGTATGCGTCCCGATATCGTGACCGACCAGACCAGCGCCCATGACCCGGTGCATGGCTATCTGCCGCAGGGCTGGAGCGTGGCCGAATGGCGCGCGCGTCAGGAAACCGACCCCAAGGCCGTCGAACGCGCCGCCCGCGCCTCCATGCGCCAGCAGGTCGAGGCGATGGTGGCCTTTCACGACCGGGGCATCCCGACCGTCGATTATGGCAACAATATCCGCCAGATGGCGCTGGAGGAGGGGTTCGAGCGCGCCTTTGCCTTTCCCGGTTTCGTGCCGGCCTATATCCGGCCGCTATTCTGCAAGGGCATTGGCCCGTTCCGCTGGGCGGCGCTGTCGGGCGACCCCGAGGATATCTATCGCACCGATGCCAAGGTCAAGGAACTGGTGGACGACCCGCATCTGCACAACTGGCTGGACATGGCGCGCGAACGCATCAGCTTCCAGGGCCTGCCCGCGCGGATCTGCTGGGTGGGCCTGGGCATCCGCCACAAGCTGGGCCTGGCCTTCAACGAAATGGTCCGCAACGGCGAATTGAAGGCGCCCGTGGTCATCGGCCGCGACCATCTCGATTCGGGCTCGGTCGCCAGCCCCAACCGCGAGACCGAGGCGATGCAGGACGGCTCGGACGCGGTTTCCGACTGGCCGCTGCTCAACGCGCTGCTGAATACGGCGTCAGGTGCCACCTGGGTCAGCCTGCATCACGGCGGCGGCGTCGGCATGGGCTTTTCCCAGCATTCCGGCATGGTCATCTGCTGCGACGGCACGGAAGATGCCGACAGCCGCCTTGCCCGCGTGCTGTGGAACGACCCCGCGACCGGCGTCATGCGCCATGCCGATGCCGGCTATCAGATCGCGCTGGACTGCGCGCGGCAGCACGGGTTGAATCTGCCCGCCATTCTCTGATCCATGGGCGCGGCGCCGCAACGCTCCGGCGCCGCACCCGCTACCGTCCGACAACGACCGTCCAACAAGGAGACAGACATGACCTTTCACACCAGCATCAAGGCGGCCCTGCTTGGGCTGACGGCGCTTGCGCTCGGCACGGCGGCTTCGGCCGACCAGCTGGCCGACATCAAGGCCGCCGGCAAGATCGTGACCGCGACCGACATGCATTACGCCCCCTTCGACATGCTCAACAACGGCACCTATGAGGGCATGACCAAGGACCTGTTCGACGAGGTCAGCAAGGAAATCGGCGCCGAGCCGGTCTATCAGGACATTCCCTGGACCGCCGAGCTGCCGGGCCTGGAGGTCGGCAAGTTCGACATCGTCATCGCCCCCGTCACCATCACCCCCGAGCGGCTGGAGCGTTACACCTTTACCCTGCCGATCGCGGATGCCACCGTTTCGCTGGTCAAGGCGGCCGGCAATGACGGCATGACCAAGCCCGAGGACATCGCCGGCAAGACCGTCGGCGTCCAGCAGGGCACCGCCCAGTTCCGCCAGCTGCAGGCATTCGGAGAGTCGCTGGGCGGCATCAGCATCAAGGAATACGGCACCACCGACGAAGCCTATGCCGACCTGGCCGCGGGCCGCCTGGACGCGGTGGCCGGCTCGCTGCCGAACCTGACCTATCTGGTCAAGAACCGCCCCGAGACCTTTGCCCTGTTCGAGCCGGCGCAATTCGGCGAGCCGACCTATTTCGCCTGGGTGCTGCGCAAGGAGGAAGGCAGCGAAAGCTTTGCCAAGGCCATCGACGACGCGCTGCTGAAGATGACCGATGACGGCCGCGTCAAGGCGATCCAGGAAAAATGGCTGGGCGGCTATACCGAGCTGCCCCGCGAAGTCCCGACCAACTGAGCCGCCGGCGGGCGGGACGGACCCGCCCGCCCCCCCAAAGGGCCCAAGCCGAGGCGCGCATGTTTTCGATCCCGGTCTTTCTTGAAAGCTTCGAGCCGCTTTTATGGGCGGCGCGCCATACGCTGCTGATTTCGGGGCTGGGCATCCTGCTGGGGCTGGTGATCGGCACGCTGGTCTGCGCGGCGCGGCTGTCGCCCTTTCCGCTGCTGCGCGGTTTCGGGGCGGTCTGGGTCAGCTTCCTGCGCGGCGTGCCGCTGCTGGTGCAATTGCTGGTGTTCTATTACACGCTGCCGGTCATCGGCATCGACGTGCCGGCCATCGTCGCGGCGGTCGTCACCGTCGGCATCTGCGCCAGCGCCTATATCTCGGAAATCTGGCGCGGCGCCATCGCGGCGCTGCCCGCCGGCCAGGCCGAGGCGGCGCGGGCCATCGGCATGACGCAGCGCGATGTCTGGACACGGGTGATCCTGCCGCAGGCCGTGGCCCTGTCGCTGCCGGCGCTGATCAACGAGCTGATCCTGCTGGTCAAGGCCAGCTCGCTGGTCTCGGTCGTCGGCATCCTGGAACTGACCCGCGCCAGCCAGGCCCAGGCCGCGACCACCTTTCGCCCGCTGGAGGTCTATATCGCCGCCGCCTGCATCTATCTGGCGATCAACCTGTGCCTGGCGGCGCTGGGGCGCTATCTCGAACACAGGACGGCCGTGTGATGGAATGGAGCATCCTTGAACAATACGGCCCCGCCCTGCTGAGGGGCTTTGGCGTCACCGTGCTGTGCTGGATCCTGGGCACGGTCTTCGGCATGGCGCTGGGCCTGGCGATCGCGCTGACCCAGCGCCATGGGCCGCGCTGGCTGGGCTGGGCGATCCGCGCCTATATCGAGGTGATCCGCGGCACGCCCTTTCTGGTGCAGCTTTTCGTGCTTTACTATGGCGGGCCGCTGGTCGGGCTGCGGCTGGATGCGCTGCCGGCGGGGCTTTTGGGTCTGACCATCTATGGCAGCCCCTATTTCGCCGAGATCTTCCGCTCGGGCTTTCGCGCCGTGCCGCCGGGCCAGATCGAGGCCGCCCGCGCCATCGGCATGGCCGAGCCCGCCATCGTGCGCCGCATCCTGCTGCCGCTGGGCCTGGTCTCGGCGCTGCCGGCGCTGGTCAATTTCTCGATCATCCTGACCAAGGAGACGGTGATCCTGTCCATCATCACCGTGCCCGAGCTGATGTATCAGGTCGGCCGCATGTCCGCCGAGACCTTCCGCTATCTGGAGGCGAACCTGGTGCTGGCGCTGTTCTTCTGGGCGCTGGTCGAAACCATCTCGCGCGTCGGCCGCCGCTTCGAGGCGCGCATCACCAAACACCTGGTCGAAAGGAGCTGAGCCGATGCAGGCCGCTGCCGTCGAGATCCGCAAGGTCAACAAGTATTACGGCCCCTTCCATGCGCTGAAGGATGTGGACCTGTCCATCCCGCCGGGCAAGGTGACCTGCCTGATCGGGCCATCCGGCTCGGGCAAGTCCACGCTGCTGCGCTGCATCAACTTTCTGGAGGAATACGATTCCGGCGAGGTCCGCATCGACGGCCGGCTGATCGGCTATGAGGCGCCGGGGCGCAGGATGGCGGGGCGCAAGCTGCGCGAGATGCGCCGCTCCATCGGCATGGTGTTCCAGCAGTTCAACCTGTGGCCGCATATGACCGCGCTGGGCAACGTGGCCGAGGGGCTGGTCCGGGTGCGGGGCCTGGCCAGGGCCGAGGCCCAGGCGCGCGCCGCCGAGGCGCTGGCCAAGGTCGGGCTGGCCGACAAGATGGAAAACCACCCCGCGCGCCTGTCGGGCGGCCAGCAGCAGCGCGTCGCCATCGCCCGCGCCATCGCCATGGAGCCGCGGCTGATGCTGTTCGACGAGCCGACCTCGGCGCTGGATCCCGAACTGGTGGGCGAGGTGCTGAACGTGATGAAGGCGCTGGCGGCCGAGGGCATGACCATGGTCGTGGTCACCCATGAGATGGGTTTCGCCGCCCATGTCGCCGACCAGGTCGCCTTCATGGAAAAGGGCGAATTGGTGGGCGTGGACAGTCCGGGCCGCATCCTGCACCATCCCGAGGACCCGCGCATCCAGGGATTCCTGCGCACCTATCGCGAGCGCAACAGTTTCTGAGCGAAGAGGGGGCTCTGCCCCCGTCGCGTTCCGCGACTCCCCCGGGATATTTGGGCACGAAAGAAGCGGCATGGGCCGGCGGAGGGAAAGGGACGGGGGCTGTGCGGCATGTGCGGCAAATTGTCCCGCAGGTGCCGAAGGCGGGCGTCCGGCAGGATGCGCAAAGGTGCCCCGGGCGCCGGGCGGGCGCCGTTTTTCCCTGTCAGCGCCTTTTCGTTTCGGCGGGGTTTTCGGTTGCGGGCGGCGGCCGGGGCGGACTGGGCGATTGCCTCATCCGCTGCAGCCGATATAGTGAGGCATGACACAGCCGGGGCGAGCCGCCGAACAGCGCATGATCGACGATCTTTCCGACAGGTGCGGCCCGCCGCATCGCGATGCCTTGCGGCATTTCCCCGGTCCGGGTGCGTTTCCGTGATGTGGGCCGAAATCCTTGTCGTCCTGGTCCTGACCCTGCTCAACGGGTTGCTGGCCATGTCCGAGCTGGCCATCGTCTCGGCCCGGCCGGCGAGGTTGAAAGTGCTGGCCGAGCGCGGAGACCGCGGCGCGGCCATTGCCCTGGCGCTGGCCGAGGAGCCGGGGCGGTTTCTTTCCTCGGTCCAGATCGGCATTACGCTGGTCGGGGTGCTGTCGGGGGCGTTTTCGGGCGCCACCCTGGGGGCGCGGCTGGCGGCGGCATTGCCGGGCTGGGGGGTGCCGGTTTCCCTGGCGCAGCCCCTGGGCATGGGCGGCGTGGTCGTGGCCATCACCTATCTGTCGCTGATCCTGGGCGAGTTGGTGCCCAAGCAGCTGGCGCTGAAGGCGCCCGAGCGGGTCGCCATGCGGGTGGCGCCGCTGATGCGGGCCATCTCGCGCGCGGCGGCGCCGCTGGTCTGGCTGCTGGACCGTTCGGGCAAGCTGGTGCTGGCGATGCTGGGCCAGTCGGGCGAGGACCGCCAGACCATCAGCGACGAGGAGATCAGGCTGGTCATCTCGGAGGCCGAGACGGCGGGGGTCATGCACCGCGCCGAGACCGAGATGATCGCCGGGGTCATGCGCATCGCCGACCGCAGCGCCCGCGGGTTGATGACGCCCCGGCGCGAGATCGAGGCGGTCGATATCGCCGATAGCTGGGACGAGATGGCGCGCAAGTTCCGCGACAGCCGCCGCACCCGCCTGCCGGTCAGCGACGGCGATCCCAACAACCTGATCGGCGTGGTGGCCAGCGTCGATCTGATGTCGCAAAGCCGCGACGAGGCGCTGGACCTGCGCGAGGTGATGCAGCCCGCGCCGATCATTCCCGAGACCATGGATGCGCCCGAGGTCATCGCGCGGCTGCGCGCCGCGCCGGGGCAGATGCTGCTGGTCTATGACGAATACGGCCATTTCGAGGGCCTGGTGACGCCGATGGACGTGCTGGAGGCGATCACCGGCGAATTCGTCGGCTTTTCGGATGACGAGCCGAAGGTGACCGAGCGCGAGGATGGCAGCCTGCTGGTGGCCGGCTGGATGCCCGTCGATGAATTCGCCGACCGGCTTTCGCTGCCGCTGGACGAGGATCGCGACTATTCCACCGTCGCCGGGCTGGTGCTGGACCTGGCCGGCCGCTTGCCGCAGGCGGGCGACCATGTGGATTGGCGGGGCTGGCGCATCGAGGTGGTGGACATGGACGACCGCCGGGTCGACAAGCTGCTGGTCCGGCGACTGCCGGGCTGATCGGCCCGGGTCCGGGACGGGCGAGGGGCCGTCGCCCGGCCGGCGAGCCGGTGCCTTGGCGACGGGGCTGCGACCCATGCCCGCAGGTCAGAATGCGCGCTTGTGATTTTCGCGGGAATTGATAATTTCAAATTATGAATTTTACCCTGCGCCAGATCACCTATTTCCTGGCCGTCGCCCGGCTGGGCAATTTTGGCCGTGCGGCCGAGTCGGTGCATGTCTCGCAACCGGGCCTGTCCAGCCAGATCGCCCAGCTGGAGGCGCGGCTGGGCGGGGCGCTGTTCGAGCGCGGCGCCGGCGCGGGGCCGGTCCGGCCGACCGCATTGGGAGAGCGGCTTTTGCCGGTGGCGCAGGAATTGATGGACACGGCCAAGCGGCTGGATGCGCTGGCGCGCGCAGGCCGCTTGCCCCTGTCGGGCCGGCTGCGGCTAGCGATCATTCCGACGGTGGCGCCCTATCTGATCCCGCATCTGGTGCCGGCATTGCGCAAGAGCCATCCGGCCCTGGACCTGGAGCTTTACGAGATCGCCACGGACGAGGTGGTTTCGGGCGTGCAGAGCCATCGTTTCGATGCCGGGATTATGGCGATGCCGGTCAGCGAGGCGGGAATCGCGGCCGAGCCGGTGCTGCATGACGCCTTTCTGGTCGCCTTGCCGGGCAGCGATACCAGCTTTCTGTCCGGCCCCGCCCATCCCGAGAGCATCGAGGCCGAGCGGCTGCTGCTGCTGGCGGATGGGCATTGCCTGCGCGATCAGGCGCTGGATGTCTGCGGCCTGCGCCGGCCGCGGCCCAAGCTGAACCTGGAAGCGGCCTCGATGACGACGCTGATGCGGATGGTGGCCAGCGGGCTGGGCATGACGCTGATCCCGCGCCTGGCGCTGGCGGACGAGAACCGCGACGGGCGGCTGCGCATCGTGCCCTTTGCCGAGCCTGCGCCTTCGCGCGATCTGGCCGTGGTCTGGCGCCGCAATGCCGAGACCGAAACGGATGCGCGGGCGCTGGCCGGGGTGGTGCGCGGCCTGGCGCCGGTGCTGGGGGTCGAGCCGATTCCGCTGCCCGTCCCGGACAAGCCGGCCGCCGCCGGCCCGGTGCCGCGCCGGATCAGCGCAGCACGACTTTGACCGGCAGCACCAGCGAGGTGGTCTTGCCCGAAGGCGGCGCCGGCAGGCGCGGCATGCGCGAGGCCTGACGGCTCAGCGCCGAATCTATCCCGGCATTGCCGGTCGAGCTGGCCAGCGACGCGCCGGCGACGCGGCCGCTGGGATCGACGCTGAAGCGCAGGGTGACGGTCACGCTGCCGCCGCGCCCGTTCAGGCGGGTGCGCTGCATGTGCCGCGCCACCGCGACCTGGACCTTGGATTGCCAGCTGGCCACCTGCCGCGGGCTGGGCGTGCCGACCTGTGCTTGGGGGGCGGCGCTGCGGTCGGATTTCGGTGCCCGCACGCTGGTCGTGGCTTGGCGGGCCTGCTGCGGTTCGGGGGCCTTTTCCTTTTTCTCGCGCTTTTTCGGCTCGGGCTGTTTCTCGGGCTGCTTCCTGGCGATCTCGGGTTCCGGCGCGGGCTCACGGCGCGGTCGTTCCCGGGGGCGTTCGGATTTTTGCAGCACCACCGCATCGGGCGGCGGCGGGAACAGCGAATTCATGTCCGGGATCGGTTCAAGCTCGGGCAGGGGCTCGGACATGGCGAAATCGGGGGGCGACTCGGGCAGGGGCTCCGGTTCCGGTTCGGGCAGCGGTTCTGGTTCTGGTTCTGGTTCGGGTTCTGGTTCTGGTTCGGGTTCTGGTTCTGGTTCGGGCTTGGCTTCGGCCATTTCTGGCGATTCGGCCTCGTCCAGCGGCGCCGCCGCCGCTTCGGGGAGCGGCGCGAGTTCGACATAGACCGGCTCGGGCAGGCCGGGGGGCGCGGCGGCTTCGGCACGCTGGAGGATCCACAGCGCACCGCCCAGATGTCCGCTCAGCGCCACGGTCGCGGCGATGGTCCAGAGCGCGCCTTCGCGCAGGGTCGAGGAACGCTGCTTCAAGCTCATGGCGAGGATGCTCCGTTTGTCGGCACCGGCGATGACACGGGCGCGGTGGCTTGGGTCGCGGCTTGGGTCGGGACGGCCGCGGCCTCGGCGCCGGGCTGCGCGGCCTCGGCGGGCGCGGCCGCCCCGCCGGTTTCCAGGCCGACCAGCGCGATCTTGAGATAGCCGGTTTCACGCAATGTGTTCATGACGCCCATCAGGTCGCCATAGGAAACCTCTTTGTCGGCACGCAGGAAGATGCGCTCTTCGCGGTTCTCTTGCGTGGCGGCGGCCAGGGCGGCGGCCAATCCGCCCGGCGCCACGTCCTCATTGCCGATGGCCAGCGTCAGATCGGGCTTGACCGTGACATAGACCGGCTGGTCGGGTCGCTGCGCCGGGGTGGCGTTCGACACCGGCAGGTCCACGTTCACATCGACCGTGGCCAGTGGCGCCGCCACCATGAAGATGATCAGCAGCACCAGCATCACGTCGATGAAGGGCGTGACGTTGATCTCGTGATTCTCGACCAGATCGTCGCCTTGGGTTTCGCGGATGCCGCCGGCCATGGGTCAGACCTCCATGTTCTGGTGGGAGCCGCGGAAATCCAGATCGCGGCTGACAAGGCGCCTGACCCCGGCGGCGGCATTGGCCAGCCGCAGCCGATAGCCGGTGACGGCGCGGGCGAAGACGTTGTAGATCACCACCGCGGGAATGGCGGCGATCAGGCCGATGGCCGTGGCCAGCAGCGCCTCTGCAATGCCCGGCGCCACGACGGCAAGGTTGGTGGTCTGGGCCTGCGAAATGCCGATGAAGCTGTTCATGATGCCCCAGACGGTGCCGAACAGGCCGACGAAGGGCGCGGTCGAGCCGATGGTGGCCAGCACGCCGGTGCCCCGGCCCATGCGGCGGCCGGCAATGGCCTCGATGCGTTCCAGATGCGAATCGACGCGTTCCTTGAGACCGGCATCGCCGGCCTGGTCCAGCGCCGGGGCCGAGCGGTCGTATTCCGCCGCCGCGGCCTGGATCATGCGCGAGACCGGGTCGCGGCGCTTGCCCGCCGCCGCCAGCGCCGCGGGAAGATTCGCCGCCTCCTCGATGCGGCGGATGCCCGAGCGCGCGCGCTGCATCGCGCCCATCAGCTCCAGCACCTTGGCGACCAGCACCGTCCAGGTCACGACCGAGGCAAAGGCCAGGCCGATCATCACCGCCTTCACCACCCAGTCGGCGGCCAGGAACATGCCGACGGGCGACAGGTCATGGGGCAGGTTCGGGTCGCGTTCGGGCGCATTCAGCACCGGCGCCAGCGCGTCTTGCACCGCCTGCGGCAACAGGGTCGATGCCATGGGTTCGGCCGTTTCCGGCGTTGCCGGTGCGGGCACCGGGGTGTCCGCGGGGCTCTGGGCCGTCTCGGCGGCCGGTTCCTGAGCCGTTTCCGCGGGCGAAGTTGCGGGCGCCGTTCCGGCGGCGGCCTGGTTCCCAGCGGGTTGGGCGGGCGCCGCGGTTTCGGCCGTCGCCGGGCTGGCGGGGGCCGGGCTGGCGGGCGCCGTGGTCGGGTCGGTCGCCGCCGGGGCCGTTCCGGCGGGCGCGGCCGCCGAGGATGCGCCGGATTCCGGTGCGGCGGTCTGGGAGGTGGTGGTTTCGGGTGCGGCAGTTTCGGCTGCGGCGGACTGCGATGCGGGCCCGGATGCTGCGGGGACGGCGGGGGCGGCGGGCTGGTCCCCGGATTGGGTGGCCGGCCCGGCCGGGTCGCCGGCGCCGCTTTCCTGTGCGATGATCGGTGTCGCCAGAAGCAGGCAGGTCAAGGCGGCGGCGGTCCCCGCGCGGTAGCGCGGCAGCGGCAGGTGAGTCATGACGATCCTTGTAGTTCCGGCATTTGATCCGTCCGCATCTCGCTGGGGCGCGCACATGCCCGACGGCACGCCGCCGACCCTTTGGCCGCGGTTCGGGTCCGTATCAATCACCAAGGTAAAATTGTCAACTATTCCGCGGCCCATCCGCCCGGCTTTATGCCGACCAATAGGCGGCCAGGTGGGTGCGGGCCCGGTCGTGGCCGAGTTCCCGCAGCAGCAGGCCGCGCAGGGCGGCGATCCCGGATTTTTCAGCGGCCATCCACAAATAGCTGTCCGGGGCAGGCGGGGCGGCGCGCAGCCGTGCGCAAAGCGCCGGCACCCCGCCGGCCAGGTGATGCAGGCGAAACCCGCTGGCCGGGGGCAACGGATAATCGGCATGCGCGCCCAGCAGCCAGATTTCACCCCCGGCCTGCCCGGCGCGCGATTCGAGGATGCGGGCGATGGCGGGATAGGCGGTCTCGTCCCCGGCCAGAACCAGCCGGTCGGCACGGGGAATGCCGGTGCCGCTGGGACCGGCAAGGCCGAGCGTGGCGCCGGGCCGGGCATTGCGCACCCAATCCGCCGCGCGGCCGCCGGGATGAAGGAACAGGTCCAGGTCCAGCCAGCCTGCCGCCGCGTCGATCCGCCGCACCGTATAGACGGGGCGGTGCAGCGCCCGGTCGCCTTTCGGCCAGGCCAGCTGGCCGTTCGCGCCGATCCGCGGCCATTCCGGCGCCGCCGGGCCGGGCGGGGGCAGGACCAGCCGGAAATGGATCGATTCCTCGGCCGAAAGCCGGTGCAGGTCCGGGGCCGCCAGCCGCAGCCGCAGAAAGTCCCGGCAGAGCGGCCCGAGGCCGGCCAGCCGGGCAAGGCTGAAATTGCCCGGCAGCCTTCCGGCATCCCGCGCCGAGGGCCAGCGCAGCGCCGCGGCCGCGGCGGGCAGTCGGCGCGCCAGATGTTCCGAAATCGCCTGCTGCATCGCCGACAGCCATTCCGCCCGATGCGCCCGGGCAAAGACCAGCACGCCGTCGCCGCGCTTCCTGGCGCCGAATTCGCCGGCCTCGACCTGGCACCAGACCGAGCGGCCATGGCCGGAATGCAGGTCGAGCCCGTGTTCGGCGGCCTGGCTGCGGATCAGTCGCTCGATCGGCGCGAAGTCCTGGCCGGGCAGCAGCGCCTCGGACTGGAACTCGGGCAGGGGGGTGGTGCGCATGCGTCGCCTTTCATGCCTTGCCGGGCAAGGGTCGGATATCGGGCGCCCTGCCGCAAGGGCTCAGGCGCGTCGCGCGATCTCGGCCGCCGCCGCCTCCAGCGCGCCCGGCCCATGCGGGATGGACAGCGCGGCCAGCCCGGCCTCGATCGCCGCCAGCACGCCCAGGACCTGATGGGCATTGGCATGGCCCATATGCGCGATGCGCAGCGCATTGTCGGGATCGGGCGCCCCCAGGCCGATGCCCAGCGTCACCCCGGCCCTGGTCGCGGTCCAGTCCCGCAGCGCGGCCGCCTGCGGCAGACGGGCCGCGGTGACCGAGCGGGCGCGGCCGGCCGGGTCGGCGATCAGCGCCCCGATGCCGTCATGGCCCGCGCCCCAGCGTTCCAGCGCCGCCCAGGTGGCCCGCGCCAGCCCCTCGTGCCGGGCCCAGGCGGCGGGCAGGGTTTCCTCGTCCAGCAGCATGCGCAATGCCTCGTTCAGGCCGAAGATATGCTGCACCGGCGGCGTGCCGCCCCAGAACTGCCAAAGCGCCTCGGCCTCGATGCGGGGCGTCCAGTCCCAATAGGGGGTGGTCAGGCTGCTGCGCCCGCGCGCCCTTGCCCGGTCCGAACACCAGACGAAAGCCAGGCCCGGCGGCACCATCAGCCCCTTCTGGCTGGCCGAAACCAGCAGGTCCACGCCCCATTCGTCCATCCGCATCGGTTCGCAGCCCAGCGAGGCGATGGCATCGACGGCCAGGAAGGCGGGATGCTCGCCCATGGCGGCGCGCAGCGCGGGAATGTCGGCGCGGGCCGAACTGGCGGTATCGACCTGGCAGACCAGCACCGCGCGGATCCGTCCCTCGCGGTCCTGCGCCAGCCGGTCGGCCAGCCGCTGCGGGTCGGGGGGTGCCATGCCGAAATCCAGCTCCTCGACCTCGATGCCCAGGGCGCGGGCCGAGGCGGCCCAGCTGCGGCCGAAATGGCCCGAGACCAGCGCCAGCGCCAGTTCGCCCCGGTCGAGCAGGTTGACGCTTGCCGCCTCCCATCCGGCATGGCCGTTGCCGATATAGGGCGCGACATGGGCGGCGGTGCCGGCCAGGCGTTTGAGCCCGGCGATCAGGAGATGATTCTCGGCCGCGAGTTCCGGGCCGTAGATGTCGGGAGAGGCGCGGTGCATGGCGCGCAGCACGCGGTCGGGAACCGGAGAGGGGCCGGGAATGGCAAGGACGGCGGCGCCTTGGGCAAAGCTCATCGAGGATGCCTTTCTGATGACCCGCCATCGGTAGGACGGCCCCCGCGCGAGGTCAACGGGGCGCGCGCGTGGGGCCGGGCGGCGAAGCCTGGGCCGGTGGCGCGGCCGCAGGGGTATTTGGGGAACGAAGAAGCGCGGGGCCGTTGCATGCCGGTCGGCGGCGGGTTGCCCCGGCGCGGCTTGCGTCTTATCCCTTGGGCCGAACCGAGGTTCCGGGGGCGCGATGGCGGACAGGATTCACAGGACGGCCAATCTGTTCGCCCGCATGTGGCGCGACTATCTGAGCCCCTATTGGGCCCGCATCCTGCTGGCACTGCTGTTCCTGGTCATCGAGGGCTCGACGCTGGGCCTGCTCAGCTGGATGCTGAAGCCGCTGTTCGACCGGGTCTTCGTCGGCGGCGATACCGATGCGATCTGGTGGGTGGGCGGCGTGATCTTTGCGCTGTTCCTGGTCCGCGCCACCACCTTCGTCGTCAATCGCAGCCTGATGACCTCGGTCTCGCTGGCGGTCTCGACCAGGATGCAGACCGACCTGTTGCGCCATATCATGGTGCTGGACGGCGGCTTTTTCCAGCAGAACCCGCCCGGCGCGCTGATCGAGCGGGTGCAGGGCGACACCATCGCGGTGCAGGGGGTGTGGTCCACCTTCATCTCGGGCGCGGGGCGGGACATGGTGTCGCTTTTGTCGCTGTTCGGGGTGGCGCTGGCCGTCGATCCCTGGTGGACCATGGCGGCGCTGGTCGGCGCGCCGCTGCTGATCCTGCCGACGCTGGTGGTGCAACGTTATATCCGGCGCAAGATGCGGCAGAACCGCGTCAATGCCAGCCAGCGCGCCACGCGGCTGGACGAGGTGCTGCACGGCATCAACGCCGTCAAGCTGAACCGGATGGAGGATTACCAGGCCGGCCGCTTTGCCCAGATCGTCGCCCGCATCCGCCAGGCCGAGGTCAAGATGTCGGGGATCGGCGCCACGGTGCCGGCGCTGGTCGATGTCGTCACCGGCCTGGGCTTCATCGGCGTGCTGGCGCTTGGCGGTGCCGAGGTCACGCGAGGCGAGCGCACGGTGGGCGATTTCATGTCCTTTTTCACCGCCATGGCGCTGGCCTTCCAGCCCTTGCGCCGGCTGGGGGCGCTGACCGGCACCTGGCAGATCGCCGCCGCCAGCCTGGAGCGGATCTATGCCGTGCTGGACCTGCGGCCCGCCATCACCTCGGGGCCGCGGCGCGCGCCGCCGCCCGACACCACGATCCGCTTTCAGGACGTGCGGCTGGCCTATGACGGCCATCCGGTCCTGAACGGGCTGACATTCACCGCCGAGGCGGGCCGGACCACGGCGCTGGTCGGGCCTTCGGGGGCGGGGAAATCCACCGTCTTCAACCTGCTGACGCGGCTGATCGACCCCGAATCGGGGCAGATCACCCTGGGCGGCGTGGCCTTGCGCGAATTCGATCTGGGGGTGCTGCGCGACCAGTTCTCGACCGTCAGCCAGGATGCGGCGCTGTTCGACGAGACGCTGCGCGAAAATATCCTGCTGGGCGGCGAACAGGACGACGCGGCGCTGCGCCGTGCCGTCACCGCCGCCCATGTCGCCGATTTCGCCGATGCGCTGCCCATGGGGCTGGACACGCCCGCCGGGCCGCGCGGCTCGGCGCTGTCGGGGGGGCAGCGCCAGCGCGTCGCCATTGCCCGCGCCGTTTTGCGCGATGCGCCGGTCCTGCTGCTGGACGAGGCGACCAGCGCGCTGGACGCGCAGAGCGAACGGGTGGTGCAGCAGGCGCTGGACGAGCTTTCGGCCGGGCGCACCACCCTGGTCATCGCGCATCGGCTTTCGACCGTGCGGCAAGCCGACAAGATCGTGGTGATCGAGGCCGGCAGGGTTGTCGAAGAGGGCGATCACGACCAGCTTATGGCAAGGGGCGGTGCCTATGCCGCCCTGGTCAGGTTGCAGTTCGGAGATCATTGATGCGGCGGATTCTGGCGGTCTCGGGCGCGGATCGGGTCGATTTCCTGCAAGGGCTGGTGACGAACAAGGTCGGCCCGGTGCCTTGCTGGGCGGCGCTGCTGACGCCGCAGGGCAAGTATCTGGCCGATTTCCTGGTGGTGCCTCAGGGCGAGCGGCTGCTGATCGACGTGGACGCGCGGTTGGCGGACGACCTCGTGCGGCGGCTGTCGATGTATAAGCTGCGCTCGAAGGTGGCGATCGAGCCGACCGGGCTGGCCGTGGCCCGCGGCACCGGCCCGGCGCCCGAGGGGGCAATCGCCGACCCGCGGCACCCGGCGCTTGGCTGGCGGCTTTACGGCGCCGGGGGGGACGACGGCACCGACTGGGACGCGATCCGCGTCGCGCATTGCATTCCCGAAACGCTGGTCGAGCTGATCCCGAACGAGACCTTCATCCTGGAAGCCGGGTTCGAGCGCCTGCATGGCGTCGATTTCCGCAAGGGCTGCTATGTCGGGCAAGAGGTCACGGCGCGGATGAAGCACAAGACCGAATTGCGCAAGGGGCTGGTGACGGTCGGGATCGAGGGCACGGCCCCGGTCGGCACGCCCATCCTGATGGCCGACGGGCGCGAGGCGGGAACGCTGTTCACCCGGTCCGGCAGCCGCGCCATCGCCCATATGCGCTTTGACCGCATGGGCGAGGGATTGACGGCGGGGGATGCCCGCATCATCCCATGACCGCCGATCCGGCCGAGGAGCGCGTCCGCCGCATCGTGCATGTGGACATGGACGCCTTCTTCGCCTCGGTCGAGCAGCGCGACGACCCGGCGCTGCGCGGGCGCCCGGTCGCCGTGGGCGGCATCCAGCGCGGCGTGGTGGCGGCGGCCAGCTATGAGGCGCGGCGCTATGGCGTGCGCTCGGCCATGCCCTCGATGCGTGCGATGCGGCTTTGTCCCGACCTGATCTTCGTCAAGCCGCGTTTCGACGTCTATCGCGCCGTCAGCCAGCAGGTCCGGGCGATCTTTGCCGAATATACCCCGCTGGTCGAGCCCTTGTCGCTGGACGAGGCCTATCTGGACCTGACCGATCACCTGGACGGCCGCACCGCCACCCGCATCGCCCAGGAAATCCGCGCGCGCATCCGCGCGGCGACGGGACTGACGGCCTCGGCCGGGGTCAGCTACAACAAGTTCCTGGCCAAGCTGGCCTCGGACCAGCGCAAGCCGGACGGGCTGTTCGTGATCCCGCCCGAGGCGGGGGCGGAATTCGTGCAGGGCCTGCCCATCGGCCGCTTTTACGGCATCGGCCCGGCCACGGCGGCGCGGATGCAGGCGCATGGCATCGAGACCGGCGCCGACCTAGCCCGGCAGAGCCTGGAATTCCTGACCGCGCGCTTTGGCAAGTCGGGCAGCTATTACTGGCATATCGCCCGCGGCATCGACCGGCGCGAGGTCAGGCCCGACCGCATCCGCAAGAGCATCGGCGCCGAGAATACCTATTTCGAGGATCTGCGCGACCTGGCCGCTGCGCATGAGGCGCTGGCGGTGCTGGCCGACAAGGTCTGGCGCCATGCAGTATCGGCGGCCCGGCAGGGCCGGACGGTGACGCTGAAGGTAAAATACGGCGATTTCCGCCAGATCACCCGCGCGCGCTCGCTGCCGCGCGCCGTTGAAAGCCGCGACGAGATGCTGGAGATGGCCTGCGAATTGCTGGTCCCGGTCTTTGCCGATCCGCGTGGCGTGCGGCTTCTGGGCATCACCCTGTCGGGGCTGGAAGAGGCGCGGCAGGACCGGCCGCCGCGCCAGCTGGGCCTGTTCGATCAGGCGTAAAGGTCGATGACCCCGACCTTCTGGTGGATGCCGTTGACGGTTTCCTTGTCGAGGCCGAGGCCCTGCGCCAGCCTGTGCAGGTATTCGGCCTCCTTGCGGTTGTCGAACTCGATGGCCATGAGCGACATCAGATAGACCTGCGGGCCCAGGCCCTGCGGCACCTCGCGCGCCAGGGCCTGGGCATCGACGGGCGCCGCCATCTGCTCGCGGATGAAGGCGCGTTCCTCGTCGTCCAGCTCGCCGAATTCGGCCATCAGCCTGGCCTTTTCGGTCTCGTCGATCTCGCCGTCGGATTTCGCGGCCTGGATCATCGCCTTCAGCATCAGCCCGGCCAGCGCGTTCTGTTCGGGCGTCGGCGCGGTCGAGGGCTCGTCGCCGCTGGCCAGGGCCTCGTTGAACAGTTCGCCGAAACTGGCGTCGTTCTGCGGCTGCGCGCCTTTTTGCGCCAGACCGCCGCCGGCCTGCCGTCCGCCCAGCAGATCGCCCAGCATGCCGCCAAGCCCTCTGGCGGCCGCCCCACCCAGCATGCCGCCCGCGGCCGAGCCGCCGCTGCCGGTCAACTGGTCGAGCAGCCCGCCCAGCCCGCCCTGCGCCGAGCCGGCGGTCGCGGGGGAATTCGCGCCGCCATAGGCCGTGCCGCCGCCCGTTCCGCCCGCGCGGCCGCCCAGCACCTGGCCCAGCATGCCGCCCAGCCCGCCCGAGCCGGCCGAACGGTTGCCGGCGCCGGCGGTGTTGTTGCTGAACAGTCCGTCGAGCAGCCCGCCCGAGCCGCGCCCCTCGTCCGGCTGGGGCCGGTTCTGGGCATTCTTCATCAGGGTGCCGATCCCCTTGGCCAGCATGACGCCGGCCGCGACCCGGGCAAGGGATTTCATCAGGCTCATCTCGTTCCTCCGAAAGCGTTGCGGGGCCGCCGTGCCGGGCAGCCATGTCTGCGCAATTCCAACGCTTTTGCCCGGTTTCGGTTCCATGCGCAAACCCCGGTTCCGGCCGCCCGGCCGCCCTTGATTTTTCCCCGGCACGATTATAAGTCGCGGCGGATGTTTCACGACGGGGGCTGTCGCGCGGGTGGCCCCCCCGATAGGAGGCCAGGATGGCGAAGGCAAAGTTTGAACGTACGAAACCGCATGTCAACATCGGGACGATTGGTCACGTTGACCACGGCAAGACGACGCTGACGGCTGCGATCACCAAGTATTTCGGTGAATTCAAGGCC
>Ga0164243_10003280_pt1 | contig 26017 bp, 10 predicted proteins | sample OricompcompostOP_FD_108781 | JGI IMG/M metagenome (GOLD analysis project Ga0164243, IMG submission 108781) | Organic Plus compost microbial communities from Emeryville, California, USA - Original compost - Organic plus compost (OP) | ecosystem: Engineered > Solid waste > Mixed feedstock >...
CCTTGCAACTGGCGGTTCATTGACGGCGCGGTGTGTGCCTTGCAATTGCGGGTGCTGTTCCAGCCACGTCGTTCTTCCATTTTCAGCGACAGCCACCGCCAGAGCCACCACCAGAGCCACCACCACAGCCACCACCACCACAGCAAGGAGAGTGCCTCGACGATCAAGGCGACCCTGAGATAAGTGCGGAATGCTCGGCGAAGGCGAACTCCCATGCAATTGGAAGTTGGAACATTGAAGAAACTGATGGGCCAAGGGCCCTCTCTGGGGGACCCGGCGAGACGGGAGGCTTTTGGCACCCTGAGTTTCCCCTGCCCAGGTCAGTTTCGGTGCCAGGCTTATATGACCTGGCTCACCTTTCCAACCACAATACGACACGGCACCTGCTTGCGTGGGGAAGTTGAGCGTCCTGCATTCTGCTGCGTTGATGCCTGTCACACCTTCCTCTCTTTATTGGTCTTCGTCACCACCATCAGCTTCATGGACCGCGAACCGCGAACCGCGAACCCTCTAATCTTGTCGTGCTAGAATTTGCATCCTGTCCATTTCGCTCGCCATTTTGTAATTTCAGAAATGTAGATATATATGTTTGAAACTTCCATATGGCGGCGGCGTTCCTGCTCTTACACTTAATATCTTGTGGTAGCCGGAAACGACTATCAGCGCCAGCTCACAACGACCAATCTGGCTCAACATATAAAGCCTCTCTCAGCCTGGTCGTTCATCGCCTCCATGCCTGATGGATTTATGCACGCCCTCTCCCCCGCGAATGCCCCTCGGTGATCTCATCGGCCTCCCACACTCCCCGCTTAGAGAAAACTCTCTCTTTTCTTAGACTATGCAGCGTTTTTCTGCATCATGCCTCGACAGAACGTGACAGACGGAAACCGGAAAAAGAAGAACCAACCGCGTGTTCCTGATGAAAAATGGGACAAAAACAGATGGACCTTTGCCGGCCTCTACGATCGAATGTCCCTCCAAGAAGTAGTAGAAGTGGCTCGAAGAGAGCTGGATTTCCCTGCAACGTAAGTCCGCTACGCCTTGGACAGAGCTTGTGCCCTTGGGAGTATAATGCCATTGTTCGCTCACACAAAGAATACGCTTTGACAGCGAGAGACAATTCGTCAACCAGTTTAACAAACATGGGGTCTATAAGAACCGCGCCGCGGGCGACTCCCGGAATAATAAGCGACTGCTCAGCGCCGCCGACTTCCACCAGGCTGTTTCCGATGGTCGCCACGCCTTCCCCATCTACTGGACACAACTTTCCCAGTGCACGATACCGAGGCTTTTCTTGGACCTATTGGTCAACTGTGCCAGGACTTGCGAGGCGGATGAGGCCGTGCAGATAAGGGAATACATCAATAGGCTTATCATGGAGCTCAAGGGCCGTGGAAGTGAGGATGGTATTCTGTTCTGCCACCTTCTCTACATTCTCCGAGGATATATTGCTCGGCGAGTTGGATATCAACCGCAGGACATGTACCACACACAGAACACGCAGGATACGCAGGACATTGCCCGGATGGTGCGCGCTGGAGTTGAAGGCTTGATAGCCCAGGCAACGCGCAATGCACAACCCCCGAGAACCTACCCCAAGATCATTGATATTTCCAGCTCGGTGGCCCAGACAACGCGCAACCCGCAACCCTCGAAAACCGGCTCCAAGGTCATTGATATTCCCGGCTCGATAACTCAGGCAACGCGCAACCCGCAACCCCTGGAAACCTACCCGAAGATCATCGATATGCCCCGATTTATGTTGATCAACTTCGGCTTGGATGAGTACTCAAAGTTGATGCAAACGGGAGAGCAAGCGCTGGGAGAGGCGGAGATCTATGGAAAGGATTGGCGAGAACAGATGATGCAAACGCTTCTCTGCAACCAACAACTACCGAAAGGCCAAAAGAGCCAGTTCCTCAGAATCCTGCCCGACTGTCTCGCCTGGTGCATCAAAAAGCTCAACGGACCCTTCGAGAGACTCCCTCCCTCCAGCATTCTAACCGCAGGCGACCGCAACGACCCTACCTGGAAGGCTACCGTTTACGTCTTCTGCTTCCTGTGGGGGTGCTGCTTCTACGATCTCCCAGGAAACTATTGTCCCTGGGCCCGACTCGTTCTCAAAGGTTTCGGCATCACGACATCGGAATTTCTCTTGACTATGACTTCGATGATTTTGACGACGGTTTCCAGATCTCACGCTGGGGATGCGGCGGTATCTACCAATGGTCACATACTGGAAGAGGCCACGAGATCCTCCTCCCCCACGGCTCTCCTCACCTTAGCCCGCGATGCTGCCGTGGCGTTGGGGGAGCCTAAGATTGACCTCCTTGACCCGTTCTTGGATGAGTATGCATACCTTACCTTCCCTTCCCCGGTCCCCGTCACCTCGGGAGAACGGCGTTACATGGACGAAATATTTCAGTACACTAGAGAATTCATAAGCAGATTTTCCTTTCCCGATGATCTGGGATATGATCAAGAGAATCCACATGTGAGTTTGATGGAGGAGGGTACAACGGGATACGATATGATGAACTAGGCGATAGCGAGGCTTCTTTTCTGTTCTTTCTTCTCCCTTTTGGTTTCTCCTTCATTCTTATTTTTGGTTTTCTTATCTCACTTTTCCTTCATATTTTCATGTATCTAACTAACTCCACCCCCCATTCGGTGGTTTTCGGGGGGGCAGGACCGGCCAGTTTCTTGTCTATTCTCTCATCTCGACCTGCTTTCTTGTTTTCGATGCATGTCCAAACACAGGTCCGATGTAACACGATTCTTAATGTAACAAGTTCTCTTCAACTTTCTAGGAACAGTAACGATATCAATCTCCGTTCGAGGGAGGCATTCGAAAAAAAATTTTAGCAAAAAGAAAAAATAATACAAGAGAAAATCAGAAAACCATTGTTGCAATGGTCACTGCAATATCCTTCCTACCCTTTCAAATACTCATGCAATGTCTAAGCCAATGAACTCCTCTGTCCAACTTTCCCCCAATCTCGTAATTGTGTACGTAGGAAAAACAGCTGAAGTATGAAGCGGTATATCGTGGCCCCCCAAAAGCCTTCAATGGCTTATGCCATGAGCTTCTCCTGATCATCCAACCTATCCGTAACCTTCTTCACATTCTGAATCATCGTCTGTCCTAGTCCTACAAGCAACAACTTCTCGGCATTGGCTGGCAAGCCGAGGTACGTAGGCGGCTCTCTCTCGGGGAGCTTGTGGATCCACTCTAAGTAGTCAGGCAACGACGTGCCCTCAGGGACCGTGAGGTTGGTATCGGCATCGTCGACGAGCTTGTGGCCGGTATCGTAGGCCGACGGCGTCAGGAGATTGCGGACGAGATCGGTCAGGAGGCGGTAGTCGCCTTCGTTGTCAATCTTGCCGCCATAAGTCTCAACGACGAGGTGACGAATCATCTCCCACGGGATGTTCTGCGGAGCAATGTTTGTGCGGTTCTGCGCGACAGCCTCAATCCAGGTGTCGATGATGAAGGCAGAACATTCGTACTGTAGTAATCGACATTGTTAGCGTACTCGAAGACTCTACTGGATGTTGGGGGCATTCTGGGAAATAAACTCACGTCACTGTCATTGAACTCCCAATAGGCCTTCCAACCGAGCTTAGGCGCGTATCGCAGACGCTCCTGGACAACCGCATGCAAGAAAGACAAGAGCAAGTAAAGCCTTGTCCTCTCCACAGGACTCTTCGTAGCACGAGTAGATAGCGACGACATGGAGTCCTTCATGTTGGCGCGCACGCCAGCGGGCTGCTCGTACATGAGTACACGGCTGGCCCGGAGCAGGTTGACCGGAATCTTGGGGCTGGATTCCATGGAAAGGAAGAGGCGGAACTGCGCATGCGGATTGAGGTTCTCCATGCGTTTCTCCAGACTCTGGAGCCAGGTGGGCGCGAGATGGACGTTCTTGACCAACACCCAAGAGCCTGTCTGCGCGGCGTTCGCAATGGCCTTATCGGCACCGGAGAGGCCTTCATTAGAACCCATGGCAATGTTGGTGCACCTGACATTCAGTCTCTCGACAAGATTGTCGACCTTGTAACTGGCATCGAAACCAGGGCTAGAAACCAGGGAGATGGGACGGGTGGCGGGCACTTCGGCAACTGTCTCTCCCAAGTCTTCGATGATATCGAAGATTGCGGGGCCGAACACACCAGCCACGAATCGCTCGGCCGCCGGGATAAACCGATCAAGACGGAAGAGCTTAACGAGCAAGAGCGACTGAAGAGTCTTTTCTGCAGGGTCGGCTGTATTATCCCAGATGCGGGGCACAAAGTTCTCGGCAATCTCCTCGGTGAAGAACCTGTCCCAATCGGCCTCAGGTGCCATGTCGAGCTTGTCTTTGAGAGCAGGAATGCGCCTAGCCTTATTCATAGCGTCAGCTTTCAGGCTGGGGTTACTCGAGATATCCTGACCCTCAACCCTGTCGCTGATGATCAATTCGAGGAGTGTCTTATCCATCTGAATAGGTGAAGCGTGAACAAGGAGCATTGCCAAAGTAACGCGGTCCTTCTGAAGGAGACCAAGGGCAGTCCGCTGGAAGGTATTGACAAACAGATCCTTGACGATGATATCGCGGCGGGCATCATAATTCGTCACGCCCGCAAGGTGCTTGTTGTTATGGAGCACAGCCTCGAAAATGTCGAGGAAGTACTGGAGAGAGAACTGGTAGAAGTGATTGAGATAGTGAAGCTGCTCAAGGACGGCGAAGACAGCACTGCAAGACTTGGCAATGATGCTGTATTGCTGCGTAATCTCCTCCACCTCTGTCATCACGCCTTCAGTATTCCTCATCTTGGCTGAAATCTCGGCCGCCTCTGTCTTTAGGGTCTCCAATGTTTCGATAACGTTGTCATCGTCCAAGATATTTCCGCGAGACTCGTTAAGAGCCTGCAGAAGACGCTTTTCAAGTTGTCGGAGATGGATCTTGAACTCGCCCTGCAACTTGATGAGGTTGGATCGACGCTCATCAACGTCTGGTCGTTCAGATTTGAGCACTTGGTTGAGAGATTGAGTCTGCAAGCTGCTTTGCGTAACAGTGAAGTTGACAAATGTTGTCCGGCTGCAAATGTCGGGGGCAAAGGTTGCCGACGGGTCTCGCGTGGCGAGATACAGCTTGAATGCAGGCGAAAAGTCGATTTGTTGTTTGCCGAGCTGGATGAGAACACGACCGCCTGTCTTCTGGTATTCCTTATTGAGAACATGGTTCAAGATCGGATCAAGATGCTCTGCGTCTTGAATGAGGATCGGGTTACCGAATCGCAGAGCGCTCTCAAGCTGCTTGGTGAAGGAATCGTCCAAGAAGCTAGTGACAGTCAAGCGGCGCGACTTGCACTCCTTCTGAAGGAACTCTGTGACACGACCGGAGGGGTCGATAATCAGAGGATACCTGTTGAAACGCTTCAAGATGATGGCGTTCTCCGTGCACAAATCGTCCACAGGTAGAGTGTTCTGCTGCCAGTTGAGCCGCTCATCGGCAGTAGAGAGGTACTCGGTCACCGGATTGTGCGCCTTGAAGAGGACACCCGACAAATGTAATTGATGAAGCCAGTCGTCCATCATTGACTTTCGGAATGTCTGGTCATAGAGACCACTGTAGGCCAAGAAGGCCGCTGCAATCAAGACGTCACCGACAAGGGTGCTGATTTGAGTCTCGAAAGACTTGCTTCCTTCCTCCCAACGAATCCTCTCGGACGACAGGCTGTCGAGTAGCTTGACACTCCTGTCAACCTTAGACTGCACCCTCAACATCTCCGCCTTGATGGCCTCGGTCTCGGCGATCAAAGTGGCATACTCTGCCTTGTAAGTGGCAATTCGGCTCTCCAAGCTGTCAATTGTCTGTTCGACGGCCTTGGCCTCAGCCTGGGTCTGTAGGGCCTGGTCTTCGAGTTGCGCGACCTCCTCGCGGAGAGGGCCGACCCTGTCTAGAATCTCGGCGTAGTTAACTTGGGCCGACACCCACTGGACGAGGGGACCGCAAGCCTTCGAGGCGCGGTTGACCTTCTCAAAGGTGAAATCGGGCGAGCCCATGTAGTCATTGCGCATCTTGAGCCGGAGAGACTTTGTTAGTTTCTCTTCGTTGTTGAAGTTGATGATGCTGGCAATGAAATCATCCTTTCGCACGATGGCCTGAATCGATTTCCAGTCCGTAATTTTGTTGCCGAGAAGCGCGCATACGGCCTCGAGCGCGAGACGTACACCCTGTGGAGGCGAGCTCATGGAACGAACTTCTGTTAGATGCTGCCTCTTGATGTTACTAACACTGGCCTTCGCTTCTTCGACGGCTGGCTCGGCCTTAGCGAGGTCATCCAAGACGATTTGCTTTCGCGAAGTCACTTCTCGCTGCTGGACATCAAGAACCTTCTGAAGCTCGAGGGAGGCGGCCTTGCGCTGCTCTGCCTCTTGCTGATCAGCGAGCATGCGCTTCAACTTCTCATCTGCCTCTGCGCCCTTGCGATCAAGCTGCGCAGACTTCTCTGCAAGGCTGACACGGAGGTCGCTGACTTTGTCCACGGTATCCTGGAGTTTCTCCAGACCAGCGTTGAGATGACGCTGTTGCTCTTCGAGGTCCTCTCGCTTCTCATTGTAGAGCTTGACGTACTGAGCAACAAAGTCGAGGAAGTGGCGAGGGGTTAGGTATGTGACCCGACCTTGTTGCTTCAGAAGCTTGGAATTGAACCGTTGCAGCGAGTAGTGAATGTAAACCATGGAGTTGACAATAGCCTCGCGATGAGAAGGCGGCAGCGAGAGAGCACGGTACGCCACGGGAATAGTGTCAGGAGCAGCGTAATTGTGACGGTCCAGATCAACAGATTGGGTAAGTTCATGGCCGACCTGGAAGAGGGCCTGGTCAGACCAATCACCGAACCAGTTGAGCACACATCGATTGAACAGAGCAGGACTGGTGGCTGCCTTGGAAGATAGACCATCCTCTGGTGGGTTCATCGTGAAGACAACATGGAGATTCTTGACAATCTGCTGCGTGAACCACTTGTGGAGTTCCTCGGGGGAGTCGAGGTGTAGGTTTTGTCGTTGAGCGCCTTCCTTGCAAGCTGTCATAAGAGCAGCATAGTCGTCTCCCTCAAACAGACCAGGAACTTCGGCGTTGGCGAGGAGTGTGTTCATACGTTCCAAGAAACCGGAATCAAGGACATTGGATTCATCCATGATGAAGCAAATCTTCTCGCCCTTGCATCCGGCACGGCGCAGGACATCTCGGAGGTCATCATCAAAGTCCTCCGCTGTATACTTGCCGTGGACCTTGATTTGGAAGACCTTCAAACCGTTCATCCAGGCAACGAATCGCGACAGAGTAGTCTTTCCACTTCCGCTGACACCGATCAAGATGAGATGTCCCTGGGGTTGTCTGAACACACGATCAATGCGCAAGACGTGCTCTAAAACGTCATTGAAGAGGATTAGTGGTACGTCGACCTCCTCTTCGCAGAATGTCTTCAACCTGGCCTTGACGAAGTCTCGAAGCTGTTCGCGGTCGACGGGTACATAATGTCTCGAGAGCCAGTTGGAGAACAGGATCGGTCCTCCAAGAGCCTTCTCTTCATCAATAGTGGGGAAGAGGTCGAGCGCAATTCGGCGGACGGCTTCGTCAGTCCACTGGCGCTCTTCTTCAGCGACGAGTCGATCCTGGAAGAGACGAAGAGCTTCGTGAGCCCAGATGCGGACAAGACCCTCGAGAGTAAGAGTTTCAAGAGGTCGAATGGCCTCATAAACACCACGGACCCATCGAGTAAGTTCACGAGGACTGTATACGTAGTGTGGCTGGATCTTAGGTGTGAAACGCTGCTGTGACTGGAGATAGAACTTGACCATGGCTTGCGTAAGTGCGTCGGCATAGCCGCGAAGCGTAGGAATGATCTTGAGCACGGCAGAGTTGAAAGTACCGTAAATCTGCAGGAGCGAAAGCTCGCCAGGATAGTCTACCATGATCAGGGGTGCGTGCCTCAGGAACCTGGCGCCGAGAGGCGTTCGGCCAGCATCCGTTGGAGGGTTGCAGGCACCGACGAACTGAATCCTGTCCAGGGTAACCCAGGACTTGTCGGAGGTCCTCCAGAAACCATTGTGCTCAACAAGCTGGCGCAGGAACGAGATAGCCCGCTGAGTTCCGTATTTGTCGGGGGCGGGAAGGTTAATTTCGTCACAGAAGATGACAAGCCAGCGACCAATTTGCCTCGGCGAGAGGATAACACCGTTCAGAGTCTTCTTGTATTCACAGTGCTGTTCAAAGGTCTTGATAAGGAGGTCGGGTGTGGTGGCGCTCGAGAAATTGAGGCCGACGACTTCCATATTAGGCAGTTTGCGAAGAGCGCTGAACAATGTCATCGTCTTACCGGAACCGGGAGGACCGCAGAGTAGTAGAGGTTTATGCTCGGCAAGCCACGAGTAGAGAACATCCTCGTGGCGGATCGTGTCCAGAGTCGGAATGACGACGTCGGTCTGTGTGATAGAGTGGGTGTTAACCTCCACTGTCGGGACTTGCGCTTGCCAAGAAGTCCATTCGGCCTGGGGTAGTGAGACATCAAAATCGATCAAAGAGCTGGAACCATCGACTGGGGGCGATCCAAAGTGGGCGATACCGCAAAGCTTGTCGCCGAAGAGTTTGCGCTCACCAAGTGGGCAGTCTCCGGTTAACGACCAAACGAGGGCGAGGAGAAGCTTCTTGGAAATATAGCCTTCCATTTGTTCGTGGTCCAATGGGAAGTCGGTATGCTGGGCATTGTATTCGATGATATCTCGGACCGCCTTGTTTAATAGGGAGAATAGGGTGTTGAGGACACGGGCAATAGTGAAGTCCATGATGTGCGTATATCCCTCGGCTTCCTTGAGTGCTGCAAGGATGAAATCATCCTTGGTCAGGAAGGTTTGCAGTAGATCAGCGACCTGTGCCTGCACAGCCAACATCTTGGCGGGGTTTTGGCCGGAGCCGACGGCATCCTCATCAAGATCTTCGAAGACGACAGTTCGCAATCGCTCGAGGTAGTTCGCGACCATCATGTTGGGGGATACGATATCTTCATTGAACCAGACCATACCGCAACGACTCACAGTGGCTAAGGTCGCGTATTTGAGGTTCTCTACTTCGAACATGATGCGGACGTTCGGCGGTAGGTTGAGACGTTCTCCGTTAGGCAGAGTTAGGAGTTTGTTATCGTCGAGGACACTGTTCAAGTTTTCAACCCACTCGGGGTCAACGTCGCCATCGAAAACGATCCAGTGCCTCTTTGTATCTTCGCCACGGAGGTTGTCGACGATCTTACGAAGAATGCTCGTGAACAAGCCGTCGGTCCACTCGCGCGTTGTCGAGTCAAGGTTACCATACAGGGCCTCCTTCGACATGACCTTGGAGTCGATAACGTGGGAAATACCCTCGATATCCTCAACAACGCGAAGAGCATCAAGCAAGAGCCTCCATGCACCAGATTTGCCACTGCCCGAGTTTCCAACCATCATAACACCATGATGGATTTTCTGAATCTGGTACAATTGAAGAACCTTGGTCATCCAGGAGTCTGTAACAACCATTTGTCTTTCGCTGGCGAGTGTTCGAATGGCGTTCTCGAGCTTCTCGAGGTTGGCCGGCACGTACTTGATGCCAGGGAAGCAGACTTCCTCGATTCCGGCCATGATATCGACATCATCTCGGATGAGCTTAGGAGCAATCGTCTCGCGAATACTCTGAACGATGATTTCTGGCTCGAACGCCGCGTCGTCAACTGCATTGACCTCGCCATTCGAGAGCCTAGCACGCTTCAGGCCACCGGAGCTGACAAGAACGCTCTTCAAGGCACGGAGACCAAAGTCGTAATGAGCCTGCTTCGACAGCTGTTTGGAACACTGGTCGAAGAAGGGCACTGTCTGCTTCGAAAGCTGCTTTGCTTGGTTGAAGCCCTGGGAATACAACATGACTTCGGCAATCAGCTCCTTGTCTGGCTTGGACATGGCCACACTTCGGAAGAGCTTCTTCAAATTGTCTGGGAGATTGGATCGGCCCGCATAACCAGGGTTCATGGTGATGAAGATACCGGTATTCTGACTGACGTGTAGTTGTCGTCCAACGAGCTCAATCTGGGCATTGTCGTCTTCGACACCTTGTTTAAGGCCGAGCTGAATGTTTTGAATCTGCTGAGAGACGGCAGATAGAATCCTCTCCTCCAGACGGTTGAACTCATCGAAACAACCCCACGCGCCGACTTGGCAGATACCGAGGAAGATACGGCCCATTGCTTGGAAGTCAAACGTGTCATCACAGCAGAACACGAGGGTAAACCGTCCGAGCTGGACACCAAGGGCTTTGACGGACTCAGTTTTACCAGTACCTGCCGGTCCATAGGGGGAGCCTCCGAGACGCTGGCAAAGCGCCTGGGTGAGAGTACCGAAGCACCGGTCCGTAAGCGGGGTCCGCACAAGACGGTCCGGCACACCGAGATACTCGAAGCCGTAGTCCAGCTTAGCATTGGCCATCTTGATGCAAAGACGCGAGAGATAATCGCCTTCGGGGGTGTAGACGTAGCGCATCTGCAGGAGCCACAGGTAATGCTTCTCGTGGGTGGCATTTGCTTTGATCAGCTTTTCGATAACGTCACGCTGATGGACACACTCGGTGATGAGCTGTTCGCACTTCTTTCGCTCAATTACACCGAGGTCGCGAAGGACGGTGTCGGCAAGGTATCGCAGGATGCCAACCTCGCGATTGTACAATGTCTGCAGAGTCTTCCCGCCTGCAGCGAGAGACTTCTCAACAGCCGTCGTCCATACAACTTGCGTCGCCAGGACGACAATTTGGCTGGGAAATTCTTCCATGTATTTGTCAAACGCCGCCCCGTCAAGCGTTTCAGCTTCGAAGATGGGCGTGTAGGCTTCGACAGCCTCTGCGAGAAGGTGGTCGAGCGTCCGTTTCATGCCGTCCTCCAGCAGTGTAAGCCAGTCGTTGATGCGTGGTGTCTTGGCAAGGGAAATCTCTTTCTTAAGTTTGACAACCTCACCCTCTTTAGACGTGAATCCGGTGATGATAGAGTTATCATCGTCCATGGTGAGACCCGAGATACCGGCGAACATCTTCTTAAAGTGTTTGGCAATACGGAGAGTGTCGTTGCTATTACCAATCATTTCGAGTAGATCCTCGTCACCGACGAAGTAGAATCGAGGGAATGACAGACGTTCCTTCTCAAGGTACTCTCCAAGGGCCTTTTGGATCTTGTTCAGAAGTTCCGCCAGACGCTCCAAGGACTTTTGAACATTCGGAATGGTAAGAACTTCCAAGACGTACGGTTGCTTGTAGACTTTCTTCATCACGGCCAAGAACTCGCTGTTGATGTTCTGGAAGCGGCCCGACTCGATGGGCAGGAGATGCTTAATATCGGCATTACCGGTAAAGACACCTTCGAGGTAGATCCACTGTCGCTGGACGTCTATCCAGATGTCGAAGAGGACATGGAGCCTGTTCAACTTGTCCTCCCAGGCCGAGGCATCTTCCTCAAATTCCTTGTAATAGGGCGAGTGCTTCATAGCCTGCAAGGAGTTGAGGTTCTCACTGCACTTGGCAAAGAGGTCATCCCAGCCGCGGATTAGACGGCACTTGTTGTGGTAGTTGACTAGGTCCAGAGCATAGTTGGTCCACGTCTCTCGGACTTGTCGGATGAACTCCTCCAAGGCCATTTCGCCCTGCGCCTGGGCGATGATATCCTTCACGATCGCTTCTGTTGCAACGAGATTGAGATCCCAAACATCTCCGAGAGTCATGGAGACAGGGGAATATCGCTTGCCAGGACGCAGCTGCTTGAAGATTTTGGTCCAATGGCGGTCCCGAATGGCATCCGACTTGAGATCCGAAAGGATAGGATTGACCTTCAAGAGACCACGCAGAATCTTCTGGACATGTTCAAATGCAGCATACTGCCGCATCCGGCTCGGCATTTCCTTGGTGTTCTTGATAAGGTCGTCGATCTTGCCGCGGATTTTTCGGGGTTGGACTGCCGTCCAGAGAGTTTCGCGGGTATCGTTAAGGCTGGCCCAAATTGTGGCGAGATTGGCCCAGACGGACTGGAAGTCTTGGACCTCCTCCATGATGGCATCGAGAGAAGAATCGGGGCTGGGCGGAAGATCAAGTGCCTCCTTGGCCTTCGCAACCATTTGAGAGTGCTCTTGGAGAGCTGTGATGCGGCTCTCAAATTGCGTAAGAGTAGCGGATGCGACGTCAGGAGGAATTGTGCCGGAAACGGGCTTCTCTTCGTTCCATTGAGAAGCGGCTTCAGCAATTCGCTCATTCACAAGCTTGTCTTCGGCGATAATCTTAGCCCGGAGGGCATCCGTCTGATCATTGACAATCTTCGACTTCTTCTCCAACATCTCGTTAATGGCGTCCCATTCGCTTTCAATCTGGGCGATGTCGACCCAATCCTGAGGGAACTGGTATCGCTGTCGGACCAATGTAGACTGGCCCTGGCGAAACATATCAATCTCCGGTGCCCAGATCTTTACGTTCCTTCGGCAAGCCTGGACAGCCGTGATAAATTTGACCGCCTTGTCAGTAGAGGCAGATTCGAGGGTTTGGGGCTCGAGATCTCGGCGCATCTTGTCCATGTCGGCGTAAACATCTCGCATACGAGCTCCGAGGCGGCTAGCAAATTTGAGGAGGATATCATGCTGCCACTGATCATACTTGGTGTTCACGCGAGTCTGGACCTGCTCGTAATCGATGGTGATATGACCGAAGGATTGGCTGACTTCCTGGGTGTCGAAAGTCTGACGAGTCTTGCGAATGTCCTGGAGAAGCTGAAGCCAACTCGACAACTTCTCGCCAATGGCCTCGTAGACTTGCTCTGACTGCAAGTCCCACAGTGATTGGAACTGCAACCACTTGTCGACGTAAGCACTAATGTCCCGCAGCTTGGCCTCCATGGCAACGTAGACGCGAGAAAGAGCATCGGCGCACTCCATGGGAAGATCGGTGAACCGGGCGTCGTCGTTCTTAGCAGCGAGTGCCATCTGGTACCGGGTAGCCTTGAGCTTGGGGAGGTTGCAAACAACGCCAAGCCAATCGTGAAGATGGAGGAACCATCCGGCTCGCGCATGCTCGAGCGGCGGGTCGAGATAGATAACCTGGTTTCGCATGGCCAATTCGTGCACTAGGCGAGGCATGACGGGACCATTCTTTGCCTCGACCGGGTCGATAACTTGTTTCCGGCCACCCTCTTCTAGATATTCATCCTCAAAAGCACCAATCCAGGCATGGATGGCGTGCTGCAAACGGGCAAGAAGAACGTCCTTAAGTTTCTGGTTCATCCCTTCGACCCAGAAGTTCAGGTTAACATACTGCTCCAAGTTCAGCTGATCAACGGCGGCTTGGATGGTCTCCAAGCGAGACTGGAACTCGTCGGTCGCGTAAGGGCAGATCGCAAGCTCCGCAAGTGCCTTCTCCACGGTAGCATGGATGGAAGCCAAAGTAATGGTCTTGGACTGGAGGAGGGAAACGGCAGCCACAAACTCCCGGATGAACATCCCGTGCTTGCTCTCACCTGCCTTGCTAATGCCAAGCTCTGCGAGGGAGTGGTTGGCTCGGTTGGCATTGAAGAAGACATCATAAGCGGTCACGAAGGATTCCCACTTCAGCGGCACGCCCTTCTTGATAAGGGCAAAGCCGTCATTGCGGTAGCCGTTGAGAAGAACAGCCTCCTCACCCATCTCGGAGATCTGGCGCATAGTCTGCGAGAAAGTCCTCACGCCCTCCATCAGACTAACGGCGTAAGGATACACCCTCTTGGCATCCTTGGATACCGAGCTGATGGTATGCGGGACCGAATAGTTCTGCCAGGCCAGGTTTCGAGTCTCTTTAAATAAAGTGATCACTTGCTGGTCAAAATTCACAGTGAGTTCCAAGGTGTTAGATGATCGAACCCTGTTAACGGTGAATAGGAAACCCGAAATCGAAATCTTTCTCCTCTTGACTTCTCGTGCCCAAGCCTCAAAAATTGGGCGTGTATCGAGCTTCGACCTGAAGAGGTTACTTTCATGAAGGAGTTTCTGACCCTCGGAGTGTACCTTCCACTCCTCGCCGAGAACATGTTCTACCTTCTTCATGTATCCGTCTAGCTGAAATTCGATTTGGCGGGCCCAGATGATGGCGCCGGAAACAGGAGGGAGATCACGCAATTGAGCCATGGCGTGGGCCTCGGAGTGGGCGTATTGCTGCTTATACCGCTCGTGAAGGCCGTTGATAGCCTGCTTGACGTGGTCAAGAAGTTGGTGCTGGTACTCAGCAATAGCACCCTTGATCTTTGGCCGCACAAAAAGCGCGTTGAACTTGGAGAAGACGCGGAACATCTCATTTGCGTTCTTTGCAGTTCCTAGGCGGTCTCTAAGTCGGGTGATGATGGAATTCTCTACCCGCGTCGTGCGCTCGTTGTAAACATTCTCGGCTCTCGCCCACCTCTCCGTCCCTTGAGGGGAGACGTCGAGGAGGTCGACGTTCCTGAGGGCTTCCCATGCTTGCTTGACCTCTTCAACAGCGTCGACATCACCCATCTCTTCAATGACGATGGCGCCGGTGGGGTCTCCCGGTTCGACCACGCCGTCAACAGACGCCTTGGGTCCCAAGACGTTGACAATGGTCCGCTGGAGCTGTTCATGGTTGTCCCTGAAGGTACTCACATACTTGAGACGGCCCTCAAGTTCCGAGTGCTTTTTGTTGACCTTAATCGGAATGAACTTGTCATTTCGGCGACGAGTGACTTCACGAGCAACGTTTGTAAATTCCTTGATACTCTCCTCCCACGTCTGAAAGATGGAAACGCAGGCCTTCATAACCGACTGGAACTCGGGATACTCCAGCTCAACCAACTCGGTGCCCGGAAGTAGCCGGTGGAGAACCTCGTCAAGGTCACCCGAGATGGCCTCAACAAGCGGAAGAGCTCGTCGGATAGGGTAAGGGCAGATCTTCAGCTTCTTGTTTAGATGCGCAAATATCTGGATAAGGGCGTCCTGGACCTTGGGCAGCGAAGTGGCCGAGAGTAGCTCGTCGAGGGGGAAGTCTCGCATGAGTTGGTTGTACTTTTGCACCTTCTCCATAGCCTCCTTCAAGCCAGTATCAGCGGTGAAGCTTACAGTCGCCTGGAAACGCTTCGCATGCTTCAGGATTCCCAGGGTGAGTAGAACTCCATCACTCTCCAGCTGGGCCTCGATGGCCTCGAGAGCAGACTCCATCGACAACCAAAAGTTGATCTCTTGGCTCGCGGTGAACTTGAGATCCTGGCCCGGACCGGACGATGAGTCTCGCGTCATCTTCGTGATGGCCTGAATGGATTTGATCCAGCTGTTGACATTGGCCTGTAAATTGTTGAGAATCGAACTATCCTGTAAAATTCTTTCCGGGATCAGGTCGAGAGACGGTCGCATTCTATCCAACTGGGCGGCTTCGAGGGCTGACTGTACGACGGGATGGAACGTTAGGGACACCTGAGGGATCTCGACATTCTCCTGGAGATGGAGCAAGCTGAGCTCCAAATCGTTCCATCGCTTCTTCGTGATTGGGATACCAGTCTTCGAGTCGACATCCGCTCGGCCTCTCGTGCCGTTTGTAAGTTGGGTCTTGGTATTGGCGTCGAAGTAGGGAACCAAAGCGTTATGGATCAGGGACTGGAGGATCTCGTAGGGAGAAGTAGAAGGCCCTTGCTCGCCAACCGTCGCGTTCAACGTAGCAGGACCAGGGAGATTGGTGATGAGTATCTGGGCGGTAAGCGGAAGCGCAGGGTCGAGTGGTTGAGCTCTTTTGAGGAGGACAAGGGAGGACACGGTCGTGGGGAGCGAGGACATTTCGGTTGTGAGGGTGTATGTATGGAAAGGAGCCCCTATTGCAGAGTTGTTAGGTTAGGATCATGCCAAGATACCTCCGTGATATCAAGAAAGAAAGCACCACATACTGGATTCATCAGGTGTAGCCTCAGTAGGCGATGAAGGAGCGATATCCTTCTGGACATAGAGGGATTGCTGGGTATCTGCTGCGAAGCGGGAACATCTTTGAATCGTGTCGCCAATGCGGCTCTTATGAAGAAGACTACCAGGGCTTTCGAGCTCCTCTTTCGTCGCACCGAGGGTACTGCCGATGACAGCAACGAGATGGTCGACGAGCTGATTTGGGTCTATTGCAGGGAACGAAGGCGAGCTCACGCCATTCGGGGCTGGGCTCGCGGGTGACGGTGACACCTCCATCTTGATAGGATGGTAGGTATTGTATTGTCGAAGGAAAAACGAATTGTCGATGATAGGTACGGATTTTCTAGGTCATCGCATAACGAAAGGGGGGAACGAAGATCGCAGAAAGAGGGTATTTTAGTCTATAGCAACGAAGAACTCGCAGAAGAATCCGTATGAAGAAGGAAAATGCGTCCGCTGGCACAAACAAAAAAGGAAGGGCCAATGAGCCAAAGAACGAAACCGTTCGAAAATAATAGGCTGTCGTCGGATGTTGGCTCAAGCAAGAGAAAGAAGAAGAAAAAATACTATTAAAGGTATAGATCGAAGTCGGGCATGTATGGAGTCTTGAGGATTATCGTGTCGTGTTCATGCAATTTTGCCTGGACGGCTGGCTTTGTGTCTTTGATGTCGCGCCGAGAGGCGTTGTTCTGCCCTTCCGATGCTTGATACCACGGACGATAGGTTGGATAGAAAAGGAAGGGATCTATTATGAAGTCCGTTCGAGATGGACGAAGAATATCCCCTTGTCACTTCCTAGACGGTACATTTGGGGTCGAGAAGATTACGAGTTCGGAGGTCTACGTACGCGACCTGAGTGACCCCCTGCGCGACGACATGCGTCTGGAAGGGGGTGAATAGTTATTACGGATGGAGCAATTTACTTCAGGTTTTTTTAGTGGACGGAAGCTAACAGAACAGTTGGTGTTAACGGAACGCCCCCCTGACGGTGGGTGTTGATTGATCTTGAAGAGATTCAACGGTTCATTTTCTGTATTGCTACACAGTATCCACTGTTATAGTGACCAGAACCGACATAAGTCGGAGAGAAATCAAAGGTGGTGGAGGGGTGGATCTGATGAGTTAGTGGAGCCTTACGGGACGGTCCAGTAATATCGGCCTCAACTTTCGTCCCTGAGGTTTCGCCCCAATGTTTCCGTTGAATTTTTCACACTGTGTGACCACTCTTAGCTCGCCACGATTAAAACAGTTCTCCCTCAGATCTTTAACACAGTGCTTTGATACGTTGGCCCCCCCTTGAGCGAATACGGGCAACCGTTTGTTGACAGCTGGAAAGATGCCGTTTGCTCCTAACACTACACTACTTCGCACACTACAGACGACACTCACTGTCCTCATCTCTATTACAAAGTATAAAGTACGAAGTTGAATGAGCCAGTTGGTGCTGTCTTCCATAAATGGAGCTCCAGGCTGACTTGCCATCAAATGTTACGATCCACGCTAAGAACCAGGGGCCATCAGGGCCTCCGGCTCTTACCATGAGCCACTGAAACATGAATGATGGTGAAGATATGGGCATTGGTGTTATTTTATCATGTATCCACAGGGGTAATCTTGCCACCCCATACCAGTTTGTATTAGTGTACGCAGGTATACTGTCACTATCACAAGTACGTGCACTTTGTGTGAACCACGATCAACATACATGGTGAAGAACGGTTCTGAGAACTCCATCCGTGCTTTTGGAGGGGATGAGGACAGGGGTAACCTGGAAGAATCCACAAGCCTCATATGCAGGCGTGCCGCCTATTACTTCGTACCAGTGTGAAACACCGTATCATTCCCCATATAAGATATCTCAAATCAAATCATAGGGATTGTGGAATCATCATGTTGGGAGCGGTCGCCGTATGAAGCATGAAGGGGAACTCATCGTCATTTCTAGATCTTATACTGAGGTAGAGAACCTTACAACTGCCTTCAGGTTATCAGGCTTCGAGGGCTATTCTCTTCTTTGCCTGTGAGGGATCTGCAATTACCCTGCTTGATCAGACGCTGCCCTTACCTCGTAGATTTACACTATGCTATATAGACTACTATTCTACGGGAAGATAGAGTGCGAACTTGCCACCTATCGAGAGAAGATCACCAATCGAAAGATCCGGAAGTTTGGGAGTCGAAACAGACAGACCCAAATTTTGGAATATTCAAGAATCGAACTATTTCGTACGCTGCTCCACAAACGACCACAGCGTTTAATTCCCCTCGCAACCATTGGAAATCTCTACACTAGAGCCTTAGCCAACAAGCATTTATAGGAGAGTGCTGGAGAGTGCGTTTCATTCCATTCGTGCGTCCTAGATGGGCTAAAGGAGTCCACTGTCGAGCCCGCGCCGGTTCGAGGCCCACACACACACACCGAACGGAGAAATAAAAACGAAGCCGCTTTGAGTGAAGAAACAAGCTATCGACCATTGCAACCAAAAAAAAGCAAGTACTGTCTGTATAAGGTTTCTAAGCCCGTTTTTTGCTCTCCTTGCGCTGTCATTACGAACATCAAATGCATGAACCCCCAATACGACCAGAAAAATAAATACCAAGTCCATATGCCATCCCCATGATTCCCCAGGACGAAGAGCCCACTATGGTCCAACATTTAAAAAAAAAAAGGAAGAAAAGCTCCAGAAGCACCGGTCTCCATCCCAGAATTAAGAATGGACAAAAAAACAAAGAGACAAGAGTGTCTCGAAGCCAGGGAACATTGATGCCCTGCCCTGCCGAAAGCCAGCCGATTAAGCGAGGGATTAGCAAGACGCTATAAAGAAGCGAGCGAGTAGTACGAAGCAAGTAGGCAGGGTTGCTCGCAAGAACCAAGGAAGTCAGGTTTCAGTCTCCCAGGTAGGCGGGCGGTCTAGGTGAAGTGAAATGCTGATGGCAGGGAATATGCGTCCTCACCGTTCACTTGGCGCCAGCACCCCTAGCACCGCCGTCCTCAGCCAGTCTCTCTCGCTGTACCATGACCCTTTGGTTGCATATATCGATAAACATTTCAAACTTTTCGATCACCTTGTCTTTCTCAGCAATGGTAGCCTTCAGAGCCTCTACCTCTTTATCTTTCTCCTCCTTAAGTTTCTCGAGCTCTTCTCGCGTCTTGGCCAGTTCTCGTCGTAAATCGGCTCGTATACGTTCCTCGGCGGTTGGATGTGGTTTGCTATATATGGCCGGACGATTCTCAGCCAGGCCGGTAGCAACCTTTTGCGGGTTTCTGTTGATAGCCGCTCGGGCGTTGTATATATCTCTCGGGAGGAGGGGGACGTGGGGGTTTTCGGTTTGCAGGATTTCGAGCGTCTGGCTAACGCCGACACCTGGTCCTGGTCAGACAAAAATGTTAACAGAGACATGCTTCTGGGGCGGAGACGTACCGTTTTCTTTCAGCGACTTCACCGCTGCCACCATCTTACTATCGAGTTTTCGCGCTGCCGGATGCTGGAGTGGACTGTCACTCGGGCCGTGGTTATGTCTGAGATGTTGGGGGTCAGGGCGGTACCGAATGGTCCATTGGGTTCGCTGCTCGATAGCAAAGAAGCCGAAGGGACAGTCGCATTTGCGAGAGGACGTCTTGCGCTTGCGGGCCTCGGGACTGACGCGACTAGGCGGCTTGCCCGCACGGTCACACACAAACAGAACCTTTTTCAGGCCAGGGACAGTCTTCTTTGACCGACCGATAACAATAGCATAGCCGACAGATGTGCAGTATTGTAACACACTCTTGTGAACTGCTTCCAAGGTGGGGTAACTTCCGCCCTCGGGTGGTGGAGACATCATCTCTCCCATAGGCTGGCGGGGAACAAACGGAGAGTTGTCCCCGAGCTTGGCATCAGCAGCATTCTCATCCTCACCATTCTCGGCATGGGTTTCCGTTTCCATCGCTTCGGGAACATGCTGTTCCTGAGGCTGCGCGGGAGATTCCGGTGGCTGTGACTTGGCCACCGGCTTAGCCTGAACTTGAGGCTGAGGCTGGGGTTGAGGGGGTATTGTCGGAGTAGGAGTCTGTTGCGAACGCGCCTGGTGGACCTGATGGGCTTGATGAGCTTGGTGGGCTTGGTGGGCCTGATGTACTTGATGGGCTGCCGCTGCTGCTTGCTGCGCTGCCGCTGCCTGCTGAACTGCCTGGTGGGCTTGATGTGCTTGATGGGCGTGGTGGGCAGCGTGATGAACTTGATGAGCAGCAGCTTGATGCGCCAGGTGTCCTTGGTGTGCCGCCTGATGGGCTTGGTGAGCAGCCGCCTGGTGCTGCTGCGTTTGGTGCGTTTGATGAGTCTGCTGAGTCTGGTGGGAAGGGTGACTCTGATGTGTTTGAGTGTGGTGCTGGAGAGACTGGTGAGTCTGATGAGGCTGATGGGTCTGATGTGCGGGATGACTCTGGTGGGACATGATGGTATCGTTGTGCATCGGTTGACTCATGGGCTGATGCCCGTACATCATCGATGGCGTTTGTTGTCGCGGAGGAGCCGCCCGTTGCCTCGCCTGGACGACGGCACCGGGCACATGGCTCTGAGGGCCTCGAGTCTGGGCGTTGCCAACATTGCCGTTGACGGCGGCCTGGTTGAAGAGATGGTGACTGTACGTAGCCTGCGGAGGCTGCTGGGGAGCGTAGGCTTGCTGCTGGTAGGGAGAAGCGGCGTGAGGCACGGGAGAGGCCTTATTCTGAGGAGGAGCATGGGATGGTTGAAAGGCAGCAGAGCGTCGGAGGCCAACCTGGGGGAATGTCAAGCCAGGATGGGCGCCGGATCCCGACTGCCCCAGGGCCGACATGATGGAAGGGCGACGACCGACGACGATGGCTGAGAGCCGGGAGCCGGGGTGGTTAGAGACCTTGAGGTTTCGGAGGCGCGAAAAGGTAACAAGGACGACGATGGGGAAATAACTGCTTGTCGCTTTAAGGTTTCGTAATCCTAGCGATGGTGATGATGGACTTGCGGTGCGTTGTGACCATACAGGAAACCCTCGGGGGTGAATACAGAAGTAATGAAATGGGGGGGGGAGGGTGTGGACTGCTGGGGTGTGGGTTGATGTGGGCTTGGGCTTCCAGGTTGTTTTTTCTCTGTTTTTGTGGGAGGTGTCGAGAAAAGGGAAGGGGAAGGGGGGGGAAACCATGGAGGGTGGAGGGAGTGAAGAGGGAAAGTTTCGGGTTGGGCTGGTGTGGGAAGGTGCTGGGACCCCAAAAATCCGACCGGCTGCCTGACAATAACACTGGGTCGAACGGTAAGCTGGCCAATGAGAAGCCGCCGCACTAGCCAAGTCCAGCTTGGAGGCGAATGGTTTGAACAGGCCAGTTTTCCTTGGCTGGACTTGGGTCAGCCGTTGACGACGTATACTGTGTACCATGTACTTTCGCCTTGCCATAAACGTTGGAGTCGCTTGATATTAACACTGCACCTGGAACCTTCGTGGAAAAGAAGACCACAACATCACCCATCAGCGCGTCAGCGTGGCGTATTCGGTACTTTCAAGGATACTAATCAGAGTCACTTCACACTGTCTTAGTGATCCCCGTCTTCTCCAGAATGGCACACTCTTAGCGCGTCACATACACCAATCACTCATCCGCAAGATGCACAGTGTAGATTTCACAGACAGTCACTATACTAGTTACCCTAGTCTTACAGTGCCATCCCTCAGATTAACTGTAGCGTTTTAGTTGTGCCTCCACGAAATACAGGCGTAAAGCCGGGATGGACACACTGTGTGAGGTGGCGTGGCGTGTTTGGATGCTTGTTCTATTCTTGTACAAAGTACCAGGTACCCCAGCTGCGGAAATGCAAAGCTGACGTCACGTGCTTTCGCGTTTTCGAAGGCTGCGTCGAACGAATGTACCCCAAAGCATATTCAAAGCGGCGTGGTACACAGCAGCAGAGTTGTGACCGCCTCGGCACTGCCCGCGTCTCTTACACAAGCTTGATTGTGCACCGGACTCGGTAATCAATACGAAGGACACAGATATGGTCTTGACAACAGATTGTGAGCTTTCAGAGTTCGTTCAGGATCAAGGCTTCGCACATTGCTGACCCCATCAAGCCAAGCGCTCAAGATCTCAAATGTGGAAAAGATTTATAATAGTGGTGATGCACTACTTAGTAGATACGAAGAAGAGAGGAGCCGCACACCCAGGCCCCGAGACATCCAAACGCCTAAATCGCCTTCTATAACACTTGGTATCATGACAAAAAGTCCCCGTCCCATAAATTTCCAAGACATAGAGTCTTCCCAACGAAGAAAACAAAAGAGAGTAAACAACCTCTAAAAGAGGAGAAGAAAAAGTAAAAGAGAGAATAAGAAAAACTCCAAAAAACGAGGCGCTTCTTGTGGAGGGACCGAAGATGAAACCGTCACTACTCCAACTTCTTCCTCTTAGTCGGACGCCTACTCGCGTTCTCCCCATCGACGAAGTGACCCTTGTCCAGTTGGTGCTGCCGCAAGTTATCCGGCCGGTTCTTGTACTGACTAGTGCACCCCGGATACGGGCACTTGTAGATCCGTGGTGGGGCCTTGGAGTGCTGCAGCTTCTTGTGCTTCGCCATGCTACCCTTAAACCATTGCGGGTCGCCCTTGGGCCTGTAACCGCAAATCTCACAACAGGCATCCGCCTCTATCTTCTGGGGTTCAGGACGAATCTCGGGCTCGGCCGACTTCTTTACTTGAGCATAATTCTGTGCCGGCTCATCGCGCGTAACGTGCTCTGGTAATTGCTGCTCGGGAGACGGTAGGCCACTAGATATGGCCTTCACCGAGGCTGCCCCCGAGTCAATCAGTGGAGATTCGATTTCGGACTGCTGCAGGCCGTACTGTAGAGACGGGTCCCCGCCATCAAAGATGAATTGATCGGTTAAGGAATTAAACAAGTCGTTCAGATCTTGAGGCTTTTGGCGAGGAGAAATTGAAGTGATGATGGACTCGATAAGATTGGTGGCGTGGCTGTAATAAGTTGATCGAGGGGTGGCGCTCAATGATAAATTGCCGTAGAGAGCATCGCATTGCCTTCGAACAAACGGCGCGTAGTCCATCATAAAAGCCATAGAAGGAATAGAACCCTAGTCAACCGTTAGTTTTCCAGATACTTCACAAGGAAATTCAAGCAGGGGCGAATCTCCAACTTACATTAGCTGCCTGTAAGAGCTCCAGCTCCGCTCTTCGGACAGTGCTTATCTGGCCCTTGGTAACTCTGTTGCGGACGGTGGAAAGTGCGGCTGTCAAGTCGGGTATGCTGTCGAATTTTCGACGCATAATATCGACAATAGTGCTAACTGAGACAGAAAACATGGGATTTCCAATTCTGCATGGCAGACTTGATTCTTCGAGGTGCGCTGTCCAGAGGTCTGAGGCCAAGGTTTCCAAGATCTGAGGGGCATTTCCGGGCAAAACAGAGTATTCGAATTCTGCATAAATTGTTGTTTTGTCAATAATCTGGGCATGTGTGAAAAGGAAGGGAGAGTTCTTACCATCAAGGAGATGCTGTGCAACCCCGACTAGTGAATCCACCTTCTGGGGTTGAGAGCCAAATTCACCCATGCGCTCCTTGCCTTTGGCAGAAGTACTGCTAAAGAACCGGGTTGGGGTAATCGGTAGCTGTATTCCTAGAGAAAGCAGGTCCCCATATTCAAATGTCTCGAAATTGTCCGGTTGCCAGAGCGTGCGGGTGACCTCAAGATACTCGTTCGCAGAAGACGTGGTAAAGCTACGGGCATAACTCAGGGCTTGTAAGAAGAGATCCTTCGAGTAAGTCTGAGCATCCTCTTCGTGAACAACAAGGAAATACGAATAGGCCATGTGGACAAAACATAACAGGCTTAACGGTGACTCGGGGGCTTCGTTATTCAGTAATCGGTTCAGTGTGGTGTGGCCAATGGATACTACTTCACTTGGATCCATTGCCGAGAAACGGAGAGCCAAACTGTTAGTATCCAGAGGTTGTAACTTGATTTTCGACGAAGAGACGTGAGCCTGAAGAGTTTCCCAAATCGACATAACAAGCAAGGGGGGATCCGTATGGGGTAACCTAGGGAAGTCGAACGTGGAGGGGCCGCTGGCAGAAGAAGGCGACGTAATGCTGCTATCTCCGCCCCCATTACTAGAGACCAGATCAGTGAGAGTAGGGGTCATTCCAGAGTCCAGATCGCACGTGTCGAAAGTCAGAAGGGCAGTAGGGTCCAAGAGATCACCGGTGGCATTAGGGAGAGAACTAAAGGGAGGGTAGTCTGCAGGCAGCTCCGAGATAACATCTGCCAGGACTAGATCATCGTCCATCGGGCTGCCGAACGGAGATGCCTGATGCAAGTCTTTGCTCTCATATTTTGCCTGATACAAGAAGTTGGACATTGGCGAGTCGAGGTCAGCATCCATTGAGGGTAACGGCCACACGTCTCCCCATTCCGATGGCGAGATGGAAAATTCTGTATTCGCTGTTTGAGCCGAATCAGTGGTGCTGGTGCTGCTTGTGCTGTTGGTGCTATTGGTGCTCGAGTTGCTCGCATTTGACCGAAGCGAGGAGCTAGGGGCCAGGGTCTTGCTCCGGGTCTTCACACGACGTTCGTCTCCAGTATGAGAACTAAGAGACACAATGGACCTTCTATCCGGGTTGGTAAAGTCCGACGGAATGTAGGCGGTCGGATCATTAATCCAGCTCATGACAACGCCGTCAGGGCCAGCTGGGTTCATCATCATGCGGTTTTCCAGCTCGGCAGGAACAATACAAGGGGGTGTGGGCCGGGGCGAAATCATGGAAAGGAAGGGAGAGGGTTCCGGTCCTGGTCTTGGCCTGGGCGGTTGGCCTTGGGAGGAGATTCGCTGGGGTTGGGAACGCGGCGCTGGATTAAGAGTGGGAATCTCGATCGAATCGATCTCGTGGATTTCGGACGTGGTACATAACTCGATGGCCAAGGAATCGTAGCTTGGTGGCGGGTTTAGGTCATCCTCTGGAGGTGAGTTGAGCATAGCGTCCTTCTTAGACTTGTGTCCCAGGGAAGTAAAGAAGGTCTTGGCCATGGAGAGCATCTTGCGGCGTTTCGTAGGATGACCGAGGCACCGTTTACACTTCGCATCGGTGAAGTTCTCAACCTTCCCACACTCGTAACACCAGTACTCGCCAGATTCCAACTCTTCACACGAGTAAAGATGACGGAGCATTAGCTCGTGGTTACAAAATCTCTTCCTACACCGCAGTAATGGACACTCGAGGCGCTCGGCCGGGGTCATTCGTTGAGATGCATTGCGTTTAACGGCAACCCAGACCATGAAACGATTAAATGCGCAGTCATCACGAGAGGTCTCTCGGGCTCTGATGTTCCTATGGTTAGTCCGGATCTCCTAACATGGCGACGGAAGAGAGTGACGGGGCCAGAGGGCTGAGGCATGACGCTAGAGACTGGAGTCGTGCGAGGTGTGAGGGCAGGTGTGAGATCTAAGATGCGAGACGCTAAACGAAAAGGCAAATAAAAACTTACACGCAGGACACGGCGCCGTGAGATATTTCTGAAGATGAAGCTGTAGAGATGGACGAAGCTCTTGATCGCCTAAGGCTTAAGCGACTGAATGAAGGAGATCGAGTAGAAAGCCGTAGGGCTGAGAGTCCAGAAGCCGGTTGGTCGCCGGCAATAGACAACGAAAGGCGTGGTTTTTCTAGGTCCATAGTGGCGGCGAGCTAGTGGAATAGAGGGCATAGAAGAGAAGGGGAGGTCAAAAAGGCAAAGTCAAAAAGATTGAACAGGATTGATCTAGGAAGAACAATGAGTGATGTAACCTCTGCCCATTTTTTGGTGTTTCTTCAGTTCGGATCTGGAGAATCAAAGGGAGCGGGGACAATGGAAGATTTGACTATTGGAGGGGTTGAAGATCAGATCTTTCGAGGTCAAGGTCGAGGTTGGGGCCTGGAGTTGAGGTGAGACCAGAATTTAGGACTTGTCAAGCTAGGACTTAAGCTCTCACCCGTTCCTTGTCGGCGGCGGCGGGGTCGGATTACGCCAGCTGGTTCGAAGTGTGGGAAGTGTGGGGGGTGAA